>Ga0326726_10002874_pt1 | contig 15757 bp, 12 predicted proteins | sample MHFenrmetagenome_2_FD_207603 | JGI IMG/M metagenome (GOLD analysis project Ga0326726, IMG submission 207603) | Lab enriched peat soil microbial communities from Michigan Hollow, Ithaca, NY, United States - MHF15MN | ecosystem: Environmental > Terrestrial > Soil > Wetlands > Peat | place: USA...
CCAGAAATCCGCGTCGCACTCATCGGCGTCGGCAACAGCGCCAGCGCCCTGGTTCAGGGAACGCAATACTATAAAGGCGCAAAGGAGGATACCACCGTGCCCGGGTTAATGCACGTTAACTATGGTGGCTACCACATACGCGACATCAAATTCGTAGCCGCCTTCGAAGTCAACAAAGACAAAATCGGCAAAGACCTCTCCCAAGCCATATTCACCAAACCTAACTGCTGCGCAAAATTCGCAGACGTTCCCAGCCTCGGCGTGAAAGTCTCACCCGCCCCAATCCTCGACGGCGTCGCACCACACATGCGAGAAGCCTTCAACGTATATGACGACAGCAAAACCGACAAAGCAAGCGTCATCAAAATCCTAAAAGAAACCAAAACCCAAGTTCTCGTTAACTATCTCCCCGTCGGCAGCCACGACGCAGTAAGATTCTACGCTCAATGCGCCATAGACGCAGGATGCGCGTTTGTGAATTGCATGCCCGAATTCATAGGCAGCGACCCGACAAAAGAGTGGCCCAAAAAATTTGAGACCGCTGGCTTGCCTGTTCTGGGCGACGACATCAAAAGCCAAGTCGGCGCCACCATCCTCCACCGCAACCTCGTACGCCTCTGCCTCGACCGCGGAGCAATCGTCGACGAAACTTACCAGCTCAACCTCGGCGGCGACACCGACTTCCAAAACATGACCGTCGAGAACCGCTTGAAGTCGAAACGCATCAGCAAGACCGAAGCCGTCACGAGCATGGTGCCCTACGCTCTGCCCACGAGAATTGGTCCCTCGGATTATGTGCCGTTTCTCAAGAACAAGAAAATCTGCTACATCTCACTGAAGGCGAGGAAGTTCGGCGACCGACCCATCAACATCAGCGTCAAACTCGAAGTCGAAGACAGTCCGAACAGCGCGGGCGTCGTCATCGACCTCATAAGAGCCGCAAAAATCGCGCTCGACCGCAAAATCGCTGGTGCCCTCATCAGCATGCCCAGCTACGCCTTCAAGCATCCGCCCGTGCAGGTACCTGACCCGCAAGCGCGGCAGTGGACTGAGGATTGGATAGCGGGCAAACGCGAACGGTAACCACGCTCATCTTCTTTCATGGGTGTTCGTGAAAACTTTTAAGCCTCAACAATAATCACAATATCTCACGTTTAGAGGTGCATGAAAAATGGTTAAAGTTGAAGGGTACGAAGTGCCCGAAGGACTCTATTACTCGAAGGATTTCGCTTGGATAAAAGTCGAAGGCGACAAGGTCCGCATGGGCGTCACCGACTACGCGCAGAAATCGCTCAGGGAAATCGTCTACGCCGAACTCCCCGAGGCGGGCTCCGAGGTAAAGCAGAGCGAGCCGTATGGCACGGTGGAGTCTGTGAAAGCTGTCAGCGACCTCGTCGCCGCAGTGAGCGGAACCATCGAAGAAGTCAATCAAGAGGTTAAGTCGAAGCCTGAGACGTTGAACGAAGACCCGTTCGGCAAAGGCTGGTTGCTCGTAGTAAAACCCGCCAACCTGCAGGCGGAGCTCACGAACCTCATGGACTTCAACGCCGCCGTCGAGTGGCACAAAGCGCAAGCTCAGGCGAAGTAAATGCCAAGACGCGTAATCGTCGTCGGCGCCAACGCCGCGGGCGTGGAGGCGGCTTCGGCTGCACGCAAGAAAGACCGGGCTGCCGAGATCACTTTGGTAACGATGGAGAAGAACGCGGGCTATTCGCGTTGCGGGTTGCCCTTCGTCATCGAAGGCATCATCCCGTCGTTCAGGGATTTGATTGTTTATCCGCCAGCGTACTTCCAGATGCTCAAATTGAACCTTCGAACCGAGACGAAGGTCACGGCGATTAACACGAAGGACAAGACCATCGCCATCGCCTGTAAGGACGACACAACCGAGACGCTTACGTACGACAGCCTCGTCATCGCGACGGGTGCTGACCCGTTCATGCCACCCATCAAGGGCAGAGAGAAGCAGGGCATCTTTGCACTTCGAGGATTGGAGGACGGCGAACGCATAGACGCTGCGGTAAAGGCGGGCGCGAAGTCAGCGGTTATAATGGGCGCGGGCTTAATCGGGCTTGAGACAGGCGTTGCACTAATCGAGCGTGGACTGAGCGTAACAATCGTGGAAATGTTGCCGCAGATTCTCCCGCAGATGCTAGATGCGGACATGGCGAAAACGATGCAGGAGCAGCTTGAGGCGAAAGGCATGAAGATTCTGACAGGGAAGACGGTGGAGGAGTTCCTCGGCGACGATAGAGTCACGGCAATCATTGCTGGCGGCGAAAGAATCGAGGCAGACCTCTTCATCAGCGCCTTCGGCGTCAGGGCAAACACGAAGCTCGCGGCTGACGCGGGCATACCGCTGGGCGAGACGAGGGCGATAAAGACGAACGCCAGGATGGAGACCGACGTGAAAGATGTCTACGCCGTCGGAGACTGCGCTGAGTCAGCGAACATAATCACGCATAAGCCGATGTGTGCGCAGCTGGGAACCATAGCAGTCAGGCAGGGGAAGGTGGCTGGAACGAATGCCGGCGGCGATTACTCGTTGTTCACAGGTGTCTTGGTGTCGGCGGTGACACGGCTGTTTGACGTTGAAGCTGGAGCCACAGGTCTGACTGAGGCGGCTGCGGCGCGGAACAGAATCGAAGTCATCACGGGAGCTATAAGTAGCAAGACGAAGGCGGATTATTATCCGTCGGCGAAACCCATCAAAGTGAAGCTGGTCGTGGAGAAAGAGTCACAGCGTCTCATTGGTGCCCAGATTATCGGCGGGGAAGAAGTGACGCAGCGAATAAATGCGCTGTCATTTGCCATCCAGAAGCAGATGACTGTACGCGAATTAACTAAAGCTGACACTGCGTATGCTCCGCCGCTATGCGAGACTTGGGAGCCCATGGTTTTGGCGGCTGAAATGGTCCTCATGAAGCTCCGTTGAGGAGCCTTTTCCCCTTCTATTTCGTTTCTGCTCGTTTGTTTACCGTGGGTTTTGTTGGTTTTTGGAACGAAAGTATTTAACCACACAGAATAAGATACTAGTTGGGTACGGGAATGTCAGATTCAGAAGAAACCATCTACTCAACCATGTTCAAGTCATTGAAGCATCCTGTACGCAGGAAGATTCTTCGTGTCCTGTCAGATAAGCCGACGAGTTTCTCCGACTTGCTCGGCGACCTCGGCGTTTCAAGTTCTCATTTGACGTATCACCTTGAAAGTCTGGGTGAACTAGTTGCCAAACTTGATGGCGGCAACTATAAGCTGTCGACGTTTGGGGAGGCGGCGGTGAATACGATGCGAATCGTCGAGGATGCGCCAGTTGTCCAATCCCAACAACGTTGGTCTATGTCCCTGAGGTGGAAGCCCATTTTCGCTGCACTCGTCATTGCTATTGTGCTGTTAACAAGCTTCTCCGTTGTTCAGTTTAACTCCCTGAACCAAATGGCTGATAGTCTAAACCAGCTTCAGGACAAGAACAATCAGTTGTTGTCGTTCTATGCGAGCACGAACAATCCGATGAATTTCCTTCGCGATGTGATTCAGCTCGACCTCACGAAGTACGATGTAATTCAGCTCAGCAACACCCTTGAAAATCCTCCGGCGCTGGGTGGTATGTCGGAGCAGACTCTGACGTATTCGCTCACGAGTAGTGACAGCAAGATGACGGTTGTCTTCGTCTTCGATAACAACACGCTCTCAAAGTACCAGTTGTCGTTGCTTTCGGGTTCGCCTATCTACAACGGTTCGCAGCCCTTCATCGTTTTGGACTCCGCCAAGTGGCTGATTCAGAAGTTGTCGTCTTACGAAAACGAGCCCTATCTTGCGGACATGAACCAAACGCTGTACAAGTTTAGCGAGGCTGATAGCTACTCATGGGCGGAGGGCAATCTGAAGTTCAATTTGTCAACATCGGGAGCCATCACTGAGATGCAGTGGTATTACACGGAAAACAAGGTGGACTTCGCGAAAAAAGGCTTTCGACTAACGTTCAAAGACCAAGTCCTAAGCGAACTGGATGACACCTACTTCCTCTACAACATCGGCAACACTCAGGTCAACGTGGACCAAGCAGGAGCGATCCAAACCGCGAAGAACGCCGTTAAAGACTACTCGCTGGGCTCTGGAAGTCAACAAGTCACGGGCTACACAATAGACGATGCCACAGCTGTTTTCAATCCTGCTCCCCGAGAAGACCAATTAACGCTTATTCCCTGCTGGCAAGTCACGCTCTACCTTGGCAACTTGCCAACGTCAACCAACATCAACCGCATAGTTGTCAATGTCTGGGCAGATACAGGAAAAGCCGACCAAAAAGTAAGAGCCCTAAGCGGTTAAGACAACGGGTTTTCAAAAACTCTTCGTCACGTCAGTAGGCTCGCACGGAAGAAACGAAGATTTCATAATGGTCAATTGTGCCAGGTGACAAGCCGATAGCGGAAAAGCAGAAAAGAACCTGTTTTGTTACGCCGCTCAATCTCAGATTCAACTCAGATAAAACACGAGCTTTACTGTTATTTAGCTCTCCCACGAGAACAACCCGTTCCACCTGAAGAACACCACCACTCTATTACAAGATGCAAAACTAATGGACGAGGCAAAAGTCAAAGCGCGAGAATGACCCGCAAAAGTTTCCCAAACCTCTATGCACGTGCTTTATATAGAGGGGGTATAGACAAAAAATCACACAACAGAGGGCTAGCGTCGGAAAATTAATTAGGCTAGAGCTGGTGTACTCCTCGGATTAAAAAAGGTGAATTGAAATGGTGATAAAAGTAGGCATTAACGGCTTCGGAAGAATCGGACGCTTGCTCTACAGAGCAGCACTCGAACGCAACGCAAAAATCGACTTCGTCGCCATCAACGACCTCGCAGACGCCAAACAAAACGCACACCTCCTCAAGTACGACTCAGTCCACGGCAGATTCCCAGGAACAGTCGAAGTCAAAGGCAACGACATGGTTGTGAACGGCAAACTCCTCAAATGCCTCCAACAAAAAGACCCCGCAATGCTCCCCTGGAAAGACATGGGTGTCTTCCTCGCAGTCGAATCAACAGGATTGTTCACGAACCGTGAAGGCGCAAGCAAACACCTCGCAGCAGGAGCCAGCAAAGTCCTCATCAGCGCACCCGCAGAAAACCCAGACTTCACCGTCGTCCTCGGCGTAAACAGCGACAAATACGACCCAGAAAAACACAACATACTCAGCAACGCCAGCTGCACCACCAACTGCCTCGCACCAGTCAGCAAAGTCCTCGCCGACAGTTTCGGCTTAGAAAAAGCCTTCATGACCACCGTACACAGCTACACCAACGACCAAAAAGTCCAAGACCTCGTCCACAAAGACCTACGCAGAGCACGTGCAGCAGCAATCAACATCATCCCAACAAGCACAGGAGCAGCAAAAGCAATCGGCTTGGTTCTGCCATCATGCACCGGCAAGATGAACGGCTATTCCCTACGCGTACCCACACCAGACGTATCAATTGTCGATTTAACCGCAATCCTGAACAAAGACGTAACCAAAGAAGACATCAACGCTGCCATGAAAAAAGCCGCAGAAGGACCACTAAAAGGCATCCTGCAGTACACGGAAGACCCGATTGTCAGCACAGACGTATTGCACAGCACATACAGCGCAGTTTTCGATGCAGGCTTAACCATGGTCATGGGCGAAAAAAGCAACTTCGTAAAGATCTTCGCTTGGTACGACAATGAATGGGGTTTCAGCTGCCGCATGGTTGAGCTCATCGAAATGGTGGGCAAGAAAGCAGGTCTCTAACCACACAGCTTAAAACCACAACTTACTTTCCTTTTTTCTCAGCAAAGTTAAACGTGTGTGAGAGTGAAAAACAAATGGCAAAATACAAAACACTTGACGATTTCAACGTAAAAGACAAAGTAGTGCTAGTCCGAGTGGACTTCAACAGCGAAATCGACCCGAACACAAAGAAGGTCACGAGCGATGTGCGCATCAAAGCGCATGCCGTATCAACCTTAAAGGAGCTTGCTGAGAAGGGCGCGAAAACCGTGGTGTTGGCGCATCAGGGCAGGAAAGGTGACCCAGATTTCACGCCGCTGAAGCAGCACGCCGAAATCCTCGGAAAAATCCTCAAGTGCCCAGTGAAGTACGTTGACGACACCTTCGGCGATAAAGCCAAAAAAGCCATCAAAGACCTGAAAGGCGGAGAAATTCTCGTCCTCGAAAACGTGCGCAGCTGGGATGGTGAAACCAAGAGTGCAGCGCCTGACGTTGCGGCGAAGACAGAGTTGGTGCAGAACCTTGCGCCTTTAGCTGATTTCTTCGTGAACGACGCGTTCGCTGCTGCGCATCGCGGACACGTTTCGATGGTGGGTTTCACGGCTGTGTTGCCTTCTGCTGCTGGCAGGATTATGCAGCGGGAGTTGGAGTCGCTGAGTCATGCGTTGGAGAAGCCTGAGAAGCCGTGTGTTTACGTGATGGGCGGTGCGAAAGCCGACGACAGCTTGGAAATCAGCAAGTACGTGTTGGGCAATGGCGTCGCAGACTACGTTCTCGTTGGCGGAGTAACAAGCCAGCTGTTTCTTGCGGCGAAGGGCGTGGATTTGGGCAAGGGGAACATGGCGTTTCTGGAGAAGAAAGAGCTCACTGGTTTGATTCCTGGCATCAAGGAGCTCATGCAGAAGTACGGTGACAAAGTGCAGGTGCCTGTTGACGTGGCTTTGGACGTTAATGGCAAACGTAAAGAAGTTGACGTGAGCAAACTTCCAACTGACAAAAGCATTTTTGACATCGGCGCGAAAACCGTGGAGAACTACGCGAAACTCATCAGCAAAGCAAAAAGCATCGTGGTCAGCGGTCCGATGGGTGTGTACGAGAACAAGGAGTTCAACTACGGCACGAAGAAAGTGCTCGAAGCCATCGCGAATTCGAAGGCGTTCAGCCTTGCAGGCGGAGGAAACACAATCGCAGCCATCGAAGAATACGGCTTAACGAAGAAAATCGGCTACATCAGCACAGCAGGAGGAGCACTCATCGAGTTCCTCATGGGCAAAAAACTTCCAGGCGTAGATGCGTTAGAGAATGCGGTGACGAAGAAGAAAATCTAAACCTCCTTTTCCATCTTTCTTTTTCTCGCCAATGTTTTCGCATACAGCGCTGACTAGCTGCTCGGAAAAAATTATACCCCCTTATTTAAACTACAAATAGACATGAGCGGTTGGGGCTAGTTGCTCACGTGAGACTGTACCCCCCTTATTTATAGCAAGCAGTATGATGCCATCCGCGATAAACTTCGGTGCGTCAAGAGTTATGCCCAGAAGCTTTTTGAGTACTCGCCTAACACGCCCTCGTAAATCCGCTCCGTCTGCTGCGCAATCTTATCCCAATCATACCGTTCATGTATCCGCCTGTAAGCGTCTTCTCGGAGGCTGTTGCGGTACTTCTCGTCCGTCAGCACTTTCGTCACGCCCCACGCCAGCGAATCCACGTTGTTCGGGTACACCTTCACGCCCGTCACGTCGTGCTCCACGATTTCCCCCAGCCCACCTGTATCCGAGACGACGACGGGGCTTTTTGCCGCCATCGCCTCTAACGCCACAATCCCGAAAGGCTCAAACAGCGAGGGCACGACCGACACGTCGGCGCTGCACTGCAACTTCATCAGCGACTCCTCGTCCAGGAACCCTGTGAACAGGACCTTGTGCTCTAAGCCCATGCTTTTGACGATGGTGCTGAGCTGCTCCTTCATGTAGCCGCTGCCCACGATTACGAACTTCGCATTAACCTTCTCTAGAATCTTCGGAATCGAGTTTATGAGCACGTGGGCGCCCTTCTCGTAGACCAATCTACCGACGAAGAGCACGAGTTTCTCTTCGGGCGACGCAAACGTCGTCCTAAAGTCCTTCAATTCATGCTTTCTGACTTTCTCGTAAACCGCCCAGTCGACGCCGTTCGGCACCATAACCAATTTGTCGTCGGGCAACCCAAACGCCCACTTTACGTGCGATACCATGTACTGGCTGCAGCAGATGACCTTCCACGCCTCATACGTGAGCCACGCTTCCGTCTCGGAGATCATCTTCTCGGTGCTCGTGTGCAAGCCGTCCCTCCGCCCGATTTCGGTGGAGTGCATCGTCACTAGCAGCGGCTTGCGGAACACGTGTTTCAACCCGATGCCCGCAGTAGCCACGAGCCAGTCGTGAGCGTGAAACACGTCGATCTTCTCGGGCAGCTTCGCTGCGATGGCTGCGGCTTCCTTCTGCATGTTCAAGTTCATCAGATAAACCCACGTGGCAAAGTCGGGCGACGGGTTCTTGTACGAATCGACACGGTAAACCTCCACTCCATCCAGCGTCTCGCGAGCGGGCGCTCCTGGGAAGTCGCAGGTGACCACGTGCACTTTCACGCCGTTCTTTGCCAAGCTCTTGGACAAATAGAACACGTGGGGTGAGATGCCGCCGATGACTCTGGGCGGAAACTCCCACGTCAAAAACATCACGTTCCGCGGGCGCTTCACGTTTTCGCCGCGCCTCCTGCAGCCTGCGCATAAACCTTCAGCATATCGTCTATCCAAGTTTTCGACGTCGGCGAGACGACCTGAATCTTCTCCTTAGGAGTCTTGTAAATTCTCACGATCTCGTCGCGCATCCACTCCGACTTCGCCGTCACCACTGCTGACTCGTAGAAGCCGAGCCACTCGATGCTCTTTATCGCCATGTTGAATGGCATGTTCGCCTCATGCGAACGGTGGTCTTCGAGGCTGTCAACGGAATACACGAAGGGGATGCCCAACGCGTTCTTCAACGTGACCGCGGCGGGGATAAAGTGCCAGTCATACACGTCGACAACGTCCACAGCTTTGCCTGCCTGATAGTAAATGTTCGCCGCCGCTCGCTCCACCTCCTGATTCAACGTTAAGACCCAAGTCAACACCCCGATGTGTGTGCGCACAGAGTTCGCCACACGGACGATTTTCACGCCGTTCGGCTCCTCAGTCACCCCCGTCATGTAGGGGTGATACGTGACCAGGTAAGTCTCGACGTTGTTCTTCACGAGCTGCGTGCTGAGGCTGCTGGTGTACTCTGCGAGTTGCCCCACAATTCTAGGCGGATACTCCCACGTGAAGATGATAACCCGCAAAATCCCTCACACGCTAAGTAAATAACGAACAGACTTTAATGATGCCCCTAGATGTGACATAGTATCTTTTCTTGCCCTCATTGTCCACGAAGTTCTCGGCGAAACCCTCCGACTTGTACCTCTCAAGAATGCCCTCTATCTCACCCTGATCATGCTGCAAAATCCGAGCAACCTCCTCGCTGCGTCTCGCCAAGTCTGGCGCCGTAGCACATAGGTTGTGGAGGGTCTGTAGGACCTTGTCGGGGAACGGTAACTCATCTCTCAATCGCTGCACCTGCCTCTGTGAATGCGGTTTTGCCTTTATAAACGCATGCGCACTCGCCTAGAACAGCCGTGTCGCCGCTTGGGTCTGCTTGCTGAGCTCGTCGAAACGTTTCGCAGCCGCATCAACAAGCGCCTTCCTCAAGGCTTCACCCTTCAGCTTGCCCGCCTTTCCCAACGCACACGACAAAACCTTATCCTGCATCGAATGCTCCGCCCACGGTTCAAAATCCCCCCTGCGAACATGAAACTCCAGCGCCTTCGAATCAACCGTCTTGAGCGCACTCACGAAACCCTTCAGGCTCCACGCCATAACCCCGGTGAAGTTCTCCTCACCCATGCCTGTGTGGAACAGGAACGGCTCGTTCGCGGTCAACGTCGCCAGTCGCAATCTGGTTTCAAAGTCAAAGAGCAATGCGTCGGCGACGGCGAAGGCATCCATGGGCGACTCGTAGGGGCTGAAGTAGCTGTGCACTTCGCCAGGTCCGCCGCCCGCCGTGAACATGTAGTACAGGTGGTCGCTCGTCTGGAAGTCCCGCCATAGCCTCAGAAACTCCGCATCGCCCGACTCGTGAACGATGGGCTCCAGCCTGCGTAGGCTCGAGTAGTACGCCCACTGCATGGCATTTCCCAGCCAGCCGCTGCTGTCGCGTTCGATATCTGCCCAAGAGACGGTGCCACCCTTCTCGGGCACGTCAATCTCGCCAGCGGGCGCATGTTTCGCGATGACCTCGGAGGGCGTGGACATCTGTAGGTTGCCCCACCGTAGGATTTCGTCGGGCAGGTGTCGGAGGAAGTCGTGTATGCCTGTTTCGGGCCAGTGGTGCTCGCCGAAGGTCTCGTAGTCGGGGAAGATGTTGATGCAGTTGCCTTCCGTGCCTGCCAGCCACCGCGCATACTTCTCCGCTGTCAGGGGCCACTCGCTCCACCATCGCGCTGAGAATCTGAAGCCCACGTCATCCGTAAGTTTGTAGTTTCGGAGGAGGACCCGGATTTTTTTGCTACCCCTGGGCGTGTAGAGGTAGTTGGGGGATTTGCCCTGCAGAATTTTCTCGACGCCTTCGGTGTAGATGCCCTTATAGCCAAGGTTCTCCACCATGTGAGCGATGGCGTTATTGTAGAGGAGTTCGGTGTTCTCGAAAACTGTAGGCTCGTAGCCGAGGAGGCTTTTGATGGTTTCGCGGTGCAGTTTCACCTGCTCGATGAACTCGCCTTTCTCGGGGTAGAGACTGGCAATGGAGTGATAATACGTCTGGTCCAGAAACTCAACGTTGCCCGTTGCTGCGAGTTGTTTGAAGCTTTCCAGCAGGTCTTTCTCGAACATCTCGCACTGCTCTAGGAAGACGCCTGAGATGCTGAACGAGGCTTTGACGGCTCTTCGTTCACTTTTGTGGGCGTCGATGTCTTCGAGCAGGATGCTGTTGGCGGGGAAGTAGCATTTCCGTGCGGCTCGCTGGAAGATTTCCTTGTCGGCTTCGTTGTCAAAGTAGTAGTCGAACAGCTCTTCCTTCGTTAGCCGCTTGAAGACTTTGTTCTCCCAGAAAACCTTCCGTCTCAGCCTATGGGGCTGGTGGACTTCGAAAACGAGAACGATGTCGGTCACGCTTTGCACCTACGTGAAGGTATGTGGCTGAGCGTTTATTTCTAGTTTGCCTTACTTTCCGATGACCCTGACGTTCTCCACGAGAATCCACGGCGACACCAGCTGCCCCATCTGCCTGTCATTGCTCGCGATTACGTTGACGTTCTTGAGGACTTCGAAGATGTTGCCCGCCAGCATCACGCCTCGGCTGCAGTGCACTATCTCACCCTTCTTGATTTTCCATGCGGGGGTTGCGACGACCGAGAATTCGCCGCTCACGGGGTTGCTGCTGTGCGCTCCCTGCAGATAGTAGATGATTAAGCCTTCGTCGACTTCTGCCATGAGCTCGTCGGCTGATTTGATGCCGGGGGTCACGTGGAAGTTCGTGGTTTCGACACCAGGTGTGGACAAGTATCCTGCTCTCAACGCGTTTCCCGTGCTCTCCACGCCGTCCTTCTGGGCGGAGTAATAATCGTAGAGGAAGTTGCGTAGGACGCCTTTCTCGATGACTGGCGTTTTCTGCTTTGGGGAGCCCTCGGCATCGAAGATGGACGTTCGGAGCCCTCCTGCGAGCAAGCCATCGTCGTGGATGGTGAGGTTGTCCGAGGCGACTTTCTCTCCGATTTTCCCCTTGAAGGGTGACTGGCTGCGTTGGACGTTGTCGGCTTTGACCGCGTTGACTAGCGTGAAGTAGAGCAACTCCTGCAGCGCGAATTGGGTTAGGATGAGTTTGGTGGTTTGGGTCTCGATGCGCTTCGTTTTCAGAGCTGACACCGCGAGCCGTGCGGCTTCTCTGCCAACCCATTCAGGATCAACGGCGTAGTTGCGTGCGGCGTTGAATTCGAAGCACACGGGCGTTACGGTGTTTCCCTCTTTAGCCACGGTTGCTACGCTGCATTCAATCACGGTGCCCGTGTCGAAGACCGAGATGCCGTTGGAGTTGGCGATGGCGGTTGACCCGAACCCTGAACCTGCGCCTCCCTCTATGGCGAGCACCCGCTTGTCCCCTTTGACTGCGGCGTCCAGCATCGTGGAGGTGATGTTGACGAGGTCTTCAGCGTGAAGATCTGCAATCTTCGGGTCGTACGTATTCTCGACTGAGCTGAAGGGTTTCTTCTCTGGTAGTCCGTGCCAGTCTGGGTCGGGTTTGCTGGCTTTCGCAGCGCTTAGAGCCTTCACTATGGCTTCTTCAACAGCAGTCTGTTTCTCCAGAACGTTCGTATACGCGAAGCCTACCGCTTTGTTGATTGTGACTCTGATGCCTAAGCCTCGGTCGACGACCAAGCTGCTCTTCGTGATTTGTCCGCGTTCTAACCCGATGCTGATGCTCTGCCCATCATACACATAGGCTTCCGCATCCGCCGCGCCTTTCTTCTGCGCCGACGTGACGGCGTTCTCCGCCAGCGCAATCATTGCGTCTTTTTTAAGCGCTGCCACCGACCGTAACCTCCTTCACTCTTGCATGTGGTCCGCCATCGCAGATAAACGCTGTCTGCCCTTTCCCGCACCGTCCCGAATCGAGCTCGAAGTCCTTACCCACTGCATCCACCTTCAGAAGCGTTTCCAACGTGTTGCCGCTTATCGAAGCGTTCCGCACGGGTTCACGTACTTCGCCGTTGACGATTTCGTAGCCTTCTTGAATGCCAACTTGGAAGGTGCCATCGACGTTGGCTTGTCCGCCGCGGAAACTCTTGAAGTAGTACCCGAACTTAACGCCTTCAAGCAACTCCTCGAAGGACTGGTCTTGGGGCGCCATAAACGTGCATCGCATGCGGATAATTGGTTCGACTCGAAAATCCTCGGCTCGCGCATTTCCCGTGGGTTCAGCGTTGAACTTCTCCGCTGTTTCGCGGTTGTGCATCAAACCCGTGACGACGCCGTCTTTGATGAGGAGCGTTTTCTGCGTGCGAACCCCCTCGTCATCATACTTGAACGAGCCGAAAGCGCCGGGGATGGTGCCGTCGTCGTAGAACGTGACTTGGTCGGAGCCGATTTTCTTCCCCATATTCCCAGCCAAGACGCCTCCCGACAGCGCCAAATCCGCTTCGGCAAGGTGCCCGAAAGCTTCGTGCACGAAGACGCCGACGACGTTGGGTCCAAGCACGACGGGGAACATGCCGCCCTTTGGCTGCTTCGCCGCCAACTGCTCGGTGGCTCGTTTCGCGAGTTTCTCGCCCAAAGCTTCGGGGGTTTCTTGGTCGAAGAGTTCGTAGCCTGCGGTGGAGCCGATTTCCTCCCTGCTGAACGTGAAGACGCCCTTCTGCTCGGCGGACGCCGTCATCCGCGACCACACATACAATTTGTCCTGCTCCACATACGAGCCTTCGCTGTTCGCAAACGTGTTCGTCCCCGTCAAGTCGAGGTAGTCAACGGTGCAGCTTTTCACCCGTCTGTCGTAGCTCATCGTGTTCTTGTTCACGGCCAAGGCGGTCTTTATCTTGTCTTCCATGCTTATGTCCGCGGGGTTCTTCTTCGGCTTCTTCCGAACCCGGTCCTCCACAACTGGAGCTTTCGCCAGTTCAATGGGGTTCTTCAAGCGCTCGCTCGCTGCCTTCGCCATCCTGCAAGCCTCGGAAACCGCTTCAGTCAACGTTTCAGCATCCAACGAGCCCACAGAGGCGAAGCCCCAGGCGCCGTTGACGAGCACTCGGAGCGCCACGCCGTTCTCCATTCCTTGCTTCGCGGCCTCGACACGGCCCTCCTTCAACGTGAGCATCGTTTTGAACAGCGATTCGGCTCGGGCTTCGGCGTACTCCGCCCCGAGTCTCTGGGCTTCGGTGAGTGATTTAACCAAGATGTCCTTCACAAACATGACCTTCTGCAAGCACGTTAACGTGAGATGGAATAAAATCGTTGCGTTTCAACAAAAGAAAGAAGGAAGCGAGGCCGAGGGAAAGGGAGTGTTAAGGTGACGCAGCGACTCCAACGGGGGAGGAGTCGTGCTCCTCGGGCACCGCTGTCTCGAACGTAACGGCGTTGTTAAAACCGCAGATTGAAAGGATGTCGTTAAGGATGATGTTCTCGATGGGTAGAGCAGCTTCTTTCAAGATGTCTTCGAGGCATTCGGTGAATGCGTTGAGGTTGTCGGAGATGTCGCGTTGCTTGAGCGAGTAGCGCTGTTCAAAGTTGGCGTAGATTAGGCGGGTGGCTTGGTCTCCGACTGTGTGGTGTAGGACGTTGTTGATTATTTCAAAGATTTTGTCGTCTTGGGCTGTTTCCACCGTACTCCCCACGCCCAGTGTACGGACTCTTACTATTTAATAAGCATTCACAATGAACAGTTAGACACCAAAACACACCAAACACCATACAACACCATACTCACCAGAAGTCCCGAAGGTTCAACTGTTGAACACTTCCCCGAGGCTTAACCTCACGCGACACAGCAGCCGAAGCAGCCTCACCCAAGACCAGCCGACCGTAAATACCATCAAACCCAGGAACAACCGTAACCGAACCCGCACGAACCCTCACGATGGCACTCGCCACAGCAGCGTCAACCGTCGCCTTCAAAGTCTCCTCCGAAGCATCAAGCAACACCGTGTACTCATCCCCGAACCGAGCGATGAGAGCGTTGTAGATTTTCCAAACCGCCTGCGTCGACGGCTGATCCACGTTCAAAACCGCCGCAATAATCTCCGACAGAGGCAACAACCGCCTGAAACCCGGCTTCCCGCTCGGCACGTAGCCTTTGGGGCGGTCGGCAAGCTCCTCCACACGCTGCTCGACGCCCTTCGTGAGTTTTCTGCGGCAGACGGGGCATATGTTGCCGAACTTCTGCGCCTCCTTCGAGGATAGGGAGATGTTGCAGTTGCGGTGTCCCGTCCAGTGGTATTTGCCATAGGCTGGGTCGGTTTCAATCGTGAACTTGAAACGCGCGGGGTCACCCGTGCGAATGGCGCCCGTGACCTGCGGATACGTGAAGTCTGCGAGTTCGAAGACGTTGGCTTCCCTGCCGATGCGCCACGGCCAGAAGCTGTGGCAGTCGCTGTTGGAGACCAGCGTGAACCTGTCTAAGTTGCTGAGGCGCCAGTTCATGGGTGGGTCCGACGATAATCCCGTTTCCAAAGCGTGGATGTGCCGTGCCATGTCGCCGTAGCATTCCTCAACCGTGTCGAAACCGCTGAAGGCGCCGAAGATGCTGAACCAAGGCGTCCAAGCGTGTGCGGGGAAAACCACGTTCTCGGCGGAAACCTCCATTACTTGCTCCACGAGTTGTGCGGCGGTCATGTCTAGGATGGGTCTGCCGTCTCCTCCGAGGTCGCCGTGCTTAGCCAGCGTGGCGCTGATTTGCTCCACAACCTCGAGGCTTGGCGCGAGGATGACGTGGTGCACCTTCTTGGACTGCCCTTGGGCGGTGAAGATTGTGCAGACTTCGGTTGTGAGCATGAAGCGCACGGTCGAGTCCGACGCCTTCGAAACGCGGAACAAGCCGGTGTCGGCGTCGGGTGTGAGTGTTGTGCGTATTTCCCTGAGCCAGCTCGGATGGGTGAAGTCTCCGGTGCCGACGAGGTTTAAGCCTTTGATTTTTGCGTAGCGCCCGATCTCTTCGATGTTCATGCGTTCGCTCGTTGCTCGACTGTATCGTCCGTGGATGTGCAGGTCAGCGATTACCCTCATGTGTTTTGGTGTGCCTCGGTGTAGAGGGTTGGTTTCGGTGTTATAAGGCTGTGGCTTGGCTGGGTTTGTGGTTTGATGTTTTTTCTCTGTTAGTAGTAGTGAAAAACCCCTTGTACACTACATCTTCTTCGGGACTGTGAGGTTTGTTGTGTGTTTGGTTTGGGTTGTTTGTTGGGTTGTG
>Ga0326726_10002875_pt1 | contig 15753 bp, 6 predicted proteins | sample MHFenrmetagenome_2_FD_207603 | JGI IMG/M metagenome (GOLD analysis project Ga0326726, IMG submission 207603) | Lab enriched peat soil microbial communities from Michigan Hollow, Ithaca, NY, United States - MHF15MN | ecosystem: Environmental > Terrestrial > Soil > Wetlands > Peat | place: USA...
AGGGGGAAGAGAGCGAATCCAAAAAGGTTCAGGCGCGCGATCCAGCGTTGATTGGAAGGAATGGGAGGCATCACTTCCGCCCGAGTCCGGCCCAGCAATTCGTAGAGCGGCACGATCTGCAATCCCTTTTCCCGAGCGCCGGCGATAATTCTGGGGAGTGCCAGCACGGTTTGTTCGCGGTCGCCTCCGCCATCGTGCAGCAGGATGATGTTGCCGCAGCGAATATCGCCGGGTGCGCAAGGCGGCAGATGGGACAGGACATCGGCAACGATTTGGTCGGCGCTGTGGCGCGGATTGTCTCGCCAGTCGTTGGGGTCGATCTTGTCGCCGATGGTGATGTAGCCCATGTCCTGCGTGGTCTCAAGTGGGCGGACCTGATCTTCGGTGTCAGGCTCGGCGTCAATCGAATAGGGCGGGCGAAACAGAATCGTGCGGATACCCAGGCGGCTGGCAAAAAGCTGCTCAGTAAGATTCAGTTCCACCGCCCGCATGAAACCGCGCGAAATGTTGCTGATGTCGGGATGGGTAAAAGTATGGTTCCCGATTTCATGGCCCTCGCGGTAGATGCGGTCGGTAGTGTCGGAAAACTTGTCGGCTTGAATCCCGATCAGAAAGAACGCGGCCGGTGCCCGGGCACTCTTGAGTACGTCGAGAATCTTGGGCGTCCACTCCGGGTCGGGGCCATCGTCGAAGGTGATGGCGATCTTGTCCGGGCTTGATCCGTAGCGGGCTACCCGATAGGGCTCAGGAAACGAATCGAAGGTCTGATCGGTAATGATCCCGGTTGACTGATCGAGGGTGATGCTGCGTTGTCCATCGGCAGGCCGGGCCTCGATGCGCAGGATCTCGCCATTACCCTCCATGTCCACATCCTGGCCGGGCGGGACGTCTTTCAATTTATTTTCCGCCCCGGCCTCGCCCGGAATGTCCCAGACCCGCCACAACGAGCGATCTTCCGATCCCAGCCGCCACAGCGCGAAGGTCTTGATGCCGAGGGACTGAGCCGCCCGCATCTGGTTGAGCGCGGTCACAGCGTCAAGAAACCAGATGTCATGCTGCAGATCGTGTTCGTCCAGGTAGCTGATGTGGGGGTTGAGACTGTCGCCGTCAAAGTCCACGTCCGCTTCCGAGTCGCGGGCGGCCAGCCAGGCATCCTGCACGGTCACGTTGATGTCCTTCACCCCCGGGGGAAGCGCGCCGTGCTTCGGCTTGTGTACCCAGTCGTAACCGTAATTGCCGATGGCCGAGATCAGCTTGTCTTTGGGGACCACCTTGATTGCCGCTTTGAGGTTGTCGGTGAACCAGTCCTGCGACGCCACCGGGCCGGGCGTGCCCGGCGACGGATAATGTTCGTCGTAGTTCATCAGTACGACACCATCAACGCGCGCCGCGACCGCAGCGTAATCGTATTCCTCGTTGCGTGCCTGCACGCTGACGTACAACTTCATGCCCTGCGCATGCAAGTCATCCGAGAGTTCCTTCAGCAGCGCCAGATAACCTGGCTGCGCATTCCTGGCCAGGGTTTCAAAGTCAATCATCAGGCCGCGATATCGATCGGTGGCTAGAAAGGACGCTATCTGCCGACGAAAGTTCGCACGGGCTTCCGGACTGTTGAGGAAGGCGCTGACGTCCACCCAATCCGTCCCGTCGAAATTGTTGACCATGGGAAAGACTTCCATGCCGGTCTCTTCCGATTTCAGGAAGGGCATGACCTTGTCATCCACGGAGCGGACAGTCGAGTCTTGCATCACGTCGAAGAACTTGTTGGTCTGTTCATCGATGCTCTGCAACCGGCCATCCGGGGTGAGGGTGTGCAGCCAATCGGGAAATAGCAGATCGATCTGCCGGGCGTATTCGCGCAAGGATGAAAAGCTGGCGGCATCGTAAGGCACGTAAAATGCCGCCCGAATACCTTCTTCCGCATTCAGCTTCACCTGGGAAGGCGCTCCTCGGGATTTTCGATGGCCCCGGAGGTATACCAGCTTTCGCCGCTCTTTCGCCTTTTCTCTTTCTTTTTCTTTTAAGGCACGGTAAGGACGTTTCTGGGGCGGCAGCAGGAGGTCGGGCAAAGGCTCATCGCGCAAAGCCGTGTAGGCAAAGAAAATGACCAGCAGGGTGATGCTTACGCCGATGACGTCGAAGGCCAGTCGTATGCGCTTCCAGCGGGCCTTGCGGGGATCGAAGAAAACAGGTTGCGCCATGGAAATTGCTGTCTATTCATCCTAAGCTGACGTATTCGGGCGGTCAATTGGCGTAGAGTAGCGCCGGCGCTGCTTGTCCGCGGCACTGAGAGCCACGAATTGGTCCGATCAGAGGTATATTCTTAGCGTGCGCCAGTTCGTGCGCCAACACTTTCGATTCTTTCTGCTGGCTACCTTAGCTGCGGTTGGGCTGCGGCTGCTTTTCCTGTTTCGTTTCCCGGCCATCACCAACGACTCTTTCGTTTATGGCGACATCGCCAAGAACTGGCTGCAGCATGGCATTTACGGGCTGAGTGGTCCGGAAGAAATTTCTCCTACCTGCATCCGCCTGCCGGGATACCCCGCATTCCTGGCCGCCGTGTTTGCCATCTTTGGGATGGAACACTACCGGGCGATGTTGGCGCTTCAGTTGTTGGTGGATGTCGGCACCTGTTTCCTGATCGCAGACATGGCGCGCCGCCTGGTTTCTCCCCGGGCCACCAAGGCGGCATTTCTTTTGGCGGCACTCTGTCCGTTTCTGGCCAGCTACGCTGCGGCTGCTCTCACCGAGACGCTGGAGGTTTTTTTCACCGTGCTGGCTTTTGATTGCGCCGTCGCGGGCCTGGAGCCGCTGGACCAGAAGCGGTTGCGACCATGGATGGGATGCGGGCTCGCCATCGCCGCCGCGATTCTGTTGCGTCCGGATGGGGGCTTGATCCTGATTGCGATTGAGTTGTATCTAGGGGCGCTGCTCATCCTGGCCTGGGGACAGGAAAAGAAGGACAAGACGGGGGCGAGTCGCCCGCGGCCACACGGGCTCCCGGTGCCACATCTGTTTTGGGCTGGGTTGATTCTTGGGGTGGTCTCTTTGGCGCCGCTGGCGCCCTGGGCCTGGCGCAATCTGCACACCCTGCACCGCTTCCAGCCCCTGGCGCCGCGCTATGCGAATGAAGAAGACGAGTTTGTCCCCGCCGGATTCAATCGCTGGGTGAAGACCTGGATGGCCGACTATGCCTCCGTGGAGGAGATCTACTGGCCGGTGCCAGGAGACACCGTGGATGCGGGCAAGCTTCCGGCTCGTGCCTTTGATTCTGAAGCGCAGCGCCAGCAGGCCGAGCAATTGTTGGCGGAATACAACCAGGCACTGCATGTTACTCCGGAACTCGATGCGCGCTTTGCCGCTCTGGCCGACCAGCGCATCAGGCAGGCGCCTTTGCGTTTCTGGTTATGGTTGCCGCTGGTGCGCATCGCCGACATGTGGCTGCGTCCACGTACGGAGACTCTGCCTTCCGATACCCGGTGGTGGGAGTTTAACGATGATCCCACCTGGTCGGCCCTGGCGGTGACGATAGGGATCATTAACCTCCTGTATCTGGGGGCTGGGGTGGCAGGTTTATTGCGGGCGCGCTGGACCGTCCCCCTGGGCCTGGTGCTGACATTTGTGCTATTGCGATCTGCCTTTCTGGGAAGCCTGGAGAATCCGGAGCCCCGCTACACTCTGGAAGCCTACTTCTTCGTCCTTGTTATGGGCAGTGTGTTGTTCAAATAACAGAGTCAACACACGCTGATGGAAACCCGTATTCTTCCTCTGAAAATAAGGATATTAATCCGAGACATAACGCAGAACTGAAGCAGATTCTTCTTGCAATTGTTGGCCCGATAATTGCACAATGTCGGCCCAACAGTGCTGTTCCTATATTTTCCTGGTTTTTTCTTTACAAGTAAATCGCCAGTCGATTGGGCAAGCCATGCGAGCTTTAAAAGGAGCTGCTATGGGTTCTGTTCGGGGAGTGGCTTTAGCGATTGCCGTCCTGCTGTTTGCGGCCCCGCTCTGGGGTCAAACTGGAACTTCCGCCATTCGCGGAACGGTCACTGACCAACAGGGGCGGTTGGTTCCCAATGCGACGGTGACCCTCACCAACATGGCCACCAGCGCAGCGCGCACCACGAAGTCAACCGCCAGCGGAGACTTCGTATTCGACTTGATCCCTCCCGGGGACTACCGCCTGGAGGTCCAGGCCACAGGGTTCCGCAGCAACGTGGTGAACAACCTGCACGCCCTGATCGGGAAGCAGACGGAGAGCAACGTCCAGTTGGAGGTAGGCGCCGCCACGGAAATCGTGGAGGTCAGGGCTTCTTCGCAGGACGCTCTCATCAACACCCAGGACGCCAGCCTGGGCAATAATTTCATTGCTGAGCAGATCACCCAGCTTCCTTTGGAAGCGCGCAACCTGGTCGATTTACTGAGTCTGCAGCCAGGCTCAACCCGCGAAGGCTACACGACGGGCGCCCGGGCCGACCAATCGAACGTGACCCTGGATGGCGTGGATATCAACAACGCGCAAAGCGGCAATGCCAACGTCCCGCTCACCACTAACAATCTGGGAATTGGAACGCTGGGCGGCGACCGTGGCGACATTACTTCCGGGCCGGTGCTCCGTCTTAATGCGGAGGCCGTTGAGGAATTTCGCGTTACCACCGCCAACGGAAATGCCAACCAGGGCCGCTCGTCCGGTTCCCAGGTGAACCTGGTTACCAAGTCGGGCACCAACAGCTGGCATGGTGCAGCCTTCGAGTTCTATCGCTCCCGGGGGTTCACAGCCAACGACTGGTTCAACACCCATTCTCAGCCTCAAGTGGATCGCCAGCCGCTGATCCGGAATACGTATGGTGGAGCGCTGGGCGGTCCGATCGTCAAGAACCGGGCATTTTTCTTTTATAGCTACGAAGCCCGTCACGACGCCAGCGGAACCGGTCAAACCGAAACCGTTCCCTTGCCCTCGCTCGGCCAGGGCATCATCAACTACCGCTACTGCGCGGATGCCGCCTGCAGCAGCGTGCAACAGGCGTCTCTCGATCTGACCCAGAATGAGGCTGCGTTTCACCTCGTGCACGATGGAGATCCGGCCAACCCTGCTATCAACCCGGCCGCATTGAGTGCTCTGGCCGCAGCCGCCGCCAAGTACCCGGCCAACGATTCATCGCTGGGCGACGGCCTGAATACGTCTGGCTTCCGTTTCAACGCTCCCACGCCGGTGAGACTGAACTCGCACGTGGCCAAGCTGGACTTCAACCTTTCCAACAGCCAGGTTGCGTTCGTCCGGGCGAATGTTATTTATGATCATCAGACGCAGGCGAGTTGGTTCCCTGACACCCAGGCGCCACTGGTCTGGAACCACCCCTGGGGTTTGGCCGCAGGTCACACCTGGACCCTGGGCAACCACTGGGTCAACAATTTCCGCTACGGATTCACCCGGCAGGCCTTCGACCAGGCCGGCGACAGCAACGGGAACGACCTCAGCTTCCGTTTCGTGTTTCAGCCCACTGGCCAGCAACACACCCTCAGCCGGGTCACGCCAGTGCACAACTTCACCGATGATGTTTCCTGGATCCGGGGGAACCACAATATCCAGTTTGGGGCCAATATTCGGGTTGTCAGTAACAGCCGGATCAGCTTCGCTAACGCCTACGACAACGCCGTCACCAACCCGTCGTTTTACTTAGGCGCGGGCGAGAATGTCTCGGATACGTTCCAGCAATATCTGATCGCGCAAGGCCTGCCCGGCGGGCGAGCCAACGAAAGTCTGGATTCCACATCAGAAGTGCAAAATGCGGCCACGGCCATCATCGGACGGCTCTCGCAGTACACCGCCGACTTCACTTTCGGGCAGGATGGCACGTTGCTGGCGCCCGGCCAGCCCGCAGTCCGCGATTTCAAAACCCAGGCTTACGACAGCTACGTTCAGGACACGTGGAAGGTCCGCCCCAATCTGACCCTGACTCTGGGTCTGCGTTACAGCCTCGAGCGTCCGGTCTATGAGGCAAACGGGTTTGAAGTCCAGCCCAACATACCCCTGGGAACGTATTTCGCGGAACGCCTGGCGGCTGCGAACCAGGGCAAGAACTTTATCGACCCGATCGTGATCAACAAGTCGGGACCGGCCAACGGCGGCCCCCCCATGTACAACTGGGACAAGAACAACTTCCAGCCCCGAATTGCTGTCGCCTGGTCGCCGGACGGTGGCGACGGCTTCTTTGGCCGTTTGCTGGGCCATGGCGGGACTTCGGTGTTTCGCGGCGGTTTTGCCCTGACCAACGACTATTTTGGCCAGGCTCTGGCCGTGGACTTTGATCTGAATAACACTCTTGGTTTTACGTCCAACTACACCACTCCAGCCAATACCTACGATACTCAGGTGAGCGGGCAGGCCGGGCTGGCGCCATTATTCACCGGCTTCAACCAGGACATTCGCACCCTCCCCAACGTCAGCGTCCCAGTGGATCTGCAGTTTCCGCTTCACGCGGACTCCGACGAAGGAGAGCGGATCGAGCAGTCTGTCGATTCGAGATTGCACGCGCCCACTGAATACGTGTGGAACTTTACCTTCGAGCGTCAATTGCCCGCTGGCATGGTCTTCTCCGCCTCCTACATTGGACGCATGGGACGCAGTCTGCTGGCCCGCCGGGACGCCGTAGCTTTCAACAACGTTCGCGATCCACAGAGTGGCGTGACCTGGTACCAGGCCGGTACCGCGCTTGAAAAGCAGCGTCAGAAAGGAATCGACACCAGCCAGATCGCAACCATCCCCTTTTTCGAGAATCTCTTTCCCGCTGGCCTGGGGACGATGCTGAACAATGATTTTGGGCTTGATCCATCGTGTAGCGATACCGCTGCCGTTCCAGGTTTCGATCCCACCTGGTCCAACACCCAGGTGTTCTACGCCATGCAAAGCCGCACCCCGAGCAACCCCTGCGCTTTCTTTGCGGGAAATGACTGGACGGACACGGAGGCATTGGTGGACCAGGTGATGTTCTTCGATGTCGGTCCCGACGCTACCCGCTTCATGCAGCCGCAGTATGGAGCGCTTTCCGCCTGGAGTACGGTCGGGAACTCGAACTATCACGCGCTCACCCTGTCACTGCGGGAACGACTGAACAGTCTGTCGTTTGACTTGAACTACAGTTACGCGCATTCGCTGGACGACGCTTCCGGCCTGCAAGGGGATACAGCTTTCGCGGTGGCACCGTTTATCGTCAATCCCATCCGCCAGCGTGACAACTATGCCAGTTCTGACTTTGACGTCAAACATAACGTCAACGCCTCGGCCGTTTGGCAGATGCCTTTCGGCAAGGGCAAAGCCTTTCTGAGTGACGCCAAGGGAATTGCGCAGGCAGCCCTGGGGGGCTGGCAACTCTCCGGCATCTTCCGCTGGAATACCGGTTTGCCCACATTCTCGCCCTACGACGACGCACGCTGGGCGACCAACTGGAATGTGCAAGCCTACGTGACGCCCATCAAGGCAGTCCACACCTGCCCCACCAAGACCGAGACGGCGGACCCGAAGCTGTTCGGCGGATGCGGCGACATCAACCAGGTGTACCAGAGTTTCCGCAATGCGTACCCGGGCGAGACCGGACCGCGCAATATCTTTCGCGTACCGGATTACATCGACATTGATCTGGGGATCGGAAAGAGCTTCAACATCGGCGAGCGTTATGGCATCCAACTGCGCTGGGATGTTTTTAACGTCACCAACACGCAGCACTTTTCCCAGATCAGCGGCAGCCGCACCGGCTTTGGCGTGACCCGCGATCCGGCGCTGCGCAATGCGAGCGCTCCCAGCGATTGGTCGAATTTCCTGCCTATCGTGAATGGCCAGGCGCGCATCATGCAGATCGGAGCGCGCTTCTCGTTCTAGGCGGCTACACGGATCGCCTTTACGGCTGAGTCAGCAATGGCTCAGCCGTTTTTTTCGCAGCCAGCGTGGGGACAGCCGCCCCCGGCTGGGAAGGGCACGACTTCAGTCGTGCCACTAAGCCGCGAAAATCTGGCCGCGCTTTAGCGCCTGCGGTTTGCTGCTCGCGCAAAGACTTGCGGAACGCGCGCTGGGGATTCGCTTGCACCATCGGGGAAAAGCAAACCCCAGCGGCTGAAGCCGCACGAACTTCTGCCCGATGTGGCACGACTGAAGTCGTGCCCTTCCACGCCTCGCCCCGTCAAACTGGGCTCGACAGACCTCAGGCGCTAAAGCGCGAAATGGGCTGCGGCGGCCTGTGGCGCGACTGAGTCGTGCCCTTCGACAGCCGGGGGCGGCTGTCCCACGTGGTCACCGGCGGGCTGCAGTGCGCTCCCGTTCCGCATCGGCTGTGCGACCGAGCTGCTGGTAGGCATCGGCCAGGAAGGAATGGGCTTCGCTGGAATCGGGCTGGACTCGGGTCGCTTTTTCCAGGTTGTCGAGCGCGCCCAGCGGATTGCCCTGCAATGAGAGGATTCGCCCACGCAGCAGGTTGGCGCGGTAGTGACCAGGAGTAAGGCCGAGAGTGGTGTCCAGTTCGGTCATCGCTTCCGGGACGCGATCAATGCGGGCATAGACAGCGGCCAGTGAGAAATGCGCGTCCGCCCACCGTGGCGCACGCGCCGCTGCGGCCTCGAATTCTGGCGCTGCTCCCTTCCAATCGCCGGTTTCAAATAACGCCAGCCCCAGTTCGTAATGACCCATGCCATTGTCAGGCTGCGCGGTCACGGCTTTCCGCAACGGCGCGATCGCCAGGTCGAAATGCTTGAGCCGGGCCTGTGCAATCCCGTACTGCAGATTGGCCACCGGCATTTCGGGCTGCACGGCGAGCGCGCGCGCCAACAGCGGGATGGCCTGCTCGTAGCGCGCATCTTCAACGTCGAACATGGCATCGTGCAACAGGTTCGCAATTTCGATTCGGGTCTTGGGGTCGGCCCCGGCGAGCTTCTTTTCGTCCTGAGCGGGAGCAGTATCGGACCCGACGTATCCGAGCGCTTGCAGCTTTTGAAGTTTCTCGGGATCAGGCTTGCTCAGGTCCACCAACGTCTGGCTGGTCTTGTTACGGAAATCCGCGAGCTGGGACGCCAGCGTGTCAATAACTGCCGTCGAGCTTCCCGCCAGGTTGTGAATCTCTGCCGGATCAGTCGCCTGATTGTACAGTTCGCGCTCGGGGGCCTGAATGAACAGATATTTGCCACTGCGCAGCGCCCGCAATGAGCTCCAGCCAAAGGCGCGATGCGGGTAGTCGGTCTCGGCGTAGGCGGGACGGTCTGGCGAAGCAGCGGTATTCGCATCCGCCGCCTGGACAAATTCCAGAAGAGACTGCCCCTGCATTTCCGAGGGAGGTGTGAGGCCGGCAGCCGTAAGCAGAGTGGGGGCAACGTCCACCAGCCCGGCGCGAGTCTCGCTGCGGCGTCCTGCCCAGCGATTCAAGGACAGTTTGATCAGCAAGGGCACATGCAGAGTCTCATCGTATAGAAACACTCCGTGAGTGCTCTCACCATGCGTGCCCAGCGATTCACCATGGTCGGCCATCACCGCAATCATGGTTTCGTCATAAAGGCCGTGCTGGCGCAGCGCGTCCAGCAATTTGCCGACGCAGGCGTCGGCGTAGGCGATTTCTCCGTCGTAGGGTTGGGCAGCGAAGCGTTGCTTGTAGGGCGGCGGCGGGTCGTAGGGATCGTGCGCGTCGTAAAGATGGACCCAGAGGAAGAATGGTCCATTGGGAACCTGGCTGAGCCATCCCAAGGCGTGCTCGACCACGACTTCGGCGCGCCGCTCCACCGTCTTGTAGCGGTCAGCGCCGTGGCGGCGCAGGTGAAAGCCCGCGTCATAGACGTCGAAGCCCCGGTCAAATCCGGGAGCCGTGCCATCCAGCGGATCGAGAACCAGCGAAGCCACAAACGCGCCGGTGTGGTATCCACGCTGATGCAACAAGTCGGGCAAATAGGGCAAATGGGCGGAGAGCGGCACGCCAAAATCGTTGACGTGATTGAACTGCGGATAAGTGCCGGTAAGAATTGTGGTATGTGAAGCCGTGGTGATGGGTACGTGGGCGTAGGTGCGAGTAAAAACGACTCCCTGTCGCGCCATGGCATCCAGATGTGGCGTAAGTCCGCGCTTAGATCCCAGAAAGCCCATGCGGTCGGCGCGCGTGGTGTCAAGCGTGATCAGGATGATGTTGGGATACTGAGAAGGAGTACGGCGCGGCCCACTCTTGGGATGCTGGGCAGGACGCTGAGCGGCGACACTGGAGATCGCAACCAGAACCAGCAGGAAGGAAGAACCGAGGCGCCGGACTGCCATAGGAATGAAAAAGGGAGTCTAGCACAGGCAGACTCCCTCGATTTCGCGCTGGGTGCGGGAGCGAATTTTAGAAGGTGAACTTCAAGGAGAAATTCATGTTTCTAGGTCCGCCCTGGGCTATCACCGGATTGCCGGACGCGACGTCCGACGTTTTTGTCACGGTGCCGAAGCTGGCTCCGAACGTGTTGTCCGGGAAGTAGTAGAAATTTCCGCGATTCAGAATGTTGTAAACCTCCCAGCGTAATTCCAGATTCAAGCGTTCCGTGATCTTGGTGTTCTTCATTAACGTCATGTCCCACTGGGCGAGGCCGGGGCCGATCAACTGGTTCCGGCGGGAATTGCCAACGGTGCCGGGGCAGGGGACGAAAAAGGGCGAAAGTGGCTGGCCTCCGAGAAAGTGACCAGGATTATCAGGGTCATCCGCGCCAACCCGACCGCAGGGATCCAGTTGGTCCTCGACAGTGAGATTTTCAACTATGTACTGAGCCGGATTCCGGGTGTTGTACTTGACCGGCGTACCGTCCCACGACGCCCGGATGGAACTGCCTGACAGGCCTTGGCCGGAAGGATCAGCGCCTCCGCCCAGCAGAACGCTGAAGGGGCGTCCGCTGATGGCGGTGAAGATGGTGCTGAGTTGCCATCCCTTACCCAAACGCTCATTCATGTGAGGAAGGGTCGGCAAAGAGTACACGCCGCTAACGTTGAAGTTGAGTCGCACATCGTGGTCGCAGAGGCCGCGATTGTCTGCAATGCTTAGAGGGTTCTGCAACTGGGGATAGTCGCCGGTGCCACCGCGGTTGAAGGAGTTCTCGTCGAAGCATTTGCTCCAGGTGAAGTTGTATTCGGTGTCGAGTCCGTGCCAGTCGCGTTGGTTGTAGGACGCCTGCAAGCTGTCGTACTGAGAGTCGCCCAGATTAGTGGTCTGGACGATGTGTCTGAGGTTGGGGAACTGATTGAAGAACGGACGGTCGGAAAGATCGCCCCCACTGCCCAGTGGACTGGCATTCAGGTCGCGATTAATAGCGAGATCCTGTCCGCGCTGGCCTGAGTAACCTACGGTCAGCACATTGTTGCGGGCAATTTCCTGCTGAATGCTCAGGCTGTAGTTGTGTGCCCGCGGAGTCTTGAAGTTCTGCACCACCGAGTAGGCGTCAAAAGGAGGCTCTCCGGTGGGGCTGGGGCCAAAGACTGGTCCCTGAGAGAAACAGATGTAGTCGCCTACTCCGGTGACGGGATCGAAACAGCCACTGCCGGGGATGTTGTCGGCCTGGTCCGGGGGTAGACCTGAACCGCCTCCTAGGCCTACGTCGCCTGAAATCGAAACCGAGAAGAGGCCCAGGTTGGGCTGGGTAAAGGCGCCCGCGCTCGCTCCTGCCAGGGAATACGGAGAGGCCAGAGTGGCAAAATTCGGAACGTCGTAGGTCAGGGAGTAGCCGCCGCGCAAAGCCGTCTTTCCATTCCCAAAGATGTCCCAGGCGAAACCGACACGGGGGCCAAAGTCCTTGTAGTCGATATGGTAGAGGCGGTTAATCCCTTGACCGACCTGCACCAGGCCTACTCCAGGAAAGAAGTTGGCAGCGACGTTTTCGCGGTCGCGCAGGTTGCCAAAAATGTCGTAGCGCAATCCAAAGCTCAGAGTCAGGCGTGGTTTGATCTTCCAATCGTCCTGAAGGTAAAAGCCAACCGAATTCTGGACCAGATGCCGATGAGTGTCGCCGAAGGCGCGATTGGCATTGTCAGCCTTGCCCAGCAGCAATTCTTCGATGGAGTCCTGTATCGGGTCCCCGGAAATCGAGGTGTAGTAACTGAAATATCCCAGCAGCATTCCGGTGCGGGCATTGTTGCGCAGACTATTGGTATATGCCCTCTGGAAGTTGCCGCCAAATTTGACGGTGTGGTCTCCCTTCACCCAGGAAAAGTGCTCCGACCAATCCCAAGTCTGGTCGGGGCGCGTGGTGATGGGATAGGCCTGCACCCCGCCGATGTAACCGCCATACCCGAGTGGCAGGAGATAGACGTAGGGTACGCCAAAATCGGCTGGGCTGAGCGGGCCGGTGTCCATGCCCAGACTCTTAGGATCGATTTTGTTCTGGATACCCAATAACTGGGCGAAGCGGGTAAAGCCCACCCGGCTTTCCAGAATCTTGTTGGTGCCGAAGTTCGAGGACAAGCTCACGCCCGCCATCTGGGCGCGTGACGGCGCCACCGAGTTGAATAAATCCGCAGGCTGTCCCGGGCCCGGCGGCAGGCCGGCGAACGGCGGTGCGCTCTGCAGGCTGTCACCGAGAATGTAGCGCACAGCAAGGGAATTCTTGTCGTTCAGCCGGTAATCGAATTTGACGCCGAAGGTGTTGGCGCTGGCTGTAGTCGGGCTCTGAGCGATGATCACGCCGCTGGGATCGGTGGGAAAGAAATTGAGCAGGGCCTGGCCGACCGGATCGACGGTCAGCCCCTTCCCGGTAATGTCGTCAATCGCGCCCTGTATTTCGTCGGGGGTGGGAACAAATCTGCTGCTCACGGCCAGCGATTTGTAACGCTGTCCCTCGTAGAAGAGGAACATGAAGGCTTTGTCCTTGATGATGGGGCCACCGATGGTGGCATTGAACTGATTGTTATGGATGGGGGTCTTCTGCCCCTGAGAAAAATAGTTTGATGCGTCGCCAAATCCGCTGTGATTGACCCAGGTTCCAGAACCATGCCATTGGTTCGTTCCACTCTTCATGTTCAGCAGAATGGGAGCGCCGCCCTTGACTCCGAATTCAGCCGAGGGCGTTTCCTGAATGCTCAGTTCCTCGATGGCTTCGGGGGGAAATAACACGGCGGGAATGCCTACGATGCCGGTCTCGCCGATGGCCGAATCGCCGTAGTAGCGGTCGTTGTTATATAGACCGTCGATGAAGTAGTTGTTCGACTCGACTTTGCTGCCGTTGATGCTGATCGCCTGAAATCCGCCCCCCGGAGTGCGCTGGACGCCGGGAGTGATGGCCAGCAGCGAGTTGAAATCACGTCCATTCAGGGGAACGTTTTCGATCTTTTCATTGTCCACGTAGTTGTTGTTGTTGGGCGAAAGTTCGACCAGCGGGGCGGTGCCTTCCACCTCGATGGTCTCTGTGCGCTGACCAACCGTCAGCTTGAAGCTGGCTTGAATGACGGCGCCGGCCTGCACTTCCGCCGTCTGGACCGCGGACTTGAAACCCTCGGCCGAAGCCGTGACCCGGTAAGTGCCAATGGGAAGCTCTGGAATACGAAAAGCGCCGGTCGCGCTGGTCACGCCCGAGCGCGACAGATTCGTGCCTGTGTTTACCGCCGTCACCGTGACATTCGGCACTACTGCGCCCGTGCTGTCGGTCACATCGCCGGCAATGTCGCCGGTGATTCTCTGGCCCAGAACAGGAAGGCTGACACCCAGGCAAACAACGAGAACAAAAAACAATGTTCGCTGGAAAACCAGCTCTCGCCGCATAGCTTCCCCCTCGGAACGGGTCTGGAAAGAAAACGTTATCAGGTCGGAGTTTAGTGGGCGCGAGAGGAGAGTATCAAGAAGAAATCGCTGCACAAAACGGAATCGCATTGTTGCCCGTGGCTGACTGACGGTCACAGACGACGAGTTGGCTTTCAGCCGTCAGCTTTCAGCTTGTCAGTTAAATCTCCCAAGCTGAGCGACTGACAGCTTAGAACTGACAGTTAATTTGAAACGGCGGCTTTGCATGGAGCTGTTGCTGATTCGGATTTTTCATCCGGGCCAGTAAAATTTTTCTTGTGCTACTCGGCGTCGTGACTGCGACCGGTCTGAACCAATCGAAGTAAATCTAGCTCAACGGGGAATCGCTCATGCGGAAGCGGGTGCGGACATGTTCGGACAGCAGTTCGATGGCTCCGCGGTTGGCGATGGGATCGGCTTGCGCCAGGTATTTCATGGCTTCCACCAGCAGGCGCTGGCCGTCTACGTAGCGCGGATCCGCCGTGCGCTCACGGCGTTTGCGCCCAATATTGGGAGGAACCGGGATCGTAAAAACCTTGGCCATGCAGTTCGGGTATTCGGAGTCGATTTCTGAAAGTTCCTCAACCAACTAAGATGGCGCAATCTCAGTATACCGCCCCGCTGGCGGTTTTCAGCCCCAATTTTGTGAAGATTTCGGGTTCAGTTCTTCTCTAGCTCTGGGTTGATATGAATTTGGTCTTTCCCGTGGTTTTCAGCTTGAAGACAGAGTCGGGGATTTTTTCGTTCATTTTGATGTCGGAATATTTTGCCAGGCGATAGTCGCCTGACTTGCCAAAGAAAAACTGCTGTTGCAGCGAAATTCCCCGTGATGGATCAATCCAGAGGATGATGCGATCAACGTTATTGCGCACGTTTGCCGTCTTGGGTACCAGTTCCAGCTTTTCCGCTACCATGCCGCCCACCGCTTCGTGGCCTAAATATTTAACATCAAAAGACTTAAGCAGGTCGTGTCCGCCACCGCCAAAGCCCAGCACCAGAAAACTTTCGAAGGCTTCCCGGTTCTTTCCGGTGTTATAAGCCGTGACCTGGTCGATTTTAGGCTGGTACACCTGAATCTTGGAGCCGTTGAACAGAACATATTTCTGGTCCGGGTCGGTGATATCGGCAGCCATCTGGACTTCATTATTTCCGGTGTGGCGGAAGTACACTTTCCCCTTTTGTTCCTCGTGTTCGTCCACCACTTTTTGATATTGGTCCCAGACCACGCTGGCTTCGGTGGTGCGGAATTTATCGGCCGCGCTGTCCATCTGCCCCAATACTCGATCCAGGGCGGGATCCGGTGCGGAATCAGCGGGAGCCGCGACTGCGACCATGGCGCCCAGGCAAACCATCGCCAGAGCCCACCGGCAAAGTGACTGCGCGCCGCATTTCATGGTTGCCTCGCTGGGCACAGTGGGAGCTGTATCGCTACTCCTTTTGCACCCACACCTTGTAAGTCAGCACGCGGCCCTGACGATCGCGTAGAACTTCGTACCGGGTGACGCTCACTTCGCCGGCTATGGGTTCTACAATCCGCAGCAGCTCTTGCCGTACCTTCGCGTCATCTGTTGTCGCGGAGACGGCCGAACCTTCGATCTGATAAATGAATCCGCCGCCCGGCTCCGGAGTTACAACTACCCCGATTGGATGCGGATTGCGTTCCACCGGTTTATCGTGGAAGTCGATCCAGTAGGGCGAGAGAAAAACGAACAACAGAATGAGGGTGACCATCACGTCATACTGCAGGGTGCCGCGCTCGTAAGACCAGAGAATGAAGTCGCGAATTGTGCGCCAGATCCTCGACATGGGCACGGGGGGCGCCTCGGTAATGGTCGTCGTTGTCACTCTGGCTTCGGTCAAGTTTCTCCCGTCCAAGTCGTTTCCGGTCAAGTCGTTTCTGGTTAAGTCTAGGCTTTGGCTGATCGGCTTGGCAAACGCGCTCTGCCAGATCAGGTGAGCGCGGGCGGGTTGCCCGGCGGCCACATTAAAC
>Ga0326726_10002876_pt1 | contig 15752 bp, 9 predicted proteins | sample MHFenrmetagenome_2_FD_207603 | JGI IMG/M metagenome (GOLD analysis project Ga0326726, IMG submission 207603) | Lab enriched peat soil microbial communities from Michigan Hollow, Ithaca, NY, United States - MHF15MN | ecosystem: Environmental > Terrestrial > Soil > Wetlands > Peat | place: USA...
CCAGGCCTATCCGAGCAGCGGAGCTGCGACCAAGGCCTGAGCCAGTCGCGGACGTATGGGCGGCACGACGCGGGGCCGGGATTCTTTCCGGCCCCGCTCGTGTTTCCGGCGCTTGTCACCGACCCCCCAGGTTCCGCCCGCTCTTGCTGGCCCCGGCCGTCAGTCGTGCCGCAGGGCGATCATTGGATCCACGGCTGCCGCCCGCCGAGCCGGTAGCCAACTGGCGAGGAGCCCCACGACGCTGAGCAGGAAGGTGATCCCCGCGAAGGTGACGGGATCCCGCGGGCTGATGCCGAAGAGCTGGCTCTTCAGCAGCTGCCCCGCGCCGATGGCGGCGGCGCTGCCGATGAGCAGACCGAGTCCCGTGAGGCGCATGGCACGAGCAACGATCATCCCGACCACGTCTCCGTGCCCCGCCCCAAGGGCGACCCGGACGCCAATTTCCCGGGCCCGGCGGCTCACGTTGTACGACAGCACGCCGTAGATGCCGATGGCCGAAAGCAGCAACGCCAGGGCCCCGATGGCCGCGAGCATGATGGCGCCGACCTTCTGGGGCCAATACGGGATCGTGTTGAACTCGGCCATGCTGCGCGGGTCCAGGAACGGTAGCGCGGCGCTGACCTCCGCGAACACGCCGCGGATCGCCGCGGTGAGCGCCAACGGCTCCCCGGCCGCCCGCACGTGCACCGTGAAAGCTGGTGGCGCGGAGCGCACGGAATAGGCGCGGAACACCATCGGCAGTGGATCCTCGGTGTAGCTGTCGTATTTGCTCGTCGCGACCACCCCGACGATCGTCAGCCACTCGTCGCCGGTCGGGTTCACGCGGGCACCGATCGCCGAGCGGCCCGCGAGGTACTTCCGGAGGAAGGCGTCATTGACCACGGCCACCGGCGTGTTGCCGGCCACGTCCGCATCGCTGATGTCTCGTCCCTGCAAAACTCCGATGCCTGTGGTTCGGAAGTAGTCACCGGACACTACGTTATTGCTGATGTTCATGTTCTCGTCCGGTGCCGGCGCATATCCCTCGATCCGCATGGGGGTGGAGCTGACCGGTCCGGGACCGAGGACCACAGCGCGGGCCACGGCCGCCGCCTCGACGCCGGGCAACGCCCGGATTCGCTCGAGCAGGCTCCGCACCATGGTCACCTGCAGGCTGTCGTTGGCGATGCCTGTCAGCCGCATGTCGGTGCCGACCAGGAGCACGCGGTCGGTGCCATGCATCCCTGTGTCCATGGACCGGTACCCATCCAGGCTGCGCACGAAGAGGCCAGCCGAGACCAGCGTCACCAGCGACAACGAGACCTGCGCCACGACCAGCGCGGACTGCAACCGGCCCCGACCGCCGGGTCCATCGCCGATCTCGTCCTTCAAGGACGGCACGAGATCCGGCCGCGTGGCCTGCAGTGCCGGCACCAGCCCGAAGACCACAGCGGCGGCAGCCGTGACGGCCGTCGCGAACACGAGCACCCAGCCGTCCAGCCGGAAGTCGAGACCCACAGGGTACGGAACCGCAGGCAACAGGGCCAGCATCGCGTCGCGGCCCCAGAAGCTCATGACGAGGCCGAACAGGCCGGCCAGCGCGGCCAGCGCCACGCTCTCGGTCAGCAGCTGGCGCACGAGACGAGACCGTGAAGCGCCAAGCGCCAGGCGCACGGCCACCTCGCGACGCCGCGCGATCGCCCGGGCGAGAAGCAGGCTCGCCACGTTGGCGCAGGCGATCAATAGCACGAGCCCGGCCAGCGCCAGCAAGGCGATGAGTACCGGTCGCATTGCGCCGGGGGCGTCGACGTCGCTGTGGGGCCGCACGATGGCCCCGAGGGGCTCGGTCAGACCGCCCGCCTCCCCGGCACGCCGTGCCAGGGGGTTCAGTTCGGCCGTTGCCTGCGTCGCCGTCGCCTCAGGCTTCAGCCGACCGACCACGCCGAGCGACCGATGTTGCCGGTCCCGAAGCAATTGCTCGCCGTCGGGCGTCAGCAGAGGCATGGTGGTGATCGGCAGGTACAGATTGAGGCTCAGACCGATATAGGTGCCGCCAAAGCGCGGCGCCGCGACGCCCACGATCGTGAAGGCTGCCCCGTTAAGCGTGATGCTCCGCCCGACCACGGTGGAGTCACTGGCAAAACGGCGCTGCCAGAAGCCGTGGCCCAGGACGGCCACGGGTGCACGGTTGCGCTCGTCGTCCATGCTGAGGAGCCGACCGAGTGTGGCCCCGACCTGCAGATCCTCGAAGTAATTGCCCGAGACGAGCATGCCCCACGCGCGCTGGGTCGACCCGGAGCCCTCGCGGAGACCCAGTTGGGTCATCTCCCATGCCGCCAGGTCGACGGTTCGCGCGCCCGCCCGCCAGTCCTGGAAGTCCGGCCACGACACCGACCAGGTGCCGCCGTCGGGTGCCCGGGTTTGCGCGACGATCAGGCGGCCCGACCCGGGAACTGCCGGTAACGGATTGAAGACGAAGCCCTGGAGCCAGGTGAACACCGTGGCGGTGGCTCCGATGCCGAGGCCGAGCGACACGACCGCGATCAGCGTCAGCGCGGGCTGCCGCGCGAAGGACCGGAACGCGAAGCGAATGTCCTGCCAGAGTGATCCCATGAGTGCGCCGCCCGGATCGATCAGTGCGAGGGTCTGCAGCGCAGCCATCGGCTGAGGTTCACCGCTGGTCAGGCCACGACACCGGTGCAGAAGGGCAAGGCGCGTGCCCCCCATGGGACCGACGCATCGCGTTGTTCGACGGCAGGTTACCCGACCTGCCGCGAGCAGCCGTGAGCCGGCGGCTCCCGGAACCGGGACAGCCCGTCCCACAACCGGACGGGAACCCTCCCTCCGATTGACGTTCAGCGTCGCGATGCCGACTCGAAATCTCGATCTGATCGAACAGGCAGACGGCCAAAGGTGGGCGCCGCTATTGCCGGCGCCGCGCGCACCGGCACCGGCCGGCCGAACTGATGTCAACTCACCCGGAATTCACGATCACACCGCGTGCGAGCGCGCGAACCGCGCGATGTGCTCGGCGGCGCGAAACGCGAGAGCCTGGATCGTCATCGTCGGCTGGCCGCGGCCGGAGGTGACGAAGCTGCTGCCGTCGCAGATGAAGAGGTTGGGCACGTCGTGCGCCCGGTGGTAGCGGTCCACCACCGAGTCGCGCGGGTCGTTCCCCATGCGCGCGGTGCCCAGCAGGTGGACGCCGCCGTCCACCGGAAGCACCGGCTGATTCCAGACCTGCGTGGCCCCCGCCGCTTCCATCAGCTCCTTCGTCCGCTCGACGAACCACAGCCTGGTCCTCAGGTCGTCGGGATGCTCCTGATACGTCAGGCACAGGCCCGGGCGGCCGAACCGGTCGGGATGCGCGGGGTCGAGCGTCACCGTGTTGCTCGGCACCGGCAGCGACGTGAGGTGCGACATGAACCGCACCGAGTGGGTGTAGTAGTCGCTGAGTGCCTGCCGGTACTCGCGGCCCCAGGCCGGGACGTCGGGCGGCAGTCCATCCACCGCGAAGGTGATCGGTCCGTACGGAAAGCGCGCATCGATGCCGCCGCCGCCGTAGAACCCGCGCGCCGGGTCGGCGTCGTAGAAGTCGTGCACGGTGCGGCTGGCGACGGCGCCCTTGTACTCGTTGAGCGGGTGCTCGAACCGGCCGTTCGTATACGCGTAGCCGTTGAACATGATGTGCCGTCCGACGGCGCCGCTCGAGTTCCCGAGGCCGTCCGGAAACGCCGGTGACGCCGACAGCAGCAGCAGCCGAGCCGTCTCGGCGCCGTTGGCCGCGAGCACCACCGCCCGCGCCGCCTGCCGCCGCTCCGTGCCCTCCTTGTCCCAGTACACGACGCCGGTGGCGCGCCCCCGCGCGTTGGTCTCGACCCGGTGCACGGTGGAGTCTGCTCGGATCTCGCACCGGCCGGTCGCCACGGCCTTGGGGATCACCGTCACGAGCGACGACGACTTCGCCCCGAACTCGCACCCATAGTACGCGCAGTGCCCGCAGGCCTGGCACGCCGCGCGCCCGTGGCGCGGCTGCGAGAGGATCGCCATCGGCGCGACCTGCGGGTGGAGGCCGAGCGCGCGCGCCCCGCGCTCGAGCAGCATGCCCGACGACTTGTTCGGCAGCGGCGGCAGCGGGTATGGGCGGGACCGCGGCGGATCGAACGGGCCGGGCGCGCCCGAGACGCCGATCTGCCAGTCGACCTTCGTGTAGTACGGCTCCAGCTCCTCGTACGTGATCGGCCAGTCGGCGAAGGCGGTGCCGCCGATCGGCCCCCACAACGAGCGCTCCTTGAAGTCCACGGGGCGGAAGCGCCAGTAGTTGGCTGCGAAGTGCACGCTGCTGCCGCCCACCCCGCGGCGATACAGCAGCCCGCGCGCGCCGGTGACGCGCGCGGGCTCGGCGGCGCTGGTACGAAACGTCTGCTCCGGCTCGAAGGCCCGGTTGAGCATGGCGAGCTCACGCTCGACCGCGAGCTCGTCGTGGCTGAAGTCGGACTCGTGCTGCCACGGCCCCTGCTCCAGTGCGACGACGTCGAACCCGGCCGTCGCGAGCTCCTTGGCCAGCACGCCGCCGGCGGCGCCCGTGCCGACGATAACGAAGTCGACCGTCTCGCTCTGGCGGAAGCTGCGCTGGATCACGCCGCACCCCGCGCCGAGCCCGCGCCGGCCTGCACATCGTAGTACCCGAACGGTGCCGTGTAGCTCGGGCGATGGTCGATCCCGATCATCACCCAGCCGGCGCCACCCCGGTTCCCGCCGTACGACGGATCGGCGAACGTGCCGATGAGCACGAGCGTGCGGGCGGCCTTGAAGAAGTCTCCGTGCTCGATCTGCCGCAGGATCGCCACCTGCTGTCCCGCGGCCAGCGAGGCGAAACCGCGTCTCCCACCGAGCGCCCGCGCGCGGGCGTCGAGGTCGGCCAGGCCGGCGCGAACGACCGGCACGCTCCCGGCGAAGAACGGCTCGCCGAGCGCGCGGTCCACGAACCGCACGGCGCCGAGCTCGACGGCGCCCGGCGCGCCGTCGACCGCCGGGATGATCTGCGCGGCGAACCCCTCCATCGCCCGGGTCTCCGCCGGGGTCAGGCCCGCGTAAGGGCCGTCATTCGGGGCATCATGGCTGGTGCATCCCTCAAGCGTGGCGAGCCAGGGAAGCGAAAGCGACAGCCAGGCAGCCGCCGTGGCGGCCCGACCGGCGTCGGCCAGGAAGCCGCGGCGGGTGGATTGAGTGAACGGCACGCCCAAACATGGGAACCGGCGACGCCGCGTGAAGATCCATTGTCGAGCGCGGGGCCAGACCAATTGGGGGAAGCGCTACACGATCGTGGCGAGGATGTCGATCCCGCGGCGGATGTCGGCCGGCGAAACATTGGCGTAGTTGAACATGAGCCCGGGCACCGGCCGACTGGCGTGGTAGTAGCAGGACAGCGCCGGCAGATCCAGGCCCTTGAGGGCGGCGCGTCGCGAGATCTCCAGGTCATCCACGTCCGGCTGGAGCCACCCGGTCGCGTACAGCCCCGTGTCGGCGTTGCTCATGGTGACGCGGCCGGCCAGCCGGCGGGCCACGGCGTCGCGCAGGACGTCACGCCGCTCGCGGTACAGCGCCCGCATCCGGCGGATGTGCGCGCTCAGGTGCCCCGCCGTGATGAAGTCGGTCATCACCGCCTGCATGAAGCTGGGCGAGAACCCGTCGACCAACGCACGTGCGGCCGCGAACGCATCCGCCAGGCCCTCCGGGGCCACGACGTACGCCATCCGGAGCGTCGGAACGAGCACCTTGCTGAAGGTGCCGATGTAGATGACCCGGCCGATGGGCTCCAGTCCCTGCAAGGCGGCCAGCGGGCGGCCGGTGTAGCGGAACTCGCTGTCGTAGTCGTCTTCGATGACCCACGCCGAGGCGCGGGCCGCCCACCCGAGCAGCGCCAGCCGGCGGCCCAGGCTCATCGTGACGCCGAGCGGGAATTGATGAGAGGGCGTCACGTAGGCGAGCCGCGCGGCCGGTGCCATGGCGAGGCCCGCGTCCACGTTCAGTCCCTCGTCATCGACCGGGACGGAGACAATCTTCGCACCCGCGCTGTGGAGCGCCGCCCACGCGCCCAGGTAGCTCGGCTCTTCCAGCCAGGCGGGGTCGGCGGGATCCAGCAGCAGCCGCGCCGCCAGATCGAGCGCCTGGTGCGAGCTGTTCAGGATGATGATCTGCCGCCAGTCGCACGAGACGCCGCGCGCGGTGGCCAGGTGGGTGACGAGCGCCTCCCGCAGCGGGCGATACCCCGCCGCGTTGCCGTGCCCGAGCGACTCGCCCTGCCAGAGGCGCGCCTGGCGAGCGATCAGCCGTCGCCAGGTCCGCAGCGGAAACGAGGAGAGGCTCGGCAACCCGCGCGCGAAGAGGCGACGATTGGGCTGCTCCATCACCTCCGGGAATGGACGGTTCGTCAGACGCACCCAGATCTCCGCGCGGCTCGCGGCCGCGACAGCGAGGCGTCCCCGGGCAGACAGCGCCTCCCTGGCCGATTTGGCCGGCGGGGGCACGGCGGCTGCGCGGGTCTTCCGCGGAGGCCGCTCAGGCGCCGGAATGGCCGATGCGACGTAGGTCCCCGCTCCCACCTTCCGTATCAGGAAGCCTTCGGCCTCGAGCTGGGAGAACGCCACTTCGACGGTGGTCCGCGAGACGCCGAGGTCTGCCGCGAGCGTGCGGGACGATGGCAGCCGGGTCCCCGGCGCGAGCCTGCCGGCGAGGATGGTGCCGCGAATGCGTTCGTGGATCTGGCGGTAGAGAGGGACGACGGGATCGGTATCCAGCCGGTGAAAGACCGGAAGCGGCACTCCGACGTTGTGCTTGGCCATGCAGCCCTCTGATCGGACCTGAACAACCCTCTCCTTCACCTCACCGATCTTGTCGGGCCCACATCGGGCAGGCAAGAGCGCCGGAACGGCGACGCCTCAATCGGGATTCCCGTCGCGGAGAAACCCGCGTACCTCCGGGCCGCGCACTGGACGGAGGGGGGAGTGCAGAGTTGGTCGGCCTGACGTCCCCGCATAAGCTGCAGGGCCGCGGCTAGATCAGCAAGCTTGCCCCGACACGGTCTGGCTGTGTTTGGGCCGTCGCAAAGCGACGGCCGCGCCCCATCGGGTCCATGCGCTGGTTAGATGGCAGCGGGGCCGCCATCAACTAGCCGGCACTGCCCGAGCAGCGTCATTCCAGATTGCGTCGCACTGCGGCGAGTGGAACCACCAGTTCCGGAGTCTCGGGCGTGCCTCGCCAGCGGAGCTCGTCGGTCACGATCTCTGGACGAGCCTCCTCAGGAAGCCAGACCTCTTCCGTGGCGACCCGGATGATCTGGAGATCCCGAGAGGGGCACGCCAGTATCTTCCGAGCGCGTCGAGATGGGTGGTCGCTGGCCAACGATACGGAGGCAGGGATGCATCTCACGGACAAGGTGGCGCTGGTGACCGGCGCCTCGAGCGGGATCGGCAAGGCGATCGCGGAGCGGTTCGCCCAGGACGGGGCGAAGGTGGCGGTGAACTATCGCGCGCGCCACCCCGAGGACCAGGCCGCCGGGGAGGCGGTGGCGGCGACCCTGAACGGCGCCGGCTTCGCGGTCGGCGCCGATGTGAGCCTCAGGGCGGACGTGGAGAAGATGATCGCGGACATCGTGGCGAAGTTCGGGCGGCTGGACGTCGTGGTGAACAACGCCGGCATCGAGATCAAGCGCCCCTTCCTCGAGATCAGCGACGAGGAATGGCAGCGGGTCATCGGCGTCAACCTCTATGGGGCCTTCGTCGTCAGTCAGGCCGGCTGCCGCCAGATGGTGAAACAGGGTCAGGGCGGCAAGCTGATCTTCGTCTCCTCCGTGCACGAGGACATCCCCTTCCCCGACTTCACCCCCTACTGTGTCTCCAAGGGCGGCGTCCGGATGCTGATGCGGAACCTCGCCATGGAACTCGCCCCCTACCGGATCAACGTCAACAACATCGCCCCGGGTGCGATCGCCACCCCGATCAACCAGGCCGTCCTCACCGACACCATCGCCCGGAAGCACGCCGAGAGCGAGATCCCGTGGGGGCGATTCGGGAAGCCGGAGGAGGTGGCGGCGGTAGCGGCGTTTCTGGCGAGCGCGGATGCGGAGTACGTCACCGGGAGCACGTATTACGTGGATGGCGGTCTCACCCAGCAGGTGACCCTGTACTGAGGCAAGGCCATGAGCGAGGAACAGCGGCGGCTCGCCGAGGCGAAGGCGGGACGGGTCCCCTGGCGCCTCTGGGGTCCCTACCTGAGCGAGCGCAACTGGGGAACGGTGCGCGAGGACTACAGCGCCACCGGCGCCGCCTGGGATTATCTGCCCCACGACCACGCCCGGTCCCGGGCCTATCGCTGGGGAGAGGACGGGCTGGGCGGAGTCTCCGACGAGCGCCAGCTGCTCTGCTTCGCGCTGGCACTCTGGAACGGCCAGGACCCGTTCCTCAAGGAGCGCCTCTTCGGGCTGACCGGCAACGAGGGGAATCATGGCGAGGACGTGAAGGAGTGCTACTGGTTCCTCGACAACGTCCCGTCGCATTCCCTGATGCGCTTCCTCTATAAGTACCCGCAGGCGGCGTTCCCGTACCAGCAGCTGCTCGAAGAGAACCGCCGGCGCGGGCATGACGCGCCGGAGTACGAGCTGATCGACACCGGCGTATTCGACGGCAACCGCTACTTCGACGTGGAGCTGGAGTACGCCAAGGCCGGCGCCGAAGATCTGCTGATCGAGATCCGGGTCACCAACCGCGGTCCCGCTGCCGCGGCGCTCCACCTGCTCCCCACACTCTGGTTCCGGAACACCTGGGCCTGGGGCCATGACGACCGGAAGCCCGTCCTGACCGCCCCGATGGCACGGGGAAACCGTCCCGTGATACTCGCGGTACACCACCGCCTGGGAAAGTACTGGCTCCACTTTGACCGAGGCACCGAGCTGCTCTTCACCGAGAACGAGACCAATGCCGCGCGCCTCTTTCCGGGTGCGAGAAACGCCTCACCGTTCGTGAAGGACGGGTTCCACGCCCGGGTCGTCGAGGGGCGCGGCGACGCAGTCAATCCCGCGCGCACCGGCACCAAGGCATGCGGCTGGTACCGCCTGGACATCGCCGCCGGCGCCACCGAGGTGGTACGGCTCCGGCTCCGGGCCGATGCCACGGAGACGTCCGAACCGTTTGGCGCGGGATTCGACCGGGTGATCGCCGATCGCCGCCGCGAGGCCGATGAGTTCCATGCCGAGCTCGGCGGGCCCGGGTTGAGCGATGACCAGCGGCTGGTGCTGCGCCAGGCAGTGGCCGGGATGCTCTGGAGCAAGCAGTTCTACGACTACAACGTGCACAAGTGGCTGCTGGGCGATCCGAAGCAGTCACCTCCGCCGCCCGAGCGCTGGAACGGCCGGAATCACGAATGGACTCATCTCAACAACGCCGACATCCTTTCGATGCCGGACACCTGGGAGTATCCCTGGTACGCCGCCTGGGACCTCGCCTTTCACGCGATCGTGTTCGCGATGTTCGATCCCGACTTCGCCAAGGGGCAGCTGCTGACGCTGCTGCGCGAGTGGTACATGCACCCGAACGGGCAGCTGCCGGCCTATGAGTGGGCGTTCGGCGACGTGAACCCGCCGGTGCATGCCTGGGCGGCGCTCAGGGTGTACCAGATAGCGCGGAAGCGCACCGGCCGCGGCGACACCGACTTCCTCGAACGGGTATTCCACAAGTTGCTGATCAACTTCACCTGGTGGATCAACCGCAAGGACGCCGACGGCCGCAATCTGTTCGAGGGAGGATTCCTCGGCCTGGATAACATCTGTGCCTTCGATCGGAGCGCGAGACTCCCCGGCAACGGTCGGCTCGACCAGTCCGATGCCACCAGCTGGATGGCCATGTACTGCCTCAACATGCTGGCGATCGCGTTGGAGCTGGCGGGGCAGGACCCGACCTACGAGGATGTCGCGACCAAGTTCCTGGAGCACTTCTTCTATATCGCCCACGCGATGAACGATCGCCCCGCTACGCGCGGCGACGACGGCATCGATCTGTGGGATGAGGTGGACGGATTCTATTACGACGTGCTCCACGTCGGAGACGATCATCACGTCGTGCGGGTGCGCTCGCTGGTGGGGCTGATTCCCCTGCTCGCCATCGAAACTCTCGAACCGGCTCTGCTCGAGAGGCTGCCGGGGTTCCACGCGCGGCTGGACTGGTTTCTCTCCCATCGGCCCGACCTGGTGGAGAACGCGGCGCCGGTAACCCACCCGGGCCGCGAGGGCCGCCTGCTGCTGGCGATCGTGACGCCGGACCGGCTCCGGAAGCTGCTCAGCCGCATGCTGGACGAGGCGGAGCTGCTCTCGCCCTACGGCATCCGGTCGGTCTCCCGCTACCACCAGGAGCATCCCTTCCGGATCACGATCGACGGGACCACCTATGAGGAGAGCTACCAGCCCGCCGAGTCCCGGACCGGACTCTTCGGCGGCAACTCCAACTGGCGGGGCCCCGTCTGGTTTCCGCTCAACTATCTGCTGATCGAAGCGCTGCAGAGGTGGGACTGGTACTATGGCCAGGAATTCACGGTTGCCTGTCCCTCAGCGGCGGACAACGCCCTGCCTCTGGGAGAGGTCGCTCGCGATCTCTCCCGCCGAATGATCGGGATCTTCCTCAAGGATGAAGCCGGGCGGCGTCCGGTGTTCGGGAGCTGTGAGCGATTCCAGAGTGACCCGGAGTTTCGCGACTACATCCCATTCCACGAATACTTCCACGGCGACACCGGCGCCGGACTCGGCGCCAGCCACCAGACGGGGTGGACGGGGCTGGTCGCGAAGTTGATTCAGCAAAGTGGCAGAGGGTGAGGTCCTGCCAGGAGGCCGTGGCGATCAGGCACCACGTCCCAGGCTAACCGGACTCGATCCGCCGCGGGGGCCTGGGGCACGAAGATTGTGTCAAGGTGCGGTTCGGGGAAGGGCTCCGCCATCTGATGGGACGCTTGCGCAGCTCGGCCCAGGGAGCGCAGAATATGTCCATGCCCGCCATGCGACCGGTCACGACCATCGAGGACATGTGGGCTCTGCCCGAGGACGGGCTGCGCCACGAGCTGCTCGATGGGGTGCACGTCGTGACCCCCACGCCGGCCTTCCGACATCAGGCCATACTCGGCGTTCTGTTCGGGCTCCTGCTGGAGGCGACCCGCGACCGGCCGGACCTCCGGGTCTTCTCCAGCCCCGCCGATCTCCGGCTGGGCCCGCGGACTGCAGTGCAGCCGGACCTGTTCGTCTTCCGGGCCGATCCCGCCGTCCCACCCAAGGACTGGCCCGACGTGGGGATACCGCTCGTCGCCATCGAGATTCTGTCGCCGAGCACGGCGCCACGGGATCGGGGCCTCAAGCGCCGGATCTACCAGCGGGCGGGGATCCAGGAGTATTGGGTGGTGGATCCGGACGCTCGACTCATCGAGCGCTGGACGCCGGCGGATAGCCGGCCGGAGATCCTCGACGAGCTGCTCGAGTGGCGTCTCGATGGCGTCCCCCTCACCCTCCTGTTCGACGATCCCCGCGGCAGCTGAATCACCCCGCTGACCTGCAGGCCCGGCGTTTACGGATGCCGAGTAACCGCAAACCTGTAGCGGCCCGAGCCGACCTCCACCACCACATCGTTGCCGCGTTGGCGCACGGCTCGAACCCCGGCGGCTGCGTTCAGGGGGAGACCGCCCTCTTGGACCCGGTCGATCCGGGTATCCCACAGGGTGACTTCTGCTGAGGCGTTGGCCGGGACCGTCAGGTCGAGCACGAACTGCTCCGGCTCGAGTCTCCATGCGGATGTCAGCGTCCCGTAGAAGGTCTCGAGGGAGGCGCTTGCGCTTGTCAGGCCCGCCCCCGGCCGTGGGGCGATTCGGGACCTTCGGTACCCCGGGGCCGCGGGATCCAGGTCGATACCGCCGATGTTCTGGTACATCCAGTCACCAACCGCACCGAACGCGTAGTGATTAAACGAGTTCATCTCCGGGTCCTGGAGCGAGCTGTCGGGGCGAATTCCGTCCCACCGCTCCCACATGGTCGTAGCGCCCATGGTGATCGGGTAGAGCCACGACGGATAGCTTCGCTGGGTGAGCAGGTCGAACGCCACCCCGGCGTGTCCGGTGCGACTGAGCACGTGCAGGAGGTACGGTGTGCCGAGGAATCCGGTGGTGAGATGCTGATCGCGCGCGCGCACGTCCTGCGCCAGGCGCTCGGCGGCCTCCGGTATCAGGGAATCCGGCAAGAGGTCAAAGGCCAGCGCCAGGGCGTAGGCAGTCTGGGTGTTCTCGCCTACTCTGCCGGCGGAGGAGACGAATTCGTGGTCGAAAGCCTGGCGCACGGCGTGGAACAGCGCACCGTACGTACTGGCGTCGGCGTTGCGCCCCAGCACTGTCGCCGACTGCGCCAGCAGATCCGCGGAGTGGGCCAGAAACGCGGTCGCGATCAGGTCGGTTCCGGTGGTTGCGCCCGGGTATGAGGGATCGTCACTGTGGAGCGCCAGCCAGTCGCCGAACTGCCATCCCGGTCGCCAGATCAGATCCGGACCCGCCTGGCGGCGGGCGTACTCCACCCATGCCCGCATGCTGGGATACTGACGCTCGAGCAGGCGCCGGTCATCGTAGGTGAGGTACATCGTCCACGGAATGATGACGGCGGCGTCGGCCCAGCCCGCGGTTCCCGCGAAGCGGGTCGAATCGCCGCCCAGGGGATTGGGAATCACCCAGGGGACGCTGCCGCTCGGATCCTGATCGCTGGCGAGATCCGCCAGCCACTTCGCGAAGAAGCCCGAGACATCCAGGTTGAACCCGGCGGTCCGCGCGAACACCTGGGCATCTCCCGTCCATCCCAATCGCTCGTCGCGCTGTGGGCAGTCGGTCGGAACGTCGAGGAAGTTGCTGCGCTGTCCCCAGATGATGTTCTGCTGGAGCCGGTTGAGCAACGAGTCCGACGTCGCCAGCTGCCCCGTCTGCTCGAGGTCGGAGGACACGACGATGCCCGTGATCGTGGCCGTATCTGGCGGATCGGGCAGCCCCGCCACCGCCACGTAGCGGTAGCCGTGGAAGGTGAAGTGCGGCTCGTACGTCTCCCGTCCCTCCCCCTTGAGAACGTACCGGTCGGTCTGGCTGGCCCCGCGCAGGTTCGCGGTGTAGAGATTGCCGGCCTGGTCAAGCACCTCGGCGTAACGGAGGGTGATGGTCGTCCCGGCAGATCCGCGGACGATCAGGCGGGCCCAGCCGGTGAAGTTCTGGCCGAGGTCGAACACCGCCTCGCCTGACGGGGCCTGTCGGATAGACACCGGGCGCAGCTCGCGGATGCGGCGGGGCGGTGGTGACACGGGGGCGACCAGGGTTGCCGGCGGCGGATCGAGCTCGGCCACCGGTGCCCAGTCGTGGTCGTCGTACAGCGCCGCAGTCCATCCAGGGTGCTCCCGCCGCGCATCGTAGGTCTCGCCGCGATAGATGTCCGAGGCGAGCACCGGCCCGAGCGTTGTCTTCCAGTTCGGGTCGGATACGACGCGCTCCGTCCGGCCGTCCTGGTAGCGGATCTCGAGCTGCGCGCGAAGGGCGAGCCGCCGGCCATACAGGTTGCGCTGGCCGAAGAATCCCAGGTACCCGCGGTACCAGCCATCTCCAAGCATCGCGCCGACGGCGTTCTCGCCGGGCCGCAGGAATGGCGTAACGTCGTAGGTCTGGTACTGCAGCCGGTGAAGGTAGGATGTCCAGCCGGGGGTGAAGAGCTGGTCACCCACGCGCTGGCCGTTGAGATGGAGTTCGTGCAGGCCCAGGCTCGTCACATACAGACGGGCCGACCGCACCGGCCCGCTCACCCGAAACGCGCGCCGCAACAGGGGCGACGGGGCGGGAAGGCTATCCGACGCGGTCGGCTCGGGACCGATCCACCGGGCGCTCCAGTCCTCGGGCGCGAGCAGCCCGGTCTCCCAGTGGGCGACCGGGCTCCAGGTGGAGCTGCGGCCGCTGGTGTTCCACACCCGCACGCGCCAGAAGTAGCGTGTCCGCGAAACCGTGGGTGGGCCGGCGTAGTCCACAAACACCGACGCCTCGGAGACAACCCTGCCCGAATCCCAGAACAACAGCTTTCCGCGAGTGAGGTTCGCTTCGCTGTTCGCGACCTGTATTTCATAGGCGGTCTGCATCGTGTTGCGCTCGCTGCTCGCGAGTCGCCAGCTGAGCCGCGGGCGCGCCGCATCGATGCCCAGCGGGTTGCTGAGATACTCGACCCGCAGTCCGCTGACACCGAGCGGGGGAGGAGGGTGCGGCGGCCCGTGTGCCAGCACCGTCAGTGGCAGCAGGAGTGAGACCGCGCACGGTACAATCACCCTGCGGGCGAGGCTGCACCCCTGCTGGGCAGACCTGGGCGGGAGCCGGAGTGGCATCGGTATGGTCCAGTTGGGGGGGGCGGAGCTGCCTAACTAGTACCTCAGGGGTGTTGGCGAGGACCCGCCTCCGGCCCCACTCCACTCTACCCCTTACGGCCGCGGCTCGCCAGCGCACCGATCAATCACTGGCGCAGGGGTTCCAGAACTGCGGTCGGGTCGGAAACACCGACAGCGACCGGCTCTACCGTCAGGCAGAGGCGGTCGGTGTTCGCGTCGGACACCAGGGCCTGTACACGATCGATCAGCTCGGAAGCTTTGCACCCAACACATCGAGCCGCTCGATCACCGGCGCAGTCGCGAGCAGGTTCGGCGCCTGCGACATGAGCGCCTTCGCGATCGGCCCGTTCAAGTGTGCTTGCCGTCCCGATTCATCATTGAATGAATCGAATATGGCAAACGTCGTGGGGCCGAGGCGGAGCGCGAACCACAGTGGCGTGGTTGTCTCCTGATTCGCCATCTGCAGTCCCTGCTGGAGGAACGCGGCAACGTCATCGGCCTTGCCGGGCTTCGCCTCGAGGCGAACGAATAGGCTGTGCTTAAGCATACGGGTCTCCTGTGTGAGTTGAAGGTGCTGAGGTGAGAAATAGACCCGGAGCGCGATCGAGGCTATTGGCAAGAACGCCATCTTTGGTATCATACTTGCCATGCCATCTGGTGCGGGGCAGGCGCGCTGCCACCCGGCCCTGCAGCCCCGGCTTCCTCCGTCCATGGCGAGCCGGGAATCTTCACTACCGATCCTCCCGTACTGGGATCGGCCGAACTTGCCGTGGTCCCGCGGGCCCGGCACCTTTCCCGAACCCTTCGCTGGAAGTCCGCGTGCCAACCTGGCGCGGCGCCCCTTCCGGATCCCCAATGGATCAGACTATGAAGACCCTCGTACGCGGGCTGGTGCTGCTGATCGGTGTGCCCGCCACCGCGGCGGCGCAGCAGCCGGCCGGCGTGGTGGGTGAGTACCACGCGTTGCGCACCTGGCCGGAACAGCCGAGGCGGTTCGACCTGCTGCACCAGGCGATCCACATCCGCTTCGATGCGCCGCACCGGCAGCTGATCGGCGAGGTAACCACCCGCGTGGCGCTGACCCAGCCGACCGATACCGTGCGGCTGGAGGCGGAGAACCTCACGATCGACCGCGCCACCGGCGCCGGCGGCCGGAAACTCAGGTTCACCCAGGACACCACCCATGTGACGGTGCGCCTCACCCGCACCGGAAAAGTCGGCGATACGGTCGAGGTCACCCTGGCGTACCATGGCTATCCGGAACGCGGGCTCTACTTCGTGCCGCGGCGCAACGTGGTGTGGAGTCAGGGCGAAGCGACCGAGACCCGCGCCTGGGTACCGACGTACGACGCGCCG
>Ga0326726_10002877_pt1 | contig 15748 bp, 15 predicted proteins | sample MHFenrmetagenome_2_FD_207603 | JGI IMG/M metagenome (GOLD analysis project Ga0326726, IMG submission 207603) | Lab enriched peat soil microbial communities from Michigan Hollow, Ithaca, NY, United States - MHF15MN | ecosystem: Environmental > Terrestrial > Soil > Wetlands > Peat | place: USA...
TGGGTCGTCATTGTCCTCGCCCTCGCGGTCGGCGTGTACCTGGTCGAGCTCTATCTCGAGCGCTCGCGTCGCGGGTATCAGCTCGCGGCGGTGCGTGAGGACGAAGACGCGGCGCTCTCTCTCGGAGTGCCGGCGCGGCGGCTGAAGGTGGCGGCCATCGCGGTCAGCGCCGCCCTCACCGCGATGTCTGGCGCCCTCTGGGCGCAGTACGTGGGTTTCGTCGACCCCCTCTACGTCTTTTCCATCGACCTCTCCGTCCGTTTCGCTCTTGCCGCCATCCTCGGCGGTATCGGCACGCCGCTCGGGCCCTTCCTCGGCGCCGCGCTCATCCTGTTGCTGGAGACGTACCTGCGCGCGCGCTTCGGGGGCATCGGCGCCGGCCTCGTCGGAATCTACCTGATCATCTACGGCACCGCCCTCGTCCTCATGGTGCGGTTCGCGCCCCAGGGGCTGGTGCCCCTCGTCGGCGAGCGGCTGCGGCGGCGCCCCGTCGCGGGATCGAGCTCGTGAGCCTGCTGTCCGTCTCGGGCATCACCAAGCGCTTCGGCGGCATCACCGCGAACCGCGACATCTCCTTCGAGGTGGCGGCGGGCGAGCTGGTCGGCATCATCGGCCCGAACGGATCCGGCAAGTCGACACTCTTCGAGGTCATCAGCGGCTTTTATCACCCCGACGAGGGCTCGGTGAGCCTGGACGGCGCGCGTCTCACGGGTCTCTCTCCCGACCACGTGTGCCGCCTGGGCGTCGCGCGCACTTTCCAGAAGCTCAGACCGTTCTCGGGCCTCACCGTCGTGGACAACGTGATGGTCGGCGCCCTCACCCGTACCTACGACGTGCGGCACGCGCGGGCGCGCGCCCGCGAGCTGCTCGACCGGGTCGGGCTCGCCGAGAAGGCGGACACGTACGCGCGCACGCTGTCCACCGGCCAGCGCAAGCGCCTCGAGCTGGCGCGCGCGCTCGCCACCGAGCCCCGGGTGCTTCTCCTCGACGAGGTCACGGGAGGTGTCGACCAGCGCAGCATCCCGGGGCTTGTGCAGCTCGTCCGCGACCTGCACCGGGGCGGCCTCACGCTCCTCGTGGTCGAGCACAATATGCGGGTCATCACCGCGGTGTCCCAGCGCATCGTGGCCCTTTACCTCGGGGAGAAGATCGCCGACGGCGCGCCCAACACGGTGACACGGGACCCGCGGGTCGTCGAAGCCTACCTCGGCCAAGCGTACGTCCAGTGATGGCGCCGCAGCCGGCTTCACTGTTGACGGTGGAAGGCCTCGACGTCGCCTATGGCGACTTCCAGGTGCTGTGGCAGGCTGCCATGCACGTGGGCGATGGCGAGATCGTGGCCGTGCTCGGGCCGAACGGAGCGGGGAAGTCCACGCTGATGAACACCATCTCCGGACTGATCACGCCCCGCGCCGGTCGCATCACCTTCGGCGGCACCCGTATCGACGGCCTGCCCGCTTACCGTACCGCCGGCGAGGGGCTCGCGCATGTGCTGGAGCGCCGGCGCCTCTTTCCTTTTCTCACCGTGCTCGACAACGTGGTGCTGGGAGCGCACAATCCCGCCGCCCGGCCACATCGCGACGCGACCCTGACGCGGGTGCAGGGCCTGTTTCCCGTCATCGCCGCGCGGCAGGGGCAGCTCGCGCACACGCTGTCCGGCGGCGAGCAGCAGATGGTCGCCATCGCGCGCGGTCTCATGGCCCGGCCCCGCCTCCTCATGATCGACGAGCCCTTCCTCGGGCTGTCCCCCCGGATCGTGCAGGAGATCGGCGGGCTCATGCGGCGCATCCGGGACGAGCAGGGCATCAGCATCGTCTTCATCGAGCAGAACGTGGAGCTGGCCCTCCGTCTCGCCGACCGCGGCTATATCCTCGAATCCGGCCGGACTATTCTGAGCGGGCCGTCGGCGGAGCTGCTCCAGTCCGCGGAGGTCAAGCGCATCTTCCTCGGTGACGTCGCGCTCTGATGCTAGGCTACCGATCGTGACCGACGCCTGGATCGAGTCCTGTCGGGGCAGCGTGCCCGCGTGGGAGGTGGACCACGTCGGCCACTTCACGGTCGCGTACTACCACCAGCGCATCGAGGATGCCGGCTTCGCCGTCCTGGAAGCTCTCGGGCTCGGGCCCGCGTACGCGCAGAGCAAGGGCCGGAGCTGCGTCACCGCGGACTGCCGCGTCCGCTACCTCCACGAGCTCCGCGGCGGCGACATCTATCACGTCCAGAGCGGCGTGGTCGCGATCGAGGCGGCGGCGCTCATCTTTGGCCACCGGCTCTTCGAGTCCGCCTCCGGCACCCTGTGCACCACGGTGGAGCAGCGCGTGGTCCACGTCGACATGGCCACCGACGAGCCGGTCGATCTCTCGCCGGCCCCCCGCCGCGAGGCCGAGTCCCACCGCGTCGACTGGCCGGAGCCGGCGCCCGAGCGCCGGCCCCCGCCGCGCGGCGACGAAGGGTTTGTCGATGGGGCGCTCGACACGGTGAAGCCATCGGAGATGAACATTCTCGGCCGGAGCGCCCTCTCACACTACATCCACCGCTTCTCGGCCTCGGGCGGCCATCTCATGGCGGCCTTCGGCATGACGCCGGCCTATATGCGCGCCGAGCAGCGCGGACTGTCGACGTTCGAGTTCCAGCTCACCATCGCCACGCCGCTCCGATCCGGCGACCTCGTGCGCGTGCAGAGTGCACTCGTTCACGTGGGCAACTCGTCGCTCCGGCTATTCCACCGGATGACCAAGGCGCGGACGGACGAGCAGGTTGCCACGCTCGAGCAGTCCGGTGTGCACCTCGACCGGGAGGCGCGGCGTCCGATCCCGCTTCCCGATGCGCTGCGCTCGAAGGCCCGCGCGATGCTCGCCCCGACGGTCGGCTGATCCAGTCTGCCGAGGTCAAGCGAACCTCGGCGAGCCGATTGGACTAAGATAGCGGTGCCCATGGCCGAGGGAGCGCGTACGTGAAGCGCCGCACGCTCATCTCCGGGATTGCCTTGGGCCTCCTTGGCTCACCGATCGCCTCTCAAGACCGCCAAGGCCCTCGGCCTGAAGATTCCGCCCTCCCTCCCGTCCCGGGCTGATGAGATGGTCCAGTGATCGACCGGCGGGCGTCCATCGGCACGCGCCAGGGCCACATGCGCACGGAGAGATTCGGAAGTGTTGCCGCCGTCTCGCGCCTCCTCATCCTCCTCGTCGTTCTGGGCGGGCCGCTCGCCTCCGAGGCGCAGGATCCAGGGAGGATTCCACCTGGAGCTCCCGCTTCGCGCAACATAGTCCTTGAGCTCCAGCGGGCACTCACGGCGGCGACCGAACGCTTTCAAGCCATGGACCGGCCGGGCGTGCTGAGCCAGATCTCCAATCAGTATCGAACCGACTCGCTCACGAAAGCGGGCATTGGCGAGCAGCTGCGCGTGATGTTCGCGCTCTACGACACGGTCCGGGCGCAGGTGCGCATTGACGAGGTGCGGACAGCGGGAGAGGAGGCGTGGATTTACTCCACGGGTGAGGTCTCGGGACGGCTACGGGGGCTTGGCACGTGGATGCCCGTTCTGTCCTGGAAGCACGAGCCTGAGGTAGCCCGGCGAGAGGAGGGAATCTGGCGGCTGTACGGATTCCAGCAGTGACGGTCGCCACGGCAGGTTGGTCTTTGCGGCTCTGTCTGCAGCGGACGTCGGGAGCTAACCCCTCATAGCCTGTCTGACGCCCAGCCCATATGGTCCGCCCGAGCTTCGGCTTGCCGCACCCGTCGCGAAAGTGTGACCAACAGGATCTGGGTTAGCTCGGGCACTTCCCTGCGAAGGGCCGAGAAGTCCCACCGGTTGACCACGAGGAGGCGGACCGGCGTATCGGTGACGACGGTGGCCGAGCGGGGATCCCCATCCAGCAGGCTCATCTCACCGAAGAACGCTCCGGGGCGCAGAAGAACCGCCCGTCCCGCCGACACGGCGACGCTCACCGTTCCGTCGAGGATGAGAAAGAACTCGTCTCCGGGATCACCGGTACGGGTGAGTACGGTGCCAGCCGGAGCTTCGAAGACTCGGGCAATTCTGGCGACACTGTGGAGTTGCCGCTGGCTGCATCCCTCGAAGATCGGGACTTCCTTGAGCTGGGCCAGGTTCTCCCCCTCGACGGCGGAACGGGACAGAACGGCTTCTAATCGATTTCTCGTGCTATGCGAGATCGACGCATCGATCATCCGAGTGAGGAATTCCATGGGAATCCTCCTGTTCCGAGTCGCTATGTCAACGGCGCCCCGGCTACGCTTGGTGAGCTTCGCGGAGTGTTGATAACAGGTATCGCTGGGTTATCCAAGAAGTGGATCGGTCCATCTTTGTGCGAGGTGCCAAGCATCAGCGATGCCACACGAGAACCCTCTTAAAATCACCCAGTTCCAGAATGGCACTTCAAGCACGTAGGGCATCGTGCCCGACACGCGGAAAGAGTGACCCGGGCGCGGAGCAATAGCGGAGAGCGCGTGGTGTGTGGTGCCCTTATTGCCGGAATGTGTCAGGCAAAGGCTTGGCCATGCGGACCTACGCCAGGATGATGAATTGGTGTGATCGCAGGGGGAGCCGGACGAAGAGCGAGCCGTCGGGCGCGCGCTCCACCGGCACGCTGCCCGAATTCCCGTAGAGGTAGCGCAGGGTGTCGCCGGATTTGTGCAGCGCGGCATCGACGATGATCGCGTCGGCGCGCGGCTGCCCCGACACATTGTAGGCGACGAGCACTTCGCGGCCGTAGAGGATGCGGGAGAACGCGAGCGTGTAGTCGAAGCCGAAGGGGAATCCGAAATGCACGCCGTCCCCGGAAATCTGACGGAAATACGTCCGCCCGAAGCGCAAGGGGGCCGTCGTCTGCATCACGCGCGCGATCTTGGCTATCTCCTTGTAGATCCGGCACCCCGTATTGAGCAGGTTGGCCCCCGGAGTCGACTTGTCGAACATCGCCTCCCGCATCGCGTTGTCGCTCCCGTGGCCCTGGAAGCCCTGCTCCGTGCCGTAGTAGATGCACGGCGTGCCGAGTGAACAAAGCAGGTACCCGACCGCGGCAATCACCTGATCATCCGGCGCGCCGTTGGCGAAGCGACCGCCGGGTTGCCAGAAGGAATCATGGTTGTCGACGAACGAGACGAGGTAGCGGCCGAGCTCACCCCGGTTGAGCGCCCGCTCACGCTGAGCCTCCAGCCGGCGGGTGAGGGTCGCCGGCTCCGCAAAGCCCTTGAGCACATCACGCAACGGAGCGTTCGAGGAGTTGCCCTGGGCGAGGCGGAAATCGAGCACCGAGTCCAGACCGAAGAAGACGGTGTTGTTGTCGTCCTGGCGGGAGGTGTTCTGTCCGATGTAGCGGTCGATGATCTCGTCATCGGGCGTCGCCACCTCACCGAAGAGGAAGAAGCCCCGCTTGCCGAGAGAGTAGGCGTACTCGCGGATACCGGAAGAGAAGCGTGAGCAGGCCAGCTCGCCCATGTGTTTGACGGCATCCACGCGAAAGCCGTCGATGTCGGCTTCGCGGATCCAGTAGCAGTGGGCCTGGATCAGAATGTTGATCAGCTCGGATCCCGCCTGGTCGTCGTCGTTGGCGAAGTCTTTCAGGCCGACCAGATCGCCGTGCTGATTCTCGGGATAGCTGTCCCAGCCCGAGCCGGTGATGTTGCCGCGGCGATGATAGTAGTCGGGGTTTCGGAGATCGGTCGGCACCGGCCGATCGCCTCGGCGCCAAGCCCCGAAGGGGAACTGCTGATCGTTGGAATAGCCCCGACTCTCTTGACCCTGGTACGTCCAGTTGTCGCCCGAATGGTTGATCACCACGTCGAGAATGATCCGGAGCGGACGTGGCCGGCCGCCCTGCTTGTAGGCATGGGCGGCGGTCACCAGGTCGATCAGATCCTGCTTGGTCCCGAAGCGCGGATCGACGCTGAGGTAGTTGTTGATGTTGTAGCCGTGGTACGCGCCCGGATTGTTCTCGAAAACCGGTGACAGCCAGATAGCGGTGCAGCCGAGGCCGGCGATGTAGTCGAGGTTGCGCGTGATGCCGCGTATCTTGCCGCCATAGAAGTCATCGGGGACGGCCACACCTGTCGATCGACCCGGCTTGGGGGCGCACGCTCTCTGCTGGTCATCGTGGAAGCGATCCACCAGCAGGAAGTAGATGAACTCCTCCCGCCACTCCCGCTCACTCTGGAAGTAGGTCCGCCGCGGGGGTGGGGTGAGGTCGATTTGGGCAATCGCGGTGGGTGTGCCCATGGCGCGTCTCCTTGCGGGACTCATCGTGCTTGTGTTGTACAGGAGGCGCAGGAGAAATGCTACCGGACGTCAGCGGAGCCCAAGCAATCTGTCCATGTGGCGGGCAGGCCGATCAGATCGGACGGCGCCGAGCCCCCCAGCGAGAACCCCTGCAGGGTCGGTTATGCCGTCAACGAGTCGCACCCGCTACAGGCTCAGCGGTGGTTTTTCGGCAGAAGAACACTGCATTGGCGATGCGGTCGTGATCGCAGCGGCCCCAGGTGTCCCTCACCTGGGCCGCGTTCGACTCGTGCGTGCCCGAGGCGCAGCCGCTTAGCAGGAGCGACAGCAGCAACGCGGCCGCCACACCGAAGCAGAAGGCTCCCCACCAGCTGAATAGCTTCATGGCATCTATCCATCTCTTTGGGAAGCAAGAGGCAAGCCACGAACAAAACTCCAGCATCCTCCATACGTTGTGGGAGAGGCGCGTACGAGCCAGTACGGAAAACCGTCACGTACGGTGCCGATCCGTCGGCGGACAACCGGGCACGGCGCGGAGTGGCATTCTCGCCACCGTTCGCTTACCATGAGCAGCCATGAGCACAGAGCACGCGAGCGTCTGCCCCTTGGATTGTCCCGATACCTGTAGCCTCTCCGTCACCGTCGAGAATTCCCGGGTTGTCCGTATCCGAGGCTCACGCGCGAATCCGTACACGGCGGGCGTGATCTGCACCAAGGTGGCCGCGTCGTATCCCGAGTGGGTCCACGGGCCTGGCCGGCTGATGACGCCCTTGCGCCGTGTCGGCGCCAAGGGTGAAGGACGCTTCGACCGCATCTCCTGGGACGAGGCGCTGGATCTCATCCACGATCGGGTGACGGCCGTGATGGCCGCACACGGGCCTCAGGCTGTCCTGCCGCTGAACTACGCGGGCCCCCACGGCATGCTGGCCTATGCCGCCATGGACCTGCGCTTCTTCCATAAACTCGGCGCCTCGCTCCTGGACCGCCCGCCCCTCTGCGGCGGCATCCGGACCCAGGCGTGGCTGGGGACTTTCGGTGCGGTGCCGGGCATCGCGCCCGAGCAGGTGCGCCTGTCCAAGCTGATCATTGCGTGGGGCAACAACGTCACCTGGTCGAACCTCCACCTGACGCCCATCATCAATGCCGCCCGCCGTGACGGCGCCAAGGTGGTGGTGGTGGACCCGAAGCGGATCAAGATCGCCGAGCAGGCCGATCTCCACATTGCGCTCAAGCCCGGCACCGACGTGGTCCTGGCCTGGGCCGTCGCGGCGGAGCTGGAGCGGCGCGGCGCTCTCGACCGCGGCTTCATCGAGCGCCACGTGGAGGGCTTCGAGCCCTATATGGAGCAGGCGCGCCGGTTCTCCGTGGCCGATGCTGCGCGCATCTGCGGAGTGCCCGAAGCGGACATCCGCCGGCTCGCCGAGTGGTATCACACGCTCTCCCCCGCGGCCATCAGCGTCGGCAATGGACTCGAGCGCAATCAGAACGGCGGCAGCGGCATCCGCGCCATCTTCGCGCTGCCCGCGTTGACCGGAAAGTTCGGCGTGCCGGGTGGCGGGCTGGTCAACGGTGCCGGCTTCGCGTTTCCGAAGACCCCGGCGCGGCTGCAGCGCCCCGACCTCGTGCCGCCCGGCACCCGTACGCTCAATATCGTCGACGTGGGCCGGCACCTGCTGGACCCCGCGCTCTCGCCGCCCATCAAGGCTCTCTTCATCTACAATCACAACCCGCTCATCGTGCATCCCGACCAGAACCGGATGCGCCGAGGGCTGGCGCGCGAGGACCTCTTCACCGTCGGCTGCGACGTCGTGATGACCGACAGTCTCGCCTACTGCGACGTGGTGCTGCCCGCCTCGAGCCACTTCGAGTACCCCGACCTCTACCCCGCCTACGGCCAGCAGTGGTTGCAGCGGGCCGAGCCGGTGATCGCGCCCGTGGGAGAATCGCTGCCCAATACGGAGGTCTTCAGGCGTCTGGCTGGGCGCTTCGGCTTCACGGAGCCGATCTTCGCGGCCAGCGACGCCGAGCTGATGGACGACGCGATAGATCCGGCCGATCCTCGCCTCGGCGGCGTGCGGCCGAGCCAATTGCCCACCGCCAAGGCGACGGCCATGACGGTCGGTGGTGAGCCGGCTCTGCTCTTCAAGAACGTCTTCCCCAAGACGCCCTCGGGCAAGGCGGAGCTGGCGTCGGGCTATCTCGAAACGAAATACGGTCAGCGGTTGCCGAGCTACCGCGCCTACGAGACTTCGTATCCGCTGATCCTGATCACTCCCGCATCGGATGAGCGGATCACATCGACCTTCGGCGGGCTCAAGTCCGGAGACGCGACGCCTCCGCTCGAGATGCACCCGGATGATGTTCGCACGCGGGGTCTCAAGGACGGGATGACGGTCCGGGTATGGAACGAGCTCGGCGAGGTGCACCTGCCCCTCAAGGTGACCGATGCCATCCGGCCCGGCGTGGTCTGCAGTCTCAAGGGGGCCTGGATGCGCACCAGCGATAATGGCCAGACGGTTTCCGCGCTGGCCCCGGGCCATCACGCCGACATCTGTGGCGGCGCCTGCTACAACGACACCCGCGTCGAGGTCGCCGCGCTCTAGCGGTGGTAGCAAAGTCCGCGGCGCGACCGCGTGTCGTTATCATCGGCGGCGGCTTTGCCGGGCTCTCCGCCGCGAAGGCGCTTGCCGGCGCTCAGGTGGAGGTCACGCTCCTCGACCGGACGAACCACCACACCTTTCAGCCGCTCCTCTACCAGGTCGCCACCGCCGTGCTCGCGCCGAGCGAGATCGCGTCCCCTATCCGCTGGCTGCTGCGCGGCCAGCGCAACGTGACGGTGCTGCTCGCCGCCGTGGATCGCGTAGACGTTACCCGCCGTGTGGTGGTCGCGGACGGCGGCGCCACGGAAATGCCGTACGACTACCTGGTCCTCGCCACCGGCGCCCGGCACGCGTACTTCAGCCACCCCGAGTGGGAGGTCCTCGCTCCGGGGCTCAAGAGCCTGGAGGACGCGCACGAGATGCGTCGCCGCTTCCTGCTCGCCTTCGAGGAGGCGGAGAAAAGTGCCGACGCGCGCGCGCGAGAGTCGTGGCTGACCTTCGTGATCGTGGGCGGGGGGCCGACCGGGGTCGAGCTCGCCGGCATACTTCCCGAAGTCGCCCGGCACGGGATCGCGCGTGACTTCCGCCGTATCGACACGCGGCGCACGCGCGTCATCCTGCTCGAGGGCGGGCCGCGCGTGCTGCCGTCGTTCTCCGAGCGGCTCTCCGAGCGTGCGCGCCGTGATCTCACGGAGCTTGGCGTGGAGGTGCGCACCGGCGCGCTCGTCACGCGGATCGAGCCGGACGCGGTATACGTAGGCGGTGAGCGCATTGCCTGCCGCACGGTGTTCTGGGCGGCCGGCAATGCCGCCTCGCCGCTCGCGATGTCGGTCGGCGGGCCATTGGACCGCGCCGGACGCGTGATGGTCGAGCCCGACCTCTCGGTGCCGGGGCATCCGGAGATCTTCGTCACCGGCGACGTCGCGGGTGTCATCAGGGACGACGGCACTCTCGTCCCCGGCGTCGCCCCCGCCGCGAATCAGGAGGGTCGCACGGCGGCCCAGAACATCCTGCGCACGATCCGCGGCGAGCCGCGCCGCCCGTTCCACTACCGCGACAAGGGCAGCCTCGCCACCATCGGCCGCCACCGGGCGGTGGTCCAGTTCGGAAGGCTCGGCGTGAGCGGCTATCTCGCTTGGTGGTTGTGGCTCGTGATTCACATCCTGTATCTCGCGGGATTTCGCAATCGCCTGGTGGTTGCGGTGGAGTGGGGGTACGCCTACTTGACGTATCATCGTGGCGCACGGGTCATCATGGCGGGTCGCGGCGGCCCACCCGTCGAATAGCGCGCTCCATCCTGGCCGAGGGAGGATTGCCATGGCGGATCCACGGCTTCTTGATCAGGCGTTTCATCGCCTCATGCGCTCGATCGTCGAGAGCGGGCGCGCCCTGCACTATGCAGAGCTGGCCAGGGAGATGGGCTCTGGCGTCGAGGAGGGGCGCCAGCTTCTTCTTGCCGTCATGCAGGCCTATCCGATCGGATGGCTGCATCCGGACACGGACTACATCGCGTCGTTCCCGCCGCTCAACAACCTGCCGACGCAGTACCGCGTGAGCGTGCGCGGGGAGCAGAAGTGGTTCGCGCAGTGCGGCTTCGAAGCCACCTCGGTCACCTGGCTCTTCCCGGGGGCAACGGTGCGAGTCGAGGCGCCGTGCCTCGACTGTGGCGAGCGCATGGTGGTGGAGATGTGCGACGGCAAGTTCGTCACCGTGGACCCGCCGGGGATCGTCGGCCACCTGAACTGGGGCTTCGGCCCGTCACGGGGCCGGCCGCCGTTTCTCTGAACCGGCATGAACCTCTTCCGGTCGGAAGAGCATGCTCGCCGCTGGACGCAGTTCAACCCGCAGTCCGAGGAGGGTTTCATCAACCTGCCCGACCTCGCGGGGTTCTTCGGCACCGAGACGCGGCACCACATGCTGGATGCGAACTATCTCTCAGCCTGGTTTCCGAAGCGGGCGGCCGAGCGCCGCGCTTACCTCGAGCAGATCGGCAAGGCGACTCCATTCTGGCTGGGGACGCCGTCGCCATCGTGAAGCGTGTGCGGGACCTCACGGGCCGGCCTTGATAATCTTCCAGCCCTGCCGGCCGACACCGGTGATCAGCCCCGTTTCGCCGAGAATGAACGCATAGGTGTCAGGCTTCAGGAGAGCGGGCAGGATGGCCAGAACGAGAAAGAACGATCCGAGCGCCAGCGTGACAGCTCGGATGAGGAGCGTATCATCGCATCGATCCTGCCAGAGCGGCCCGCGCCGGTCAAACCGCGCGCGTGATATCCTCCCCACGTTCCGAGGTCCACGGATGGGGAGGGAGGCCAGATGATCGAGGTTCGCCGCCTGGGGCCCCAAGTCGGTGCCGAGATCTGTGGAGTCGACGTCAAGACGCTCGATGCCGCGGGCTTCGCCGTCATCTATCGCGCCTGGCTCGACTCCAACGTCGTGGTGGTGCCGGGCCAGGATCTGCAGATCGACGATTTCCTGCGCTACAGCCGTCGCTTCGGGCCAGTGGAGCCGCACCCGTCGAAGTCGACCCGCCATCCTGACTATCCCGAGATCACCCTGCTCGGCGTCAACAAGTTCAAGACGGACGGGACGCTCGACCAGGCGATTTACCGCCGGGGCGCCGAGGGGTGGCATACCGATGGCGCCTACGATCAGGAACCGTTCAAGGCGACCCAGCTCTATGCGCTCGCGGTGCCGAGCCGCGGCGGTGACACCCTGTTCGCCAGCATGTACGCCGCCTACGAGGCGATGCCACCACGGCTGAAGGGGCGCCTCGAAGGTCTGAAAGGGGCGTTCACCTACGGCGGCCGCCGGAAGGCGACGGCGCTGCTCAATGAAGAGGACCGGGACTGGACGCCCGTTTTCCATCCGATCATTCGCACGCATCCCGAGACCGGGCGCAAGGGGCTCTACTTCGATCCCGGCAAGATCCTGCGCATCGAGGGTCTCGACGAGAGCGAGAGCGACGCGCTGATCGAGGAGCTGACCGGCTACATGATCCAGCCGGATGCCCAGTACCGCCACCGGTGGCGCAAGGGTGACATCGTGATCTGGGACAATCGCTGCTCGTACCACAAGGCGGCGGGCGACTACCCGCCCGAAGAGGATCGCATTCATTGGCGCGTCTCGATCAAGGAGGCCCGGTCATGAAGGAGCTCGTCTTCGCGTTGCAGTTCAAGGGCAAGGCGCAACCGGTAATGGGAGTGGAGGGGAAGCTCGCGGCCAAAACATCGGCGAGCAGTCAGATCCTGAGGACGGCGGTGACCGCCAAGGGCGTGCAGGTCAAGGCTGAATCCCGGCCGGGCCCGCGCGCCACCTTCGAATCGGAAGTGCAGATCACGGGGGAAGGGACGTTCGTCGAGAGCGGGCGCATCAGCTACAGCAAGGCCGGCCGCTTGACCTTCAAGACGGTCGGGCAGGGCGTGCTGGGGCCGAGCGCCGTCGACGGCCTGCAGCGCGGTGCGGTCATTTGGGAGGTCAGCGAGGGGACGGGGCAATTCGCCGGCGCCACCGGACTCATCACCTCCAACTTCACCGTGGGGTCGAAGGGGGAAGTCGTGGACAATCACTTCGTCCGGCTGTTCATCCCCTAGTCACGGACAGCCGGGCAGATCATGCAGATCGCCGCGCTCATCTTCGACTCCATCACGCCGCTGGATATCGTGGGACCGATAGAGGTCCTCGCGCGCATGCCCGGCGCCGAGATCGTCATCGTGGGCAAGCAACGCGGACCGGCGCGGGATCCGCGCACTCACTGGACGCTCACCGCCGAGGCCGGCATCACGGAGGTGACCAAGCCCGACCTCCTGGTGATTCCGGGCGGCGCGGGGGTCAGGCCCTTGTGCACGGACGAGGCGATTCTGGACTGGGTGCGGGCCGTTCACCGCTCCACCGCGTGGACCACGTCCGTGTGCACCGGATCGCTGCTGCTGGGTGCGGCGGGACTGCTGAAGGGCCTCGCCGCGACCACGCACTGGGCGTCCAAAGAGGCTCTCGAGCAGTACGGTGCCCGCTACGTGGAGCAGCGCGTGGTCCGGCAGGGGAGGATCATCACCTCGGCGGGTGTGTCCTCCGGCATCGACATGGCGCTCACCCTGGTGGCCATGGTCGCGGGCGATGACACCGCGAAGGGGATACAGCTCAGCATCGAGTACGATCCGCAGCCGCCATTCAATTGCGGCGCGCCGTCGAAGGCGGAGCCGGCGGTGATCGATCGGGTGCGGGGGGCTATGCAGCGCGCCGCGACGCCTGCGCGCTGACTGTCGTTCACGCGACGGCGTACCGCTTCACCGCCTCCTCGTTCCAGGTGATGCCGCTGCCCGGCCGGTCCGGAATCAGCGCATGCCCGTCCTTGATCTGGATGGGCTCGGCCAGGATGGGCACGGCCCAGTCCATGTACTCGAGCCAGTGGCCGGTCGGCGTCACCGCGAGGAGATGCGCGCTGTACTCCGGGAAAAGGTGGCTGGACATGTCCATGCCATAGGCCTGCGTGATCGCCGCCGCGCGCATCCAGCCGGTGACGCCGCCGATGCGCTGAAGATCGGGCATCACGTAGTCCATGGCTTTGGCCTCGAGAGAATTGATGAGCTCGAACGTATCGACGAGATTCTCGCCGGTCTGTATCGGCGTCTTCAAGTCTGCCGCGATGCGCGCGCATCCTGCATAGTCGTCGTGGCGCACCGGCTCCTCGATCCAGTAGAGCCCTTCGCCGTCCAGCATGCGGCCTCGCAGGATCGCCTCGTTGACGGTGAGGCGCTGGTTGTAGTCGCACATCACGGTGATCTTGTCGCCCACGCGTTTCTTGACCGCCCGCACCGCGGCGACGTCCTCGGCGGGATCGTCGCGGCCGACGCGCAGCTTGATGGCACTGAAGCCGCCCTCCGCCACCAGAGCCTCCGCGTCGTCGGCGAGCGCGCCGAGCGGCTGTATCCACAGGCCGCAGCTATTGTAGGCGCGCACCGGCTTGACCTGGCCGCCGAGCAGCTTGACGAGGGGCAGACCCGCCGCCTGCGCCAGCGCATCCCACGCGCTCATGTCCACGGCCGCCAGCGCGAGACCCACGAGGCCGGGCGTGTCGAGGAGCGTCAGCCGTCCACGCAGCTTGGCTTCGTTGTCGAAGGGTGCCACGCGGTCACCCTTCAGCAGGTCGCGCATGTTGGCGAGACATCCGACGATGGGCTTAAGCGCCCACTGCGCGAAGCCGAAGAGGTAGGAGCGCCCGGTAACGCCTTCCTCCGTCTCGAGGTCGACGAGGACCAATGCCGCGTGCGGCAGAGCGCCGCTTGCCGAGACCGGGGGACGCTTGAAAGGCACCATCACCGGCCGCGCGCGAATGTCCCGGATGGTCAGGATCGCCGTCATGCAGCCCTCCATGGCATTGCTGTGATAAGTATTGCTGGTGCCCCGCGGAGTCTAGGTGAGCGGCATCCGGCTGTCAACGCGGGACATGCCGGTGAGATCTCAGAGGAGGCCCCATGGCGGTAACCGTCTTCGACGTGTTCACGCGGACGGCGCAGGCCGTGCCCGACAACGTGTTTCTCTGCGCGCCCCCCGCTCCCGGGCGCGCCTATCACCCCGACGGGGTCGAGTTCACCTACAGTCAGACCCGGACGGCTGCGCTCACGCTTCAGAGCGTCTATGGCACGGCCGGCTACGGGCACGGCCACCGGGTCGCTCTGCTCCTCGAGAACCGGCCCGAGTTCTTCTTCCATTTTCTCGCGCTCAATGCGCTCGGCGTCTCCATCGTGCCCGTGAATCCCGACTATCGGCACGACGAGATGCTCTACCTGATGGAGCACTCCGAAGCGGATCTCGCCGTGGTGACCGGAACCCGCGTGGCGGATCTCGAGCTCGTCGCGCGCGGGCGGGCGAAGCCGCTGCCCGTCGTGTGCGCCGAGGGCTTGCCGCAGCGGCTGCCCCAGCCTGGGCGCGCGCCGCGGGCGGGGATGCCGGGAGCGGAGAGCGAGACCAGCCTGCTCTACACGTCGGGGACCACGGGCCGACCCAAGGGCTGCATCCTCACGAACTTCTACTATCTGAACGCGGGCGCCTGGTATCGCGATCTCGGCGGCAGGATACAGATCGAGTACGGCCGGGAGCGCTTTCTCAACCCGCTGCCGCTCTTCCACATGAATGCCCAGGCGGTGACCGCCACCTGCGCCATGCTCACCGCCGGCTGTCTCGCGCAGCCCGAGCGCTTCAGTCCGAGCCGCTGGTGGAAGGACGTCGAAGCCTCGAAGGCGACCATCATCCACTACCTGGGCGTGATGCCCCCTCTGCTCTTGAACCAGCCTCCGGTGCCAGAAGAGCGCCGTCACCGGGTGAAGTTCGGCCTGGGCGCGGGCGTGGAGCCCGAGCTTCACGCCGCATTCGAGGAGCGCTTCGGCTTTCCCCTGATCGAGGTGTGGGGCATGACCGAGACCGGGCGCATCTACTCCGACTGTGTCGAGCCCCGGCAGATCACCACCCGCGCATTCGGACGGCCCTTCGGCAGGCTCGAGGCCAGAGTGGCCGACGATCGAAACCAGGAGGTCGCGCGCGGAACCGAGGGAGAGCTGCTGGTCCGCTGGGGCGGATCAGAAGGTCCGCGACACGGCTTCTTTGCCGGCTACCTCAAGAACGACGAGGCCACCGAGGACGCGTGGCGCGGCGGCTGGTTTCACACGGGCGATGTGGTGCGTCAGATGCCGGATGGCATGCTGGTATTCCTCGACCGCAAGAAGAACATCATCCGGCGTTCGGGCGAGAATATCGCGGCTGCGGAGGTGGAGGCCTGCCTCCAGGCCCACGACGCTGTGTCACAGGTGGCGGTGCTCGCCGTCCTCGACGAAGTGCGCGAGGAAGAAGTGATGGCGTGCGTGGTGCCGATGCCCGGCGTCACGCCCGCGCGCGAAGTGGGCGAGCGCCTCCAGGA
>Ga0326726_10002878_pt1 | contig 15747 bp, 19 predicted proteins | sample MHFenrmetagenome_2_FD_207603 | JGI IMG/M metagenome (GOLD analysis project Ga0326726, IMG submission 207603) | Lab enriched peat soil microbial communities from Michigan Hollow, Ithaca, NY, United States - MHF15MN | ecosystem: Environmental > Terrestrial > Soil > Wetlands > Peat | place: USA...
GGGATGGCCGGGGAGTCAAACGTGGCGTGCTTGGTTAGCCCATAATAGGAATTTCTGCTCCCGCCCAGAGGCCCGAACCTTCATCGAACGGTATCGGGGTGAAGTCTGTCTACAGGCGGGGGCCTGCTGATCATATAAGGAGAAAGACATGAAACCCCTGAAACTCAAGTGCGTCCTTTACACGGACGACGGGGAGACGTTCCTCTGCATCAGGCAGTTCTACGTCACCGATGTTGCCACGCAGGTTTTTCGAGAAGAGAACTTTGCGGGCATGAAGCTGAAACGTGTCGACAAAATGGAGGAAAATCATGGAAGCGACAACCGAGACAAGACCTGAAGTCCCCACCCTGGACAATGAATTTACCGAGGATATCCAGCGACAGATTGTCGCCATGATGATCTTCGATCCCGAGGGCTTCCGCATGGCAAAGGAAGTCCTAAAGCCAGAGTATTTCGAGAATCAAGTCCTAGCCGATCTGGTTCGGATCATCCTGAAGTTCGATGAGACATATGATAGGAAGATCGACATCGACGAACTGACCCAGGAACTAGACACCCATCTCGCTACCTCAAAGCGCCCTCTCCCCCGTGAAGTTTATTCAGAGCAGGTTGGGAAGCTCCTAGAAGAAGGTGCCGCCCAGTCGGTCGAGTACGGGGGCAAGGGATTCCAGTACGTCCGCGATCAGATCGCCGCATGGGCACGATATCAGAATGCCAAGATCGGTCTCATAAAGTGCATCAATCTGCTTCAAAAGAAGAGAGACTATGACGGCATCGCCAAGGTGATGAATGAGGCAACGTCGGGCGCGGCCATATCGACGGGTCTAGAGATCATTGACCTTGCGAACGTCGAGCCAGATGAGCCGGATTGGTTCTGGCCAGACCGATTATTCAAGGGTGAGCTAAATCTGCTCGTTGGCCTGGCCTGCGTTGGTAAGAGCTACTTCACGGCGTGGCTAGCGGCATCGGTCACCACCGGGCGGCCTTTGCCAGGGGCCATTGATCCTACCCCCCTAGGGAGCGTGCTGTTCCTTTCGTGCGAAGATACTAAGGAGCGGATAACGCGAAGGCTAATCAGATGCGGGGGTGACAAGACCAAGGCCGCCGTGATCAAAGGTAAGAAGGGCGGCGGCATGTTTTCGCTGGTCGAAGACCTCCCCAAATTGAGGGCTGAGCTGAAGAAACGGCCAGACGTTGTGCTCCTTATCGTCGACCCGGTCACGGCCTACTTCGGCGTCGGCAAGATTGACACGAATAAGGGGACGGACGTTCGGGCGGTCCTGGACCCCTTGAGCCAGCTGGCCCAGGAGTTCAAGCTGACGATCATCGGAGTCATGCACCTCAACAAGTCCACAGAGGTCAGCGCCCTTCAGCGAATCTCGGGCGCGAGCGCCTTCGGCGAGGTGGCGCGGGCCGTGTGGCTCGTCGAAAAGGACAAGTCCCCGGAGAAGAAAGAGGTCAAGTACTTCACTCCCCTGAAGGTCAGCGATGGCCAGGAACCGGGGGCGCTGGCCTGGAAGATCAATGTGGAGGGGGCCGTCGAATTCCTGGCCAACGAGACCCCGCCCTCGGTCGAAGAACAACTCTCGACAAGGCCCTGGCAGAAGACAAAAAAGGAAATCGCTAAGGAGTTCCTGCTGGCAACCCTCTGCGGAGGCCCGATGTTGGCCGAAGAGGTTGAAGGCATGGCCGCCGACGAAGGCATCAACAAATACACGCTCGAGGCGGCTAAGCGGGAATTGAAGATCGGCTCCATCAAGAACCCCGACGGGCAGGGCAACTGGCAAAAGGGGCCGATCAGCTGGGTCCTTCCGAAGGCCCGAGAATAGGCCCTTAGGCCCCAAAAGACGCCGCAAAAAAGGCCCTAGAAACGCGTATAAGGGCCGATCGGCCCTCGGGCCTGGGCCAGGATAGGTTTCCCGCCGAAGAGGCGGGCAAAGGAGAGCATATCATGATCAAAAAGGGCGCGGTGGAATTGACCGAGGAGGAGGCGTTCGCCATGACTCCGAAGTGGCTTGTCCGCCTCGTTCTCTGACGTCATGGTAATCCCGAGCTTTGAAGCGGAGGACTGCTCCAAGGTCCCTTGACATCAGGCTTCGAACGGCCGAATAATATAATAGAGGGAAGGGTCTGGAAAGGCGGGTGAAACGGTTCTTGAAAGGCCGTTCGCGCGTAGACGAGTTTTGGCTACGGCACCAGTGGGGGCGGGCATGCGGGAAGACGCGAGGTTAGCCAAACACGGGCCGCAGCGAGGGCTCATCATGACCCTCGCCAGGACCTTCGGAACGGCACTGCTCTCTTTCAACCTGATTGCGGCGGGCAGCTTTCCCGGCCAACCTGACTCCGCTTTATCGTTGGGCAGTGGCCCCGACCTCCCGCTTATCCTAACCAAGGCAGCAGAGTACTGCGAAAAGCTAGACCGCGCCGTCCTATACTTTGTCTGCCACGAAACAATCACCGAATGGTTCCGTCCCAACGCCCGACCGGGATTCCCCTCCTCGGGTCACCGGAGGGTCGTTTTCGGCGCCACGGAGACGCACCACTACGTCTACGATTATCAACTGATCCGGAGCCGCGAAGGGGCCGTCAAGGAAAGCCGGACCCTCCTCAGGGAGGACGGGAAGGACGTCAAGGTTTCCGAGGCCGCGCTCAAGACCAGTCTCTTTTGGCACGCGAACGTCGTCATGGGCCCGCTCGGTCTGCTCAGCCTGGAACGTCAGGCTGATCATGATTACCGGATCGTGCGGGAAGAAAAATATCAAGGAGAAACGGCCTTGGTTGTTGAGGCGATCCCCAAGCCTGGCATCCGGCTGCAGCATCTCTTCGGCACGATCTGGCTCCGGAAAAAGGACGCGGGCATCCTCAAGATCGAGTGGAATCCCGCTTCGATCAATAACTATCAAGGGGTTGAAGAGACGGCCAAACGCCTCAACATGACTTCCGGTCTCCTGGTCATCTCGGAATATGCGTTCGAGAAGAACGGCATCCGCTTCCCCAGCCGATACACTCTGAAGGAGATCTATAGCCAGGGAAAGAGCGGGCGCCGGTTCGAACGGTCCGAGATCGATGTCGTTTACGACCAGTACAAGTTTTTCAGGGTCGAAACCGACGTGACATACTGAGGGGGGAGCCTTGAGAAACCGAACTGCGATCCGCTCGTTAGGGATATTGGCTATCGCGGCTACCGGCTTCGTGCTTGCTGGCTCGGGCGCCCAGGTCCAGCCTACTCAAGAACGTACTCTCCGCTATGATGCCGCCGCCGTGGTCAAGCTGGTTCCCGTCCGGGTCCTCGGGAAGGACGGTCGGCCCGTGACGGACCTGCGCAAGAAAGATTTCGCTCTCTACGAGGACGGACAGCGCAAGATGATCACCGAATTCGAAGTCCACGCCCTGACCGAGACCGGCATGACCGTCGCACCGGAGCTTCCGCCCGGGACGGAGGCCGCCGCCCGCCGGAGCGGGGCCATGGACCGGAAATTCTTTTTCTTCCTTGACCAGCAGGCCAGCGACCAGGCGGGCAAAGTCAAAGCCAAAACAGCCGCCTTGCGCTTCCTCGACACGCAGGTCCGGCCGGGCGACCAGGTGGCCGTAATCGGCTTTTACGCCATGTCGGGCTTCTACATCCGCGAGTACCTGACCGTGGACATGGCAAAAGTCCGCCGCGCCATCAAAAAAGCGGATGAAGCACCGCCGCGCGCTGCGGAATGGATCGATGCCCCAGACGACAGCATCGACGCGGCGGCCCGATCTGAGGGGATCAACGCCAGGGCGGCGGGCGAAGAGGGCGGCAGCCTCGGGGGAGGTGCGGCAACTGTTTCCGGCGTTTCACCCGCCTCCGCCCACGGGGTGTTCGTTCCGGGGACCGGCGCCTTTCAGCGGGTCGATTTTTTGCCCAGATTAGCCGAAGTGGCTGAGGTCTTCAAGACAATCCCGGGAAACAAGAGCCTCGTCCTATTCACCGCCCGAGACATGGGAGCTCAAGCGGAACGGCTCGGGAAGCTTTTCGGGGCGGCTGGCACCATGATCTTCGCCATCAATACCCAGGACTGGAAAGCGAGTCCCCTGGGCACAATGAAGGTCCATTTCATCTGGTACGACCATTCGCTGAAGGAGCTCGCGGCGGCCTCGGGCGGGAAATATTTCGCCGACATCAACGACTCCGCCGGGATCGCCCAGGACGTCCAAGCCCTCACGGGGCATTATTACGTCCTGGGCTATTATGTCCGCGAGTCCTGGGAAGGGAACTACCACAAGATCCGGGTCGAGGTCTCTCGTCTCGGAGCGCAGGTTCTTGTCCAGGACGGCTATTCGGATTCGAAACCGTTCGCTCAAATGTCCGATTTTGAGAAGGACGTCCATCTTCTCGATCTGACCTGGTCCGACCGGACCGCGGGCAGTCCCCTTCCCTTGGCAGGCAGTCCCCTTCCCCTGGCGGTCGATCCCCTCGTCGTCGAAGTCGGAAAAACGGCTCGAGCCTGCCTCCTCTCGAAATGGGAGGTCGGCGGCATGACCGGCGTGCCGGCCTCGCGTGTCGAGATTTTCGCCCTCCTTCGCGACGAAGCGGGGACGCCACTCATCTCCCGGAAATGGGAAGCCGACCTGGCGCATTACGCGGGGAGGGTTCTATTCCCTTATATCAGCGTGACCGTGCCAGCCGGCGCCTGCGAGTTACGGCTGGTCGTCCGCGACCGCGAGACCGGCGAGGCATCCATCGGCCGGGTCCGTTTCGATGTCGCTGCCGCGCTGAAAGAGGGAATCGTCCTCGGCTCGCCGCTTTTGTTCGAGACTGGAACCGACGCGATGTTCATGAGGCTGCCGATGAAAGAGGGATCGTCGGCTAGAGGAAAGCCTGGGATGGAAGAGGCGTCTCTCATGGAGCTCTACCGGCTGATCCCCAGAGCTGCTCATCCCGTCGTCGGGGAGGTTACGTCGGGAACGCGGAAGATCGCGGTCGTCCTTCCTTTTGAGATCCGACCATGCGAGCCAGACGAAGAGCCCATCCTGGGCGTCGCGGCCAAGCTCATTTCACTGACAGGAGGTAGCGAGACGCCACTCGAAGTTGTGGTCAGCGAACACAAAACATACGAGGGACGACCGGATATCCTGCTCGCGGAGATCTCGCTTCCCGTCCTGACAGCTGGGAGCTATGAGCTGGAGATCGCACTGGAGGACATCGGGACGGACCGCAGCGCCGCCGTCCGTAAGCCCCTTATCATCCGCTAGGTCAGGCGGAGGAAAGCCTACGCATGATAAGGAGTTTGCATCAAGTGTAGGTCTGCTTCCAGTCGCGCTACCGGGGGGGTGGTGGTTGGCCGATGGTCAGGTAACCATTGTAAGCCGGATCAACCATTGTCAGGCCCACATATGGGAATACCGTGGGCTGGTCCCCTACTCCCTACTCTCTTACAATCAATACAGTCTATACAATCTAATAACCATTGTATTGACTGTATATATTGTATTGATTGTATAAAGGGTGTAATAGGCATTCCTGAAGAAGCTACTGTCACTGAAAAGATACTGACTCGACAGCACCCATGTGGGCCTGCGGCCCAGCAGGGAACATGTTTGCTCGGTGTGAGCTCGAAGAACCTGAGTGGAAATCGTGGGGAATCGTGGCAGGGCGGAAAATGTTGATGGGGTGACCACTCCCACCCGTCCACGCCCCAGGGCCACTTCCTGCCTGATCTAGGCCCCGGTCAGGGCCTGCATCATTATTTATCGGCCTTCCTGTCCTGCCCGATGATCATGACCGACAATCGCAAGTCGCTGATACCAGCACATTTACGGGAAAAGAATGCTTGACACTCATCATTCCTTACAATAAAATTAATGATGGTGAACATAATGGTGAACATCAGGAGGAAACAATGATAGATGACAGACCGAAACTCCGGATGGTGGGAGAGGATGGCAACGCGTTCGCCATCCTGGGCCGAGCACATCGGGCGGCGAGAAAAGCCGGTATGCCCGATGATCAATGGAAGGTGATCCAGGCGGAGGCAACCGCAGGCGACTATGACAACCTGCTGGCGACCATGATGAAGCACTTCGACTGCGACCCGCCGGACGAGGAGGACGATGATGGCACGACCGAGAGGGACTAAACTCAACGGACGCCGCCGCTATCTGACGGACGCCGAGATGGAGCGGTTCGTTAAGGAGAGGGACAAGGCGGGGCGGAGATATGATCTCTTGTTCTCCCTCACGTGGTACTTCGCGTTGAGGGTGGGTGAAGTTGTCCGCCTGACGCTGGCCGACCTCAACTTGGACCAGCACCAACTGACCATACATCCTGAGAAGCGCGGGCGGGAGCGCGTCTATGAATTGCCCGAGCAACTCGAGGCGAAGTACCGACGCTGGATGAAGGATCGCTCTGAACTTGAAGGGGCTGGCGAGAATCCATTCATCTTCCCCGGCACTACCCTGCCCCGCTCTGGTCACATGAGCCGTGACGCGGCGCAGGCCGTGTTCCGAACGCTCTGCCGAAAGGCCGGTGTCGGGATGCCACGGAGCATCCACGACTTAAGGCATAGCCGCGCTCAAGATTTACTCAGAGGAGGAGCCGACCTCGGGACGGTAAAGAAGTTCCTGCGACACCGCGACATCGCGTCAACCCAAGTCTATCTGGACGATGAGGAGGACGCGAAGAACGAGCGCCGCATCGCCGCCCGATCAGCGAGGTTCCTATGACTAAGAAACTCTGCCCCCGGTGCAAAGGCATAGGACTCATCGAGACGGCCATAGGCGGCCATTGGTGCCGGGAGTGCAAGGGCACTGGCAAGATCCCAGACCAGCCCACGACCAAAGGGGTTGGCCCCGCTGAGAAGTCGCCTCTAGCGCCGAGCCAGGAGAAGAGACATGACTAAAACGGACCTTGAATGGGCCTCCCGGTGGCAAGCAGAGATGCTTCACGTCCTGAACGACCTGAGCTCTGGTGAGGGTTCACTTGAGGATCTATTGCCTTTCCTCGAAGCCGCCTGCCAAAAGAGCAAGATCGGTGTAGAGATAGAGAATAAGGAGAAGCGGAAGGAGTATGTAACGAAGAGTGCCCGACGCATCCTGAACTACGATGTGGCTCAACTGATCCGCCAGGTGCGAGTAACCAAGTCCTCTAACCTTTGGGGGGAGATGGTTGAGACGGTTTTCCATGGAGTGGAGCGAGTAGTCGTGGACCATGAGCACCCCCTCACCTACCGTCCCGATGTGCCTCTTGAGGGCCTCCGGGACAAGGCGCCGTCGGTGGAGGAAGCCTATGAGCGAGAACAGAAGGAGCAAGCCGTTGCGGAGTTCAGTGCTGTGCCTGCACTCCGGTCCGTCGTGGCCTCCGCCGACTCCATTCTCTCCACCATCAACTCCCGAACTGCTCCTCTCTACTCTCTGATGAAGAAGCGTCCCAGTCAATATGGCTTCCTGTGGGGTCTATTTGTGGCGTTGTGGCCTCATGTGGAGCTGTTCGAGGCCCTGATGGAGAACTATGCTGGAGCAAAGATCGAGGTGCCCAAGCAGACGGACTGTGCAAAGGCGGAGCTGTTGAGGAACGTCCTGCAACTGCGCCAAGCCCAACTGACCCAGGCGCAGATTGCCAGTAAACTTGGCATAACTCAGCCTCGAGTGAATCAGCTGTTGAAGGAATGGGACTCCTCCCGCTCACCGGAGCGAGAGTTGGACGAGGCTCTGATCAAGGAACTGAATAAAGGACTGAACTGTCGCGTTCTAGACAAGATCGTCGACGCTATTCGAGCCTTATAAGCCTTCCTCACCATTTCCTTATATTTCCAGGGTTCTATGAAAGGACATATTGCTATGCCAAGAAAAGAAATCACCGGAGAGACTTTCAGGACGGTTTTGATCAACCGCCGAAGGCGGCCTGTCCCTATCTATGAGTCCGACTCCCCACGGCCCATCGTCCAACTGGCTCCCATCGGCCAGCCGGGGGCCGAGCAGGTTCTGGAGTCCTGTGACCTCGGCGCACTCTACGCTCCCTATGATGAGATCGTTTGGGAAGCCGATGGCCGGGTCACGCTGAAGGAGAACCGCGAGTTCATCCCGGTCGACTACGGCAAGTATCCGCTGACAATCTCGAACCGCGCCGGGGCCGAAGTCGAACAACGTGTGATCGCCGGGCGTCCGGTCTTCATCCCCCGTGGCATCCCGGTGACGCTCCGCTTGAATCTGACCGATCAAGAGGTCGTCCACAGGGAACTCCGAATCGTCCGCGAGCAAAAGATGACACCGAGCACACAGGTGCAGGGCATCTATGAGTTCCGAGACGAGATAAAGGATGAGTGGCTCGACCGTCCCGCGAAAGAACTCGATGCCATCGGCAAGGCCCTGGATGCACTTGCTGACACGAAGGTTACTTGATGTTTTCGAACATGTTTTTAAAAGAGGGAGATCGGGGGTTCTTACCTTCTAATTTCTTACCCCGGTTGTGCCAGCCACGGCGCCGTGGGAATCCGGAGAGCAGGGCACTCTGGAAGCCCACGTCCCTCTTTACCTCCTCCTTCTTGCTTCATGCAGGGCGACGCACCTACGACCCGTCGTCCTTCGACCTGGCGGGTGCAGGCTATTCTAAAACCGGCTCGCCAGGCCGAGAATTACCGACCACCGATCAAGGCGAGTCGGTTTGCTACTGAATAGGAAGACACAATGGAACTGATTGAAACTGCGACGATCATTGATAAGGGCGCTCGGACGCTGACACAGGCTGACAAGGCCCTGCTGGTAAGGTTCAAACTCATGTCGGCAGAGACCGAGAACGAGAACAACCGCGTCTATCCCGTCGCCGTGCTGAAGAAAGCCGTCGAGGACCTAAAGGCACGGCTGACCAAAAAGAAGAACTCGTTCGCACTGAACGGACACCAAGACGATGAGAGTCTGGACGATGTCAGCGCAGTGTTGGAGGACGTGACGATGGAAGGTAACGATGTCTATGCCACCGCGAAGATCCTGCCCACCCAGCGCGGGAAGAACGTCCAGGCGATCATCAGAAACGGTGGCGCTGTCGGCGTGAGCGCAAAATGTAATGGTCGTGTTGAGAAGGGGCGGGTTCAGCCCGGACTGATCCTGCGGGGCTTCGACTTCTGCACTTCGCCCGGCTTCGGCACGTATGCCACGAAAGCAAACATTATCGAGTCAGTCACGGTCGAGGATGAGGAAGACGGCCAAGTCACCGAGGAACAGTTGCGCGGTTTTGGGCTGATTGAGAACGGACCAAAGGAACTGACTGAGCAGGCAGTGCAAGCACGGTTTCAGCAGGCCTGCCTAGCGGGATACAGGGGCGACCTGGAGCAATACTCCAAACTCGTCCTTAAGATGAACTAGGAGAGACATTATGTTTCCAAAGATTGAAAGATTTCTGACTTTACAAAAAGCCGAGATGATGAGGCTCGACGAGGCCGAGGGTCTGCACAAGCGAGAGGACTCGGGCAAGGACTTTTCCTGCCCCGACGAGCGTGGTGTCCAGCACGGATTGCGAGAGATCCTCTATAACAACACCATCGCCTGGATCATGCAGGAGGGGTGCAAAAAGCTTTTGAGCAAGGAGTTTGAGGAACTCAGCCAGCCCGGGGCGCTGAACGAGGATACCATATCGGCTAACGTCGCCACTTTTACCACAATGCTACTGCCGATGGTTCGCAGAATCTATTCCCGATTGATGGCGATGGAGCTGGTATCGGTTCAGCCGCTGTCTGGTCCCACCGGATACATCTACTGGCTTGACCATCTCTTCGGTTCCAACGTTGGATCGGTTCACGTCGGTGACCGGATGGACCTGGAACAGGAGAAGACCTTCGCCGACAGTTCCGAGAAGGGTGCAATCTCCACTATGAACTTCCGGTTGCAGAAAAAGTTAGTTGAGACCGAGATCAAGAAGCTGAAGGCCATTTGGACGCTTGAGGCTGGGCAGGACCTGAAGTCCCAGTTGGGCTTGGACATGTGGACCGAAGTTGGGGTTAAGGTCGCCGATGAGATCACTCGAGAGATTGACAGCAAGATCGTGGCCGAACTTCTGGCCCAGGTTGCCTATAACGTCGACTGGAACACGACCGGCTACCTGGCCGGTGACGTGACCACGGCTGATCACAAATTCTATCGGCAGGGTCTCTATGAGGCTCTCATTACGGTGGGTGCCCAAATCTACAAGCGGAAGTTTGTCTATCCCAACTGGCTCCTGATGAACGGTGACACCTATTCTCACTTCAGCAAGCTCGAGAAGTTCGTCACCGATCCCGGCATTGATCAGCACAAACCGATTGAGATGGGGTGGGCCTACAAGGGCACGTTGAATAAGAAATACAACGTCTATGTTGATCCTTGGTTCACCGATAACAAGATTCTGATGGGCTACCGGGCACCCGACTGGAAGGACGCCGTAGGGTTCTACGCTCCGTTCATCCCACTCATGGTCTCGGAAGAGTTCTGCATCGGCGGTGACTTCTCACAGAGAGCACGGGGGATGATGTCCCGCTACGCCTATGGTGCCATTGGCGAGGATGAGAGCGACGACAAGAATTATGGACTTGGCTCGGTCACTCTGACTTCCTCGTAAGGATTGGAGTTTGATATGGATAACTGTCAATCCTGTTTCACCTGCCAGTCGGCAGTAGTTCAGACCGTAACCCCGGAGCAGTTCAAGGCGGCCACCGAGGGCGGGAAACCGATCCCAAAGGAATGGCTCCTTGATCATCCGGGCTGTCAGCGCTGTTATAGCTGTCAAAACTGCTATACCAAACAAGCCGGGGAGACAAAGGCCTAGCCAATGTCCTGCCCCACCTGTATGGCCTGTGACGCGTGCCAAAGTTGCGACGCACTCAACTGTGCCCTTTGTCAGCAATGCAACGCTTGCCAGTCGGCTTGTTACACCGGGCAGTGCCCGACCTGTGAAGATTGTAACGTTTGCCAGTCGGCTTGTTATTCTGGCCAGTGCCCAACTTGTATGGCCTGTAATACCTGCCAAGGCTGTGTCGCCGTTCAGTGCTCGCTCTGCCAGCAATGTAACGCGTGCCAGTCGGCCTGCTACGCCTCGATGTGCCCGACTTGTGAACGCTGTGACGAGTGCGAAAGTTGTGTCACCGCCGAAGGCTGTGGATTGCACGATGCCCCACCGCCAGTCTAAGGAGACCGACTATGCGAATCATCCAGGAGGAGAAAACGTGAAACGATTATTCGTTTGTAACTTCCCGTTTGAACTAACCGAGGAAGATCTACGGGTGAAGTTCTGCCTCTATGGCAAGTTGAAGGACTGCTTTTTGATCAAGACCCGAGAGGGCCAATCACGCGGTTTTTGTTTTGTCGAGTTCATGGCAGAGGAAGACGCCGCCCGCGCCATGACTGAACTGGACGGCACAGATTTTTTTGGGCGGCGAATAGCAGTAAAACCGGCGAATGAAAGGATTAGAAATGGACGCTAAATACTGGTGCACATTCATTAACAAAAGGCATGCAAAAGTTATTGTGACGACCCCTGAGGGCACGGCCATCTGTGCCGTCCCACCCGGCGAGAAGAAGCGAATCTGCTCGTGGGACGCTAAGTTCCTTTGGGCCAGGTTCGATCATGTGACTTATCTTCCTGACGGGAAAGTTGAGTTTGACTTCAACTCTGACTGGAAGGACCCTTGGGCCTCTGAAGGTCGCCACACCATCGAACTATTGAACCTCACCAAGCCAAACCAGATCATCCTCATTGACGGGGAGCCAAAAGTCGCGCTTTGCGGCATCCCGACTCTGGTGCCTATCTCCACGAACGATTCCTTGATCGAGACGGCCAGGCTTATCTGGAAGCTGGTCACCAGGAAGTTCGCCTCGGATACCGACCCCCGGTATGCCGTGAAAGTGACCAAGGTGGAGCAGGTGAAGGAGCCGAGAGGCCGGCGCGAGATGCGAGCTATCCGAAAAGCCATCCAGCTCACCGAAGAGGCAAAGGTCAAAGAGGCCCTTGATCATAGGTTCCCATCCATGAAGGGACCGACGGATGAAACGGCCAGCTAACATCATCGAGGCCATCACTAATCCAGAGTACTTCGGGAAGGCCTTCAAGGACCTGACGACCTGGCAAGCGTGGTTGACCTTCCTCCGCACGGTGTATGGCATCCCGTTTGCCGACGATCATGAACTCACCACGTTCCAAGAGTGCACAAAACGCACGGCCCCACTGGTCGGTGGACATAAGGAGATTTTTGCTGTGTGCGGTCGCCGTGGGGGCAAGTCGAGAATCATGAGCACCGTTGCCGCGTTCGAAGCACTGTGGGGCGGCTGGGGCGAAGGATTGGCTCCCGGTGAGAACGCCTTCATCTTTTTGATCGCCTTCGACAAGACACAGGCCGGTCAGCTCTTCCGATACACCAAGGGTCTGCTTGAGCCGTTCATGACCAAGGAAGACAAGAATCGCATTACGTCGGATACCATCGAACTCAAACAGCAACGAACGACGATCATGGTCAAGGCGGGTCAATTTCAGGCCGTAAGGGGATTCTCGACCGCAGTAATTCTGCTCGACGAGCTGGGCTTCGCCAGGTCTGATAGCAGCGCTCAGCCGGTCGAGGAACTCGTGGCCGCGCTCACACCGAGCATTATGGAAAACGGGTTACTCATTGGGGCCTCGACGCCATTCACGCCATTCGGTTTTTTCTACGAGCAGTATGACCAACACTTTGGTCGTGATGACGATGAAGTGTTGGTCTGGCACGGCGGGACGTTGCGGATGAATCCAAGCTATTCCAAAACGAAAATCGAGCGCGACATCCGCAAGGACAAGGCTCGATATGAGTCCGAATACAATGCCACGTTCCGCTCGGACATCGAGAGCTTACTTCCGAAGTTCATGATTGAAAGTGCCATGCGGCGACCCGACGGCGTAAACAGGGAGCAGATGATGCCTGAAACCGGGCGGCGCTATGAGGCCTTCATTGATGCCAGTTCGCTCCGCCAGGACTCCTTCACTATGGCTATCGGCTATCTGGCTGGTGAGAAGGCCGTCGTGGTCCGCGTGGAAGAACGAACTCCTCCGGGAGATCCCGGCTCGGTGACGATCGAATACTCGAACATCTTGAAGTCCTATGGCATCAAGTCAGTCCGGGCCGACAGCTATGCGAAAGGGTGGGTCGAGTCCGGTTTCCGAAAGCAGGACATCATGGTGGAGACGGCTGACACCCCGGCCTCAGGTCTCTATTCGGAATTTGTGGCACTGTTGGCCATGGGCCGTCTGGAGTTAGTACGGCATGATAAACTGTGCCTCCAGCTTCAGCAGTTGGAACGACGCGTTCAGCCCGGCGGGCGGGAACAAATTTCTCACCCCGAAGGCGGACATGATGACATCGCCAACAGCGTGAGCGGCCTGTGCGTTTACCTTCTCCGAAACCGGCAATGGACCGAAGCAGAGATGGATGCTCGACTGCCCATTGCTCAACATGGTATCCCCAAAGAATTTGAGCGGCCGGAAGTCGCGGCTACACGTATCAGGCAATCGGCCGAGGCTGAACTGCACGACTTTATGATCGACTCAGGATGCAACGAGATTGTGAAGCAGGGCATGAGGAGGCCTTGGACACCGCCGACAGAACACAAGGTCGGAGAGGTGGTTACTGTCGGCGGAGGGAAGGCGTAGCCATGCCTGAAAAACGGGCTCTGTGCTCGTCAGCAGGGGTTGATCTCCCAGGCCCCACCCCTATCACCGGTTCGGAAGAGCCCCCTTTCTTGAGGACGTTTCCGGGCAAAGAATTCCTAATAATAATGCTTGCCTTTAGGACTTGTTATGCCTTATAATTATGCCGAGGAGAAATCAGGCCTATGAACAAGACGGCCTCGGACAAGCGAGCATGCGCGTATATCCGCGTCTCGACCAAGCCTCAGGATCAGTACTCGCCTGAAGTCCAAAAGGACAAGTGCCAGGCCTATGCCTCCCGCCCTGAGGTCAATCTAAAGATCGTCAGAACGTTTGAGGAAGCCCGTTCGGGCTGGAAGTCCAACGCCCGAATCGAGTTCTACAAAATGTTGGAGTTCATAGAGCAGGAGAAGATCCCGAACCTGATCTATGCTTACCCCGACCGGCTCTCGCGCAATACAGAAGACTATGTCAAGCTGAAGGCGACCAACGTCAAGTTACATAACGCCAACACAGGCATCGCGTTCTCTCCGAACGACCCTGATGACTTCGAGCAGATCGCGGCGTTCGAGTATGATCAGGTTGACTCCAAGAAGCGATCCCATCAAATCAGCAAGGGCGTCCGCGACGGCTATGCCAAGATCGTGGAGAAGGGCAAGTTCCCACACGCAGGGCCTCTTGGCTTCGATCCTGACTGGAAATATGTCAACGGGAAGCTGAGGAAACGATTAGTCATTGACCCGGTCCGAGGACCGCTGATTCAGCAGATGTTCCGACTCTTCGCCACCGGAACCTATACCGGGAAGCAGATCGCGGTGAAGATGAGGGACCTGGGCCTGCGGTCCAGGAAAGGGAACGTGATCGCACGGACTCAAATCGAGACCTACCTGAAGGACCCCAAGTACACCGGTCAGAAGTTCCGCTGGAAGGGCAGTGAGCCGCAGGACTGGCATGACGATTGCCCACCTTTGATCAGCACGGCCCTTTTCAATGAGGTCCAGGCCGTCTTTGAGGCCAAGAGCCGTCCTCGGTGCCGGGGTGGGCAGGCATATCCTCTGAAAGGTCTGATGGAATGTGGCCTCTGTGGCAAGCCCTACATTGAGGAAGATCACGAGCGGCATTACTTCCGATGTGCCCTCACGGTTCAGGCCTGCAACAAGATGGGCTCCCCCCGGTTCAAGGGATCCGAGCTCGACCTGCTTTTGGAAACGGCCATCGGCGTGCTCGACTTTGAGCCGAGCGTCTACGAATGGCTCAAGGGCGAGGTCGAAGAGACCTACCGGCTGAACCGCGAGACAGAGGCCATAGAGAAGAAACGCCTCAACGCCGAAAAGGAATCCATCGAGGCCGAACGGTCCAGGGCGCTCCAGGCCTTCACCAGAGGCCTCACCGATGACGAGGGCCTTGTCCGGGAGGAGATCAATCGCCTGAACGACCGAAAGGCCAAGATCGAGGGCCGCCTGAAGGAGCTTGACACGTCGGAGGAGACGATCATCCAAAATTCTCTGGATACATTAGGAATCCTCAAGGACTTTAAGAATCAATATCTTAGCGCAGATGCTGAAAAAAGGCGGCGAATGCACGTCCTTCTATTTAGGAAGATCGCCGTCCACCCGTTGAAGCAGTCCAAGAAGGACCTTCTGGCCGATCCCAAGCGGGCGCTTCTTCTCGGCGAGTATCCTCTGGAAATTGAATGGAATGAGCCGTTTGCCTGGCTCTTTGAAGGCAAGTCCATCCGTGAGCTTGGCCGTATGGCAGACGAGGCTGTGGGCATGCTTGGATGGATGAAAAAGCCGTCATTTCAAGAGGAAAAAGGAATGTGGCGTGCCTGAGAGGATTCGAACCTCCGAAATTATCGTTATACCAGAAGTAGAATCTGTCTACCTCATCAGGGCTGCTCAGCGGGATCCGAAGGCCGTCCCGTCGCCGAGGACATACAGAACGGTCGTTTGGGGCTCCAGGACGACTTCGAATTCCGTGGCACCGCCACGGGCGACGGTCTTCTTTGCGAACAGGTCATAGATGGCCGGGACGCGGCTCGGCAGTCTGAACACGCGCCGGCCGCCGGCGAGAGAGTGGACCCCAAGAAAGCTCTTATTGGCGTACAGGACGTCTCCAGCATCATTCCATATGTGCACCCC
>Ga0326726_10002879_pt1 | contig 15745 bp, 12 predicted proteins | sample MHFenrmetagenome_2_FD_207603 | JGI IMG/M metagenome (GOLD analysis project Ga0326726, IMG submission 207603) | Lab enriched peat soil microbial communities from Michigan Hollow, Ithaca, NY, United States - MHF15MN | ecosystem: Environmental > Terrestrial > Soil > Wetlands > Peat | place: USA...
TCTTCAGGCTCCGAACCCTCAAATATGCAATGGTTGTGAATATATTTCATTCTGCCTCGGCTGTTTTGTCGGTCCGGTTCAGATGTCGGTGCTTGCAAAAGAGATCGAAAAGCCGTTTACCTGCTTATGGGCGGAAAAGTACCCCTTTTTTCAGCGTGTAATCAGGAACAATGCTGATTGACGGTTGATATCATGATACAGGGAACGATCTGAATGCACATGTAATGTTAATCCACACAAAACGCGCTGATGAGGCGCGTTTTGTGTGGTAAGCGGGAGTTTACTTCCTGATGATTACTTCACACTCGGGATGCAGTTCAATGAAACGTTCAAGTTCGTCATGGGGAATATTGCCTGGCGAAAGTTCTATTTTTTCGAGATTCTCAAGCTGCATGAGGGGGTCGATGGACGAGACCAGGGTGTTTGATATATCAAGCTCTTCAAGATAGACCAGATCTTCGAGCGCTTCGATGGTCATGACATGGGTGCTTGCAATACTCAGTTCCCTCAGACCGGCAAGTGATCTCAGCGGTTCGATACTTTCGATGCCGGTTTTGTTGCAGCGGAGATACTCAAGGTTGCTGAGCCCGGAGAGCGGTGTCAGGTCGGTAACGTATGAACTGTTTATTCCCAGCTCGATTAGATTTTCAAGATACTCAAGGGGTGCAAGCGAAGAGATCCCTGTTTTGTAGCAGCTCAGTTTTTCGAGATTGACGAGTTTTTTGAGCGCAGAGAGATCATTGACAAGTGTTTCGGAACAGTAAAGCTCCTCAAGGTTGATCAGATTGCTTATGGGCTCAAGCGTGCTGATCTGGGTGCTCGATATCCAGAGCAGTTTGAGGCTTGTCAGGTTGCGCAAAGGCTCGAGCGATGAGAAATCGCAGTCGAAAGCGTAGAGGCGCTGCAGTTTCTGAAGGTGCGAGAGCGGTTCAAGACTTTCCACAGGCGACTCATCGCAGCGGAGCTGCTGGAGCTTTTCAAGTACCCTTACCGGTAAAAGGTCATGAATCCGGCGGTTATCGCAGCGCAGGTGAGTGGTTTCAAGAAAATCAAGCAGCTCCTGGTCGGAGGGTTCCCGCACAACTTTCAGAGTGGATTTGATGACCTCTTTCCAGTCATCAGTCATGGTGTTCCACCACTTTTTCCGATTGTTTCCATCCTGAAGAAGTTCAGCCCTGGTAATGGTGCCAAGGTATTCAAGCTCTTCGGACTGGCAATAGAGATGGTGTGAATTGTTCTTATGAGTTGGCTCTACAGGAGGTCCAGCCGGGTGATTCGGGCTGCAGTTAAGCTTTTCGGTAAGGCAGCGCGTATACCACTCTGCCTTTTTATCCTCCAGGTTCTTGCGGTGTAGTTCCTGGGATTGCTGGTCAAGGGAGGATATCTCTTCAAGTATATCATTTCCGCATCGGGGGCATACCGCACTTTGTATGGTGAGAGGATAGCCACAGACCGGGCATTGACTATAGGTGTTTTGCTCCAAAATTATAAGGACAGTTAATGCATTGAAGGAAACAGGTTGGAAGTATTATTAAATAATAAGAAAAAAAGCGTTACCGCCATACTGGAGGGAAAAAAACATTGCAGTAATTTCCTCTTCATAGCTCTCCGCACCGGATGAACGATCGCTTATAAACTTTTTGGCGGCAGTGCTTGTTCTTCAATTCACAATGTCCTCCATTGTTTCCGATTGCTGAGCTGGTTCGCACCGATTTATAATCATGGTAAAGGATGAATACCCAGGGAGCGTGTTATGGATGAACGTACTTTAACGCAAAGTACTGTTGGCGGAACTGTACCTGAAAATCTGCTCACTCTTTCGGCCGAGGAGTGGTTGTTGAGGCGCAAGGGTTTTCGTAAATCCGAAAAAAGTATTCAGGTCAACGAGACCCTTCTGACTATTGGAAACGGATATCTCAACATCAGGGGAAGTCTTGAAGAGCTGCCGCCCGGACATTCCGGCGGTATGTATCTGAGCGGGGTTTACGATAAGTCCGAAGCCGATGTGGAGGAGCTGGTCAAGTGTCCCATGTGGACGGACGTGTCAATCTGGAGCGAGGGTCACAAATTTGATCTTGCAACCTGCAAGGCGCTCTGGCACGAACAGATTCTGGATTTGAAAAAAGGGACGCTGCATCGTGTAACCACTTTCAAGGACCCTGCCGGCAAGATCATTACCCTTGAAACGATACGTCTTGTTTTCATGCACGATGTGCATCTCGGATTCATGCAGGTTAAGATAACTCCCCGTAATTTTTCAGGTCCGCTCCGTGTTTTTACCGGCCTGAACGGTGATGTATGCAACAGAGGCTTTTTCCCGCGTGAACAGCTCAAGCATCTGCAGCTTGAAAGAATAGAACGAGGCAGGGTTTTCATGTATCTGGAGATGAAAACCCGTGAACGCGGCATCCGGATTTCGGAATCTGCTTCATGGAAGCTGGTTTCACCATCCTTTCATGCCCTGAAGTGGGAACCGAGAATCTATGGCGAAAAGTTTACCAGTGAAATCACCCTTGATGTCCAAAAAGGGGAGAGCTATATCTTTGAAAAGCTTGCAGTCGTTGCCACAAGCAGGGAGTTCAAGGCGGAAGAGATGTTCAAAAGTTCCATCTGCAAGCTTAAATCCTATGTGCGCAGCGGAGCTGCTGCTGAAATAACAGCACATCTTGAGGCATGGGATAAAAAATGGAAGCAGGCGGATGTTGTTATCAATGGTGATCCCGAAGCGCAGCATGCTCTGCGTTACAACATCTATCAACTCCTGATCAACGGTCCGCCGACCCCTCAAGGTATCGGTGCGAAATTTTTGAGCTCAGAGGGCTACCTTGGGCATGTTTTCTGGGACACCGAAATTTTCATCCTCCCGTTTTTTATCTACAATTTCCCTGAAACAGCCAGGAACATGCTCCTGTACCGCTATAACACACTCGGCGGAGCAAAGAAAAATGCCCAGAAAATGGGCTATAAAGGGGCGAAATATGCCTGGGAGTCCGCAATTACCGGTGAGGATGTTACTCCGAGATTTGCTTCCAAGCTTGAGCGTACCATAAGGCTCATCTACACAGGAACAGAGGAAGATCATATTGTTTCCGACGTGATATACGGACTGGAAAAGTATTTTCGTGTCACTGGCGATGTAGATTTTCTTATGGACTACGGGCTTGAAATGGTTTTTCTTACTGCGAGATTCTGGGCTTCGCGTGTTGTTAAAAACGGTGCTCATTATGAAATCCACTGTGTTATAGGCCCCGATGAGTTTCATGAACATGTCAATAACAATGCCTACACCAATTTTATGGTGAAATGGCATCTGAGGCTTGCCGCAATGCTCTTCAAGTATATGGGCCGCAACAATTTTGAGGTTCTCCAAGAGCTCTCCTCCAGAATTGCGCTTGACAGCCAGGAGGTTGATTCATGGGTTGATATCAGCAGAAATCTCAAACTTTTGTATGACTCTGATTCAAAGCTTTACGAACAGTTTGACGGTTATTTTGCGCTGAAAGATTATATCATCAAGGGTTTTGATCGAAAGGGTCATCCGATGCTTCCCCGGGGGGTGCATTACCGCAATATTCAATCGACACGCATCATCAAGCAGGCGGATGTTCTCAGCATGATGCTTCTTTTTCCTCATGCTTTCAGCGACGATGAAAAAGTGGCGAATTATGATTTTTACGAAAAACGTACCGTACACAAATCATCACTGAGTCACTGTATCCATGCAATGATGGGTCTGGCCACCGGCAGGCGTTCAAGGGCATACAGCTACTTTATGAAGACCGCACTTTTCGACCTCGAAAACCTTCATGAGAACACTGCCCTCGGTATTCATGCCGCTGCTGTAGGCGGTACCTGGCAGACCGTAATTTATGGTTTTGGAGGATTTTCGATCAAGTCCGACCGTCTGGTGCTGAAACCGTGGCTGCCAAAAAAATGGGAAAATCTCTCGTTCATTGTGCGGTGGGGTACACGAAGTGTTGAAATTACAGTATATCACGACGAGGTAGCCGTTCTGATTCGCTCGGAGGAAGAGACGTCGCATCCTTTGAGTCTTTATCAGAAAACCTATAAAATAAAGACAAACCAGAAGCGGATTCTGCCGTATTGTTCTTCGTGACTCTTTGCTGCAGAAGAGTTATCTGCAAGCTCTTTTTTCTGCCTGACCGATGAAGGGTGATAGCGGCAGCAGATCCCGAAAAAAATGCTATTTTCATCTTCAAATGCTATTGACCGGGAGCTGTTGTGCCATGCTGCGCACCGGCCCCCGTTCCCCCGCTATCATCTAACGCTGAAGGTCTCGATCGTTATGGATTTTGTTCATTTGCATGCTCATACGCATTATTCGATGCAGAGCAGTCCGATTTTTCCCGGTGAACTTTTTTCCGCAGCGGTACGGTTTGGCATGAAGAGTGTTGCTGTTACTGATTACTGCGCCATTTTCAATATGCCGGAGCTATTCAGTGAGGCAAAAAACAGCGATGTCAAGCTGATCATCGGCAGTGAGCTTCTCCTGCTCGAATCCGACGCCCACCAGCAGAGCCGCATACCCGCTTCACCCTCACTGGTGCTTCTTGTTCAGAATGATACCGGATACAGGAATCTCTGTATTCTGCTCTCAAGAGCGGCAAAAGACGGTTTTATCAACGGGATGCCTCATATCGAGAGCCGTCTGCTTGAAACCTATCATGACGGACTTGTATGCCTATCAGGGTACAATTCAGGAAGAATAGGCCGGGCCCTTCTTGCCGGCGCGACTGAAGAAGCGGAAACTTTTGCCGCCTATTACCGGGAAATTTTCGGCGATAATTTCTATCTCGAACTTCAGCGTCATAACACGCCTTTTGATGCAAAGCTCAATCAGGATACCATAGCTCTTGCAGAAAAGCTCTCCATCGAACTGGTTGCCACCAATAACGTTCACTATCTCGAAAGAAAGGATGCCGGCTGCTACAGGGCCATGGTTGCCAACAGAACCAAGGAGAAACTGTCGAGTCAGAATCTTCAGGCGCTTGCAGGCTCCGATCACTATCTGAAGTCATCTGAAGAGATGAGCCGTCTCTTCAGTGATGAACATCGTGAGCTGAGTAATACTATCTGCATTGCTGAAAAATGTACCTACAGTTTCTGTCAGAAGGATCCTGTTCTGCCGCACTTTCCTCTGCCGGAAGGTTTCCGGGATGAGTTCGCCTATCTCAGCCACCTCACGTGGGAGGGCGCCAAAGAGAAGTACGCTGATTCGGAAGAGGACGGCATCACCAAGGATGATGTCAAATCGAGAATAGAACTTGAGCTCGGTGTGATAGAAAAAATGGGATTCAGCTCCTATTTTCTCATTGTCAGCGATCTGATCGCCGCATCGCGCCGTCTCGGCTATTCGGTCGGTCCGGGGCGCGGCTCGGCTGCAGGAAGCATTGTTGCCTATCTTACCGGGATAACAAGGATCGACCCTCTGAAATACAAACTGCTGTTCGAGCGGTTTCTGAATCCCGAACGCTCTTCGATGCCGGATATTGATATTGACTTTACTCCGGTTGGAAAACAGAAGGTTCTTGAATACACGGTTGAAACATACGGAACGGAGAGTGTCGCAAAAGTCATTGCAATCGGTACGCTTGGAGCCAAAGCGGCGATACGTGACGCGGGAAGGGTGCTTGAAGTTCCGCTGCCGATTGTGGACAAACTTGCCAAGCTGGTACCCACCAAACCCGGTATTACTCTTGAAAAGGCGTTGAATGAAAACAAGGAGCTGAAGCAGTTTTCGGAAAGTTCACCGGAAATCCGCGAGCTCATGCAGCATGCCCGGGCTCTTGAAGGCCGTGCCCGCAACGTTTCAATGCATGCGGGTGCTGTTGTTATTACTTCCGGTCCGCTGGAAGAGCAGGTACCGCTCTATGTCTCAAACAAGATCGAGACCGAAGTACGCAAATTTGCCGATGAGATCGATCTGGATGAACCAGAACATGTCGTTACAAAAAATAACGATGGAAGTGACGAAAAGCAGCTGGTTACGCAGTTCGACAAGAACTGGATCGAAACGGCCGGACTCCTCAAAATTGACTACCTCGGTCTTGAAACCCTTGCGGTCATCGATGAAACGCTCCGCCTTATCAAACGGCGGCATGCGCTTGATATCGAGCTGGAGAAAGTGCCCATGAACGACCGGAAAACGTTCAGGATTTTCCAGGAAGGCAAAATGGCCGGCATTTTCCAGTTTGAGTCATCCGGCATGCAGAGCTACATGACCCGTCTTCAGCCTACCCAGATCGGCGACATCATAGCCATGAGTGCGCTTTACCGGCCCGGAGCGCTCAATGCGAGGATCGATGAACGGCGCAATGCCGTCGATCTGTTTGTCGACCGCAAACACGGCAGGGAAGCCATCGACTATATGCATCCCATGCTCGAAGAGATCCTCAAGGAGACCTATGGCGTTATTGTCTATCAGGAGCAGGTGATGCAGATATCCCAGGTGATGGGTGGATTCTCGCTTGCCAAGGCGGATAATCTTCGCAAGGCAATGGGCAAAAAGAAGCCGGAGATCATGGAGAAATACAAGGCTGATTTTGTGCAGGGCGCCATCAAGCAGGGTGTGCATGATACGCTTGCCACTCGCGTGTTCGAGCTTATGGCCGAGTTTGCCGGATACGGTTTCAACAAAAGCCATTCGGCAGCGTACGGAGTTCTGGCATACTGGACAGGTTATCTGAAAGCCCACTACACCATTGAGTTCGTAACGGCTATCCTGAACAGCGAAATTGGTGACACCGAGCGCATGAAGCACCTGACCGATGAGGCCAAAAGTTTCGGTATATCGACACTTCCCCCCTCGATCAATAAAAGTGATGCCCTCTTTTCCGTTGAGGATCTTCCGGACGGGCGATCTGCAATCCGGGTTGGGCTGAGCGCAATCAAGCAGGTCGGCGGTGCCGCAAGAGCGGTTGTCACTTCAAGGCTTCGCCGGAAACGCGATTTTCAGAACCTGTTTGACCTTGCCGTATCAGTCGATCTGAGAGTCATGAACCGTAAAGCGCTTGAGTGCCTGATACTTTCAGGAGCATTCGATGAGATCGATCAGCATCGGGCGCGGTTACTTGCCAATGTCGATAAGGCAATAAAATTCGGCCAGATGCAGAACCGGTCGGTGACGCTCGGACAGTGCGGTTTTTTTACCGCTGAACAAGGGTCGCTGCTTGAAGAAGAGCACTACCCGGATATGGATCAGGCTGACCCGATGCCCGAAGCCGAAAAGCTTCTGCATGAAAAGAAACTGGTCGGATTTTATCTGAGCCATCATCCGCTCTCACCATACCGTCGTGACTGGCAGGCATTTGCCACCTTGCAGCTTCATGCAAAAGAGGTTGTTGCTTCAAAACAGTACAAGGTGATCGGCGTCATTGTGTCGGTAAAGCCCTATCAGGACAGAAAAGGAAAGCAGATGCTTTTCGGAAACATTGAAGATTTTACCGGCAAGGCTGACTTTACCGTTTTTGCCAGTGTCTATGAGCAGTACGGTCATCTGATTAAACCCGAAGAGGTACTGATGCTGATTGCCGAAGGAGAGGTGAGCGGCGGGATGCTCAAGCTGCTGGTTCGGGAGGTTGTGCCGATAGGAAAGGTCAGAAACACCCTGGTCAAAAAAATAATCCTTAAAATTGACGCTGACGATCAGGTTCAGCTTGAACGGTTGGCGAGTGTCAAAAAAGTATTCGATGGGCATAAAGGCGGAACCCCAGTCGAATTCGAAGTAAAGGCGCAATCGGGCGATAATATTGAAACCATCAATGTTTTTGCCCGCAATACCCCGGTTGACGCCGCCGAGAGTGCCATAGAACAGCTCGAAAAGATTCTCGGGCCTGACAATGTCCGGATTTCCGGATAGTAGATTTACATTGTTTTTTTTATTACTTTCATCACTTATCGGATGTATTTGCAGTAACGTTTCTGGTATTACTAATTAAAACCGGTTGATAAAATAATATGAGCGGAAAATATCTTGTAGCGACAGACAAGAACTTCAAAGCCGAGATTCTTGAGTCTGATAAAGTTGCTTTGGTTGATTTCTGGGCAACATGGTGCGGCCCATGCATGATGCTTGGCCCGGTTATCGAAGAACTTGCAGGTGATTACGAAGGACGGGCAGTCATTGCCAAACTCAACGTTGACGAGAATCCTGCAACCGCAGCCCAGTATGGTATCAGAAGCATTCCCAGCCTTCTGATTTTCAAAAACGGTCAGGTTGTTGATCAGCTTCTTGGCGCAGTGCCAAAGAATCAGATTGCCAAAAAAATCGACGATCAGATAGCTTGATCTCCTGGAATCAAAAAAAGCCTCTATTCACGTGCTGATGACGGGATAGAGGCTTTTTTGCATTTCTGTGCGGCAATAGAATACCGTAAGGACTTTTCCTTGATTTTCAATCTGGCATGCAGCTCAAGGTCTCAAAAAAATCTGCAACTACCTGGTTAAACCCGTAGGCCAGTTGGGTGTTTTCAACCTCCGCACGGCTGAACCATCGGAGCATTTGCCCTTCATGCAGCACAATCTGATCGATATTCAGCTCAGCCTGTTCAACAAACACGTGTTCTGTGCGGTCTGAAAATTCATAGACCCGGAACAGCCTGCACCCCTCAACATCCAGCTCAGTCTCTTCAAGCATCTCCCTTACTATGCACTCTGCGGGGGTTTCATTTTTTTCGACATGTCCACCGGGAAGATCCCACATTCCGGGGTATGGAATAGACGGAATGTCGTCTCTGAGCACCAGAAGAACCTGATGACAGAGGTTATGAAAAATAATGCTCGCGCCGGTATGTTTCATGCTTGTCTATTTAGGAACCGCTTTGAATGTCTCGTTGCAGCGGTGAGTTTTTTTAATAATCCGGCTGCTTTTCGCCTTCAATGCAGCCCTCTTCATCAAGTTGCGGGTAAGGTTCGCCTTTCTGACGGAGCTCCCGGCTCAGACGCGGATACGTGCACTCAAAAAGCATCTGTTCAAAGGAATCTGCTTCCAGCTGCAACTTGTCATACATTCCCTTTGTTGTCCGCTGTCGCTGCGCTTCAAAGAGTATGATGGCTGTCGCTACCGACACATTGAGGGATTCCACCATGCCGGACATCGGAATTGCAATAGCATGATGTGCACCTTTGACGGCTTCTTCGGAAATGCCATCCCATTCGGCACCTACAACAATGGCGGTTGGAATGGTATAGTCAACAGCTCTGAAATCAACACATCCTGCGCTGTTTGTTGCAGCCAGAATCTGCATGCCGTTGACGGATAACTTTCTGTAGACGGTCTCTATGTCATGATAAAGATTCAGGGATGTCCATTTACTTGCTCCCGCCGCCGCATCCTGTTCTGTATAAATTGTTTTACGGTAGGAAACGGCGTGAATTTCACCGATGCCGACAGCATCGCAGCTCCGGATGATTGCCGAAAGATTATGAGCCTTGTTGACATTGTCCATGACTACCGTCAGATCCGGTTGACGATGAAGAAGCATGTGACGGATTTTGCGGAATCGTTCGGGAGCAACCAATATTTTTGTGTTTGATTTATTTCCTGCCTGCAATATGCTGAATTACAAGAAAGCTATTTTTCCGGGTTTCTTCAATTGCCACTGTCAGTCAAAGCGGGGTGGTGCGACGCATTGCCGGAAGCTTTACGACGTGTATTGCGTTTAGCCCTGATTTCAGCCGCCTTCCTTCCACTCTTGCGATTGAAATCATACAGTTGGAGCTTTGCTGCAAGCTCCGACGTTCTGAACTGACGGTGTGCATCAACAGACGCGAGTATTGCGAGGGTAATTTTTTTTAAGTATATCAATAATTCAATGCATTCGATGGGGCGGAAAGTCCACCCCGCAAAGAGAGTTTTCGGAAATTACCTATTTTCCTGTAGCGGGATCAGTCATCAGCCCGGTTACGGAACAGTTAAAGAGATCAGCGCCGGGGTGACTGGCGGGCGATGACGGAGTTGTCTATCGCCGCTGAGAGCCACCGTTGTAACACTATGAGCCTTCATAATAAAAAGCATCCTCATCTTGAACGCCTGCTAAAAAAAGCAAGGTCGATCTCTCTTGATCAATCCTCAAGGGTACTTATTCTCAGTGATCTGCATATGGGTAATGGCGGCCGGCGCGATGAGTTCAGGCGCAATGCCGAACTGGTCAAAACCATGCTCAGCAGCTATTATCTGCCTGAAAAATACAGTCTGGTGCTTAATGGTGATATTGAAGAGCTGCTGAAGTTTCCTCTTGAAAGCATTGTATCGGAGTGGGGTGAATTTTACGATCTTTTTCTCAAATTCGAGCAAAACGGTTTTTTCTGGAAGACCTACGGGAACCATGACTCGGCACTGCTTGAGGAAAAAGAGTACCGGCTTGCTTCATCGCTGGTCGAATCGCTGAAATTTCACTATGGCAATGATACCCTTCTTCTCTTTCACGGCCACCAGGCGTCGGTACTTTTATGGGAAACCTATCCAATAGTGAGCAGGGCGGTAATCTTTTTTCTTCGCTACATAGCCAAACCATTCGGCATAAGAAATTTTTCTATCGCCTATAACAGTCGTCGAAGGTTTGCCATAGAAAAATCGATCTATGAGTTTTCGAACCAGTCCAAGATTGTATCCATCATCGGTCATACCCACCGGCCGCTTTTTGAATCGCTCTCCAAAGTCGATTTTCTGAATTACCGGATCGAGGAGCTCTGCAGAGCGTACTCGGTTGCCGAGAGTGAAAAACGGGCGGCCATTGAGCTCAAGATCGCCGATCTGAAAACAGAGCTTGAAGCCTGTTTCAAGGAAGGGAAAAAAATCGGTCTCCGGAGCGGTTTGTATAACAATATCACGATTCCCAGTGTTTTCAACTCCGGTTGTGCCATAGGAAAACGCGGCATCACCGCTCTTGAAATCGAGGGAAACAAGATCAGGCTTGTTTACTGGTATAACGGCAAACAGAGCCGCAAGTTTATCAGCGACAGGGATAACCGTCCGCTTGAGCTCGGTTCCACCGGCTTTTCAAGAATTGTCCTCAACGAGGACTCGCTTGATTATGTGTTTTCACGCCTTAATCTGCTTGCATAGAGGTACCCGCATACTGCATTTTCTGTGGATACTTTTGACGTGTCACATGGTGAGCAGCAATCAACATGAAGTGACGTTTTCAAATATGCCGATGATCTCTTCCGGGTGCTGAACCAGGCTTCTGGCACCGAATTCAAGCAGTTCGCTTTCAGGTCTGAACCCCCAGAGTACTCCAAGAGGATAGAATCCGGCTCTCGATGCGGTCTGCATATCAATGCCGCTGTCGCCGACATAGAGAATTTCTGATGGGTCGGCACCGAGCATTTCGGCGACAAGCAGTGCGCTCTCAGGGTCGGGTTTGGGGGGAATGCCGCTTTTCTGGCCCATCACCACATCGAAATGCCACTTTTGCAGCAGTTGTTCGGCACAAAGCCTTGTGAAAGGATCGGCTTTGTTTGAAAGGATCGCCATTTTTATTCCCTTTTCGGTGAGCGCGTCGAGCATGCCGGCTATGCCGGGGTAGGGTTTTGAATGCAGGTTCCAGTTGTCGGCATAATGCGCCATAAACTCCGGAAGCAGGAGGTCTATCGTTTCCCTGGTGGCGGCTTCTTCAGGCAGAGCTTTTCTCACGAGCTCCCTCATGCCATGGCCGACGAGAAACCGGCACTCATCAATAGAATGGGTAGGATAGTTGTGCCGGGCAAGAACCGTATTGAGCGTATTGAGCAGATCCTGGAGGGTATCGAGGAGTGTGCCGTCGAGGTCGAAAACTACAGCTTTTATTGTCATAAAGGTTATTACGTTACTGATGCGTAGTGATTATTTTTTTGTCGCTGTGCAGAGAAATACCGGATATGCTGCCATTTTCTCTTCCCTGTTTTTCTTGCTGACAACGTAAATGGTTTTGAACGATGTGACTTCCAGTCCAGCCATCTGCATCATTGCCGTCAACTCTGTACGATCGAATCCGTGATGAACCTCTTCTGCCGGATCGTCATGAAACAAGCCGTCCTCCCGATCAAGATCAGCAATGGCGATGATGCCTCCAGGCGCGAGCATATTCGAGATTCGCCCGATAAATCCGGCAGTATCGCTGATGTGGTGAAGTGTCATGCTGCTGTAAATCAGATCGAAAGATCTTGCGTGTTCGAAAGATGCTGCTGGTGAGGAGAGGTCAAGGCATTGCGTTTCGATAGCATCTACATGCAAAGTGGTGATCTTTTCCTGCAGTATATGCAGCATTTCTATTGAAGTATCGACAGCCGTCAAACGGTTTACCAGCGGAGCTATTTCGAGGGTCACCAGCCCTGTACCGCACCCTGCCTCAAGGGCATGCATGTTTTTTGACGGATGGGTTTCATTGATGATGGCTTGTGCAACTGCCATGGCCAACTCCCTGCGGCGAGGATCACTGTCCCATACAGACGCTTCGTGATTGAATTTTTCAGTGCTGTTCCAGGTTTCATTCATAGTGATGTATTTAAAAATATCTCATGGCGATATGAAAAATAAACAATCAGGGGTGCGCTCAAAATCACATTATTGTGCCCACCATACATATTCATAAGTCACGATTTATCGCATCCGGTTTTCCATGTTTATGGTTCTGTTTAAACTCGCTATAGTATCGTTTTTTTACGTTATCTTCATTTGTTGTATATTATATAACGTTCGTTTTTAGTGCTGACGAAATAAACAAGCTGTTCAATGCTCACTTCCCGGAATACAACCCGCATCGAAGAGGTTTTGAGTTTTCGGAAAGCAACCACAAATCGCCATGCAGAGTGATAAGGGAAGCCGGCACATAGGAGTCGGATTAAACGTTCTGAATCTGAATACAGAACATGATCAGGTTTTCAGTAAAGCACTGATCGATGCTATTCCCGGCTCATTCTTTCTTCTCGACTCAAATGTAAGGCTTGTAGGCTGGAATGCCTATCTGCGTGATGAAATCATCGGTGTTTCGGAACGAGAGATGGCTGGTCTGGACGCACTGCAATACATTCATTCTGATGACCGGCTCATCATATGCCAGAAAATGCAGCGCGTTTTCGAAGACGGTACTGATGAGAGCGCTGAAGTGCGAGTACTTCAGCGCGGAGGGTCTGAATTCCGCTGGCGAATGATGACAGGCAGGCGAATACTCATCGATGGAAAGTTCTATCTTGTCGGCATGGGTATCGACATCAGTGAACGCAAAAAGGCAGAAGAATCGCTTGCAGCCAGTAATGACCGTCTGAAACTTATTATGTCAGAGGTACATGCCGGCAGCTGGGAATGGATTTTGAGTTCCAATACCTTCATCTGGTCAGAAGAATTATGGCAGCTGTTCGGCCTTGATCCGGGATGCGGTGAAGCATCTTATGAGCAATGGCTGCAAACGGTAGTTCCTGAGGAGAGAGCGAAAACTGAACAGGCACTCATGAAGGCGGTGAAGAAGGGTATTGAACTCAACGTCTCCTGGCGTGTTCGTGATAATAGGGGTAAAGAGCGTGTGTTTATGTCCAAGGGGATACCTTTCCGAGGAGAAGGAGGGAGGGTGATCAGATATGTTGGAATCGTCATAGATATCACGAACCGATCTCATGATGAACAGGCGCTACGTGAAAGCGAAGAGCGGTTCAGAATGATGTTTGAAAGCCATTCCGCCATACAGCTCATTCTGAATCCTGATACGGGTATGCTTATCGATGCCAATCAGGCTGCTTCGAATTTTTACGGGTGGTCGATTGCCGAGCTTAAAAGGATGAACATCACGCAAATCAATGTTCTTCCTGCTGCAGTTGTCAGACAGCATCTGGACAGGTGGAATCTGAATGACAAGGTTGATTTTTCATTTCGCCACAGGAGAGCTGACGGCTCCGTTCGTGATGTGGATGTATTCGGTAATAAAATCGTGATCAGCGGCGAACCGCATATTTATTGCATTATTCATGATGTTACCAAGCGTAAGCGTCTGGAAAGTCTCAGGGAATTTCATCTTCGTATGCTTGAATTCGCCGACGTTCACTCTGTAGAGGATTTTCTGAGGCTGGCCCTCGACGAAACAGAACGGTTGCTTGACAGCCAGATAGGATTCTGCCATTTTATCAGGGATGATTATCCTGCTCCTTCATTGCAAGTCTGGTCAACGAATGCCCGGAATTTGATTGACCTGGTCGAGCCCGGTAAAACAACTGAACCGCTGTTCAACGACACAGACGAATTGCTCGAAATCATCCGTGAAAAAAAAGCGGTAATTCATAATGGTTCCGCCAGCGTCATGAACAGCTTCGGGTGGTTTAAACATGGAAATGCGGAATGTAACAGGGAGCTTATTATCCCCACGGTTAAAGGCGGCAAAGTCGATGCGATTTTTGGAGTTGGAAACAAACCATCTGCATATGATGAAGAAGATGCGAAATATCTGGTCATTCTTGCTGACCTGATTTGGGATATTCTTGCCCGCAAGCGCGCCGAACAGTCAGAAAAATTTGTTCAGGAAGCCCTTATACAGTCGCAGAAAATGGAGATGGTCGGCCGACTTGCCGGAGGTGTCGCCCATGACTTCAACAATATGCTCGGCGTCATCCTCGGACATTCCGAAATGGCGCTTGAACGGGATGATCTCTCCCGGTCAGTACATGCAGATCTGAAGGCAATCCGCAAGGCGGCAGTCCGATCCGCTGAGCTAACCCGTCAACTTCTCGCATTTGCACGAAAACAGACCATAATTCCAAAAGTGCTTGAGCTGAACAGAGTGGTCAAAGGTATGCTGAACATGTTGCGGCGTATGATTGGCGAAGCGATAACCCTTGTCTGGGTCCCTGACTGCAGACCTCTTTTGGTCAAAGTTGATCCCACACAGATCGACCAGATTCTGATCAACCTATGCATCAATGCCCGCGATGCAATTACAGGTACAGGTAAAATTACCATTGAAACGGGGATGACAAATGTCGGCAATACCAGTGGCGACAGTTTGTTTTACTGCTCTGAACCGGGTGATTATGTAACCATTAGTGTCAGCGATAATGGATGCGGTGTAGATCCAAAACATCTTCCTCATATATTTGAACCATTTTTCACTACCAAGGAGATGGGTAAAGGAACAGGTCTCGGACTCTCCACGGTCTATGGTATCGTCAAGCAGAATAATGGCGGTATCGAATGTTCAAGCGTACCGGGTAAAGCGACCACTTTCAAAATCCACCTTCCCCGATACAATGAGCTTAACCTGCCGGACAATTCAGAACAGCCGGAATCGCAAAACCGCAGTAAAGCTACAATACTGCTGGTGGAGGATGAACCGGAAATTCTCAAAATCTGCAAGCTGATGCTCGAACAGATCGGTTATACTGTACTTTCGACTTCAACTCCCGAAGAAGCGATTGCGCTGGCAGGAAAACACAAGGGGAGTATTGAGCTGCTCGTGACCGACATCATTCTTCCGGAAATGACCGGTTGCGACCTTTCCAAAAAACTTGTTTCAGACCGTCCCGGACTCAAAACTCTTTTCATGTCGGGATATACCAGCGAAGTCATTACCCGGCCTGAAGAGTTCAATGAAGGTGTCAACTTTATCCAGAAGCCCTTTTCCTTCAAGACTCTTGCTGCAAGTGTACAACAAATGTTGACGATTCCTGACTCGCTGGATTTCCAGTAGAGAGATGCAGAGGATATAAAGCCCCGTTGAAAACAATAATATAATCCAGAGAACTGCCGGTGGACGGGGTGTGA
>Ga0326726_10002880_pt1 | contig 15744 bp, 13 predicted proteins | sample MHFenrmetagenome_2_FD_207603 | JGI IMG/M metagenome (GOLD analysis project Ga0326726, IMG submission 207603) | Lab enriched peat soil microbial communities from Michigan Hollow, Ithaca, NY, United States - MHF15MN | ecosystem: Environmental > Terrestrial > Soil > Wetlands > Peat | place: USA...
ACCTACCTCTTTCGTGGGGTGAACTCCTCAAAACTGCGACCGGGGTAGGTCGCACATGAGGTCACAGGAGTTGCCTATAACGTAGTCCCTATGGTGACCGGGCGCAATACTGAGAAAATACTACTGCCACCTATTTAAGGCTAAACGCGCAAACCGACCGCAAGCTCATTTCTCACCAATGCCTGCGCCCTAAATCGAGCGCAGAGCTGCGATTGGGTCGGCGGAAGCGGCACGCGTCGCCGGGAGGGCGGACGCGAGAAGCGCCATCAGCATCATGATCACCACAGCCGCCATGTAGATGACTGGGTCGGTTGCGCTGACCCCGAAGAGGAAGGAACTGACCAGGCGTGACGCGGCCAGCGAACCAAGCACGCCGAGGAAGCATCCGAGGAGCGCCATTCTCACGCCCGAAATGAGGACAAGTCGCGCGATGCCGGTGCGCTGCGCGCCCAGTGCCATGCGGATGGCAATCTCCTGAGTGCGCAGCGAAACGGAGAAAGCCACCACGGCGTAGATTCCGGTGATGGCGAGCAGCAGAGCGCCCAAGGCGAATGCGGTAATGAGGTCGGTGTTGAAGCGGCGCGGCGCTTCCGCGCTCGCTACCACGTAGTTCATGGGCTGCACTTGCTGGAGAGCGAGCAGCGGATCAATCTCCGCGATGGCCGAGCGTAGGGTTTGAGTCATCTGCTTGGGCAGAAGGGCCGAACGGAGGGTAATGCACCCACCAGCCGCGTCGATGAGCGTCCCTGAGGGCTGCGAACCGAAAAGAATAGCAGGCTGCTGCGCGGGGACATACCACTGAGCGATCCCAGGCTCATCGCGAGCACCGAACTTCGCATCGGCAACGACGCCAACCACAGTGGCCCACGGCAGTCCCTTTTTCGGGTTGCCGACATGCATGCGCTTCCCTATGGCCCGCTGACCCGGCCAGGACTGCCTGGCCATGGACTGGCTCACAATCGCTACCAGTGGAGCGTTGGAGCGGTCGGCCATGGTGAAATACCGGCCCTCGAGCAGCGGGATACCCATGGCCTGGAAGTAATCGCCATAGGTGGACGAGAGCATGGAAAATTGGAGCTTCCAGGTGTCTGTGGGCATGCCTTCGATGGTATAGGCGGCCTCTCGCACCGTGCCGGATGCAGGCCGTTGGTCGGTCATACCAACCGCGATCATTCCAGGCTTGCTGGCCAGCCGGTCGATGACGGCCCGGTTGAAGAGATCGACAGAAGCATCCGTCGCGTATTGGTTCAGGGGCAAACGATATTCTGCAATGAGGGCGTGGTCGGGACGAAAACCGGGATCCACTGCGCGCATCTTCTGGAAGCTGCGCAGGAAGGCGCCCGACACGGTGAGCAGCACCAGCGCGATGGCGATCTCCGAGACTACCAGGGCTGAGCGCAGCCGGGAGTGACTCGCAGCCCCGTACCGGTTCCCGCGCCTTCTTTCAGGCCCTCGATCAGGCTGGCACGCAAGGCCGCGAAGGCAGGCGCAAGGCTGCAGAGAATGCCGGTTGCCAGGGCGAGCAGAAGGGCAAAGGCGATCACGCGCCCGTCCATCGCAATGGAGTTAACGCGTGGCATCGACTCCGGCAAGAGCGACAATGCAGTGCGGATGAGAACGGCGGCAAGTGCGAGCCCGAGCAGCCCGCCGGGAAGGCTGAGCAGCAGACCTTCAAAGACAGATTCACGAATGATCACAGCAGAACGAGCACCGAGGGCAAGGCGGAGCGCGTATTCGCGGCGACGGCGAATGGCCCTGACAAGAAGCAACCCGGCGACATTGACGCAGGCAATCAGCAGGACGACGGAGACAGTCAGGAACAGAGTGCGGAGCAACGGCCGGACATCCGCGACGGCGTACTCACGCAGGGGTATGACGTCACCGCGGATGTGGATTGCAGACATACCGGCGGGAACATTGGTTATGATCTGTTTGGCCACACGGTCAGCGTCCTGGGCAGCCTGCGACACGGTGATGCCATCCTTGAGGCGGGCAACCATCTGGTATCCCCAATAGCCGGCGTGCTGCTCAGAGAGCTCTTCGGGGGTAAGACTCATCGGCACCCAAAACTGCGCCTGGTCGAGAGTTCCGTCTTCTATCGGAAATTCAAAACTGCGCGGCATCACACCGATAATCGAGTAAGGCCTGCGGTCGAGAACGATGGAGCGGTCGAGGATCCGCGGATCGCGGTTGTAGCGGTTCAGCCACAGAGCATAACTGATGACAGCGAGTGGCTGATGGGCGTCCTCTTCCTGTTTTGTAAAGATGCGACCGAGGACGGGACGAACATCGAGGGTCGGGAAGACGCCTGCAGTGAACCGGGCGCCGTTGATTTCTTCCGGAGTTCCGCCGCCGGAAAGCTCATAGTTGGCGGTGGTATAGCCGCCAAGAGAGGAAAAGGCGCTGGCTGCGTTCGAGTATGTGCCGATCTCGCGGGCAGTGACGGGGGTGCTCGCGCCGTCCCCCAGATGATCCCCCAAAAGAACCAGGTGGTCGGGATCGCTGAACGGGAGCGGGCGCAGGAGGATACCTTCAACAAGCGAGAAAATAGCGGTGGTGGCGCCGATGCCCAAAGCCAGGGTGAGCACTACCGTCAGGCTGAAGCCGGGTGTTTTCCGCAGTTGGCGAAATGCTAAACGGAGATCCTGTGCCGGTGCGTCCATGCATCCTCCCCCTGCTCCTCAGTCTTGTGAGTACCTGCCTGGCAATTGAACCCACCCGCTACAAGGAAAACGCTTTCACAGCCTTGAGGCCTGGACGCCAAATCTTCGATGGTGTGGGAACAATAATACCGGTGAAGAGCCTGTTGCCGACATCGGAAGGCCCTCAGGTATTAGGTTCAGTGCCCCAAATCTTCTGCAATTTACAGCGCGTTCGTGAGACAATCTTGCCAGGAGGCTCCCCCATGTATTTGCGTTTGGCCTTCTGGACTTTGTCCTTGGCATACACCTCCGTCCTTTTTTCCCGCGGGACCAGCGGTTCCTCGCCTGGCATCATGCTTAGCGCGGCTGTGCTCGGAGCGATACTCGGTTTCAGCCTCGGTGGCATGTTCGTCAGTCGCCGTACGCGCAAGCGAAGTTGAGCGCATTCCCCAATACAGAAATAAGCGCAGGAATGAATTCAGTAGCTCCCCAGTGGTTTGATCCCGTTTGACTCCACGCACTCGTAAGCGCGGCCTGCGGCAAGGTTCTTGTACTCCTCTGTCGCGCCGTTAGGCCAGTCGATCACCAGGCGGTCGATCTTGTCGCGCTTTCCCAGGCCGAAAGTGACGGGAAGTTCCGACTGTGACAGATAGCTTGATCCACCTTTGACCAGACGTGACTGGCTAGTCTCTCCGTGAAAAATACGGACCCGGCTCCCAATGGCGTCGCGGTTCGATTTTGTGCCGACCAGTCGAATGCGAATGCTCTGGTTGCCGGCGAGTTGGTCGTTGCGAAAGAGATAGGCAGGGCCGTTGTTGGTAGTCATCAGCAGATCGAGATCGCCGTCGCGATCGAAATCCCCGTAAGCGAGCCCGCGTCCTACCTTGGGCTGACTGAAACCGCCGCCAATTCCGCCGGCCACGTCGCGGAACCTCCCCTGCTCATCGTTAAGAAACAACTGTGGCGCCTGGGCGTAGCCGACTCCGCGCACGTTCCGCACCGTATCGTCGATGTGCCCGTTAACCACTGCCAGGTCGAGCCAGCCATCGAGATCGGCATCCATAAACACGCAACCGAATCCCAATCTGTCTTTCGAGGCCAGTCCTACTCCGCTCTGGGTGGCTACGTCCACGTAACTTCCATCACCGGAGGCCCGATAGAGGCCGATCATCTCGTTATCGAAGTTGGTGATGGCCATGCCGGAAGTTCCCGAGTTATTGAAGTCGGCCACGTCCACACCCATTCCAGCGCGGGCCTTGCCCTCCGCGCTGAAAGCGATTCCAGCCTCCACGCCAATATCCTTGAATGTGCCGTTGCGCTGGTTGCGGTAGAGTTTGTTGGGCTGCGTGTCGTTGGCCACCAGCAGATCCGGCCAGCTGTCCTGATCGTAATCAAGCAAGGCCACGCCCAGCGACTTCGAACTGCTGTCAAAAATACCGCTGGTCGGCGTGACGTCTTCAAATTTCCCGCTCCCCAGGTTGTGAAACAACCAGCAGGTTTCACCGCGGTAAGCTTCGGGAGTGCAATAGGACTTATTTTTCCCGTCGAGGCTGCAGAACACATCGTGCTCGGGAGACCACTTCACATAGTTGCAGACAAACAAGTCCAGCAACCCATCGCGATCGAAATCAAACCAGAGCGCGGACGTGCTGAACGCCTGCCGGCCGCCCAGCCCGCTGGCTTTGGTTACGTCGCGGAAGGTGCCCTTTCCGGTGTTCTTGAACAGGACATTCTGTCCGACGCAGGTCACGAGGATGTCGGGATAGCCATCGTTGTCGTAATCTCCGACCGCCACACCCATGCCGTACATCTCGACGTCGAGCCCGGCGTTGCGGGTGACATCGGAAAAAGTGCCGTTACGATTGTTGCGATAAAGCTTCAGCGTGCTGAGTTGGCGTTTGTGGCCGGGCCAGTCCATGCCGTTAATCAGGAGAATGTCCTGCCAGCCGTCGCCGTCGTAATCCAGAAAAGCGCATCCCGCGCCCAACGTCTCGGGAAGCAGCTTGCCGCCGTAGGCGCCGCTGTTGTGGCGGAATTGCACGCCGGCACCAGCGGTCACATCGACCAGGCGAAAGCCGGGAGCGGATAGCGGCGCAGGCGTGGCCAGCCCGTCCAGCACGAAACCTGAAGCAGATGCCAGGCCCGCCATGCCCCACAGAAAGTCACGCCGGTTCACGGAAGATTTACCAGGCCGTTGCGAATCGCGTAAACCACCAGTTCCGCCGTCTTATGGATTCCCAGCGCGTCCATGATATTGGCGCGATGTACCGCCACCGTGTTGGCGCTGAGATCGAGCACCGTGGCAATCTCTTTATTGGATTTGCCTTCGACGATCATTTGCAAAATTTCGAGCTCACGCGGTGTGAGATGCTCGTCGCGGTCACCTTTGAGCGTCGCCGGACGACTAAGCTGCGAATCCAGCACGGTTTCTCCCGCCACCACTCTCCGGATCGCCGCCCCCAATTCCAGGTCCACGGCATTTTTCAAAACGTATCCCCGAGCGCCCGCATCCAGGGCCTGGCGCACCAGGGTTTCCTCGGGGTGCATGCTGAGCATGAGCACCAGGGTTTTCGGCTGCTGCTCGAGAATCTTCCTGGTGGCCAGCAAACCGTTCATGTTCGGCATGGCGCAGTCCATCACCACCACGTCCGGCTTGAGCTCCTGCGCGAGGCGGATGGCTTCCGCGCCATCGCCGGCTTCGCCCGTCACCTCGATGTCGGGCTCGTCTTCCAGAATGCGCCGGAATCCGCGCCGCACCAGGCTATGATCGTCCACCAGCAATACAGAAATTTTATCCGGCATGCGACTCCAGCTTCTCTCCCAATTTTTCTCCCATTTTCTCTCGCGGAACCGTCAATCGAACCAGAGTGCCGCTGGGCACCGGCCGAGTAAACTCGATCGCGCCGCCTAACAGTTGAGCACGCTCCCGCATCGCCACCAGCCCAATTCCCTGCTTCACGGACTGCGCCACGAATCCGCTGCCACGATCTTCCACTTCCAGTTCCAGGGTCTTGGGCAAATAACGCAAACGCACCCAGGCTTCCCCAGCCCCGGAATGCCGCGTCACATTGTTCAGAGCTTCCTGCACTATGCGATATACATGAATAGCAGCATTTCCATCCACAGGATAGGCCGTACCCGATTTCTCATAGGATATGTGAATGCCCGCCTGTCGTTCCACCACCGGCAAATACCAGTCGAGGGTGCTCTCCAGACCGGTCTCATCGAGCATGACGGGATGCAGCGCCTGGGAAAGACTGCGAACCTTGTCCAGGGCGCTTTGTGCGATCTCGGCCACCTCGCGCAGCTCGACCCGCAGCGGCGAACCCTCCGGCGCCTGGTTCCCCGCACGAGACAGCATGGCGCCCACCGCGGTCAGAATCTGCCCGAACTCGTCGTGCAGCTCGCGGGAAATGTGGCGCAAGGTGGACTCCTGCGTCGAAATCAGTTTCTGCGCCAGCTCGCTGCGCTGGGCGGAGAGCGCAGCCAGTTGTGCAAACAATTGCCGGTTGGAACGGATCGAATATAGTCCGGTGAGCAGGATCGCCACCAGCGTGAGGGTGAGGAACAGATAGACCTGGCGCTGCACCCGGTTGTAAATCTCGGCGATGCGTACGGCCGCCTGCTCTTCGCTTTCGTTGTTCTGCACCAGCAGCCGCGCCACGGCCGTGCTCAGCGCCGCCTGTCGCGATTGCAAAGAAAGCTGGATCTGGGTCCGCGCTTCGCCGGGCTTGCCATTCGCGGCCAGCGCGAAGGTGCGATCGACCGCATCCCAGAACTGGGCCATGGAATTTTTCAGGTACTGACGCTGTTCCGGAGTGCGGTCGGCAACCGCAACCTGCTCCTCCTTAGCCAGTGCGTCGTTCAAGTCCGACCGGACTCGCTGGAATTGTGCCGTCCACGCGGTCAGGGGGTAGGGCTCATTGTTGTCCAGCATGTCGCGCATGGCCAGCGCCAGGGTGTTGAGATCGTTTTGAATGCGCAGCAACTGCAGGGAGTCTTTGCGGTTGCGGTCCACCAGGTTGTTCTGCAATTCCCGCAGACCGGAGATCTGCCGGGTGATGTATCCGGAGTAGACCACCACGGCGGCCAGGGTAATGATCAGCCCCAAGACGAGTCCCGGAGTAGGAGACCGATGGGGCGCATGTGGGCGCGGCACGAACCGAGGATACAACGCGCTGGCGTGAAGTGCCACTGCGGGAAGCAATTGGCCGCGCCCTGTCATCCTGAGCGCAGAAACAGCTTCGCTTCGCAAAGGTGTCTTGGATTTGCGAATTGGGGTCCACGCCGCGCACGCCGAAGAGATCGAAGTATGCCCCCACGACTCCATTCATGGAAGCTGCCCATAGGGGTCCTTTCGACTCAGGATGACATCTCAATCTCACTTTTGAGCGGGAGCGTCCAAATCCTGTGGAAAGGACTTGAGAGCGACATCGCGCGACTTTGCTGCGGTCTTCTTGTCTGCGTCCGTCGTGTTTTGGATCAGCGTGCCCTTAAGCAGGTAGTAGGCTTCGTCTCCGGGATTCTTTCCCGGGCCACGTTCAACTGTGCCCTTGAAGTCGTACCACACACCGTGCACGGTCTGCGTGGTGAAGCTCAAGTCCTTGCCCTCGAGTTTGCCCGACTTGAAGAACAAATCGAGAAACTCGCCGCGATCGCTTTCCAGGTCCCCATAGCGTGAAATGAAGCCGGTCACGCGGCCTTTGTCCTCGACTGTGAGTTGCACAAACTCTCCGTCCTGCAAAAAGGAATACATGCCGGAATAGTCGTCGGCGGGTTTTTGGGCGGGCGGATTGGGCGCGGCATTCTGCCCACTAGAAAGCAGGCAGGTCAGCAGCAACATGGCAGGAAGGAGCCGGAAAAGTCTGACCATGTGCGTATTAAAGCATGGAACACAAGAGAGTAGTGGAGATAACCCGTGCTCAGTGTGGCGCGGGCGCCCCCGCCCGCGTTGTCCAGGGACGGGCGGGACGCCCGCCCTCCATCAACCATGAACTGATCAGTATCTACTGACCGAAACGCACGCTATAATTAGCGTTTCGCCTCATGCGGTTTACTCGATGAAGCCAGCCTCGGTGCTCCTGGAACCCTTGTCGGAATCAGAATCCGCAGCTACGCCCGCACCCGCGTTCCTGGTGAATCTGCCGCCCTGGCATACCGTCTTTTTGCACAACCTGTCGGACTTGTTTCATTCCCCTAAAGATTCGTCGCTGCATTTCTATTCTCGGCCGGGCTCATTCTGGCCGGATGTTTTCGTCGCCTCTCATCTTCCTTGGAGCCGGTTTGCGCAATCGCTCATTTGTCATGTCGCAGTCATCGTGGCGCTCTGGGGATCGGTGCAGCTTTGGCCGCAAAAACCCCAGGTGCTGGATCCCCCGGCTTTCACTCGCGCCGACGTGATTTACTACGCTCCTGCCGAATATCTTCCGCCGCTCGACACCGGAGGAACGCGGAGACCGCTTGCGCAAAAGGGTGAACCGGAGCATGCGCCGCAACCCATCATTTCAGTGCCGGCAGAGGCGGACAACCGCACCCAGACGATCGTTACTCCTTCCGACATCAAGCTGAATCATGACCTGCCGCTGCCCAACATCGTGGCCTGGTCGCAGACGTCAGCGCAGCCTGCCGTGTTGCTCGCGTCAACGACGGCGGCAGCCAACCTGAGACTGCCGGAGATGCCTGTAACCGCAGTCGCGCCAGCCGCGGAAACCATGCCGGCCAACCGCCAGCGGGCCCCTATGTTTACGCAGACCGTGGTCGCACCGGCTCCTGAAGTAGACGCGGAATCTGCGCGCACTGTGCGAGCCCCGCAGACGGCGGTGGTCCAGCCTCCACCCCAAGTGGACACCGCGTCGGCACACCGATTGGGAGAAATCACCATCGGGCGCGCGCAGGTGGTTGCGCCCGCGCCGGAATTGCCTATGGCTGAACAGTACGCGGTCGCCGGAAGGACGCAAGCAGCGCTCGGCGGCAGCAGCAACACTGGCGCTGCTGTTGTCCCGCCGCCCCCTTCGATCCCGGGCAATGCCGGCTCGAGTCCCAATGGGCGGATCATCTCGCTCGGAATTCACCCCACAGCAATGAGCGACGGAATTGCAATGCCTGCCGGAAATCGGCGTGGGACTTTTGCCGCGACTCCTGCGGGCAAACCCGGCGCGCCCGGCACTCCTGATGTTTCCGCCAGCACGGACCCTGGCAGCGGCAGTGGAAGCGGCAAGAGCCGTGATGGGATCCCTTCCGGCCTGATCGTCGGCGCAGGTCCCGACAACCAGAACCACTCGGCGGTGGCGGGTCAGGGACCAGGAAATGGAACCGGTGGCGGCACAGCGGCAGCCCAGGGCCCTGACAACACCCGCCTGATGGCCGTTGCCACGCCGCCGCGGGTCTCGCCAACTCCTCCTCGTTCGCTTTCAGAGGTCTCCAGAGATAAGGCCACCGATGTCGATCGATGGATTTTTGGCGACAAAAAGTTTTATGCCATGACCCTGAACATGCCCAACCTGAATTCCGCAGGTGGAAGCTGGGTCATTCGCTTCGCCGAGCTCAACCCGAATGAAGCCAAGGGCGACTTGACCGCTCCCGAAGCGACCCGGAAAGTGGACCCGGCCTATCCCCTGGAATTGATGCGCCGCAATGTGCAGGGCACAGTCACGCTTTACGCCGTGATCCGTAACGACGGTTCGGTAAGCGATGTGCGGATCCTGCGCGGCGTGGACGATCAACTCGACCAGTACGCCCGCACCGCCCTCGCCCACTGGCGCTTTCGGCCCGCCACCAAGAACGGCGCCGCAGTGGATCTCGAAGCCGTGGTGGTTATTCCCTTCAAGCCAGCGCGGCTCAAGACTGGCTTCTAGAACTTCCCCCGAAGGTGGGCCAAACAGAAGCTATCCCGCGCGCGAGACTTCCTAATCGATACCGTGGATGCGCATATTGACCAGTTGATCGATGGTCAGGCCTTGCATGCCGCGGGTGCGCAGGTTGCTGATGTACTCGGGAGTGACGTCGTGAATGCGCATGGCGACTAGTTGTTCGGGGTCGGGATGGCGATAGCCCAGGCTTTGCAGCTTGTCGATGAATTCGGGGCTCACGCCGTGGATGCGGAAGGCGATCAGTTGCTCGAGATCTACGTGATCGTAGCCGCGTTTCTTTAGTTCGGCCACCCATTCCGGGGTGGCGCCGTGAATGCGCATCGCGATCAGGGTGTCTTCGTCCGGCGAATAACCCGCCTGATGCAGAGAGCGAATCATCTCCGGAGTCACGCCGTGGATGCGGAATGCCACCAGCTTGTCGCTGTCGGAAATTTTCAAGCCGGCCGCGCGCACCTCCTCGATGAACGCGGCATTTACCTTGAAAACGCGGAAGGCGACCAGCTTGTCGGCATCGAGATCGTCGAGATGCTCGTCCTTCATCTGCCGCGCGAACTCCAGACTGACATCCTGTACCGCCATACTGAATTGCTTGTCCTCATCGGCCTGGAAGCCCAGCGAGTCCATTTCGCGGAGGTAGTTCGGGTCAGGCTGAAAGCGAAAGTTGCCGGCACCCTCCCCGTCGTCGAGAAAGCCCTCGCATTCGATTTTGCCGGCATCGCGCGAGATGACGAAGCGAACGTCCTGACGCCCGGGCTTGGAAAAGTCCACGCCGATGAACATTCCCACGGGCCAGTCGGACCCGTGGGTTGAAGTGCCGGCGTGGTGGTGCTCGATGATCGTGAACTCAACTTTGCCGGGTTCGCTCGATTTGCTGAACGTCCAGCTGCCGCTGTGGACTTCGGCGGCGTAATTCTTAAGCACGCCAAAGAGAATGCAGGAAGCGAAAATCAGAAAAGCCATGGTTTGACGAAATCTCATGAGAGTTCCCTTCCGCGCGCTTTTGAAAACAGCACTACCTTGGTCGCGCCGCCCAGCATCGAAAATCGTCGCGTTTTGGCGCCTGAGGTTTGCCCTTCGGAGCGAGTTTTTGCCCCCTAGATGTCACCCTTGTTTTCAAGCACACCCAGGTTCTTGAGCTGGATCAGTTTGTCCAGGTCGAGATCTTTGAATCCGTGTTTCTGAGCTGCAGCAATAAACTCCGGAGTAATGCCGTGGACCTTGGCAGTGATATAGCTATCGGCGTCGTCCTGAAAGTCGTGCAGCCCGGAGCTGCGCAGGGCTTTCATATATTCCAGGGTCACCCCCTGAACTTTAAGGGCAATGATCTGACCTTCCGAGGGCTTGAGTCCGAGGGTGCGGATATCACGTACGTATTCCGGAGTTACGCCCTGGACGCGCATGCCCACGATAGTGTCAGCGTCGGGCTGCACTCCCTGCTGATGCAGGCCTTGCACATAATCGGCTGTGACTCCTTGCACCTTCAGGGCAATGACGTCTTCGGAATTGACCGTCAGACCCGCGGCACGCAAGTCGCGGATGTAGTCTGGAGTAACACCCTGGACTTTAAGCGCGATGACGTGATCGGCATCGCCCTGGATTCCTACTTCCTTCAAACCGCGCACGTAGTCGGCGCTGACGCCTTGCACCTTGAGCGCGATGATCTGATCCTCGTCAGGATTGAAGCCCTGCGAGCGCAGTTCTCCGATGTACTCGGGAGTGACTCCTTGCACCTTCATAGCTATGAGGCGGTCAGCCCCGGGATGGATTCCGAGTTCGTGCATCTGGCGGACGTAATCCGGCGTGATGCCCTGAATCTTGAAGGCGATGAGCATGTCTGCAGACAGGTTCTTGAGGCCGGCCGACTGTAAACCGTCGATGTACGACGGCGCGGTCGTGGGCGGTTCCGGGCCCCGGGGAGTCTGGGCTGGGGAAGGCTTAGCCGGGGGAGCCGGCTGGGCTGGGGCCGCGGGCCGCGCTTGCGCCATGGCCGCCGGCGTACCGAAACCGAGGGGGCGAAGCGAAATGCCACTCGCATGGGCGGTGGGCTGCGGGTAGGTAATCCGGAGGAGCGCGTTGCCTGCGATGAGGGCCGCCCCCAGGCACAGAAGGCTGCCGGTGAGTCCAACTCGGCGCCTGCTGTTGCGACCCTGCTTCAGTCCGAGCAAGCGAATGATTCGCTCCGAAAGCGGGCCACGATTCGCAGCCATGGCCAGAAGCGGAGCGCTGCGCCACTCCTCCATCAGGGTGAGGGCGCGGGCGTACTCGACGGCGTTGCCGCACAGCGCGATTGCCATGTCGTCGCAGCAGTGCTCGCGCTCGGCACGAATGCGCCGATTGAGCCACCAGACGGCGGGGTGATAGAAGAGCAGAGTTTCTACACAGATCTGGAAGACGTTGACAAACGCGTCGAGCCGCTTGATGTGGGCGAGTTCGTGAGCGATGACGGATTCCAGCTGGTCCTGAGAGAGCCCGGTGAGAGCGGTAATGGGCAGAAGAACAACTGGGCGGAACCAGCCAATCACGGCGGGCGCCTGCAGCCACTTGCACTCACAGAAACGGATGACACGATCCAGGCCGAGCCTCTGCTGCAGTGCCAAACATGTGTCGCGCAGTCCGCCGCTTACGGGAACAGATCGCCGCCGCTGCTGCCGTTCGAGCAGAAGGAATGCCCCGGCGGTGCGCAGGCTAAAGAAGGCTACGCCGCTCAGCCAGGCCTCAACCAGCCAGAAAAACTTGTCGGGCGAAGGGACGCTGGAGGAGGGCCGTGTCAATGCGGATGCTGCGGTGGGCATTCCTTCTGCCGACCACACCTGGGCCACCGACACCGGCGAAATTGCGGGGCCCGCCGATGTGGGCCGTCCGAGAAAGAAGAAACTGGCTACAGGAGCGGCAAGCATCAGGCTAAGCGTGCCCACGCCGACCAGATAACGGACGGAAGCACGGCGGCACAGATGCAGTGTGACCGCGGCAACAGCAGCGAGCGCTGCTCCCTGCCACAAGAAATGTACCAGCGCCCATCCCAACGCGTGCATGACGGTCGGGGAAAGCCAATTCGTCAGATTGGTCATCGCCGGCTCCTTTCATATTCGTCCAGCAGACGGCGCATTTCTTCAATTTCTTCCCGGGAGGCGCGACGGCCCGCCAGGGCGTGCATCATGAGCTGGCTGGCCGAACCCTCGAAGACTCTTTGCAGCATGTCGCCCGCCAGCTGGCGTTTGGTCTGTTCCGCCGGCAGGCATGCCTGATAGACGTGCGCGCGCTGGGTTTCGTTACGGCGGACGGTGCCTTTTGCGGTCATGATCTGCAAAAATTTCAGGACGCTGGTGTAACCCAGGGTCTTCTTTTCGCGCAGCGCTTCGTAGACTTCGCGCACCGTGGAAGGGCCGCGAGACCATAAGACGCGAAGGATCTCCAGTTCCGCAGCAGTCGGTTTCTGTGGCGTCTGCTTCATGGCGACGTACCATACTACGAAGATATTCGTAGTGTCAACGAAAATCTTCGTAGTAGAATGGCCGCGATTTGAAAATGAACTCAGACGCCTCGGCTCACGTATGACACTTCGAGACGTCCAAGAGACGGGAGGATCTCGGCGTTGAACATCCGGGAAGTCTTGCGGCAGACCGTTGTTTCGATCGCCGCGCACAAATTGCGCAGCTTCCTGACCATGTTCGGGATCGTCTGGGGGATCACCTCCGTCATTTTGCTGGTTGGCCTGGGCAAGGGATTCAGCCGCGACCAGAAAGAGCGCCTCAAGACCATCGGCGTCGATCTCGCCATCATCTGGGGCGGACGCACCAGCGAACAGGCGGGCGGTTACGCCGCCGGACGCCCGGTTCAGCTATCCATCCGAGATGCTTACACCATCAAGAACGAAGCTTACCTGATCAAGACCGTGAGCCCCGAGCTGCGGCGCAGCGTGGCTGAAGTCAGCCGCTATAACGCGGCCTCGCGTCCGGTGCGCGGGGTATGGCCTGACTACCAGCGCTTTCGTTCACTCAAGGTGCAGGAAGGCCGCCTCATGACCGATGACGACGAAACGGAAGGCCGGCGTGTGGTAGTGCTTGGCGTGGAATCGCGCGACCAGTTGTTTCCCGGCAGACCTGCCATCGGCGAGACCCTCACCATGAATGGCTCGCCCTACATCGTCATCGGCGTGCTGGAGAAGAAAAAACAGAATGGCAGTTACGGGAGCGGCCCAGACAATACGCAGCTCTTCGTCCCTTATGCGGCGATGGCCCGCGATTTTCCGCCACTGGAAGGGCCCGGCATCTTCAAGGGATGGATCAGCAACCTGGTAGTCGAGGTTGCTGATCCCGAACAGCACGAAAAGGCGATGCATCAGATCTACCAGATTCTCGGACGCGAACACCACTTCGATCCCACCGACAAAGACGCGCTCTTCATCTGGGACACGCTCGACGGTTCGAAGCTGGTCGAGCGCATTTTCGATGTTATGACCATCTTCTTCGGCGCGGTGGCTTTGATGACGCTTTCCCTCGGCGGCATCGGGGTGATGAATATCATGCTGGTCGCGGTCACCGAGCGCACCCGCGAGATTGGCGTGCGCAAGTCCCTGGGCGCGACCGCGCGCGATATCCGCAACCAGTTTTTTGCCGAGTCCGCCGCGCTCATGATCATCAGCGGGGCCTTTGGGCTCGGCATCGGCGTGGGGATTTGCCTGCTGGTCCGTAATCTGCAGTTGCCGGACATCGTGCCCCATCCCGTGATCTCGCCGCTGGCCATCATCGAGTCGCTACTCACGCTAGGACTGATCACAGTGGGCGCCGGAATGTACCCCGCCCAGCGGGCCGCCGCGCTCAGTCCCATCGAGTGTCTGCGTCAGGAGTAGGAACATGCGCCTTAAGGAACTCATTGCGCAAAGCTGGGAGGCGCTGGCCCGCAACTGCCTGCGTTCCGTTCTGACCATGATGGGGATCGTGTGGGGGCTCGCAACTGTCGTTCTGCTCCTGGGCTATGGAGAAAGCGTGAGCCAGGGTGTGCTCGCGGCGTTTCTGGGGATTGGCAACAACGTGATCATGATTTGGCAGGGCCAGACCAGCCTGCAGGCCGGCGGACAGCGCGCCGGCAAACGCATTCACTTCAAGTACGAAGACCTTCAAGCCATCCGCGACGAAGCGCCGCTGGTGCGCCTGCTCAGCGCTGAATGGGACGACCCCATCGCCTACAAGTATGGCGACAAAGTGATCTCCATTTCCTCCAAGGCGGTGCAGTATCCCTACCGCGAGATACGCAAGCTGAATCTGGCCCGGGGCCGCTACTTCGAAGAGAGCGATTTTGCGGAACACCGTCACGTTCTCATCTTCGGCCCCAACGCGGCGAAGAAAGTTTTTGGCAATCGCGATCCGGTGGGCGAGCACGTCAGCATCAACGGCCAGACCTGGGACGTGATCGGGCTGCTGCAGTTGAAAATACAGGACTCCTCCAACAACGGCCCCGACAACGAGAACGTGTTCCTCCCCTTCGAAAGCCTGAGCGATATCAATGACCTGCGCGATCCAGAGATGATCGTCTTCCAACCGGTCACCGGACTGCTACACACCGCGGCCCTGGGGCAAGTGAGAGAAGTGCTCGCCCGCCGCCACAATTTTAATCCCAAAGACGATAAATCCACGCCCGAGTGGGACACGGTGGAGGATGCGAAAGATATCGAACAATTTGGAATCGCGCTGCGCCTGATTCTCGGATTCATCGGCGTACTGACCCTGGGAGTCGGCGGTGTGGGGGTGATGAATATCATGCTGGTGAGCGTCACTGAGCGCACCAAAGAAGTGGGACTGCGCAAAGCGCTGGGCGCGCGCAATCGCGACATCGCGTTGCAATTCCTGGTGGAGGCCCTGGTGCTCACCTTCGCCGCCGGCGCCGTAGGCATGTTGGTCTCGGTCCTGCTGGCGCACGCCATTCCGCCCATGCCCCTCTATTCCGAGTTGTACAAGACGGCCAATCACGAAGGCGACATCGTGCTGAAGACTTCCAGCAGCGTGATGCTGATGGCCTTTGTGATTCTCACTTTTGTGGGCGTGACCGCCGGCATGTGGCCCGCCCTGAAGGCCTCGCGCATGGAACCGGTCGAGGCCCTGCGCTGCGAGTAGCGGCAGTTCACTTCCTGGGCTGTTCCGGCCGGCACGGAGTTGCATCGCATCGTGTCTTCGAATCCGGGCGCCGAAAAGATGAAGGTCAGGCTGATCGGTTCCGTGCCGGTATTCTTCAAACTT
>Ga0326726_10002881_pt1 | contig 15740 bp, 13 predicted proteins | sample MHFenrmetagenome_2_FD_207603 | JGI IMG/M metagenome (GOLD analysis project Ga0326726, IMG submission 207603) | Lab enriched peat soil microbial communities from Michigan Hollow, Ithaca, NY, United States - MHF15MN | ecosystem: Environmental > Terrestrial > Soil > Wetlands > Peat | place: USA...
GCGCCGCCGCGATCGCCCTCGGCAAGCTCGGCGGCGATGCGGCCGGCGCGGCGTTGATCGCGCGGTGGGACGCCGGGGATGTCACGCCCGACGAGCGGCGGGCGCTTGCCGAGGCGCTCGGCAAGCTCGGCGGCTCTGCCGCACTCACTCGCTTGAGAGCGCTGGCACCGGGCGACGACGTCGAGCTGGGTCGCAGGCGCGATCGAGCGCTGTTGATGGCAGACCGATCCGGGAAGCGCGACGAGGTGTCGGCGATCGCGACCGATGTCATGCCACCCAAACCGCTCGTGGTGCGGCTCGCGTGCCGACCGGGGTTCGCGCCGTTGCTCGTCGAGGAGCTGAAGTCGATGGGCATGAAGCCGCGCTCGATCGACGAGAGTCACGTCGAGATCCGGCTCTTGGGGCCGTGGTCGACCTTGTTCGCGTCGCGGCTGTGGGTGACCGCGGCGATCCAGATTCCGCTGCCGCCGCCGAGCAGCCCTGACTCACTCGCGTCTTCGATCACCCGCGCGATCACGGCCGAATCGACGCGGGCGCTCTTCGCCGCGTGGACGCGCGGACCGATTCGGTGGCGTCTTGGCTTCGCGCACGGGCACAAGCGCGCGATCGTGTGGCGGGTCGCGCGCGATGTCACTGCCGCGGCGCCCGAGCTCACCAACGATCCGAGTGCGACGACCTGGGAGATACTCGTCGACGACGAGGCGACGGCGCTGGAGCTGGTCCCGCGGCGGATCGAAGACCCGCGGCTCGCCTGGCGCGTCGCCGAGGTGCCCGCTGCGTCACACCCGACGGTCGCGGCAGCGCTCGCGTGGGTCGCCGACGTGCGGCCCGAGGATCGGGTCTGGGATCCGTTCTGCGGCTCGGGCGCCGAGCTCATCGAGCGGGCGCGTCGAGGTCCGGTTCGATCGCTGCTCGGCACGGATCTCGACGTCACCGCGCTCGCTGCCGCGCGCAGGAACCTCGACGCCGCCGGCCTCGGAGCCGAGCTCACACTTGGCGACGCGCGCACGCATTCGGCGGGTTTGGTGGATCTCGTCGTCACGAACCCGCCGCTCGGCAGGCGCATCCGCGTAGACGCCGCGGCGTTGCTCGTCGAGTCACTGCCCAACCTGGCTCGTCAGCTCGCGCCGCGCGGGCGCCTCGTCTGGATCACCCCTGCACCACAGAAGACGACGCCGATGGCCGAGCTCCTGAAGCTGCGCCGCGTCCGCTCACTCCCCGTCGATCTCGGCGGCGTGCGAGGTCAGCTCGAGCGCTGGGACGCACTCTAGCGTCGTCGGCCGAGCCGAGTGAGTGAAGATCGGGTCTGGCCGCGCCGATCCGGAGCCAGGAGGACGGGATGCACCGATCGGGCCCGACGGCATGGGCGCTCCTGGCCGGCCTGTTCATGCTCCCTGCGGCGCAGGCGGACGCAGATGACTCGGGCCGCGGGCGCACCGTCTCACTCAGCGAGGCCGGTGAGTTGCAGCTCCAGGTTCCCGAGGGCTGGCGCCAGACGCAGCGCCCCGACGACTCACGCGGCGTGCGGACCTTCGAGTTTCATCCCGCCGGCGGCCAGGACTTCCTGGTGCTGGTCAGCGCGGGGCGCGCGGGCGAACGCGGCAACCCGCGCCTCTGGGTGGAACGCGCGAAGCGCGAGGCGGAAGGGCAGTCCGTCGAAGGGAAGCTGGCGGTCCAGTCACTCTGCGCCGGAGAAGACTCGGGCTTCTTCTTCTCGGCGACCGATCGCGCGCCCAAGCCGGGCGAGTATCGGCTGATGACTCAAGGCGTCGTCCGCCACGACGCCTACGCGGTGACGTTCACGGTGCTCTCGAACGGCGACCAGGGTCAGCCGAAGCAGAACGCGCTGCGCATGCTGCGAGAGCTCTGTGACTCTTCGCAGTCGTCGGAGCCGCCCGCCGCGCGCGCGCCCGAGCGGGGGTCGGGACGAAGCGAAGAGCTGCAGATCCCGGGCGCGCCCTGGAGCCTGCACCTCGATCTGTCGGGCTTCAAGATCGACCTGCGCAATCGCCGCCGCGACGGGAAGGGGGAGATGCTTCAGGGCCAGGACCGCGCGACCGGTATCGTTCTCTCGGCCTTCGTGCTGAAGGAGTCGGACAGCCCGACCTCCGACGAGTGTCTCGAGCGCTACTGGATTCCCGTCGCCAGGAGCTCGGAGGGACTCACGGACGTCCGCCGCGGGCAGCGCGGCGACATGGCGATCGGTGAGTACACGATCGAGCTCGGCGACGGCGCCATGCACAACCGACACATGAACGCGTACATCGGCGCCGAAGGCGGCTGCGTCGATGTCCACCTCTCGACCATGTCGAGGGGCGACATCGACGAGTCGCTCTTCACGGAGACACTGGAAAGAGTGTCTCTGCGCTAGGCGCGCATCCCTCCCGCTTTGGCGACCGGGTGCAGGCTCGCCTCGGCGCTCGGGCGCTTGGCGACTCGCTCGAACCAAGCGGCGATGTTCTTGTTCGCCGGGTCGCGCGGCTGACCCACGCCCGCGAGGAAGTCGAGCCCGCAGTACAGCGCGATGTCCGCGAGCGTGAAGCGATTGCCGCAGATGAACTGTTTGCTGCCCAACTGCGCGTCGAGCTTCTTCAGATAGTTCTGCGACATCGCCTTCAGCCCCGCGGCTGCTTCGGGGACCGTGAACAGGCGATCCTTGAACATCGCCAGACCCTCCGCGAAGCGGAATCCGTTGGCGCCGGGCTCAGTGATTCCCAGCTCGATGCGGCGCAGCCACATGCGCGTCTCGGCGCGCTCCTCGGGAGTCGAGCCGACCAGCGCGGGCTTGGGGTTCTTCTCCTCGAGATACTCGCAGATGGCGATCGTCTCTCCGAGCACGAAGCCGTTGTCGAGCTCGAGCGCCGGCATCTGCCCGGCGGGGTTCTTGTCGGTGTACGGCGGCTTGCGGTTGGCGCCCGCCATGATGTCCACCTGCTCGGCGGGGATCTGGATGTTCTTCTCGAGCATGAACATGCGGACGAGGCGCGGGTTCGGTCCGAGCGAGTCATAGAACTTCAACGGATTCTCCTGAGCGTGGGTAGGGTGCCCACGCGATCACCGGGTTTGCGTGGCGCGCAGCAGCGCGCCGGTATGATACGCGGTCGTGGGAGGTGACATGGCACTGGGCGCCGAGCTCCCGGTCTGGACGATCCTGCCGTTTGCCGGCCTCCTGCTGTCGATCGCGCTGTTCCCGCTCTCTGCGCCGCACTTCTGGGAGAGGAACGCGAACAAGGCGCTCGTCGCCGCGCTCTTCTCGCTGCCGGTCGTGCTCGAGCTCGTCGCCGGCTTCGGACACGAGGGCGTACACCAGCTGGGAGAGAAAGCGCGGGAGTACGTCTCGTTCATCCTGCTGCTCGGCGCGCTGTTCGCGATCACGGGCGGCATCGTGGTGCGCGGCTCGCTCTCGGGAACGCCGCTCGTGAACACCGGCATCCTCGCCTTGGGCGCCGTGCTCGCGAATCTGATCGGGACGACCGGCGCGTCGGTTCTGCTGATCCGGCCGTTCTTGCGCGCGAACGCGCCGCGCGAGCGCAAGGTGCACATCGTGGTGTTCTTCATCTTCGTCGTCTCGAACTGCGGCGGACTGCTCACGCCGCTCGGCGATCCGCCGCTGTTTCTCGGCTTCCTGAAGGGCGTGCCGTTCGAGTGGACTCTCTCGCTGTGGAAGGAGTGGGCGCTCGTGAACGGCGCGCTGCTCGCGATCTTCAACGTGTGGGATCAGCGCGTGCTCGACGCCGAGGAGTTCGAGCGCCCGGGCTCGCAGCTCGAAGCGGTCATGCATCACGAGCCGCTGCGCATCGAGGGCAAGCGGAACTTCTTCTTTCTCGGCGGCGTGATCGCGGCGATCTTCTTCGCGGGCCGCGGGGGCTGGCCCTACGGCGTGCAGGAAGGCGCGATGGCCGCGCTCGGGGTCGCCGCGTTCGCGCTCACTCCCGCGCGGCTGCGCAGCGACAACGGCTTCACCTGGGGCCCGATCGTCGAGGTCGCGGTTCTGTTCGCGGGCATCTTCGTCACGATGGCGCCCGCGCTCCTGGTGCTGAACGCGCATGCGGGAACACTCGGCGTGCGCGAGCCGTGGCAGTTCTTCTGGGCATCGGGCGCGCTGTCGAGCTTCCTCGACAATGCGCCGACGTATCTCACCTTCTCCGCGACCGCCTCGGGACTCCACGGTATCGCGGTCGAGGGCCGCTACATGGCCGAGCTGCTCGCCAAGGGCGACACGGCGGCAAAGATCGTCGCTGCCATCTCCTGCGGCTCGGTCATGATGGGCGCGAACTCGTACATCGGGAACGGGCCGAACTTCATGGTGAAGGCGATCGCCGAGGAGGCCGGGGTGCGGATGCCTTCCTTCTTCGGCTACATGGCATACTCGATCGGGATCCTGATCCCGCTCTTCGTCGTGGTCACGTACGCGTTCATGCTCTGATGTGAGTCACTGAGGAGGTTCGGCGATGAAGCGCTTCCTTCCGCCCAACGAGCTCGCGCGTGACTCGCGCTTCAAGCGCGCCGGATCGCGCAATCAGCTGGTGCCCTCGCTGCCGGACGACGTCGACCAGGTCGTCGCGGTGCTCGAGGCGGTCGCGCCCAAGATCCGCCAGCGGGTCGAGGGCACGGCGCTCGAGCAGATGTACGACGAGCTCGGTCCGGGCTTCGCCTTCCTGATGAACGCGGTGCAGCCGAAGCCCGGCTCGCCGGACGCCGAGAAGCAGCTGAGGCTGCGGCTGCACGGCATCTACGTCGGCGAGTTACAGGCGCTCGAGGCGGCGGGCCGTACGCTCTGGGACTTTCCCGAGGCGCCGTGGGAGTTCAAGCTGAACATGGCGCGGCAGTGCTGGGACGAGACACGCCATGTGCAGATCTACGAGAAGCTGCTCGAGCGCGCGGGCGGCGCGGTCGGCGAGTATCCCGAGAACACCTTCCTGTTCGAGGCGTCGTGTCACGACGATCCGGTGCTGCGAGTCACCGGCGTGAACCGTTGTCTCGAGGGGCTCGCCTGCGACGTGTTCCGGCAGCTCATCGACTTCGGCAAGGCGACCGGCGACGAGGTGCTCGCGCAGGCCGTCGACTTCGTGCTCGCCGACGAGCTCACGCACGTGCGCTTCGGGAGTGACTGGGTGCGCGAGTGGACGAGAAACGACCCGGAGCGCGCGCGCCGCGCGCACGACTTCCAGCGCGAGGTCGACCGGCGCTTCACCTTCGGCGGCGCGCGCAACATCGCGCGCGAGGAGCGGCTCGAGGCCGGCTTCACCGAGGCCGAGCTCGACGAGCTCGGCTCGCTGCAGGGCGGCGGGCCGAAGCGCGAGACACTCGTGCGCGCCGCCGAGATCGCGCGCGAGCGCCACCTGGCGCGGCGGGCGGCGGAGTCCTGAAGCCGTCCTCGGGCGCGCGTGCGCTCGCGCTGGTCGCGGCGTTGGCCGCCGCCTGCGCCGGGCCTGCGCCCGAGCAAGCGCGCCCGGAGCACCCTCAGCGCACGGTGATTCTCGACACCCCCGACGCCGACGTGAAGGTCGGGGCCGAGGCGACCCGGGAAGTCGAGGCGCAGATCGGCGTCGTCTACGACGCGGCCCTGCAGGGCTATCTGCAGTCACTCGGCGAGAAGCTCGTCCGCTTCGCGCCGTCGCGGCCGTTCGCTTACCGCTTCGAGGTCGTCGACCAATGGAGCCCGAACGCGTTCGCGCTCCCGGGGGGACACATCTTCGTGTCGCGCGGCCTGCTCGTGCTGACGAACTCCGAGGACGAGCTCGCCTGCGTGGTCGGCCACGAGATCACGCACGCCGCCGAGCGACACGCGGCCGGGCAACAGACCTACGCGGAGCAGCTCAGTCCCTTCTCGCTCGGGCTGCCGCGCATGGCGACGCTCGCGGCGTACGCCCGCGACCAGGAGCGCATGGCGGATACCGGCGGGCAGCGGATCTGCGCGGCTGCAGGCTACGACCCGCGCGCGATGTCGACGTTCCTCCAGTCACTCGATCTGATCGAGCGGCTGCAGATGGGTAGCTCGCGCATCCCGACGTTCCTCGACACACACCCCGGAACGCCCGAGCGCATCGGCTCCGCGGCGATCTTCGCGTCGACGTTGCCCAGCGTCTCCGCGCGCGAGTCACGCGATCCTGGCGCCGACCGCGAGAAGTATCTCGGTCACTTTTCGGGTCTCCTGCTCGGCGCGGACCCGAGCGAGGGCGTGATTCAAGGCTCGCGCTTTCTGCACCCGGATCTGGGTATCGCAATCGCGTTCCCTGCGGGCTGGAGGATCGTGAACACGCCCGCCGCCGTCGTCGCGATCTCGCCGAAGGGCGACGCGCGCTTCGCGCTCGAGGACGCGGGCCCGGGCGACGATCCGCAGGCGATCGCGGAGCCGTATCTCGAGAAGCGCCTGCAGGAGGTGCGCGCGGTCGTGGACTTCAAGGGCGCGCAGTCGACTCGGTGCTGCAAGAGCTTCGTCGTGCGCGGGCAGGTGGAGACGCCCAATGCGATCATCGCGGGGCAGCTCACTTGGGTGGCGCTCGGCGGCCGCGTCTACCGACTGTCCGCGGCCTACGTCCCGCTCGCGGCGGCGAAGTACGCCGATCGCGCGAAGCAGATGGTGCGCAGCCTGCGGCCACTCACTCCCGAGGACCGCGCGTCGATCTCGGCCGACCGGCTGCAGCTCGCGCGCGCGCACGCCGGCGAGACACTCGCCGCGTTCTCCGCGCGCACCGGCAACGTCTACGAAGTGCACCCGACCGCGATCGCGAACGGCCTGTCCGTCGACGCGCGACTCACGGAAGGACAGCTTCTCAAGATCGGAGTTCGCGGTCCGTACTCCGAGAATCCGTCCATTCAGCCATAGGAGAAAGTCCATTGAGCCATCGCCTTCTCGTTCTCGGGGTCACCTTCGCTCTCGCGCTCGCCACGACGCCGAGTTTCGGCGCGAGCCTGTACGTCGCGAACGACGGCACCGACAGCGGCACCTGCGGTGCGAAGACGAGCCCGTGTCGCAGCATCAATCAGGGCATCACCAACGCGGGGATCGGCGACACCGTCATCGTCGGCCCGGGGAGATACGGCGACCTGACCGGCGACGGAGACTTCAGTGATCCGGGCGAGGAAGGCGGCAACACGACCAGCATGATCACGATCGCGAAGCGCGTGCGCGTCCTGTCGAGCAACGGCGCCACGGCGACGGTGATCGACGCGAACGGAGGCAGTGACACCGCGGTCACCATCACCGCAGCCGGCGTAGTCTTCGGCGGGCCGAAGAAGGGCTTCACCTTGAAGGGCGCCGACCTCAACGGGCTCTTCGTTTCCGGGTTCCCGAATGCAGTCACGGTCAGCGGCAATCTCGGGCTCTCGAACGGCAACTACGGCTTCGTATTGACCGGCACGGCGGCCGTCGTCACGAACAACGTCGCGATGGGGAACGCATTCGCCGGCTTCCAAGGCTCGCTGCTTCAGAGCACCGTGCGCGGAAATGTCGCGATCGGCAACGCGGGGATCGGATTCAATGTCTCTGGAACGGACTTGATCTTCGACCGCAACACCTCGACGGCGAACAGCGGCGACGGGTTCAACGTCGACGGTGCCGGCGGCGCAAGTGTGTTGAGCGGGAACGCCGCCGTCAGCAACGGCAACCGCGGAATCTCACTCAACTCGGGGGCGCCCACGCTGCGCGACCTCTCCGCGATCGGGAATGGGCTCTACGGGCTGAACCTCTCCGGGACCGCCCCAGCGGCGCAGGGTGGAAACGAGTACGGCAACCGGACGTGCGGGCTCCGCAACAACGAGGGAATCACGGTGACTGCCACGAAGACGTACTGGGGCTCCCCGCTGGGGCCGCTCGGCACCGCGATCTGCAACGTCGGCGGTACTTCCGTCACGAACTCGACTCCGTTCGCGACCAAGCCCGTGAAGCTGAAGGTGAAGCCGCTCTTCTGAGCGCGGGCCCAGGTCCGGCAAGACTCACTGGCTAAGGCGTCGAGCCCCGCGATTCGCGCGCGAGCCCGACGAAGACGTCCCGCGCCTCGCGGGCCTCGACGTCGCGGCCGAACGGCACGTAGACGAGTGAGTCGGGCGCCGACGTGCGCACTAGAAACCCGGCCGTCTCGACGGCCGTGATGCGCGCGTGCGCGGGGCGGGCGCCCGTGCGCGCCGCGGCGATGTCGAGCAGCGCCGTCTCGTGGTCGTCGTTCATGTGCTCGATGACTCGTGCCGCGCCCTCGCGCCAGCCGAGCCCCAGCGGGTCACACAGAATGGTGTCGGGGGCCAGCCAGCGGATCGCGCCGAAGCCGCCGATCGCGCGCACCTTCACCGGGGGCAGCGCCCAGAAGGCGAAGTCGTGCGCGCTGCCGTAGCCGGGAGCGTCGGGCACGCGCGCCGCGTAGCGCGCGTGGAGCTCCTCGAGCTCCTCGCCCTTGGCCTCGAGGCGCTCGGCGCGGGCGAGCACGGTGGCTCGCCAGGTCGCCTGCGCGTCGCCGCTCGCCTCGGCGCGCGGGTCGCGCACGAACAGCGAGCAGCGCGGGTCGCGGGCCAGGTTCTTCGTGTGCTGTGCGATCGCGGAGATCAGCACGAACGGCGTGCCGTCGGCGCGCAGAGCGTAGGGCGTCAGTGACCCGAACGGGAACCCGGCGACGTCCGGCTCCGCGGCCAGCGTACACAGAGTTGCGTTGGTTGCCTCGAGCAGCCACGCGCGCACGTCGCTCATGCGAGCCCCAGCCGCGCGAGCTGATCGTCGGGCGCCTCGACCGCGACGAGCGCGGCGCGGAGCTGCTCGGCGGCGCGCTTCTCCGCGGCGCTGCCCGTCAGGTTCCGCGACTCACTCGGGTCCTCGCCCAGGTCGTACAGGTGGTGACCGCTGAACGGGCCGAGCGCCCAGAAGGGCAGGCGGTCGCCCGGGCCGTACGGCTGGCGAATCACCGGGATCTTCGAGCCCGGCATCCGGTCGAGCCGCGCGCGGTCGTCGGGCGGTGGCAGGCGCAGCTCGGGGATTCGCCCGACCGGCATCGTCGACCAGCGATTGGAGAAGATCGAGAGCGGCGCGTTCGCGGCGGCGGGGGCGCGCGCGTACTTGGTCATGCCGTCGATCACGTGCACCTCGCGGCCCCAGTAGCCCGAGAGCACCCACTCGCGCACCGAGTCGACCTCGCCGCGCACGAGGGGCGCGAGTGAGTGACCGTGCGTGCGGTGAGTCGCGCTCGCGCCGAACAGATCGAGCAGGGTCGCGTGCACGTCGACGTTCGTCGTGAGCGCGAGGCGCGAGCCGGGCTCGACGCCGGGCCAGGCGACCAGCAAGGGGATGTGACCCATGGGCTCGAAGATCGGCAGCGCGGGCTTCCCGAACGCGTCGCGTTCGCCGAGATAGTGACCGTGGTCGGTGCACACGAACACCGCCGTGTTCTCCCACATCCCGCGCCGGTCGAGGACGTCGAGGAGCTTCCCGAGCCAGCGGTCGATCATCGTCAGCTTCGCGCCGTAGCAGGCGCGGAGCTGGCGCGCCTGCCGCTCCGAGATCACGCCGCCGGCGACACCGGCGCGTGTATAGGGCGGCCAGATCAAGTGCGGCCCTTCCCAATCGGGGTCGTACATCGAGGCGTATGGCTCGGGCGTGTCGAACGGCTCGTGCGGATCGAACTCGTCGACGAACAAGAGGAAGCGCTCGGCGAAGGGCGCGTCGTGCTCGAGCCAGCGCGCCGCGCTCGCCAAGGTGCGCGGGCCGGGGAAGTCCGCCTCGCCGCGGAACCAGCCGCGCGAGTCGTCGTAGGGCATGTGACCGCGGCCGAACGACGGCGCCCCGACCCAGCTCGGGTCCGGGCGCGTACGCCACGGGTCGCCCTCGTGTCCGCGCTGGTAGTCCCACGCGGTGAAGTCACAGTGATAGTTCTCGCCGCCGACCTCGAACAAGTGCGGGTGGTCGGAGACCAGCATCGTGGTCACCCCCGCGCGGCGCAGCGCAACGGTGAGCGGCTCCTCCCAGAGCTCGATCGAGCCCCACGGCTTCCACAGGAAGTCGAGCGCGCCGCAGAGCAAGTCGTGGCGCGCGGGCATGCACGGCAACGAACCCGCGAAATGAGCGTCAAAGCGTACGGCCCGGCGCGCGAAGCGATCGAGGTTCGGCGTCTCGAACTCGCTCGCTCCATAGGCGCCGAGGAGATGCCGATTCAGACTGTCGAGCAAGACGACCACGGCGTTTGTCGCTGCACGATGCACCGTCGCATTCATCGCGGCATTCTCTCACGACCGAACGGAGGAACAGCGGTGGCCACTCGAATCTCGCGACTCGCAGCTCTCGCGTTTTGCTTCACGACGAGCGTCTTGTGCGCCGCTTCGCTGCGGGCCGACGTCGCGCCCGGCGACGTGATCACCGCCGCGAACAAGGAAAAGGTGCGCGGCCTGGTCCCGGACGAGTTCTACACGTACGCGATCGAGAGCTTCCCGGACCTCGAGATGAAGATCGTCGCGACCGAGAGCTACCCGGTTCACCCGAAGTACGTCGAGGCGACCGTGCGCTTCGCGTGTCAGGCGACGCTCGACGCGTCCGGCCGGCTCGAGAACTACCACGCCGGTCAGCCGTTCCCGTTCTCGGAGTGGGCCAAGGAGGCGACGAGTCACAAGTGCGATCTCACGCCGGACGATCCACAGTTCGCGCTGAAGCTCGCCTGGGACGTGAACTACCGCTGGCAGGGCGGCTCGGGCTTCAACCTGCCGCACTGGGGCTTCGGGAACATGCGCAACTATGGCCACGAGACGTGGCGCATCTCGCAGGGCGAGTATCGCCGCACTTACTTCAGCGCGCGCGCGGACCTGCTGCCCGAGACGACCGAGCTCGAGCCGGGCACGAAGGTCGAGTGGGCGGAGTATTTCGATGTGAAGTCGCCGTTCGACCTGCGCGGCACGATGTTCCTCCTGTACCGCTACCGCGACAACAAGGAAGACGACACGTGGGCCTACATCCCGGCGCTGCGCCGCGTGCGGCGCATCGCGGCGACGCAGAAGAGTGACTCGCTGCTCGGCACCGAGTTCACGCTCGAGGACTTCTATCTGTTCTCCGGCTACGTGTGGGATCACTCGTGGGAGTTCAAGGGCGAGAGCACGCTGCTCTCCGTCGCGAACTCGAGCCGCACCTGCTTCCCGCGTGTCTCGGGCGCGATCTCGCCCACGAACATGGTTCGACTCGGCAGCGACGAGGAGTGGCGCGCCTGCCGCTACGACCCCTACGGCGCGCTGCCGATGGTCGGCGAGACCTGGCAGAAGCGCGCGTCGTTCGAGCTCGACGACATCCCGAAGCAGGAAGGCCATCCCTACAGCCGCAAGAAGATCTGGTACGACAAAGAGACCATGTCGCCCGGGCTCGCGGTCGCCTACGACCGAGCCGGCAAGCCGTTCAAGCTGATCGGCGGCGTCGGACGCTGGAGTGAGTCGACCGGCCAGCCCGAGAACAAGGGCCGCTACGTGCTGCTCGGCACCTCCGTCATGATCGTGAACCTGCAAAGCGGCAACTCGAATCTGGGTCAGTTCGACGGCATGAACGCGATGGAGTTCGGCGTCGCCGAGAGCCGCAAGTACTACGACACGACGAAGCTGAAGACGACGGGGCGCTGACTCGGGCCGCCGCCCCACGATCGCGCTCCGGCGCTATCGTGATGGGTGATGCAAGTCGATCTGGGCTCCCGCGAGTCGATCCAGGATCCAGCGGGGTACTTCCGTGCAGCGCGCGAGCGCGGCGGCGGGGTGCAGTGGAGCGACGCGCAGCGCGCGTGGGTCGTGCTCTCGCACGCGGAGAACGCCGAGGCGTTCCGCGACGTCGCGACTCTCTCGGCGGACCGCAGCGACGTGTTCCGCCGCGCCGCGGCCAAGCACTCCCCCGCGTTCGGCATCGTTGCGGAGCTGCTCTCGGGCTGGATGAACTTCCGCGACGACCCGGCGCACCAGCGGCTGCGCGAGCCGGTGCGCGCCGCGTTCACGCCGCGCGCGATCTCCGCGCTCGAGAAGGAAGTTCGCGACATCGTCGAGCGGACGATCGCCGCCTTCGACGGCGACGAGGTCGAGCTCTACGCGGCGTTTGCGCGCCCGATCCCCGCGCTCGTCATCGCGGCGATGCTCGGCGCCGACCCCGAAGACCGCGCGCGTTTCCAAGACTGGTCGGACGATCTCGCCGCGATCGTGTTCTCACTCTCTCCGGGCGCCGTCGTCGAGGCGCCGCTCGTGCGCGCCACGCGGGAGTTCGTCGCGTTCTTCACGCGCCTGATCGAGCGCGAGCGCGCGAGCCCTTCGGGCAACGTCCTCTCTGCGCTCGTGCACAGCGACGCGGGCGAGCTCAGCACGCTCGAGCTCGTCGGCGCCTGCACGCTGCTGCTCTTCGGCGGTCACGAGACGACGACCAACCTGATCGACCAAGCGCTCGGCATTCTGCTCGAGCGGCCCGGGCTCGCCGAAGAGCTGCGCGCACACCCCGAGAAGTGGGACACCGCGATCGACGAGTTCATGCGCGCGGTCGGTCCGGCGCGAACGATGGCGCGGAAGGTCTCGGTCGCGCACGTGCGCGGCGGCTGCGAGCTCGCGGCGAGAGACACGGTGTTCCTGTCGATCGCGGCGGCGAATCACGACGAGGCCGTGTTCACCGCGCCCGCCGAGCTCGACCTCGCGCGCGACCCGAATCCGCACCTCGGCTTCGGTTGGGGGCCGCACTTCTGTCTCGGGGCGCATCTCGCGCGACTCGAGACGCGCATCGCCTTGCAGACCCTGCTCGAGCGCTTTCCGACGCTGCGCGCGCTCGCTCCACTCGCGCCACTCACTGGCGCCACGATGGGCTTCGCACGGCGGCTGCTACCCGTCCGTTTGTGACTACGCTCGGCTGCGCCTCGCTGCGCGCGCCTGCGGCGCTTGCTCGGGGCTCGCTCGGGGCGGCCCTCGCTCGCCCTCCTGAGTGACTACGCTCGGCTGCGCCTCGCTGCGCGCGCCTGCGGCGCTTGCGGGGCTCGCTCGGGGCGGCCCTCGCTCGCCTAGCCTTCGAAGCGCTTCCAGCTCTCCGGGCGGGCTTCGATGCCGCGCACCAGGAGTGACTGCGACGAGTGACCGATCGGGCCGCGCTGGTCGAAGAGGCGCGCCGAGGCGGTGCCCGCCCCGTGTGAGTCGTAGGTCGCGCGCGCGTCGAGACAGATCCACTCGCCCGCGGCCGGTCGGTGCAGGTTCACCGTGGTGTCGGGGTTGATCGCGACGAACGGGCGCCGGAACATCGCCTCGCGGTCGCGCGCCATGGTGCGCATGAAGGGCACCGAGTAAGTCATGTCGGAGATGAACGCGATTCGCACCAGCGGCGTGTTCGCCTCCCCCGCGACGAGCGGGACGCGCAGCCGCAGCCACGCGGTCGGTGACTCGAAGCCGGGCACCGGCCGCATCTCGAGCACGTGCTGGAGCGGATTCTCGGGCACGCCGGCGCGGCGATCGGTCCACGGGAAGTGCGCGGCGCGCTCGGGCAGCTCGGGCGGGCGCTCGCTGCCCTCCGAGTCACTCGGCACCGCGACATCGGCGACCCGGAAGCGCAGCGCGCTGGCGCGCGCACACAGCTCGTCGCCGGCGAAGAGGTCCGCCTCGAGCACCTCGACGCTCGAGCCGGCGCGCACGATCCGCGCCGCGGCGCGCACGCGCGACATCGGCGCCGCGCGCATCAAGTCGACGGTCAGGCGCGTGACTTGTGCGGCGCGCTCCGCCGGGACCTGCTCGACCGCGCGCGCGAGCAGCGCCAGCATCGGGCTCCCGTGCTGCGTGTTCGGGTACCACGGGCCGCGGGCGAGCTCGGTGGGGACGAAGCCGTCGCCGTCGGGGTGAAACACAAACTCGGGGGGATTCGGCACGGCGCAGCCTAGCATGCGCGCGCCGCGCGTCGGGTATGCTGGCGCCATGGAAACACGCGTCCAGCAAGAACAGGTCAAGACTCCCGACGGAATCATGCCGGTGACCGTTGCCGCGCCGACCGCGCCGGGGCGCTACCCCGCGGTGCTCGTGGTGATGGAGATCTTCGGCGTGAATCGACACATCCAAGACGTCACGCGCCGCATTGCCGCCGAAGGCTATGTCGCGCTCGCGCCCGATCTCTTCTACCGCAGCGGTCCCGGCAAGGTGATCGGCTACGACAAGATCGGCGAAGCGATCGGGCTCGCGCAGACTCTGCGCGACCCGAAGGTCGTCGAAGATCTGCGCGCGGCGCTCGACTTCCTGGCGGCGAAGCCGAACGCGAACGCCGCGAAGGCCGGCATCACCGGCTTCTGCATGGGCGGTCGCATCGCGTTCCTCGCCGCGTGCGAGTTGCCGGATCGGATTGCCGCGGTGGCCCCGTTCTACGGCGGCGGGACAGTGACTCTCCTGCCGAAGGCGGCGTCGCTCCGCGCGCCGCTCCAATTCTTCTTCGGCGAGCGAGACACCTACATCCCGGCGGACCAGGTGAAGGCGATCGACGCGAAGCTGCGGGAGCTCGGCAAGAGCTACAAGATCGAGACCTACGCAGGCGCGGATCACGGGTTCTTCTGCAACGATCGCGCGTCGTACAACGAGAAGGCCGCGGCCGACGCGTGGACGAAGCTCTTGGCGTTCTTCGCCGAGCATCTCAGCGGAAGGGCGTAGGGCGATGGCCCGTCCGTTCCCGAACGATCCCCATCTGAACGGCTGACGGAAGGCGCGTGAACGACGACGAGATCGTAAGCGCGCTGGTCGAGCTCAGCCGATCGGGGCGCGCGCGCAAGCGCCCGCGCGCGAAGTTCACGAGCTACGCGGGCGCGCATCAGTATCTTAAGCTCTACCGACTGATTCGCCGCTTCGTGCCGAGCGGCGCGCGCGTGCTCGACTGGGGCGCGGCGGGCGGTCACTTCTCGTACTTCCTGGCGCGCGCCGGCTACCGCGCCGCGGGTTACTCGTTCCACCCCTTCGAGTTCCAGTCCTGGCTCGACGACCCCGACTACGAGTTCACCTCCGGCAGCGAAGCGGAGCCGGTGAAGCTCCCGTACGCGGACGCGTCGTTCGACGCCGTGGCGTCGATCGGCGTGCTCGAGCACGTGCGCCAGACCGGCGGCAACGAGGCGGCGAGCCTGCGCGAGATCGAGCGCGTGCTGCGACCCGGCGGTGTCTTCGTCTGCTACCACTTCCCGAACCGCGCAAGCTGGATCGAGCTCGCCGCCTCGCTGCGCCGCGGCCAGCACCATCATCCGTATCGCTTCGTGCGCGCCGACATCGAGCGACTCACTCGCGACGCGGGGCTCGAGCTCCTGCACGTCGAGCGCTACGCGCTGCTGCCGCGCAACTCACTCCAGCACCTGCCCGACGCGCTCCGGACGTCGCGCCGCTTCGCGCGCGCCTACGACCGGGCGGACGACGTGCTCGGCAAGCTCTTCGGGCCGATCTGCCAGAACTGGTGCTTCGTCGCGCGCAAGCGGGCGAGCTAGCCGCCGCCGTCGAGCGCGCTGCGCAGCGAGCGCGCGGTTCCGATCGGGTCGACCCACGCGCCGTCGAGCGCCGCCTGCGAGACGTCGAGGATGCGGTCGGGCTTCTTCGCCTGGAGCTGCTCCGGCCGCATCTGCACGGTCACTCCCCGCTCGGCGCCGAAGGCGTTCTCCACGCCGGCGAGGTCGAGGACGCGAGACAGGAACGCTCCGCCGGCGACGACGCGCAGCGGCGAGCGAGTCACGACCAGCGCGACCGTCGGGCGCGCGCCGGGGGCTGCGAGCTCGCCGAGCTCGCGAGTCACTCGCGCGATCAGCGCGGCCGCGGCCTTGGGC
>Ga0326726_10002882_pt1 | contig 15740 bp, 12 predicted proteins | sample MHFenrmetagenome_2_FD_207603 | JGI IMG/M metagenome (GOLD analysis project Ga0326726, IMG submission 207603) | Lab enriched peat soil microbial communities from Michigan Hollow, Ithaca, NY, United States - MHF15MN | ecosystem: Environmental > Terrestrial > Soil > Wetlands > Peat | place: USA...
TATCCCCCTCGCCTCCCGCTTTAGGGCGGTCATCATCATTGGGCTGATTCGCGGTATCGTGAAACCCGGTGTGGACTCCGTCAAAGCCATGAACTGGCTCATTGAAGCCCTGCGCGAGTGTAGCGAGGCCGCCCGACCACATGGCATCCGGCTCGCCTTGGAACCCATCAACCGCTACGAGACTACATTGATAAACACCGTCACGCAAGGTCGGGAGCTTATTGAAAGCGTCAGCGCGGACAACTTCGGGCTGCTGCTGGATACATTTCATATGAACATCGAAGAACCCATCACCGAAGATAGCATTCGACAATGTGGTGAACGCATCTTTCACTTCCATGTGGCAGACTCCAACCGTTGGTATCCTGGTGCTGGGCATCTGGATTTCAAATCGATCCTTGCTGCCCTCGATTCCACCGGTTATCAGGGCTGGGTTTCCGGCGAATTCATCCCAATGCCCAATGCAGAGACTGCGGCACAAAAAGCCATGATTTACCTGCGCCAGATGAAGTGCGTTCATGCCTGACAGCTTTTCCTTTGTGGGAGCTATCTCCACGCTTGACGCGCTGGAGCGCATCGGCCAGCGTACGACGGTGGCTGGCGCGCTGGACGTGGTCCTGTTCCCTGATATCTACCGGCAGGCGCGGGAAGCATTGTCGTCCTATGCGCCCGTGTTCGTGACCGGCCTCATGGAAATGGACAAGACGCGCGGGGAGCCGTTTTTGAAAGCCGAGAAGGTTGCAAAGGTGGGATAGGATGGAAATCGAAAGCCTGGATCAGAACAGCAATCTGCCAGGCTTTTTTCTTCATACGGTACACTACATTTCTGAATCCGTTTACCAGTAATGATGCACGAGTCCGCGGATGCGGGCATCATAGATGGCGCGGACCTTATCCATCGTGGCGGCATCCAATGCAGGTAAATCTGAAGCTGCGGCATTATTCTCCGCCTGAGCCGGGTTTTTCGCGCCAGGGATGGCACAGGTGACCGCCTCGAACATCAGGATCCAGCGCAGGGCAAACTGCGGCATGCTCCAGCCGGCCGGGACCAAGCTGCGAAGTTCATCGACGGCCTGCAACCCCGTTTCATAATCCACGCCTGAAAAGGTCTCGCCGCGGTCAAAGGCCTCCCCGTGCCGGTTGAAGGAACGGTGATCATCGGCTTCGAAACTGGATTTGGCTGACAGCTTGCCGGTCAGCAGACCGCTGGCAAGAGGCACGCGCGCCAGAATGCCGACCTTGCGCCGCAGGGCTTCGTTAAAAAAGAGTTCGGCCGGGCGCTGGCGGAAAATGTTAAAAATAATCTGCACCGTTTGGACGTTGGGAAATTCAATCGCTTTGAGAGCCTCTTCAACTTTTTCCACACTCACGCCATAATGGCGCAGTTTGCCGGCGCTGACGAGGTCATCGAGCACGTCGAATGTTTCAGGCATGTAATAGACCTCGGTGGGCGGACAATGAAGCTGAAGCAGGTCGATGGCTTCGATATTGAGATTCTTCAGGCTGCGCTCGATAAAGGCGGTCAGGTTCTTGCGGTTATATCCGGCTGCCACATGCGGATCCAACATCCGCCCGGCCTTGGTCGCCACATAAATGGTTTCCTTACGCTGCTTGAGCAGTTGCGCCACCAGCCGCTCGGAATGCCCGCCGCCATAGACATCGGCGGTGTCTATGAAGTTGACACCCAGATCGATGGAACGATTCAGGGCGGCCAGCGAATCCTTGTCATCCACGCTGCCCCACGAGCCGCCGATCGCCCATGCGCCAAACGAAATAGTGGAGACTTTCCAGCCAGTACGTCCAAGCTCGCGATATTGCATAATCAGGCTCCTTCTTTAATAACTCCGGCATTATTTTACATCATCCCCGGGCTAAAATACACTCTCCTCTGCGTCGACAGAGGAGAGAGCGGATTACTGTGCGGGCCGGTTACAGTCCCTTCGCCAGGTGGTAATACAGGTCATTCCAGCGCAGTTTGTCCTTGAATTCCTCCACGCGGGTATTTTCATCGATCAGCAGGAATTCGATGCCGGCCATTTCGGCAAAGTCCCGCAGATGTTCGGCGGTCACTGCATAGCTGAAGCTGGTATGATGCGCACCGCCGGCGTAGATCCATGCGGCGGCGGCGGTCTTCAGGTTCGGACGCGGCAGCCACAAGGCGCGCGCCACCGGCAGTTTGGGCAGCGGCGCGTCGGTCGGGACAACATCCACCACGTTGGCCACTATGCGGAAGCGCTGGCCCATATCCATAATGGAGGCGCCGATCGCGGGACCGGTGTTCGCATCGAAGATCAACCGCACCGGGTCGCCCTTGCCGCCGATGGAGAGCGGCAAAATCTCCAGCCGGGGCTTGTTTGAAGCGATCGACTCGCAGATCTCGAGCATGTGAGCGCCCAGCACTTTGTCCCCCCCGGCGCTGAAGTGATAGGTGTAATCCTCCATGAAGCTGACGCCGCCCTTCAACCCGGCGCTCATCACCTTCATGGCGCGCACCAACGCGGCAGTCTTCCAATCCCCTTCCGCGCCGAAACCATAGCCATCCCGCATCAGGCGCTGCACTGCCAGCCCGGGGAGTTGCGGGAGTCCGTGCAGGTCTTCGAACGTGGTGGAAAAGGCGGTGAAATTCCCCGACTGGAGGAAGTTGCGCATACCGATTTCAATGCGCGCACCTTCCCGCAGGGAGGCGTGGCGCTCGCCGCCGGGTTTGAGCGCCGGAGCGACGTCATACTCATCAAGATAAGACTTAACCATCCTGTCCATTTCGGACTCGGGGACATCATTCGCCACCTTGACCAGATCCCCTATCCCGTATCCGTATACATCATACCCAAGCTTGATCTGCGCTTCGACCTTGTCGCCCTCGGTCACAGCCACTTCGCGCATGTTATCGCCAAAGCGCGCTACTCTTGCACCCTGACTGTCCGCCCACGCGGACGCGGCGCGTGCCCACACGCCAAGCCTGGCCTGCACTTCCTCATCCTGCCAGTGCCCGACCACGACTTTGCGATCCAGGCGCAGGCGGCTGCCGATGAAACCAAACTCGCGGTCGCCATGTGCCGACTGGTTGAGGTTCATGAAATTCATATCGATCTCCGCCCAGGGGATCTCCCGGTTGTACTGGGTGTGGAGGTGCGCAAATGGCTTCTTGAGTAGGCTCAACCCTGCAATCCACATCTTGGCGGGCGAGAAGGTATGCATCCAGGTGATAAGTCCGATGCAATCCTTGGCCGAGTTCGCTGCCAGGCACAGCTCGCGGATCGTCTCAGGCGAGGTCAGCACGGGTTTGAACACAACCTTCACCGGAATATGTTTCGAAGCGTCGAGCGCGGCTGCGATCTCCCGCGAATGCTCGGCAGCTTTTTCGAGCGTCTTGGGACCATACATTTCCTGGCTGCCGGTTACGAACCAGACTTCATATTGCTTTAGATCAATCATGTTTTTTCTCCTTGAGCATGAGTCCAGATAAGATTATGCCTTCTTTAAATAATTCATTTATTGTCCGTATACGTGGGTATATCGCTGGTGCAACTTCTCCACGTCCTCTTTCGGGATATCATCAGGTGCGCCAATCTGCATTGCCAGCCAGACGGTCGCTGCCACGTCCTCCGTCATCACCGCAGCCTTGACAGCCGAGGTCGCATCCTTGCCAATGGTGAACACACCGTGGTTCTTGAGCAGCACCGCCGGGGATTTGCCGATGCTCTCCACGACCACCTTCCCAATGGCTTCATCGCCGACCAGGGCGAATCCGCCGCACGGAATGGGGCCGCCGAACTCATCGGCCATCGCGGTGAGCACACACGGGATGGGCTTCCCCACTGCTGCGAAGGCCGTGGCATAACGAGAATGCGTATGCACCACGCCGCCCACGTCCGGGCGATGTTTGTAAATGTATAAGTGACTGAACACATCTGAGGACGGCTTGTATTTTCCTTCAACGACTTGGCCTTTCATATCCACCACGACCATGTGCTCTGGCTTCATTTCCTCATAGCGGATCCCGCTGGCTTTAATAGCCACCAGCCCGGTTTCAGGGTCACGTGCGCTGACGTTGCCACCCGTCCATGCGACCAGATTGTTCCTGGGCAGCTCAAAATGCAATTGCACCAATTGTTCTTTTAGTTTTTCGAGCATATTTGTCTCCAGAGATTAGATGACTTGAGAACAGGTGATTAGTAGATGAGCAATTATTCTCCAATCGCCTACTTCAGCCCATCCACGGCGGCTCTTTCTATTACAAGTCCCTTTTTGTAGCGTTCCATGAACACCGCAAAACCATCGACATCCCCCGGGTCGGGAGCGATCGTCGTGCCATTTTCCCCTGCAAAGACCTTGTCCGATAGGTAGGCTTCCAAGGGTTCATCTGCTCCCTTATGGAGCATATAGGAGGCAAGCAATGCAATTCCCCATGCGCCGCCCTCGCCCGCGGTCTCCATCACGGAAACGGGGACATTCATCGCCGCTGCCATAATTCTCTGCCCGACTTCCTTTGTTTTGAAGAAGCCACCGTGACCAAGGATCTGGTCGATCTTTACTTTTTCCTGCTTGAAAAGAATATCCAATCCGATCTTCAAGGCACCCAGCGCCGAGAACAGGTTCACACGCATGAAGTTCGAAAGCGTGAAGCGGCTTTCAGGAGTACGGACGAACAGCGGACGTCCCTCTTCCAGGTGCGTGATATGTTCGCCCGAAAGATAACTGTAGGCAAGGAGCCCACCGCCATCCGCATCGCCCGCGAGCGCCTGTTTATACAGCATTTCAAACAGATCAGGTTGACTGATCTCCATTCCCAGCGCATGGGTGAATTCCTGGAACAGTTCGACCCAGGCGTTGAGATCGGATGTGCAGTTGTTGCTGTGCACCATGGCCACCGGCTTGCCGGTGGGCGTCGTCACCATGTCAATTTCAGGATAGAGCTTCGATAGGGCCTTTTCCAGAACGATCATGGCAAAGACGGATGTGCCTGCGGAAACATTGCCGGTTCGCTCTGCGACGCTGTTGGTCGCGACCATGCCCGTGCCTGCGTCGCCCTCCGGCGGGCAGAATGGGATTCCCGCTTTCAATTCACCCGCGGGATCGAGCAGCCCTGCGCCTTCTTGGGTCAGAACGCCTGCGGAATCCCCTGCCATCAAGACTTTGGGGAGGATTTCCTGGATCTTCCAAGGGACATCTTCCGCCTTGAGCCGTTCGTTGAACAGTGCGATCAAGCGCTTATCATAGTCGTTGGTCTGGCTGTCGATGGGGAACATGCCCGAGGCTTCGCCAACGCCCAGCACCTTTTGCCCCGTCAGTTTCCAATGAACATAGCCTGCCAGCGTGGTTAGATGGCGGATATCCTTGACATGGGGTTCCTTGTTCAATATCGCCTGGTACAGGTGCGCAATGCTCCACCGCTGGGGAATATTGAATTGGAAAAGCTCCGTGAGTTTCTCTGAGGCCTGTCCGGTGATGGTGTTTCGCCAGGTGCGAAACGGGACGAGGAGGTTTCCGTCTTTATCAAATGCCATATAGCCGTGCATCATGGCGCTTAAGCCCATGGCACCAATGGCCTGAAGCGGGGTGTTGTACTTCTTAATGAACTCCTTGTTGAGCTTTTGATAGCTATCCTGCAGGCCAGTCCAAATATCTTCGAGACTATAAGTCCAGACGCCGTTTTCATGCCGGTTTTCCCACTCATGGCTCCCCGATGCGATAAGCTTATGATCCTCGCCGATCAGCACCGCCTTGATGCGAGTCGAACCGAACTCGACGCCGATTGTATAATTTGCCATAAGCCCTCCTACAACTCAATCACAACCTTTAATCCGTCCCGACGGGCAGCCACACAAAACGCCTCACCCGCCTCCGCCAATGGAAAACGATGCGTAACCATTGAACGCACATCCACCAGTCCGCTTTCCACCAGGCGAATGGCGCGTGGGTAGGTGTTCTTCATGCGCCGGACCAGCTTGATGGTCAATCCCTTGCGCCGCGCTACCGAAGCCGAAAACGATGTCCGGTCGTCATCCGGAATGCCCGCCAGAACCACCTTTCCACCGGGAATCACGGCGGCGAACGCATCGTCGACCGCTCCCTGGTCTCCGGCCACTTCGAATGTCACATCGACGCTTCGACCCCCGGTCGCCTCCCTGATCAGCCCGCCCTCGAGCCTGTCCTCCACCAGATAGGCATGGTCTGCTCCATACGTCCGTGCTGCATCCACCCGGTGGGAGAGTTTATCGGTGGCGATGATATTCACCGCTCCCGAGCGCCTTGCAAGCTGGATGATGAGCAGCCCGATCGGACCGCATCCGAATACTCCGACCGTCATGCCCGCTTTGAGATGCGCCAGATCAACAGAATGGATCGCCACTCCGAGCGGTTCCAGCATGGCACCGTCTTCATAGGTAAACTTGTCAGGGATGGGAAACAGACATTTTTGATTCCAGGGCAGCCATTCGCGTAATGCACCATCCGTGTCACCATGACCTGCAAACCGGACATCCGGGCACAGGTTGGGGTAACCCTGCAGACAGTACTCACACCTTCCGCATGAAATCGCCGGGTCTGCCGCCACACGCCGGCCATCTTCCAGTTCTCCTGCAAACTCATGGCCCAGGATCAACGGATGCTTTAGGGTGGCATCCCCTATCCCACCATCAGTGAACCAGTGCAGATCCGAACCACACACGCCAACAGCTTTCACACGGATCAACGTCTCACCCTCACCAGCAATGGGAGCTGACTCCTCATGTATTCTCAAATCTCCGGGGGCGTGCAGCTTAACAGATTTCACTCGATGCCTGCCTAATTTCCATTTCCAGAGGGTAAAGGCGCAGAAACGTTTTCCAGGGCACTAAGGCAAGTCGGGCGGATCCTCCTTAGTTGATGCCTTCGTCACGGAGGGTTTTTAATTCCATCCATGTAAAATACATGGCGAATCTCCTGCAACGCCGAACACTAGGAATGCTTTCTTCTCAGATAGAAAATGCTTTGAATACCGATGAAGATCAGAGTCAGCAAACCCACACCAATGCGAGTCCACCACGAACTCAAGGTTCCATTGAATTGAAGGATTGAAACAATCGTGCCGTTAATCAATACCCCGAACAGGGTTCCGATCACACCTCCCACACCTCCGGTCAACAATGTGCCACCGATAACTACCGAGGCAATGGCGTCCAGTTCCATACCAGGGGCATAACCCCCATAGCCGGAAAGTAACGAAATACTCCATACAATCCCAGCCAGGGCGGAACAAAAGCCGCTAAAGGCATACACAGTAATTATGGTGCGCCCGACCGGCAAACCCATCAACCTGGCGGATTGTTCATTATTTCCGATAGCATAGACGGTGCGGCCAAAGCGAGTCCAATAGGACACATAAATTACTGCTATCAACAACAACGGCCCGATCAGTGAAGGAATATACACGTACTCTTTAGCAAAGAAGGGGATATGCACTTTCGTCAATGCCAGAATTCGATAGGTGGCGTTCTGGATGGGTAAAGCTTCAAGGGTGATAATATACGCCATACCGCGCGCGAAAAAGAGGCCCATCAGAGTCACAATAAAAGGTTGTACCTTCAAAAAGTGAATAACACACCCCAGGGTAAAGCCAAATGTGATACCCATGATGAGCATCAAGGGTATCACCATCACCGGAGGCGCACCCTTTGCCAGCAGAGCAGCCGAGGCAGCGGATGTCAGGGCGATCATACCCGCCACAGAAAGATCAATTCCCCGGGTAATGATCACGAAAGTCATTCCGATGGCAACAATCAACAGACTGGCTGTGTTTATAAACAGGTTGAAAAACACCTGCGGTTTTTGCATGGCAGGATACAACGTGCCGCCCATAATAAACACCAGGATGAAAATCGTTATGGTGGTTAGCAGAGGCGCATTCTTTATAAAGAAATGCTTTATTCGTTGAGCCATATTAAGATCTCCCCAGATCAAAAATTCTGTTCAACAAACGACGAGAGTAATCAGAATAAAGCAGGATTACCAACAGGACGAGTACAGCCCTGCCAGCCAACAAGGCATTTGCCGGTACGCCAAAGGTATACATGGTGATCGTGAAGGTCCAAATAATCAACGCACCCACCACGCTTGCCAACAAGGAAAAACGCCCGCCCGACATCAGCGTGCCGCCGATGACAACGGCCAGGATCGCATCCAATTCATAGTTGAGGCCATTGTTATTTCCGTCGGCACTATGAACATAGGAGCTCAGGATCAACCCGGCGATGGCGGCGCAAAAGCCGCAAAAAACATAAACAAATAATTTGATATTCTTTTCGCTGATGCCGCTATAATAAGTGGCTTTTGCGTTGATCCCCACCGATTCGATGAACAGACCAATCGAAGTCTTGCGAACCAGGAACCATGCAAACAAAAATACAACCGCCACGATATAAATGGACACAGGCAGCCCGAAAATAAACCCGTTTCCAAAAAAGAAGTAAGGCGTGTAATAAATGGTCATAATTTGACCATTGGTGATCAATTGGGCAATTCCACGACCGGCCACCATCAGGATCAGGGTCGCCACCATCGGTTGGATTCTTGCTCTTGAAACCAGGAGGCCATTCCATAGACCGCACAGGGTGCCGGCGGCTAGGGTGGCAAGGACTATTAACCACAGAGGTGTGTTCGTCGCATCCTTGGTCAGGATATCATTGGTAATCAGCTTATTACCCAGGGCAGGGTTGATCAGCACAGCGCCCATGGCCGCCGAAATGGCGATCACGGCACCGACGGAAAGGTCCACCCCTCCGGTTGCAATCACCAGAGTCATTCCAAGAGTCACCAGCATCAAAGGGGCAGAATTATTAAAGACGTCAACTATGTTCCCGTAAAGATGACCTTCCAATATCCCCATTTTGAAGAACCCGGGGGCGAATATGGCGTCAACAATGAGTATCAAGGCCAGCGCAACCAGCGGCCAGAATAAACGATTCTCACGAAACCGTTTGAGCAAGGGAATGATAGTTTTCATAAAGTACCTGCCATGGTTTGAATAATCGTATGATCATCCACATCGCCGGAGTATTCAGCGGCTTTCTTACGGTCTCGCATTACAATAATGCGATGACTGGTGCGCAACACTTCTTCCAATTCTGATGAAATGAACACACATGATTTACCTTCTTCGGCTAGGTCCAGGACCAGTTTTTGAATTTCCGCCTTGGCTCCCACGTCGATCCCACGAGTGGGCTCATCAAGAATCAAAACCTGTGGATCTGTGGCAAGCCAGCGTGCCAGAATGACTTTTTGCTGGTTGCCGCCGCTTAAATTTTTAACCAATTGATCCGGGGAAGGCGTGCTGATTCCCAAAAGCTGAATATATTTATCGGCGATTTCATATTGTTTTGGAGTGCCCATAAACTTGAACCATCCAAAGCGAGCCTGCAAAGCCAGGATGATATTTTCACGAATTGTTAAATCGCCCACAACACCCTCAGCTTTGCGGTCCTCAGGGCACAGGGCAATTCCATTTTTAAGCGATTCCAAAGGCGAAAAATGTTGGATCTTCCTGTCATTAAGTGTGAGCGTGCCTGTATCTGGCGTTTCAATGCCGAAAGTTAAATTAGCCATTTCAGTGCGTCCGGAGCCTAATAAGCCGGCAATCCCAACCACTTCGTTGGCGAAGAGCTCCATATCAAATGGTTCAAGCGAACCTGAGCGCCCCAGTCCTTTCGCTTCCAGCGAACGTTTTTTATCCCCTTTTTGTTCTTTTGTGAATCTGGCTTTTGATACCTTGTCCAAATCTGTGATGCTGCGTCCCAGCATCTTCGCGATCAATTCGAAGCGCGGTAATGAAGCTGTATCGTAAGTGCCAACCAGCCTGCCATTGCGCAGTACCGTGATGCGGTCGGAAACTTGATAAACCTGGTCGAGGAAATGAGTTATGAATACAATGCCGATGCCTTCGCCTTTTAATTTCTGCATCACGTCAAAGAGTCGATTCGCTTCATTAACGTCCAAGCTTGACGTAGGCTCGTCAAGGATAAGGATTTTGGCAGAAGTAATTTCAAGCGAACGAGCTATTGCCACCATTTGTTGGATGGCGACCGAATAATTTCCCAGGGGTTGGGTTACATCCACAGCGACATCCAGCCTTTTCAAAGCCTGGGAGGCAAAGGCATTCAGCTTTTTCCAGTCAATGCCACCGAAATGATGAGGCTCATGTCCAAGCATGATATTTTCGGCAATGGAAATATTAGTACACAGGTTGACTTCCTGGTAAACAGTGCTGATGCCAATTTCCTGGGATTGTTGCGGAGACCGGACCTGGACCAGCTTGCCGTCCAGCTCGATTGAGCCAGAGTCCGGGGTTTCCACTCCCGTCAGCACTTTAATCAAGGTGGATTTTCCAGCTCCATTCTCACCGACCAGGGCATGAATCTCACCTCGCTTCAAGGAGAAATCTACATTTTCCAGGGCATTGACGCCCGGAAAAGTTTTGGAAATGTCCTTCATGGTCAGGATAAAATCATCATCAGTTGTCATTGGGTCTGCCCCTTATATAGGGTCTTACCATGTTTTAGATGAGAAGCGGCGTTGTAGGACGCCGCTTCTCGTTACATTACTCGCACTTGTGGATTGCCATGAGCGTCCGAAAACTCACGTGCGATCTGGATGATCTAGTATTGGCGAGTCGGCAGCATTTCTGCAGCTTTGTCGGGATAGTAGACACTTTCGTTAGTGAGAACTTCCTTGGTAATCGGTTGGCCGTTCATGAGTTGCAGAGCCAGGTCTATGGTCTGAGGGCCAAGTAGAGGATTGCATTCAACATCCGCATTCAGCCAACCATCGATCATTGCCTGGAAACCACCGCGCGTTCCGTCGACGGAAACCATCTTGAGGTCTCCGGGTTTAATGCCGGCGGCTTTGATGGCTTCGATAGCGCCGATGGCCATGTCATCATTGTGGAAGAAGACACCATCAATCTGTCCGGCATATTTCTTCAAGAAGGCTTCCATAACCGGCTTGCCTTCAGCACGGGTGAAGTTGCCCGTCTGAGAGTCAAGGATCTTGATATTGGGATTGAGTTTCTCGCGGAAGCCCTTGGCACGACCGACTGCTGCACCGGAGCCTGTGGTACCGGACAGCTCAAGGATGTTACCGCCATTGGGGAGCATTTTATTAAATTCTTCTGCGGCTCTTTGACCTTCGATCACCATATCCGAACCAATATGGGCAGCATACATGGAAGGATCAGCCGATACGGAGCGGTCTACTACGATGACCGGGATACCTGCGTCCTTGGCTTCCTGAAGGACAGCATCCCAGCCGGTTTCAACCACTGGGGGCAGCGCAATGACGTTCACGCCTTGCTGAATGCAGGAGCGGATGGCGGAGATCTGGTTTTCCTGTTTCTGCTGTGCATCTGAGAAAATCAACTGCTTGATGCCATCTTTTGCAGCCGTTTCCTTGAATGAAGCGGAATTGGCGGTGCGCCAGTCGCTTTCGGCGCCGAGCTGGGGATAGCAGAGCACCATATCTTTATAGGTACAATTGGGCGCGCACTTTGCTGCACCCGAGGGGGCAGAGGCGGCAGGTGCTTGAGCTGCCGGTGCACATGCAGCCAAAATCATGGTGGCTAACACGATCACAAAAGCAATTTTCTTAATCATTATCTTCTCTCCTAATGATGGATTTGACTAATTTCTCCTGATGGAGAATTGGATACGATATAATTCTGCTGTGCGAGGTTGCCCGATCAGGACAGCCCCGCTCTACTGGAAGTGCTTGCCTGGAGACGCTAATCACTGGGTAGGCACTTCTTTTTCCGAGCTTCGGATATGCATTCGAATCTATTTTCACCTCCTTTCCTTTCAAATCTTCCTAGACGAGCTCTGACGTACCACCAGAGCTGGAGGGATGACATTGATTTTTGGTTTGTCCGGTTCGATTCCCCCCCAGATTGATTCGATGGTTCTGATGATTTCTTCAACAGCCAGCCTGGCGGCTGTTAATTGATCCTGCTGGATTGTGGTCAGGGGGGGACAGAAAAAGGCAGATTCAGGGATGTCATCGAAACCCACGACCCCGATATCCTCGGGGACCCGTAATCCTCTTCCCCGGGCAGTTTGAATGACACTGAGGGACATCTGGTCGTTGCCGACGAAAACCGAATCCATTTCCGGATATTGCTCCAGCAGTTTTTCCAGTCCCTGCCCGCCGCTTTCTGCCGACCAGTTTCCCTCGATGAATTGTGCATCCCGGACCGAAATGCCGGCATCAATCAAGGCATCCTGCCAACCCGCTTTGCGCTGGCGTGCTTCCCACCAGTCCAGTGGGCCAGAGATATGGGCGATATGCTTGTATCCCTCCTCCAGCAGGTGGGAAGTAGCCATGCGCCCGCCGAGATAATTATCGATGTAGACAATGGAGATATTTTTTCGCGGCTCCATGGTGATGAATACGAGAGGGATTTCAAAATCAGAGGTTTGTTTCCTGATCCATGCGTGGTTTTGCCCAACTTCCGGAACCGCCCAAATGATCCCATCTACATGCCGGGAAAGGAAGGATTGAATGATCGGCAGGACATTATTGGTATCAAAGCTGGGCAGCTCCTTCAGAAGAAGGGAATAACCAGCTTTCTCTGCTGCGGCGGCAATCCCACTCAGCGTTCGGGACGGACCAAACAAACTCAGTCCTGCAGTCACCACGCCCAGGGTATTACTGCGCTGGCTGATCAAGCTGCGTGCCAGGGCGCTGGGCTGGTAATCCATATCGGTGATGATTCCTTGAACCCGTTTGCGGGTTTCCGGTGAGACATCCGGCCGGTTATTGATGACACGGGATACGGTCTGGGTGGAAACCCCCGCCGAGAACGCCACTTCCTTTATGGTTGCACGAACTGGTCTTTTTCGCATTTTATCCCGTTATCGTTCCCGTTATCGTTCCCGTTATCGATAACGAACCCTATAACATGTTACAACATGTTATGGCAAGAGTCAATAGGCAATTTATTTTTTTGGATTTTACTGAAATTCACGAGTAGTCAGGAACAAAAAACAGGCGCTAAGAAATCAACCCCAGACAAAATAAATGAAATCCCTATTCACTTTGGATAATTCAAATCAATGACTGACATTGGTAGACGACTGCTTTATTAAGCCCCCAGGTCCAGAGTGGGTATGGCCCAGACCACTCGGTGGAGTTATGCGCAGACAGTAGACTGTCAACCTTCATGGAACCAACTTACTACGGGCAAAAAAGGAGCAGTGGGTGATGCTTATTATTCGCGGTTTCAATGGCAGTACCTGTTGACTGGCAGGGGCTGGTCAACATAACAAGGGGCGCTACCACCCAAGAAATTACAAAGGGCCTTTGAAATTCTTCCTTTCATGGCGCTGTGATTACCATAAGGAAATTTTCATACCCATTTTTCTTTATGTTGCAGTAAGAATCAACACGCCTTGTGGTTCAATTTGAACTGGCCCGATGAACGCCTTGCCATCAAGCAGATTGGTGTAACTCATATCCAACTTGATTTCCTGCGGCAATACCTTGTGATTAAGCACGAACAATAATTGCCGCTCGCCCTGCCAGCGAGCAGTGATTTCCACACCCGCAGGGGCTTCAATTCCACTCCGGATCTCTTCCTGTTTTAATAACCAACCAAAGAAAACGTCATAAAAAACGTCGGTGCCAAATGCGCCCACATAAATTGCCTGACCTTTGCCAAATTGATTGCGGACAACAGCCGGTTTGTCAATGTAATAATCACGGGCATAACGGGCAATCACCTCCGCGCCGTGTGGCAAAAGTATGTCACACCAGGTGTGAACGGGAAGGGTCTGCCCCGCCAATTCACCTATATTAAAAGTGACCGCCTGCGGAAGGTCCGGGGTAATTGCATCATACTCTTCAACAATGACACCACATACATCCGCGAGCAAACCTGGCAGCGGCTGATTGACCACCACGTTAAATGAATCCTTCACCCCCGAGCGAGGAGTAACAACCAGAGTGCCGCCATCGCGCACAAAACTTCGCATGTTCTCAGCAGCTTCTTCCGTCAGCACATGCAATGCCGGAGCGATGACCAGGTCATAATTTGATAATTTTGCAGTTGGAGACACCACGTCCACTTCGATATTACGTTTCCACAGCGCGCTGTGAATCTGTGCCAGGTGTTTTTCATAGCGGAATTCATCGCGGTTACCCTGCACTTGAAATGCAAAGCGGGCATCATATGATTGGAGAATGGCGACTCTGGATTTGGTCTCAGCCCCCAAAATTTGCCCCCCCACCTGCTTCAATTCGGCACCAATCTGTTTGATCTCCTGATAACGGCGTCCCGCCCGTCCGTCATGTTCGAGCAACCCATGCCAGTATTGTTCCGCCCCAAAACGCGCCGTGCGCCAGCGGAAAAACACCACCCCATCTGCGCCATGAGCAATGGATTGATACACCCAGAGCCGCAGGACGCCCGGTCTTGGTGTAACACTCACTGTTTGCCAGCCGGTGGGACCGGCTTGCTGTTCCATGACCCAAAAATTCTTGTTCTTCAATCCGCGCATGGCGGCATGGCTGAGCGCAGGGGATGCAGGTGTGTAGTCCCACTTATGCCAGTACCCATAAGGATAATTATTCCAACTGACAAAATCCAGTGGTCTTGCCAGGTCAAAATAATCCAACCCATCATATTCAAAGCCCATCATGTCGTGAGTAATGAAATGCGACGGGCACTTGACCCTTAGGATGTCTATCTGTTCCTGTTGAAATACTGCATAAGCATCGGAAACAAATCGCCTGAAATCAAGTGCCAATGAGGGGTTGGGAGGTGCACCCAGATTTGTCAATGGTAATGGAATTTGGCACCAATCACTGTATGTCTGACTCCAAAATATTGTTCCGCAGCGCATGTTCAACTCATCCAGCGTACCGTAATGTCGTTTAAGCCAGTCCTGAAAACCTGCGCGGCATACCGGGCAGTAGCAGCGGTCGCCGAATTCGTTATCGATCTGCCAGCCGATCACGGCCGGGTTGGAGGCATAATGTTTCGCCATCGCTGTGGTGATACAGCGTGAACGTTCACGGTAAAACGGGTGGCTGGGACAGTTGATGCGCCGTGCGCCAAATGCCAAGCGTGTACCATCCTCCCGGGCACGCAAAATTTCGGGGTTTTTCAGGGCAAGCCAGGCGGGGGGAGAAGCAGTTGGCGTCCCCAAAACCACCTTGATGCCTTGGGCCGAAAGAATCTCAATCACCCGGTCAAGCCATTCGAAATCAAACTTTCCTTCGTCCGGCTCCATCCTTACCCAGGCAAATTCTGCCAGGCGGACGACATTAAAACCCGCTTTCCTCATCAGACCGGCATCTTCCGGCCAGCGTTCTTCCGGCCACTGTTCAGGGTAGTAATCCGCGCCAAAATAAAATGTCATGATATCTCCTGATCTGAACGGGTGACGATCGCCACGCCGTAGGGTTCCAGGTGCAGTCCACGCGCCTCGCGCCTGGCAAGATGGTCGCGGGCCTGCCAGGGCAGGGTCGCTTGTTTTTCTGTACGCTCATAATTGCTGATGAACACTTCACACCCTGAGCATTGACCCGTTTACGCGCTTCCACTTCGGCAGGTGTTTCCAGTTGCGGCAGGAAACCGGCAGACTTCGCAATGTGATCGATCAGCTTTGCTGTGACGATTCATCCAGATACACGCCGACAAAATAGACATATCCTTTGCCACACGAATGGGGGGTAACTGCCACCTGGTCCTCGAGCCAGCATTTGATTGGCCA
>Ga0326726_10002883_pt1 | contig 15737 bp, 22 predicted proteins | sample MHFenrmetagenome_2_FD_207603 | JGI IMG/M metagenome (GOLD analysis project Ga0326726, IMG submission 207603) | Lab enriched peat soil microbial communities from Michigan Hollow, Ithaca, NY, United States - MHF15MN | ecosystem: Environmental > Terrestrial > Soil > Wetlands > Peat | place: USA...
GATGGCAGTTCATCTCCCCCTATCATATGAAGCGCAATTAGAAGCTTCCTTGTTAATGCTCAGCAGTCATAATATTCTTTCACCGCAAAATGGAAGTCCTATTGTTGTTCCTACTCAGGATATAGTCCTTGGTTGTTATTACCTCACAAAACTTAAAGAAGGTGATAAAGGCGAGGGAATGGTTTTCTATTCGCCTGAAGAAGTAATTATTGCATATGATAATAAGGTTGTTGGTTTGCATGCTAAGATCAAAGTTAAAATTGATGGTAAATTTATAGAAACAACTACTGGTAGGATAATTTTTAATCAGATACTTCCAAAAGAAATGGATTATATAAATCAATTGCTCGTCAAGAAAGTGTTTGGCGGTATCATTGGCAAAATGTATATCCAGCTTGGTAATAAAGTCACGGCAAAGTTCCTTGATGATTTAAAGGATCTTGGATTTAAATTTTCCAGTGAGGGTGGTTTATCAGTTAGTTATGCAGATATGATTGTACCGGAAGAAAAGGAAAATCTTATTGCCAAAGCAAATAAAAAGGTTGATGGCATTCTTAACGAGCATGAGCAGGGTGTCATTACCGATGCTGAAAGATATAATAAAATAATTGACGTTTGGACACATACAACTAACGACGTTGCACGTGCACTTATGGAAAAAATAAAACATGCTGAAGCAGGTTTCAACTCTCTACATATGATGGTTGATTCAGGTGCGAGAGGTTCTCAGGAACAGGTAAGGCAGCTTGCTGGTATGAGAGGATTGATGATGAAACCTCAAAAAACTTTATCAGGTCAAGCAGGAGAAATTATAGAAAATCCGATAGTAGCAAACTTTAAAGAAGGATTAACGGTTCTTGAATATTTTATTTCAACGCATGGTGCAAGAAAAGGATTAGCTGACACTGCCTTAAAAACAGCGGATGCAGGTTATTTAACGAGAAGGTTAGTCGACGTTTCTCAGGATGTTATTATAACTGAGATTGATTGCGGTACCATTCTCGGAATAGAAATTAAAGCGCTTAAAGATGTCGAGCAGGAAAGAGAACCATTATCAGAACGTATAATTGGTAGAGTTGTGCAGGAGGATGTCTATCATCCTATTACTGAGGAACTTATTGTTGAAGCAGGAGATATAGTAACGGAGGTAATCGCAGAGAAAATTGAAGATGCTAATATTGATTCGGTTTATATTAGAACAGTTTTGACTTGTGAATCCAAAAAAGGAGTCTGTGCTAAATGCTATGGAAGAAACCTTACTACCGGAAAGCTTGTAGAGGTCGGTGAGGCTGTTGGAATTGTTGCAGCACAGTCAATTGGTGAGCCCGGCACGCAGCTAACATTAAGAACGTTCCACCTTGGCGGTACTTCATCCAGAATCGCAACTCAATCGCAGGTTGAAACAAACATAGAAGGCAGTATAAAATTTGAAAAAGTGTCATTCGTTGAGAAGACTGTTCAGGATCCTTTTGGTGGACCTGATATTAAAGTTAAAGTTGTAACCGGTCGAAGGGGTGCGATAGGAATTTATGATGAAAACAATCGCCAACTAAAAAAATACGACGTTCCTTATGGTGCTGAACTAACAGTTGATGACGGTCAGAAAGTGAATAAAAATATTGCACTCTACCACCATGATCCTTACAATGCTTTAATAATTTCAGATATATCAGGTAAAGTTGGATTTATAGATCTGATTGACGGCTCCACTTTAAAACAGGTTACCGATGAACAAACTGGACACGTACAGAAAGTTGTAACTGATTCAAAAGATAAAACATTAACACCAAGTATTGTAATTGTTGCAGAATCTGGAGACAAAAAATCTTTTAACCTTCCAACCAGATCATATCTCGCGGTTGAAGAAGGTGAATCAATTGCAGCGGGCACTATACTAGCAAAAATATCCAAACAAGCAACAAAGACCAGAGATATTACAGGTGGTCTACCAAGAGTTACTGAGCTTTTTGAAGCAAGAAGTCCTCAGGATCCGGCAATAGTTTCTGATATTGAAGGCATTGTAAAATTTGGTGGAAGAAAAAAAGGTTCAAGAGAAATTTCAGTTCTTGCCTACGATGAATCCGATGAGAAGAAATATGCTGTTCCTTTAGGAAAGCACATCCTGGTTCAGGAAAGTGATGACATTCCAGCTGGAGAAAAAATCACAGATGGACCAATGAATCCCCATGATATTTTAAGGATAAAAGGAACCAGTGCTGTTCAGGAATATTTGGTTAATGAAATTCAGGATGTGTACCGTCTTCAGGGTGTCAAAATCAATGATAAACATATAGAAGTAATAGTAAGGCAAATGCTTCAAAAAGTCAGAGTCGTATCACCCGGTGATACAAGATTCTTAGAAGAAGATTTGGTAGATAGAATTGAGTTCCTTGAAGAAAATAATAAGACTTCAGGAATGGCTGTTGTTGAAGATAAAGGTGACTCCAGGTTTAAAAATGGTCAAATAGTACTTAAGTCTAAAATAAGAGAGCTAAATGCTGACTTGAAAAAAAGAGAGAAAAAGGTAATTGCAGCAAGAGATGCGATGCCTGCAACTTTTGAGCATGTTCTTTTAGGAATTACTCAAGCCGCTTTATCTACAGAAAGCTTTTTATCTGCAGCCTCTTTCCAAGAAACAACTAAAGTCTTGGCAAATGCTTCAATTCAAGCAAAAATTGACCGGCTGATTGGACTTAAAGAAAATATTGTGATGGGTCATTTAATCCCTGCTGGTACTGGATTAAAGAAGTATAGAAATGTCGCTCTTTTGAATGAAACGGAAACTCCAGTCGAGGTTAAAGAAGGAGAGTTAAAAGTAGAAGAAAATAAAGTTGAAATTTAACATTTGATTCCAATTTTCTTGACTTAATTGTTATCAACAGGTATATTTGAAATCTGAATTTTTTTATATGAATTAAACTTAGGAGAATAGATTGCCGACAATCAATCAGCTTGTCAGAAAAGGACGAGTTCAGATACTAGCTAAAAACAAAGCTCCGGCTTTAAGTGCTTGTCCGCAAAAGCGAGGAGTATGTACTAGGGTATATACAACTACTCCTAAGAAACCCAATTCTGCTTTAAGAAAAGTGGCCAGGGTTAGGCTGACAAATCATATAGAAGTAACTGCTTATATCCCTGGTGAGGGTCATAATCTACAGGAACATTCTATAGTACTTATCAGGGGTGGCAGGGTTAAGGATTTACCTGGTGTTAGATACCATATTATTCGCGGCACACTAGATACAAGTGGAGTTGAAGAACGAAAAAAAGGAAGATCAAAATACGGAGCTAAAAAACCAAAGTCTTAATAGAGTATGAGAAAAAGAAGAGCAGAAAAAAGGTACATCAAACCCGATCCTAAGTTCAATGATACAACTGTTGCAAAATTTGTCAACGTTTTGATGAATGAAGGTAAAAAATCAGCTGCACGAAAAATCGTTTACAGTGCATTTGATATTATTGAAGGAAAAACAAAAAAAACCGGATTAGAAATTTTTAAGCAGGCATTATCTAATGTTCAGCCTATTATTGAGGTAAGAAGCAGGAGAGTGGGCGGGGCTACTTATCAGGTACCCAGTGAAGTCAGACCTGAAAGACGAAATGCTTTGGCAATGAGATGGTTAAAAACTTATGCAAGTCAGCGTGGTGAAAAAACTATGGCACAAAAGCTAGCTCAGGAACTAATAGCAGCATCAAACAATGAAGGCTCTGCAGTTAAAAAGAAAGATGATACGCATAAAATGGCGGAGGCAAACAAAGCGTTTGCTCACTTTAAGTGGTAAGGATTATTAAAAGATACTAATGGCACAGAAAATTAACATAGAACACGTAAGAAATATTGGGATTATGGCACATATAGATGCCGGTAAAACCACTACAACTGAAAGGATTCTTTTCTACACAGGTAAAGTGCATCGTTTGGGTGAGGTACATGATGGTGCCGCGGTAATGGACTGGATGGAACAGGAAAAAGAGCGTGGTATTACTATCACAAGTGCTGCAACTACCTGTTTCTGGAATGACCATCAGATAAATATAATTGATACACCGGGACACGTTGACTTTACTGTTGAAGTTGAGAGATCTTTAAGGGTTTTAGATGGGGCGGTTGCATTATTTTGTGCTGTAGGCGGTGTTGAGCCACAATCTGAAACAGTATGGAGACAGGCAGATAAATACAATGTTCCGAGAATAGCATTTATTAATAAAATGGATAGAGTTGGAGCAGATTTCTACAACGCGGTTCAAATGATGAAAGACAGGCTTAGTGCAAACGCTGTTCCGATTAATTTACCTATTGGTGAAGGAGACCTTTTTTCGGGTGTCATAGATCTAATACAATTTAAAGCAAGGATGTACCACGAAGAAACATTTGGTGCTACATTCGATGAATTACCTATACCTCTGGACTTGATGGATTTGGCAAGTAAATATAGGACAAAAATGCTCGAAGCTGTATCTGATGTTGATGATACACTGTTGGAAAAATATCTTGAAGGAAAAGAAATTAGTGCCGATGAAATAATTGCTGTGCTTCGGAAAGCAACAATTGAATCCAAAATAATTCCGGTTGTTTGTGGATCAGCTTTTAAGAATAAAGGTGTACAGAAACTGCTTGATTATGTTGTTGATTTATTACCTTCACCTTCTGATTTTAAAGAAATACATGCGCACCATATTGGCATAAATGATATGGTGACAAGAAAAACTTCGGAGAACGAAAAGTTTGTTGCCTTGGCCTTTAAAATTATGAATGACCCTTATGTAGGAAAGTTATGCTCAGGTGTCTTAAAGGCAGGATCCTATGTTTATAACTCTGTAAGTCAAAGAAAGGAACGAATTGGTAGACTTTTGCAAATGCATGCAAATGATAGATTGGATATTAGTGAAGTTCGAACAGGAGATATAGCTGCTGCCGTAGGATTAAAATTTACTCGTACTGGCGATACGTTATGTTCTGAAGATGATCCGATAGTTCTTGAAAAGATATCTTTTCCTGAACCAGTTATTCAGATTGCTATCGAGCCTAAGACAAAAGCAGATCAGGATAAATTATCCGATTCGCTCTCAAAGCTTTCTGATGAAGATCCAACTTTCAGAGTTAATGTTGATCAGGAAACAGGACAAACTTTAATTAGCGGAATGGGTGAACTTCACCTTGAAATTCTTGTAGATCGTATGAAAAGAGAATTTAAAGTTGAAGCCAATATCGGTAAACCACAAGTTGCTTATAGAGAAACAATTACAGAAACTGTTGATGCAGTAGGTAAGTTTATTAAACAATCCGGTGGACGTGGTAAATATGGCCATGTGGAAATTGAATTATCACCCAACGAACCTGGAAAAGGTTATGAATTTACAAATGCGATTGTTGGTGGATCGATACCAAAGGAATATATATCACCGGTATCTTCTGGAATTCAGGAGGCAATGAGAAATGGTGTAGTTGCCGGGTATCCTGTAGTTGATATTAAAGCTAAATTATTTGATGGTTCCTATCACGATGTAGATTCGGATGAATTATCATTTAAAGTTGCCGGTTCAATGGCATTTAAAAGCGGATGTCAAAAAGCTAAACCTATTTTGTTGGAACCAATAATGTCAGTTGAAGTTGTTACTCCTGAAGATTATTTGGGTGATGTAATGGGAGATTTGAATTCACGGAGAGGAAAAATTGAAGGTTTTAATGCCAGAAAAGATGCTCAGGTAATTAAAGCGCTAGTTCCTCTTTCCGAAATGTTTGGTTACGCGACTGTTTTAAGATCTATGTCACAAGGAAGAGCAATATATACAATGCAATTTGATCATTATCAGCAAGTGCCTCAATCAATTGCTGAGGAGATTGCTGAAAAATCATTAGGTAAGAAAACTACAGCAACAGCTTAATTAACTTTGAATCAACAATAAAAGGAAAAATATAAAAGGAGAATACGATGGCAAAAGAAAAATTTGACAGGAGTAAGCCGCATGTTAACGTTGGAACAATTGGTCATATAGACCATGGTAAAACAACTTTAACTGCCGCCATCACAATGGCTCTCAACAAAAAGGGCTTATCAGAAATCAGAACTTTCGATAGTATTGATAATGCACCTGAGGAAAGAGAGCGAGGTATTACAATAGCAACAGCTCACGTGGAATATTCAACTGAAAAAAGGCACTACGCTCACGTAGATTGTCCTGGCCACGCTGACTACGTTAAAAACATGATTACCGGTGCTGCACAAATGGACGGTGCTATTCTGGTTGTTGCTGCTACAGATGGACCTATGCCCCAAACCAGAGAACATGTTCTTCTTGCAAGACAGGTAGGTGTTCCCAAAATGGTTGTATTCATGAATAAAGTAGATATGGTTGATGATCCTGAACTTTTAGAATTGGTTGAAGTCGAGTTAAGAGATTTATTAACTTCTTATGAGTTTCCCGGTGATGAAATTCCAATTATTCAGGGTTCTGCGCTGAAGGCACTTGAGGCAGCTTCAAATCCTGATACAAAAATTGATGATCCCAGACTGGATTGTATCTGGAAACTAATGGATGCTGTAGATAGCTACATTCCAATTCCGCCAAGAGAGACTGCTAAACCGTTCTTAATGCCTGTCGAAGACGTTTTTTCGATTACCGGCCGAGGTACAGTAGCAACAGGTAGAGTAGAAAGAGGTCAGGTCAAACTACAGGAAGAAGTTGAACTCATTGGCTTGGGAGTACATAAAAAGGCAGTTGTTACTGGTATTGAAATGTTTCGAAAAGAACTCGACGCAGCAATAGCTGGTGATAATGCAGGAATTTTACTCAGAGGAATTGACAAAGATGAAATTGAGAGAGGTATGGTATTAGCAAAAACAGGTTCCATTACTCCTCATACGGTTTTTGATGGTTCAGTTTATATACTTTCAAAAAATGAAGGTGGAAGACACACACCTTTCTTTAATGGTTACAGACCGCAGTTCTATTTCAGAACAACTGACGTAACCGGTGTTGCTACTCTTCCCGAAGGAACTGAAATGGTTATGCCTGGTGATAATGTAAAACTTAAAGTTGAGTTGATATCAGAAATAGCCATGGAAGAAGGATTAAGATTTGCTATCCGTGAAGGTGGTAGAACAGTTGGTTCTGGTGTTGTAACAAAAATTTATAAATAATTAATGAATATTTATTTCAAGAAAAGGGAGCTTTATCTCCTTTTTCCACTGGACTTAATTAAAAGGAGTTCTTAAGTGCCTGGTCAGAAAATAAGAATAAAATTAAAATCTTATGATCATATATTGATTGATAAGTCCACCGAAAAGATTATCAAGACAGTAAGAAGTACTGGTGCAGTCGTCTCAGGACCAATTCCGCTACCAACAAGGAGAACTGTGTACACAGTACTTAGATCACCACACGTTGATAAAAAGTCGCGTGAACAGTTTGAAACCCGGGCACATAAAAGAATTATCGATATTCATAATTCAAATAATAAAACCGTCGATTCATTAAGCAAGCTTGATATTCCGGCGGGTGTTGACATTTCAATTAAAATTAATTTATAATTTATTCTGAGTTTGTTATGCCTGGAATTTTGGGTAAAAAAATAGGAATGACCAGCGTCTTTAATGCTGAAGGAGATTTGGTACCTGTTACTGTTATTCAGGCAGCACCTAGTAAAGTTATCTCTATTAAGAATGAAGAAAAGGACGGTTACTCTGCTTTAGTGGTTGGCTATGGAGAAAAAAAAGAAAAAAATATTAGCAAACCCGTCTTGGGTCAATTTAAAAAAAGTAATCTTTCACCATTTAGAATGATTAAAGAATTTAAAGGTTTTGATTCTAGTTCAACTAAAGTCGGTGATGAAATTAAAGTTGATCTTTTTAAGGAAGGCGAAATTATAAAAGTACGAGGAAAAAGTAAGGGAAAAGGTTTCCAGGGAGTTATGAAACGCCATAATTTTGGTGGGGTTGGTGGCACTACTCATGGACAAAGTGATAGACTTAGAGCCCCGGGTTCTATTGGTGCCAGTTCTTATCCATCAAGAGTTTTTAAAGGGCAGAGAATGGCTGGAAGAAAAGGATTTGATAATGTCACAGTTCGTAATCTTAAGGTAATAAAAGTTATCCCGGAAGCAAATTTGATATTGATTAAAGGTGCAGTGCCGGGTTCAATAAATTCAATAGTTGAATTGATTAAGCCATAGGCTTATAAAAAAGAATTAAAATCTGAATTATCATGACTTTAGAAATATATAAAACAGACGGAAAACCTTCAGGAAAAAAAGTTGAACTCGATGATGCCATCTTCGGTATTCAACCGAATGATCATTCAATTTATCTTTCTGTAAAAGCATTTCTTGCTAATCAAAGGCAGGGAACACATAAAGCAAAGGAAAGATCTGAAGTAAGAGGCGGTGGAAAAAAACCCTGGAGACAAAAAGGAAGAGGAACTGCAAGAGCCGGTACGATTCGTTCACCATTATGGATTGGTGGCGGAACAATTTTCGGTCCTCGTCCCAGAGATCACAGGCAGAAACTTCCTAAGAAAGTCAGGCAGCTTGCAAGAAAATCTGCTCTAAGTTATAAGGCTAAAGATGAACAATTGCTGGTAGTCGAAGATTTTACTTTTGAAAAACCAGCGACTAAAAATTTTATCTCTATGATAAACGCTCTGAATTTGAATGGTAAGAAGATTCTTCTTCTTACAGGAAAAAATGATACCAATGTTTATAAATCCGGAAGAAATATAAGCAAAGTTAGTGTATTGGAAGCAAGTAAAGCCTCTACTTACGATATTCTGAATAATCAGCTGTTAATACTTCAGCATAGTGCCGTTGAAGCGATTTCTGAAACGTTTAAAGAAAATGAAGCAGAGGTAAACTGATATGCACCAGGTTTTAATAAGTCCACTTATCACTGAAAAAATGACTAATATAACTACGGATAATGGTAAGTACGGATTTCTTGTAAATCCAAAAGCAAATAAAATTCAGATTGCAAAAGCGATTGAAGAAAAATTTAACGTTCACGTAGTTGCAGTAAAAACCATAAATCATCCTGGTAAAATGAAAACACAGTTCAGGAAAGGCGGTAGGTTTACAGGAAAGACCGCAAAATTTAAAAAAGCAATTATTACCCTTAAAGAGGGTGAAAAAATTGAGCTCTTCGAAGAAGTATAGATTTTGAGAATAGGTAATTAAATGGGAATTAAAAAATTAAAACCGGTAACTCCAGGAACAAGATTCAAAAGTGATTATACTTTTGAGGAGATAACTAAATCTGTACCCGAAAAGTCTTTAACTGTTGCTTTAAGAAAATCGGGTGGCAGGAATAATTTAGGCAGAATTACGGCAAGACACATTGGTGGGGGTCATAAGAGAAGATATAGAATAATTGATTTTAAAAGAGATAAGCACGGAATTCCGGCAAAAGTATTTTCGATAGAGTATGATCCGAATAGATCATCGAGGATTGCGTTGCTTCATTATTCCGATGGAGAAAAGAGATACATTATTGCTCCAAACGGTTTAAAGGTTGGAGATAAAATAACCTCTGGCTCAGGTAGTGAAATTTCAGTTGGCAATGCTTTACCTTTAAAAGAAATGCCTTTGGGAAGTTTTGTTCATAATGTTGAATTAAAACCCGGGAAAGGTGGACAACTCGGCAGAAGTGCTGGTAGCGCTTTACAATTGATGGCAAGAGAAGGTAACTATGCGCAATTAAAAATGCCTTCTGGCGAAGTAAGGATGATAAATGTGAATTGTTTGGCTACTTACGGACTCGTGGGAAATTCTGAGCACGAGAACATTAGTTTAGGAAAAGCTGGAAGAACAAGATGGTTAGGTAGAAGATCGTACGTAAGAGGTGTAGCAATGAATCCTGTCGATCACCCAATGGGTGGTGGTGAAGGTAAGACTTCCGGTGGCGGTCATCCTGTTTCACCATGGGGACAAAAATCAAAAGGATTGAAAACCCGTAAAAGAAAAAATCGTTCTAATAAATACATTATTAAAAGAAGGAAAAATTAGGTTTAGCTTATGCCTCGTTCGGTAAAAAAAGGACCTTTTATACATTATAAACTGGCACAGAGAATTAAACAGCTTAATGATACTAATCAGAAAAGAATTATTAAGACCTGGTCTCGTGCATCTATAATTACTCCGGATTTTGTTGGTCATACGATAGCTGTTCATAATGGCAACAAGATGATTCCTATTTTCATTACTGAAAATATGGTTGGTCATAAATTAGGTGAATTCTCTCCAACCAGAATTTTTAGAGGTCATCCGGGTACTAAAGCAGAAAAAGCAGCCAAGACGACGGTCTAATTAAGGAAAAATAAGTAAGATGGAAGCAAGAGCAATAAACAGGTTTATAGGTTCATCGCCAAGAAAAATGAGGTTGGTGATTGATCTGATTAGAGGAGAATCAGTGGATAAGGCTATAGAGATACTTCACTTTTCTCCTAAACATTCATCCAAGAATGCAGAAAAAACTTTAAGATCAGCAGTATCTAATCTACTTAATAAAGATGATACAGCCAGAGTTGAACCATCCGATCTTTACGTTAAGGAAGCTTTCGTAAATGTTGGTCCAACACAAAAACGAATATCGCCTGCACCAATGGGCAGAGCATACAGGATTAGAAAAAGATCCTGTCATTTAACAATTGTAGTAGCAAAGAAAGATTAATTTCAGGAGGAATTTTTGGGACAGAAAACTAATCCGATAGGTTTGAGAGTAGGTTTAATAAGAGGTTGGAACTCTAATTGGTACGAAAGTAAAAGTTATGCTACAAAACTTAAGGAAGATGAGAAGCTCAGAAGCTACATACGGAACAGGTTAAAGAAGGCAGGTATTTCTAAAATAATTATTGACCGAACATCGAAGAGTGTAATTTTAAATATTCATACTTCAAGACCGGGGGTTGTAATTGGGAAAAGCGGTAAAGAAATTACCCAGCTTGAAGAGGAACTTAAACAAATTTCTAACAAGGAAGTAAAGATTCAGATATCTGAAATTAAAAGACCTGAACTTGATGCTTACTTGGTTGCTGAAAATATTGCCAGCCAGATTGAAGGAAGAGTATCCTTCAGACGAGCAATGAAAATGGCAATAACCGCGTCAATGAGAATGGGCGCCGAAGGTATAAGAGTAAAGTGTGGAGGAAGATTAGGTGGAGCTGAAATTGCGAGAACTGAACAATATAAAGATGGCAGAATACCGTTACACACTTTGAGAGCCGATATAGATTATGCTAATGGCAGAGCTGAAACAATATATGGCTCCATTGGTATTAAAGTGTGGATTTGCCGGGGTGAAATTCTTGGCAAAAGAGCAATGGAATAATTTCGAGCAGGAGCTAACATTATGTTAATGCCAAAAAGAGTAAAATTCAGAAAAGCACACAGAGGAAGAAGAAAAGGTAACGCTAAACGAGGCAGCTCGGTAGCTTTCGGTGATTTCGGTTTAAAAGCTTTGGAACCAAGCTGGGTTACCAGTCGGCAGATCGAAGCTTGTCGTGTTGCTCTTTCAAGAAAAATGAAAAGAGATGGCAGAGTCTGGATAAGAATATTTCCTGACAAGCCTGTTTCTAAAAAGCCTCTTGAAACCAGAATGGGTAAAGGAAAAGGCGCCCCGGAGTTTTGGGTTGCAGTTATTAAACCAGGAAGAATTCTTTTTGAGGTTTCCGGTGTAACAAGGCAGGTTGCAAATGAAGCGCTTCAACTTTGTTCGCACAAACTGCCGATAAAAACAAAAGTTGTTGCCAGACCAGATTTTGAATAAGCTTTTATAGGATAGCGAAATGAAGATTCACGAAATAAAAGAAATGAAAACGGAAGAAATCATTCAAAGAATAAAAGATGAAGAACGCAATCTTGTTGACCTAAGGTTTTCTCATCAATTAAAGCAGTTAACTAATACTGCAAAAATCAAAAATGTGAAAAGAGATATTGCGAGGTTAAAAACAGTTCTTCAGGAAAGAGAAGTACAATCAGCAAGTATTTCATCGAAAGGAGAAAGCGCTTAAATATGGATTCCCGCGGATTAAGAAAGACCAGGATTGGAATGGTAGTAAGCAATAAAATGGATAAAACAATTACTGTTGCGATTGAAAGAAAAGTTGCTCATCCTCTTTATAAGAAATACTTTAAAAAGACGACCAAGCTTATGGCTCACGATGAGAAGAAAGAGTGTAATATCGGTGATAAAGTTAGGATTATGGAAACCCGCCCTCTCAGTGCTAAAAAGAGATGGCGTTTAATTGAAATTATTGAAAAAGCCAAGTAGGCAGGAGAAGCACGGGCGATGATACAGGTAGAAACAAATCTGGTTGTTGCAGATAATTCGGGTGCAAAAAAAGTTAGATGCATTCGGGTTTTAGGCGGAAGCCGTAGAAGATATGCAACAGTAGGCGATACAATTGTTGTTAGTGTTAAAACTGCCATGCCGAATGGAACAGTAAAAAAAGGTGAGGTTTCCAGAGCGGTAATTGTTAGAACAAAAAAAGAAGTAAGAAGAAAAGATGGTTCTTACATTAGGTTCGATGAAAATGCTGCTGTATTAATAAATCCGCAGAATGAACCTAGAGGTACACGTATTTTCGGTCCCGTGGCGCGGGAACTAAGAGATAAACAGTTTATGAAAATTGTATCATTAGCACCTGAAGTATTGTAGAAGGTAATTATGAAAATTAGAAAAAATGATATGGTTATGATTATTTCCGGAAACGATCGCGGGAAAACCGGAAAAGTGCTTAAAGTATTTCCCAAGAAGTACAGGTTAATAGTTGAAGGAATAAATCTTAGGAAAAAACATACTAAACCTAACCAGAGAAATCCTCAGGGTGGTATACTTGAAAAAGAAGCATCTATTCATGCTTCAAACGTTATGATTTTGGATCCTAAGAGTGGCGAGCCAACTCGTATTGGTTCAAGAATAATCCTCGACGAAAAAACGGGTAAGAAGAAAATTGCCCGGGTTGCTAAAGTAAGTGGCGAAATGCTTCAGTAAGAATATAAATCCTTGATAATAAAATGGCAGAAAAAAAAGTAAAAGAAACAAAAGAAAAGAAAGAAAAATCAAAAAAGGAATCTGCACCGGCAGCTGCGGACAAAGATATTAAAATTCCTAACAGACTTTTTGAATATTATCATGTTGAGATAGTTCCCGGTTTGATGAAAACCTTCAGTTATAAAAATATTATGCAGGTTCCGAAGATTGAAAAAGTGGTTGTCAATATGGGACTTGGAGCAGCGGTTACAGAACCTAAAATTCTGGAAGAAGCTGTTAAAGAACTCGAGTCGATTACCGGTCAAAAAGCCAGTGTTAGAAAAGCTAAAAAAGCTATTTCAAATTTCAAGCTTAGAGAAGGTGTAAGTATTGGAGCTATGGTAACATTAAGAAAAGAAAGAATGTATGAATTTCTAGACCGGCTCATTAATGTTGCACTTCCGCGTGTTCGAGACTTTCGCGGATTATCAGATAAATCGTTCGATGGAAGAGGTAACTATACTCTTGGTGTTAAAGAGCAAATCATCTTCCCTGAAATAAACGTTGATAAAATTACCAGGGTATTAGGTATGGATGTTACAATAGTAACTTCGGCTAGGTCGGATAATGAGGCTTACGAATTATTAAGATCATTCGGAATGCCTTTCATCAAAAAAGAAATTAAAACAGCTTAGGAGATTTAATGGCCAGGAAATGCTTATTAGCAAGAGAAGAAAAAAGAAGTAGACTATACGAAAAGTATAAAAAACAGCGTGAAGAATTGAAGGCTAACGGTGATTATGAGGAACTTCAGAAATTGCCGCGTGATTCTTCTGCGGTCAGACATAAAAACCGGTGTATGTTTACCGGTCGGGCTAGGAGCTATTACAGGAAGTTTGGAGTTTCAAGATTAGTATTCAGGGAGATGGCCTTAAGAGGCGAAATTCCCGGTGTAAAAAAATCAAGTTGGTAAACGGAGAAAGTTTAAATGCCAGTTACAGATCCAATAGCAGATTACTTAACAAGAGTTAGAAACGCTACAAAAGCTAAAAAGCCACGTGTGGAAATTCCTGCATCCAAAATGAAAATTGGGTTATCGGAAATTCTTAAGAATTTAGGATATGTTATTGATTACGAAATTACTGAAGATAATAAGCAGAAAAAAATAAATCTTGTTCTAAAATATAAACAAGGTGTACCGGCTATTACTGGCTTGAAGAGAATAAGTAAACCCGGATTGCGTATTTACAGAGCTGCTGATAAACTTCCAAGAGTGCTTAACGGATTAGGTACAGCAGTCATCTCTACTCCAAAAGGTTTATTATCCGACAAAGATGCAAGAAATCTTCTAGTTGGTGGTGAAGTAATTTGTTATATATGGTAAAATTAAAAGTTGGAGATTTAGATTGTCCAGAATAGGTAAAAAACCGATCGAGATTCCTAAAGGTGTTACAATTAACCTGGATGGTCATTTAGTTAAGGTGAAAGGACCTAAAGGTGAACTGTTCAGAACGATTCATCCTTCAATTAAAACTGAAATTGTAGAAGGCGAATTGATAGTAACAAGACCAAACGATTTAAAGGAATCGAGAGCACTTCATGGTTTAACCCGTGCTCTTATACAAAATATGGTAGTTGGTGTTACTGAATCTTATAAAAAGACGCTAGAAATTGTTGGCGTTGGTTACAAGGCTGAATTGAAGGGAAAAAATCTATTGCTCAACATTGGCTATTCGCACCCGATTTACTTCGTTCCGCCTGAGGAAATTAAGTTAGAGGTTCCTACTCCAACTCAAATAATAATATCGGGTAATGACAAAGAACTGGTTGGACTAGTAGCAGCCAAAATCAGATCTTTCAGAAAACCAGAACCATACAAAGGTAAAGGTATAAAATATTCTGATGAACATATTATCAGAAAAGCCGGTAAGACTGCTGGAGCATAATTTTTAGGAGTTATGGTATCAATGAAAAAGAAAACAACAAGAATAAGAGCTAAAATAAAAATCAGGAAAAAGATTTCTGGTACTCCCGAAAAACCACGTCTTTCGGTTTACAGAAGCTTGGATAATATTTATGCACAAATTATTGACGATACAACGGGAAACACATTAGTTGCCTTTTCGAGCCTTAATAAAGAAGCAAAGGCTGATTTAAAATCAGTGAAAGGTAAAATAAATAAAAGCAAACTGATTGGTAGTTTGCTCGCTAAAAAAGCTTTGGAAAAAAATATTAAGAATGTTGTTTTTGATCGGAGCGGTTTTAGATATCACGGCAGAGTGAAAGCCTTAGCTGATGGTGCTCGCGAGGGGGGACTGGTATTTTAATGTTTGTTGCCGGGTCGTCTAATGGTAGGACTACGCCCTTTGGAGGCGTCTGTAGAGGTTCGAATCCTCTCCCGGCAGCTTCCATTTTTAAAATGATTGTTTTTTAGGAGATAAATTTGAAAAGAGTTAAATCAACTGAGATTGAAGGTTTAAAAGAAAAAGTAGTACACATTAATCGCGTTGCTAAAGTTGTGAAAGGCGGACGTAGGTTCAGCTTTAACGCTATTGTTGTCGTAGGAGATGGTAATGGGACTGTTGGTGTAGGACTTGGTAAAGCAAATGAAGTAACCGATGCGATTTCAAAAGGAATTGATGATGCAAAGAAGAACCTCGTGAAGGTTTCTATTAGAAGAGGTACTATCTCACATATCATTATTGGTAAGTATGGGGCAGGTAAAGTATTGTTGAAGCCAGCCACACCAGGAACGGGCTTGATTGCTGGAGGTGG
>Ga0326726_10002884_pt1 | contig 15736 bp, 16 predicted proteins | sample MHFenrmetagenome_2_FD_207603 | JGI IMG/M metagenome (GOLD analysis project Ga0326726, IMG submission 207603) | Lab enriched peat soil microbial communities from Michigan Hollow, Ithaca, NY, United States - MHF15MN | ecosystem: Environmental > Terrestrial > Soil > Wetlands > Peat | place: USA...
CGCAGCGCCGGGCATCATCCACGGAGGGTGAGCGCCGGGACCCATGAAGCCCGGCTGCGCGCGCATCGCGGGGGGAAAGGTCTGGCCCTCTCTCACCGCGACTGCAGCCGCCCGATCGTCGCCGAGGAATCGCCGCAGCATCGCGCCGAACAGCGCCGCGCGTGCGCTGTCTCCGGCATCGACCTCCTGCGCTCTTAGACGGCCTTGATCGAGACTGATCGTGAGCGGCGGCGCGCTGAAGACCTGCACAATCCTGCGGCGCGCGGCCGGATCGAGCGGCTCGAGCAGCTTCACGATGTCGGCGATGCGCTGCGCGGCCTGCATGCCGCTCGCCTGCGACAGCGCCTCGCCGCGCTCGTGCATGTGGATCGCGAAGCTCACCAGCTGCGCGACGACGAGGCCCCCGAGCAGGACGAGCACCAGGCGGCCGAAGAGCGAGCGCGGGAAGAGGCGCATCAGGCGGCCTCGACCTTCGCCGCGAGTACGTAGCCCTCGCCGCGCACCGTCTTGATGATGCGGGGCTCGCGCGCGTCCTCGCGAAGCCGCTGACGCAGGCGGCTTACCTGAACATCGATCGCGCGGTCGAACGGCCCGGCCTCGCGCGAGATCATGAGGTCGATCAGCTGGTCGCGGGTGAGCACGCGGTCTGGATGAGCGAGGAAGATCCGCAGCAGCTTGAACTCGGTTCCGCTCAAGGGCACCACGATGCCGTCGGGCGCGGTGAGGTTGCGGCTGGCGACATCGAGCGTCCAGCCGGCGAAGCGGAACGACCTCACCATTTCGGGCTCGAGGTTCCCGGGCAACGAACGCGAACGCCGCAGCACGCTCTTGATCCGGGCGAGCAGCTCGCGCGGGTTGAAGGGCTTCGCCAGGTAGTCGTCGGCGCCCATCTCCAATCCGACGATGCGGTCGGTCTCCTCGCCGCGCGCGGTGAGCATGATGACCGGCACGTTCGAGCGGCTGCGCAGATCGCGGCAGAGGTCCAGTCCGTCGGTGCCGGGGAGCATCAGGTCGAGGACGATGAGGTCGGGACGCGCGGTCTCGAGCATCCCTCGCATGGCCTTGCCGTCGGCTGCGGTCGTGACGCGATAACCCTGCTTGTGCAGATACTCGCTGAGGAGGCTGCGCGTTTCGGCGTCGTCGTCGACGATCAGGATATGGTCTTGCATGGCGTTACCCGGCATCTTCCGCCCGGCGGGCCGCTTGCGGCTGAAAAATTGTAACCCAGTGTGTCAACGCCGCCGTTGACAGCCTGCGATACAAAACGCCCGGTTAGCGACACTCAGGGCTTACAACTCTCTGCTTCAATCGGTACTGCAGGAAACACCCTGCTTCAAATCTCTCAGAAGGAGTCGAACGTGAAAACAGCATATCGAGCAGCAATAGGTATCGTTGCGGCGCTGAGCTTGGGCCTTGCAGCTGCCGCCTTCGCGCACCCGGGTCAAATGGGCGGCGCGATGGGCCCGGGCATGATGGGCGCCATGGGGCACGGCGGAATGGGTCCCGGCGCCATGGGCGGCGGGCCTGCCGGAGGCATGGCAGGGCAGCAGTTGATGACCCCGGAAGAGCACGCGGCCCTTCAGGAGAAAATGCGCAACGCCAAGACGCCCGAGGAGCGCCAGAAGATCGCCGAGGCGAATCGCGCGGAGATGGAAAGACGCGCGAAGGAGAAGGGCATCACCCTTCCCGGCCCTCACGCGGGATTCGGCCCGGGATCTGCAGCGCAGACCCACTAACGATGAAGCCAGCCATGGCAATCGCGGCCGGCGCTCTGCTTTGCGCGTCGGCTGCCTTCGGGGCCGAGCCGAACTCGAAGACTTCGCGGCAGGACGAGGTGGCCTTGAAGGGCGCCACGGTGATGCCGTTTGACTTGATGCGCACCACGCATTTCTTCGACGACACTCCGGGCGGCGGAATCGAGACGATCACGGCGAACGACAGGAAGGACGCGCGGCAGATCGCGCTGATCCGTTCGCATCTGGCGGAGGAGGCGAAACGCTTCGGCCGCGGGGACTTCTCCGATCCGGCGAGGATCCACGGCCAGGACATGCCCGGCCTCGACGCGCTGGCTCGCGCCGGCGACAAGCTTCAGGTGAAGTACAGAAAATTGCCCGCCGGAGCGAGTCTCACGTACGTGAGCAGGGATACGGCGGTGATCGCCGGCGTTCACGCCTGGTTTGCGGCGCAGCGCTCCGACCACGCCGCGCACTCTCATATGCACGACTAGCGCGGACCGCGCTTTCTCTCAGGAAAGGCATCGATCATGAAAGGCTCGAGCAAGATTGCAATTGGAGTGGCAGCCGCGCTGGGACTCGGCGCAGCCGTGGCCGTCTTCGCCCACCCCGGCGGAATGGGACCGGGAATGATGGGACCGGGAATGATGGGGCCCGGAATGATGGGGCCCGGAATGGGCGGGGCGATGGCGGGCCCCATGCAGCACGGCGACGCATCGTTCGCCGACGACATGCGTCTGGTTCACGCCATGCTCTTCGATCACGACAAGATCAAGCGCACCGTCACCAACCTGCCCGACGGCATCCGCACCGTCACCAAGTCAGACGACCCGGGGGTTGCGCGCGCCATCCAGGCCCACGTCGCGAGCATGGAAAAACGGCTGAGCGACGGAAAGATCTTCAATCTGTTCAGCCCGACGCTCCCCGTGCTTTTCGAGAACAGGGACAAGATCAAGACCGTGGTCGAGATGACGGACAGGGGCTCCATCGTCACGCAGACCTCCGGCAACGCGAAGGTGGTCGCTGCGCTGCAAGCGCACGCCGTTGAAGTCAGCGAGCTTGCCCGCGACGGCATGGTCGCGATGATGCGTGCCGCGAGGGCGAACAGGGGGCAAGCGGCGCTCGGCCCTGGGGGCCGTTGATCTGGATCAAGAAGGGCCGCGCTCGTTCCCCCAGAATGTATCCGAGAATTGTCGAGAGAGGCGTACGTATGAAAACGCGGACATGGAAAGCAGGACTGGTTGCACTAGGACTCGCCGGCGCGGTGGTGGCGGCATTCGCGCAGGGACCGGGACCCGGCGGCGGGCCCGGATACGGTCCGGGCTACGGCCCGGGCCCGGGAATGAGCGGCTACGGATACGGCACCGGAATGATGGGCGGCTACGGCCCCGGCTATGGGCGCGGTTTCGGCCCGGGCGGCGGGCGCGGTTTCGGCCCGGGCGGCGGGCTCGCCGCGCTCGACTTGAGCAGCGAGCAGCGCGATAAGATCGCCGTGATCCAGGAAGAAAACCGCCGCAAGAACTGGGACGCGATGGGGCAGATGCGCGCCGAGGAGTTCAAGCTGCGTCAGATGTTCAACGCGGACAAGGTCGACTCGAATGCGGTCGCCGAGCAGCAGAAAAAGGTCGACGAGCTGAGACGGCAGATGCTGAAGTCGCGCGTCGATGCGCGCAACCAGATCGCTGCGATACTCACGCCCGAGCAGCGCAAGCAGTTCCGGCAGTTTAGCCCGTGGGGGTTGGAGGGCGACGACTAGCGCACCCTCGCGCGGGCTCGCTCCGCTACGGCCTCTTCGAGTCGTCGAACTTCGCGTCCAGGGCTTTGATCGAGTCCATCAGCAGCTGCACCGCGTACTTGGTGTTGTGCATGCCCCGGCTGCCGTCTTCCTTGACGAACTTCCAGTTGAAGAGCGCGCCGACGACCTCGACCGGATACTGCACCTTGTTGCGGATGAATACGCCCTTGGCGTCGTAGAGCGGATCCTTCATGGTCTGCAGCAGGCCCGTGCCCTGCTTGTTGATGATCCGATCGAGCAGGCCCTGGACTTCCTCCTGGATGGCCTCGACCTTGCCGTCGCCGTCGTAGTCGGCCGCGGCCGCCCGGTCGAAGACGTCCTTGCCCGCGGCCTGCTTCATCTCCGCGTGGCAGCCGGAGGTGAGGCAGCCCGCGTTGTTCAGCTTGGGCGCCTCGTGAACCTCGCCTCCGATCCGGAAGCTGTGCCCGCCGATGGTGGGCATCAGCGCGTAGCGCTGCGCGGGCTGGGTCATGTGGCAGGTGACGCAGGTCGCCCCGGGCAGGATCGCGTGCGGCGACTTTGAATAGGTCTTGCCCGGGAATTCGTAGGCGTTCGTGCCCAGGAGCATGTCCGCCTGCGGTCCGTGGTGCGCACCCCAGAAATCGAACGGTATCGAGCGCGGCTTGACCTCGTCCTTGGGAAGGAACAGGGCCCGGTGGCAATTGGCGCAGAGATTTCCCTTGCCCCTGTCGAAGACGGCGCCGTTGGCGAGAGTGACCGCGCTGCTCTTTCGCAGCGAGAAGTTCCCCGTGTCGTGAGGAGCGTGGCAGGTGAAGCAGCCGATCTCGGAGGGGTTGTGGACGATGGCCTTGGGGTCGACCGCGCCTTTCTTCACGAACTCGATGAAACCCTCGTTCGTGTGGCACCTCTGGCAGCCTTCGCTGTTCGAATAGGAGGCGTGGCCGCCGGTGCGGTGCACCGAGGTCAGGTACTGGCTGCGGGCGCCGCGAACAGGGAACTTCGTTTCGGAGCCGTGACAATCGGCGCAGCCCTTCGGGAACGCGACCGGCTTATCCTGCGAATGGGCGGGAAGCGGAAGCAGCATGCTCGAGAAGGCCAGCAATGCGAAAAGCTTGCTCAGGTTCGTCATGGTTTACTCCCGGTTCCCCCGGCATCCGCCGGTGATCGAGCGGGGCTGCGGTGCCCAACTCCGTTGTGACAATCGATGCAGACCTGCCCGCCGGCGAGCGCGCTCTTGTGCATCCCGGCAAGATCAGCCTTTTCCTTGTTCACCAAGGACTCCGGACGATGACGAGCGAACCGAGCGCGAATCCGGCGGCCAGGAGGGTAAACAGCGAGTAGCGGAGGCTCGGTGCAAACAACAGCTTGCGGCAGCGCGACCAGAAACCCGGGTGCGCGCCGGGGCTTGTCTGCGATTCGGGCACCGGGTCTCCTTGAAAGACGGTTCATGATAGCGCGGACCTGCGTCTTGCGGGTTAAAGTAGCCAGCCTTACGAACCGCGCCATCGACAGCCGAGGAGGAAGCAGCATGGCCGAAGCGCAAGCCTGGTCACGGCGAGAGCTATGGAGGCGAAAGCTTCTTTACCCCGGACACACCCTGCCGACGGCCGCAGCGCCGATTCTTGTTGCCTGCGGCCTCGCGGTGCACGACCGGGTGTTCGCGCTGGCGCCGGCGCTGCTCGCGCTGCTCGCCGGCTGGCTGATCCAGCTCGGCGGCGTGCTCACGGACAATTACGAGAATCTTGTGAACCAGCCCGAGGACCGGGAGCACCCGGAGCTGGTCGAGGCGCTGCGCGTGGGCACGTTGTCTCTCGCGCAGCTCAAGGCGGCGATCGCCGCGTGCTACGCGATCGCGCTGCTGGCGGGTGCTCTGCTCCTATGGATCGCCGGCCCCCTCGTGTTGTGGATCGGCCTTGCGAGCATCGCCGCGAGCTGGGCCTATTCGGCCGGACCGTGCCCCATCGGCAAGCTCGGGCTCGCCGATCCGCTGTTCTTCGTCTTCTTCGGTATCGTCTCGGTTGCGGGCGCTTACTATGTGCAGGCGCAGGCCCTGCCGGTGAGCGCTCTCGCGCTCAGCCTGCCGGTGGGCGCGCTCACAACCAACATCCTCATCGTCGACGACATCCGTGACCGCGAGTTCGACGCGGTGAAAGGCAAGCGCACGGTGGCGGTACGTTTCGGCATAGAGTGGAGCCGCGCGGAATTCCTCGCCTTGCTGCTGCTGTCGTATCTTGCGCCGCTCTGGTTGTGGCTCGACCTCGGCTTCAGCGCCTGGGTCCTGCTGCCCTGGCTGACCGCGCCGTTCGCGCTCGCGACTGCCCGGGCGGTGCTGACCCGGGATCGCTACGAGCAGCTGCTGCCGGTCACGCCGATGGCGGGACGATTGCTCCTCGTCTATTCGGCGCTGCTCGCGGTCGGCGCGGCGGTACCGTCGAGCTGATGCCCGACCTCTTCGCCACGGCCGAGATCGGCGCTCTTCGCCTCGCCAACCGCATCGTCATGGCGCCGATGAGCCGCAATCGCGCCGACGCCGCCGAGGCCGCGCACGCGCTCACCGCGAGGTACTACGCTCAGAGGGCCGGCGCCGGTCTGATCGTGACCGAGGCTTCTCCGGTCTCGCCACAGGGCAGGGCGAACCGCAGTGCGCCCGGAATCTACGGCGACAACCAGATCGCGGGCTGGCGCCTCGTCACCCAGGCGGTGCATGCGAGAGGCGGGAAGATCTTCCTGCAACTGTGGCACGCCGGAAGGATTTCGCTCGCTTCGCCGCAGCCGGGCGACGCGCCGCCGGTCGCGCCTTCCGCCATCGCAGCCCAGGGCTTCGCCGCGCCGCGCGCGCTCGCCGCGGAGGAGATTCCCGGTGTGGCCGCCCAATTCGCGAAGGCCGCGAAAAATGCCAAGGAAGCGGACTTCGACGGCGTCGAGGTGCATGCGGCGAACGGCTACCTGATCGACGAATTTCTGCGCGACGGCGCAAACCGCCGCGAGGACGCCTACGGCGGACCGGTCGCGAACCGTGCGCGCTTCCTCTTCGAGGTGCTCGACGCGGTCGAGTCCTCGTGGGAGCGCGGCCGGATCGGGGTCAGGCTCTCGCCCGTCAATCCCTATAACGACATCCGCGATTCCGGGCCGCAGCGCACCTTCGGGGAAATCGCGCAAATGCTTGGTGAGCGCGGGCTCGCGTTTCTCCACGTCGACGAGAGTCCCGGTGAAGGCTTCGACTGGGCGGCGTTCCGCCGCCGCTACCCGGGCATCTACATCGCCAACGGCGGCTACGATCGCGAGCGCGCCGTCGCGGCGCTCGAAAGCGGTCATGCGGATCTGGTGTCCTTCGGCGTGCTCTACCTCGCGAACCCCGATCTCGTCGAGCGGTTTCGTATCGGCGCGCCGCTGAACCGTCCCGACCGCTCGACCTTCTACGGGGGAGGAGAGCGGGGCTACACCGACTACCCGAGCCTCGGACAGGGGAAACAATGAGAGCGATGCGCCTGCACGCCCCGCGCCGCGGTCTGGAGCTCGAAGACCTGGCGTCAGCCGAGCCCGGGCCCGGAGAGATCCTGCTCAAGGTGAGCGCGTGCGGGGTGTGCCGCACCGATCTGCACATCGTCGATGGAGAGCTCGAAGGAGGCCGCCTTCCGATCGTGCCCGGGCACGAGATCGTCGGCACGGTAATCGCAAGAGGACGGGGTGCGGAGCGATTCTCCGAGGGCGAGCGCGTCGGCGTTCCCTGGCTCGGCTGGACATGCGGGCGGTGCGAGCATTGCCGCGCCGGAAGGGAGAATCTCTGCGCGGAGGCGCGCTTCACCGGCTTTCACCGCGACGGCGGCTACGCCGAGGTCGCGCTCGCGGACGAAAGGTTCTGCTTCGCCCTGCCGGCCGCCTACGGCGACGCGGAAGCGGCGCCGCTGCTGTGCGCCGGGCTGATCGGCTACCGTGCTCTGGCGATGGCGGGGGACGCGCGCCGCATCGGCATCTACGGATTCGGCGCCGCCGCGCACATCGTCGCGCAGGTCGCGGCCTTCCAGGGACGCGAGCTCTACGCTTTCACGCGCCCGGGCGACTCCGCCGCGCAGGATTTCGCGCGCAAGCTGGGCTGCCGCTGGGCGGGCGATTCGACTCAAGGCCCGCCCGAGCCGCTCGATGCGGCGCTCTTGTTCGCGCCGGTCGGGGGGCTCGTGCCGCTCGCGCTCGCGGCGACGCGAAAGGGCGGCAGCGTCGTCTGCGCAGGCATCCACATGAGCGACATCCCGTCCTTCCCCTATTCGCTCCTGTGGGGCGAGCGCAGCCTCAGGTCGGTCGCCAATCTCACGCGCCGCGACGGGGAGGAGTTCATGCGCCTCGCCCCGCTCGCCGGCGTGCGAACCGAGATCCGGCGCTATCCCCTGGCCGAGGCGAATGCGGCGCTTCGCGACCTGCGCGACGGCGTGCTCACCGGCGCCGCGGTGCTCGTCCCCTGAGCGCCGGATTTGACCTGAGTCAAGGGGACGGCGCCCGGAGCGGCTATTCTGGCTTTGAAAGGAGAAAACCATGTATGCAAACATCCTCGTACCCGTCGACGGCTCGCGGCTGTCGGACAAGGCCGTGAAAGAGGCGGCCGCGCTCGCGAAAGTGGGGAACGGAAAGCTGATCCTGTTCCATGTGGTGGCGCCGTACCAGATGCCGGTCTACGCGGAAGGGATGACGATGCCGAGCGTTCCCAAGGAAAGATTTGCGAAGACGTCGGCGCGCAAGGCCGGTCGTGTCCTCGCCTTGGCCGAAAGGAAGGCTAAGGCGGCCAAGGTGCCGGTGAGCCGCGCGTGGGCCATCAGCGGCTCGCCGCACGACGCCATCGTCGATATCGCGCGCCGGCGCAGGTGCGACCTGATCGTCATGGCCTCGCACGGGCGCCGGGGTCTGTCGCGCCTGTTGCTGGGAAGCGAAACCCAGGCGGTGCTGTCGCGCGTGAGCGTGCCGGTTCTGGTCGTGCGCTAGCCGGTCGCGGAGGAGATTGTGTCGGCCACAGCCCCGTCGCCGGCAGCCGCCGCACCGGGCCCTGCCGAAGTCAGGCCCTGGGGCCTGCTCGCGGCGTTTGCCGCATTGATCGTCGTCTGCGCCCTGCCGACTCCCCAGGGCCTGCCGGTCGCCGGACAGTACATGCTCGGAATGCTCCTGTTCTCGGTGATCCTGTGGATGACCGAGGCGGTGGATTACGCGATCAGCGCGGTCCTGATCGCGGCCCTGACGGCATTCCTGCTCGGCTTCGCGCCCAACGTCGCCAAGCCCGACCAGGCGCTCGGTACGAGCGCCGCCCTCGGCCTCGCGATGAGCGGCTTCGCCAACACCGCGCTCGCGCTCGTCGCCGCGGCGACCTTCCTGTCGGCGGCGATGACCGTCACCGGCCTCGACAAGCGCATCGCGCTGTTCGTGCTCTCCAAGGTCGGCGCGAAGACGCACCGCGTCGTCGTGGGGGCGATTCTGGTCGGCATCGTGCTCGCCTTTCTCGTGCCCTCGACGACCGCCCGGGTCGCCTGCCTCGTTCCGATCATGATGGGCATCATTCTCGCCTTCGGCGTCGACAGGCAGTCGCGCTTCGCGGGCCTGCTCATCATCACGACGGCGCAAGCCGCCTCGATCTGGAACGTCGGCATCAAGACGGCCGCCGCGCAGAACATGGTGGCCATCGGTTTCATCGAGAAGACGCTCAAGGGAACGATCACCTATCCGGAATGGTTCATCGCCGCGGCGCCCTGGGCGATCCTCATGTCGATCGTGCTCTACATCGTCATGATCAAGATGATGCCGCCCGAAATGGACGAGATCGCGGGCGGCGAGGAAGCGATCCGCCGGGCCTTGGCGCAGCTCGGTCCGATGAGCGCCGCCGAATGGAGGCTGCTCGCCGTGTCCCTGTCGCTCCTCTTCCTCTGGGCCACCGAGGGCATCCTGCATCGTTTCGACACCTCGACGACCACGGTCGCCGCGATCGGCATCCTGTTCCTGCCGTGGATCGGGGTGATGGGCTGGAAGCAGGCGCAGCCGAGGATTCCCTGGGGCACGCTCGTCCTCTTCGGCATCGGCATCTCGCTCGGCACGGCGCTGCTGCAGACCAAGGCCGCAGGATGGCTCGCCGACATCATCGTCAGGAACCTGGGACTCGCAGACTCGCCCGCGTTCGCCATCGTCGCGCTGATGTCGCTGTTCCTGATCGTCGTGCACCTGGGCTTCGCCAGCGCCACGGCGCTCGCCTCGGCGATGATCCCGATCATGATCGGCGTGCTGCAGGCGATCAAGACGCCCGGGCTCAATCTCATCGGCATGACCATGATCCTGCAGTTCGTGGTGAGCTTTGGCTTCATTCTCCCGGTGAACGCGCCGCAGAACATGGTCGCCTATGGGACCGGGGCGTTCGCCGCGAAGGATTTCGTGAAGACCGGCCTGGTGCTCACGCTGGCCGGCTACGCGCTGGTGCTGCTGCTCGGTGCGACCTACTGGAGGTGGATGGGCTACCTCGTCAAGTAGCGAGGGCCTCGCGTGCTTCCGTGTAGGCGTAGCCGAGCGCCGCGGCGACTTCCCGCCGCGTCACCTTACCGTGGAAGATATTGAGCCCGTCGCGCAAGCCGGCGTTCGCCCGCAGCGCCTCCAGGACTCCGCGCTGCGCGAGCTCCAGCACGAACGGCAGCGTCGCGTGGTTGAGCGCATAGGTGGAGGTGCGCGGCACGGCGCCGGGCATGTTGGCGACGCAGTAGTGGAGGATGCCTTCGACTGTATACACGGGATCGGCGTGCGTCGTCGGCCGCGATGTCTCGAAACAGCCGCCCTGATCGATGGCCACGTCGACGAGCACTGCGCCTTTCTTCATCGTCGAGAGCATCGCGCGCGTGACGAGCTTGGGCGCAAGCCCTCCGGGCACCATGGCGGACCCGATCACGGCGTCGGCTTCGCGCAGTTCCCGGTCAATGTCTGCCGGACCGGAGACGAATGCGCGCAAGCGCGGACCCAGCTCGGCTTGCAGTCTCTGAAGCGGTCCGGCCGACCGGCTGAGCACCACCACCTCGGCGCCCATTCCCGCCGCGACGCGCGCCGCGTTCGAGCCGACGACGCCCGCGCCCAGCACGACTAGACGAGCCGGGGCGATGCCGGCCGCGCCGGAAATCAGCACGCCGCGGCCGCCGCTCGGCCGCTCGAGATGGTGCGCCGCCACCTGGACCGCCATGCGTCCGGCCACCTCGGACATGGGGGCGAGGAGCGGCAGGCCGCCAGCCGGGGACGCCACGGTTTCGTAGGCAATCGCGGTCACGCCGCTCGCGACCAGATCGCGCACCTGATCCGGATCCGGCGCGAGGTGAAGGTAGGTGAACAGGGCCTGCCCGGGGCGGAGGCGCGCGCGTTCCACGGCCAGGGGCTCCTTCACCTTGACGATCAGCTCGACCGCGGCAAAGATTTCTTCCGGAGCCGAGGCGATGCTCGCGCCAGCTGCCCTGTAGTCCCCATCGCTCGCTCCGATGCCCTCGCCGGCGTTCTTCTCGACCAGGACGCGGTGTCCTCGCGTAGCCAGCTCGCGCACGCTCTCCGGGGTCAGGCCGACCCGGTATTCGTGAACCTTGATCTCCTTGGGTACGCCGATCAGCATTTTCACAGGGTAAGGAGCTTCGGTGCGCCGCGGATTGACCCATGTCAACGGACCGGGCAGCGAGTCAGTCATCATTTGAGCCGGGATCCCGAAGTTCAGAGGCTATGCGATGGGCAGACCGGCTGGTGAGGTTTCAGCGGCTGAGGCGGGGGCGGTCCACAACGCCGATATCGCGCGCGCCTTCGAGGAAATCGCCGACCGGCTCGAGATCGGCGACGCGAATCCCTTTCGCGTGCGCGCCTATCGCAATGCCGCCCGGGTCGTGGGCGAGCTGAAGCTCGACGTCGCGGCGCGAATCCGCGGCGGCGAGCCGCTGCCCAAGCTCCCGGGAATCGGCGAGGACCTGGCGGGCAAGCTCGGCGAACTCGCGACGACCGGCCGTTGCGCGATGCTCGAGCGCCTGCGCAGGAAGATGCCGCCCGCGATCACCGAGTTGTTGCGCATTCCGGGGCTGGGACCGAAGCGCGTCAGGGCGCTGTACCGCGAGCTCGACGTGCAGACGCTCGAGCAGCTCCAGCGCGCGGCACGGGACCAGCGCATCCGCGAGCTCCCGGGATTCGGCGAGAAAAGCGAGCTGAACCTGCTGCAATCCGTCGAGGCGCGGCTCTCGAAGGCGCGGCGCTTCAAGCTCGCCGTCGCGGCCCAGTACGCCGAGGCGCTCGTCGCGTATCTGCGCAAGTCCGCCGGCGTCGGCGAGATCGTCGTCGCGGGCAGCCTGCGCCGCATGCGCGAGACGGTAGGCGACATCGACATTCTCGCGACGGCCGACGCCCGCAGCGACGTCATGGAGCGCTTCGTGCGCTACGGTGAAGTGAGGGACGTTCTGTCCCGCGGCGAGACGCGAGCCAGCGTGGTGCTCGCCTCGGGAATCCAGGTGGATCTGCGCGTCGTGCCACGGGAAAGCTACGGCGCGGCCTTGCACTATCTCACCGGCTCGAAGGCGCACAACATCGCCGTCAGGCAGCTCGCCCAGGCGCGCGGCCTGAAGCTCAACGAATACGGCGTGTTTCGCGGCGCCAGGCGCATCTCCGGCGACACCGAGCAATCGGTTTTCGAAGCCGTGGGCCTGCCCTACATCGAGCCGGAACTGCGCGAGGAGCACGGCGAGATCGAGGCGGCGCGAGCCGGACGACTGCCGAAGCTGATCGAGCTCGGCGATCTGCGGGGCGACCTCCACGCCCACAGTAAATGGAGCGACGGCCGGAGCTCGATCCGCGAGATGGCGCTCGCCGCCCGTGAGCACGGACTTTCCTACCTCGCCATCACCGATCATTCGCGGCGGCTCGCCTTGGCGCACGGGCTCGATCCGGAGCGCCTGCGGCGGCAATGGGGCGAGATCGAAGCGACCGAGGTTCCGGGGATCACGCTGCTGAAGGGCATCGAGGTCGACGTCCTGGAGGACGGCACGCTCGATCTGCCCGACTCCGTGCTCGGGGGGCTGGACCTGGTGGTCGCCGCCGTGCACAGCAAGTTCAATCTCTCGCGCGAGCGCCAGACCGAGCGCATTCTTCGCGCCCTCGACCATCCGCTCGTCGGCATGCTCGCGCACCCGCTGGGGCGCCTGATCGACGCGCGCGAGCCCTACGACGTGGACATGCTCAGGATTGTGCGCAAGGCCGCCACCCTCGGGCGCTACCTCGAATTGAACGCGCATCCGGAGCGCCTCGATCTCCTCGATACGCACTGCCGCATGGCGAAGGACGAAGGCGTGCTGGTCAGCATCAATTCCGACGCGCACAGCGTGCATGAGTTCGACAACCTGAGATACGGCATCGGCCAGGCGCGGCGGGGATGGCTGGAGAAGAAGGACGTGCTCAACACGCTGCCGCTTGGCGAGCTGCGCCGGCTGCTGCCGGGTGCGAAGTCCGGTGGACAGCGCGAGAAAGGGGTCAGCTGAAAAGCTTTTCCTATTTCGAGCACGACGCCGATATAGGTATCATCGGCCAGGGCGCGACGCTGCAGAAGGCGTTCGAGTCCGCCGCCGAAGCGATGTTCGCCGTCATGGCCGATCCGCAGTCACTGGGGGAATCGCTGGAGGTGTCGGTGTCCTTCACCGAGGACGATGTCGAGCTTGCGCTCGTCCAATGGCTCAACGCCTTGCTCGGTGCGGCGAGGGAGCGGGGCGCGGTCTTCCGCCGCTTCGCGCTCGCGCGCGAGGGCTCGCGCTGGAGCGGTCGCGCCTGGGGCGAGCCCTGGCGTGAGGAGCTGGAGAGGGGGACGGAAGTGAAGGGCGCGACGCTCACCATGCTCTCGGTCAGGCAGGCGGACGGCGCCGGCTGGGAAGCGCGCTGCGTGATCGACGTCTAGGGGAAAGCAAGTGAACCTCGAGCGACTGGAACAGACCGGCCCCTGGGCCTGGCGCGTGAAGCACGAGCCAGGCGCATCCGCACGTGAAATGCGCGCCGAAGCGGTTCTCTACGGCGATGCCGAGCTGCTGCGCACCATGGACGACAAGGTGCTCGAGCAGATCACGAACGTCGCGCGCCTCCCGGGCCTCGTCGGCCCGGCCCTCGCCATGCCCGACGCTCACTGGGGCTACGGCTTTCCGATCGGCGGCGTGGCTGCGTTCGATCCCGAGCGGGGCGGCGTCATTTCCGCGGGCGGCGTGGGCTTCGACATCTCCTGCGGCATACGCTGCCTGCGCACGAGCCTCACGGCGGACGAGCTCGCGCCGCTCGCGACCAGGCTCGCCGACAGCCTGTACCGCGACATTCCCGCCGGGGTCGGAGTCGAAGGCAGCCTGCAGCTCTCGATCGGAGAGCTGGATTCCGTGCTCCTCGACGGAGCGCGCTGGGCGGTGCGCCACGGTTACGGCGAGGAAGCCGAGCTCGAATACGTGGAGGAGCGCGGCCGCGTCGGGGGCGCGAAGCCGCAGAACGTTTCGCAGCTCGCGAAGAAGCGCCAGCGCGGGGAGATGGGCACGCTCGGCTCGGGCAACCACTACCTCGAGGTGCAGGTCGTCGAGCGCATCGACGACGCGGCAGCGGCGGAGGCCTATGGGCTTCGCGCCGGGCAGGTCGTCGTGTCCATCCACTGCGGATCGCGGGGCCTCGGTCACCAGATCGGCACCGATTTCCTCGTCAGTCTTGCCAAGGCGGCCGGCCGGCTGGGGATCGCGCTGCCCGATCGCGAGCTCGCCTGCGCGCCGATCCGGTCGCCCGAAGGCGAGCAGTACATCGGCGCCATGAATGCGGCGATCAACTGTGCGCTCGCCAACCGCCAGATCCTCGCGCATCTCGCGCGGCGGACCCTCTTGCATTTCTTTCCGGGCGCGCGCGTCGAGACGCTGTTCGACGTCTCGCACAACACCTGCAAGGCCGAGCGCCACGAGGCGAATGGCAGGGAGCGCCTGCTGTGGGTGCACCGCAAGGGCGCGACGCGCTCGCTCGCCCCGGGCCATCCCGACATCCCGAAGCGCTACCGCGATGCCGGCCAGCCGGTGATCATAGGCGGCAGCATGGGCACCGGCTCGTACGTGCTCGCCGGGGTGGCCTCGAGCGAGGCGCGCGCCTGGAGCTCGGCGAGCCACGGCGCGGGACGCGCCATGAGCCGCCACCAGGCGCTCAGGCAATGGCAGGGCCGGGAGCTCGTCGACTCGCTGCGCGAGCGCGGTATCCTGATCCGCACGCGCTCGATGCGCGGCGTAGCCGAGGAAGCCCCGGGCGCCTACAAGGACGTGGACCGCGTCGCCGAAGCGACCGAGGGCGCGGGCCTCGCGCGCCGCGTCGCCTTCCTGAGGCCCGTGGTCTGCGTGAAAGGCTGAGGCGCTTCCGCAGCTCGACACCCGAAACCGATATTCCGATAGGAGAAGACACCATGGATTACAAGACGATTCTCGTGCACCTCGACGCCGGCGCGCGCAGCTCGGAGCGCCTGGAACTCGCGCTCGCTCTCGCCGACCGCTACGACGCGCATCTGGTCGGCCTGTTTGCGCTCAGCGCTGTGAGGATGCCCTCGTACGTTCGTGCCGACACCGTCGCCTTGCTGATCGCAGCCCAGGACCGCCAGCGGGCCGAGGCAGCCGCCAAGGCCGAGGCGGCGTTCCGCGCAGCCGCGGCGAGGTACGGCAGCGTGAAGGCGGAGTGGCGCGTCTCTCATGCCGACGCGCTGGGCGCAGTCCAGCTGAGCGCGCTCTATTCCGATCTGGTCATCGTCGGGCAGCGGGAGCGCGACGCCGAGCGCGAAACCGGCATCGCGCCGGAATTCGTCGACGAGCTCGTCGTGTCATGCGGGCGTCCCGTGCTCGTCGTTCCCTACGCCGGGCACTTTCCCGATGCGGGCAAGAGGGTGCTCGTCGCGTGGAACGCGTCCGCCGAAGCGTCGCGAGCCGTGTCGGACGCCTTGCCCCTGCTCGCGGGTGCGGAGCGCGTGAACGTGGTCGTATTCGCAGCCGGGCCCGCCGGCGGCCACGGCGAGGAACCGGGCGCGGACGCCGCACTGTACCTCGCGCGTCACGGCGTGAAGGCGGCGGTATCGCGATACGGCAGTCCGGGCCTCGATATCGGATCGCAGATCCTCTCCCGCGCCGCGGACATGACCGTCGATCTCATCGTGATGGGCGCTTACGGTCACTCCAGGATCCGCGAGCTCGTGCTCGGCGGCGCGACGCGGACGATACTCGAATCCATGACCGCGCCGGTG
>Ga0326726_10002885_pt1 | contig 15735 bp, 12 predicted proteins | sample MHFenrmetagenome_2_FD_207603 | JGI IMG/M metagenome (GOLD analysis project Ga0326726, IMG submission 207603) | Lab enriched peat soil microbial communities from Michigan Hollow, Ithaca, NY, United States - MHF15MN | ecosystem: Environmental > Terrestrial > Soil > Wetlands > Peat | place: USA...
CCGCCCGTCATCCCGCCGCGTTGCCGCCTGTCGGGGCTCGAGGCGCTCAACATCGGGCCCGAGATGCGCTTCGTCAATGTCGGCGAGCGCACGAATGTCACGGGCTCGGCGAAGTTCCGCAAGCTGATCGAGGCGGGCGACTACATGTCCGCGCTCGCGATCGCGCGCGACCAGGTGGCCGCCGGCGCGCAGCTCATCGACGTCAACATGGACGAGGGCATGCTCGATTCGCAGGCCGTCATGGTGCGGTTCCTGAACCTGGTCGCGTCCGAGCCCGACATCGCGCGAGTGCCGATCATGATCGACTCGTCGAAGTGGTCGGTCATCGAGGCGGGCCTCAAGTGCCTGCAGGGTAAGGGTGTCGTCAATTCGATCTCGCTGAAGGAGGGCGAGGGCCCGTTCCTCGAGCAGGCGCGCAAGGTCCGCCGCTACGGCGCCGCGGTCGTCGTGATGGCGTTCGACGAGCAGGGCCAGGCCGACACGATCGAACGCAAGCTCGCGATCTGCGGCCGCGCCTTCGGCCTCCTGACACGCGTGGCCGGCTTCCTGCCGGAGGACATCATCTTCGATCCGAACATCTTCGCGGTCGGCACCGGCATCGAGGAGCATTCGGGCTACGGCGTCGCGTTCATCGAGGCCGTGCGGCGGATCAAGCAGCAATTCCCGGGTGTCCTGACCAGCGGCGGTGTCAGCAATGTTTCCTTCTCGTTCCGCGGCAACGACGCATTGCGCGAGGCGATGCACGCGGTTTTCCTGTACCACGCCGTGCAGGCCGGGCTCGACATGGGCATCGTCAACGCGGGCCAGCTCGGCATCTACGAGGAGATTTCGCCGGAACTGCGCGAGCGCTGCGAGGACGTGATCCTGAACCGGCGTCCCGACGCGACGGAGCGCCTGATGGAGATCGCGCAACGCTACCGCGGCGACGGCGCCGCGCGGCGCGCCGAGGACCTGGCCTGGCGCGGCTGGCCGGTGCAGAAGCGCCTCGAGCACGCACTGATCAAGGGCATCGACGAATTCATCATCGAGGACGTCGAAGCGGCGCGACTGGAAGCCGCACGCCCGCTCGATGTCATCGAGGGTCCGCTGATGGACGGCATGAACGTGGTCGGCGACCTGTTCGGCTCGGGGAAGATGTTCCTGCCGCAGGTCGTCAAGTCCGCGCGCGTGATGAAGCGCGCGGTCGCCCACCTCGTGCCCTACATCGAGCGCGAGAAAGGCGGCGCCCGGATGAGCAACGGCAAGATCATCATGGCGACCGTCAAGGGCGACGTGCACGACATCGGCAAGAACATCGTCGGCGTCGTGCTCCAGTGCAACAACTTCGAGGTCGTGGACCTCGGCGTCATGGTGCCGGCGCAGCGCATCCTCGAGACCGCGCGCGAGCAGTCGGCCGACATGATCGGGCTCTCGGGCCTGATCACGCCGTCGCTCGACGAGATGGTGCACGTGGCGCACGAGATGCAGCGCCAGGGATTCACGATACCGCTGCTGATCGGCGGCGCAACGACTTCCCCGGCGCACACCTCGGTCAGGATCGATCCTGAATATGGCTACGGCGTCGTCTACGTCAAGGACGCATCGCGATCCGTCGGCGTCTGCCAGACGCTGGTCACGCCTGAGGCACGCGAGGCCTTCTTCGCGCGCGTGAAGACCGAGCACGCGACGCGGCGCGAGCAGCACGCGGGCCGCAAGCGGCGCCCTGAGGGACTCGCCCTCGCCGATGCGCGCGCCCGCAAGCCGGCGTTCGACTGGTCCGCGTATCGCCCGCCGGTGCCGCGATTCCTCGGCACCCGGTCGCTCGGGCCGCTGCCGCTCAAGGAACTGGTCCCGTTCATCGACTGGATGCCGTTCTTCAATGCCTGGGAATTCTCGGGCAAGTTCCCGGACATACTGAAGGACCCGGAGCGCGGCGCAGCCGCGAGCGCGCTGTGGAAGGACGCGCGCGCGATGCTCGACACGCTGGTGCGCGAGCGATGGCTCGTGGCGCGTGCGGTGCTCGGGTTCTTCCCGGCCGCTTCGGTCGGCGACGACATCGAGATCCATGCCGGTGCGGGCCGCGCCGAGGCGCACGCGATGCTGCATCACCTGCGCCAGCAGAAGGTCAAGCCTGCGGGCCAGCCGCAGTACTGCCTGTCGGACTTCGTCGCGCCCCGCGACTCGGGCCGCGACGATTTCATCGGCGCGTTCGCGGTGACCGCCGGCATCGGCATCGAGCCGCATGTCGCGCGCTTCGAGGCGGCGCACGACGACTATTCCGCGATCCTGCTAAAGTCGCTTGCCGACCGACTCGCCGAGGCGACCGCCGAGTCGATGCACCTGCGCGTGCGCCGCGAGTTCTGGGGCTACGCGCCCGAGGAGAGCCTGACGAACGAACAGCTGGTGCGCGAGGAGTATCGGGGCATCCGCCCGGCGCCCGGCTACCCGGCCTGCCCGGACCACACCGAGAAGGCGACGCTGTGGCGGCTGCTGGATGCCGAGGCCGCGACCGGCATCCGGTTGACCGAATCGTACGCGATGTACCCGGCGGCTTCGGTCAGCGGCTGGTACTTCTCGCATCCGGACGCGCGTTACTTTGCGGTCGGCACGATCGGCGCGGACCAGCTCGAGGATTACGCGCGACGCAAGGGCATCCCGTTGCCGGAGGCGCGCCGCTGGCTGTCGCCAAATCTCGGCCGCGATTCGGAAGCCGACGCGGCCTGAAGGCCGGTTCCCCGAAGCTGCGCCTCATTGCGCCGCCGGCGCGCCCTCGATGCCATCGAGCAGCCGGACCCCGCCCAGCATCGACATCTGCCGCAGGATCCAGGCCTGGCGCTGCTGGACATAGGGCGAGGGGCGGTCCACGCGGAAGCGCTTCGGGTTCGGCAGCACCGCGGCGAGCAATGCGGCCTCGTTGCGATTGAGCCGTGCGGCCGGCTTGCGGAAGAAATGGCGGCTGGCGGCCTCGACGCCCCAGACTCCGCGGCCGAACTCGGCGCTGTTGAGGTAGACCTCGAGGATGCGCTGCTTCGGCCACAGCCATTCGATCCACAGCGTGTACCAGGCCTCGAGACCCTTGCGCACCCAGCTCTGGCCCGGCCACAGGAAGAGATTCTTTGCGACCTGCTGGCTGATCGTGCTCGCGCCGCGCAGCCGACGCCCGTGCTTCGCTTCGGCCAGCGCCTTGTCGATCGCCTCGAGGTCAAAGCCCTGGTGCCCCAGGAACTTCTGGTCTTCCGACGCGATGACCGCGACCGCCGCCTGCTTCGAGATCTCGGGCCAGGGGACCCAGTCATGATCGGGGCGCAGGCCGGAGTGCTCCTTGTCAGCGGCCGCCATCCAGTCGCCGATCATGAACGAAGTGATCGGAACCGGCAGCCAGCGGAAGGCCGCGACCTGCAGGACGCTCAGGACGGCAAGCGACAGCAGGCCGATCGCGAGCATCCGCGCGATGCGCGCCGGCCAGGATCGCCGTGTCATGGAGAATTGCCTTCAGCCGGCTTCTGCACGGCGCGCGGACGTCACGACGACCGGCTCGACCGGCACGTCGTCATGGCCCTGTTTGCGCCCGGTCTTGACTGCCGCGATCTTGTCGATGACGTCCATGCCGTCCACGACGCGGCCGAACACCGCATAGCCGAAGTTGCCGGGCTTGTGGTCAAGGAAGGCGTTGTCCACGAGGTTGATGAAGAACTGCGCTGTGGCGCTGTTGACGTCGTTGGTGCGCGCCATCGCGAGCGACCCGCGGCGGTTGCGCAGGCCATTGGTGGCTTCGTTGGCGATCGGCTTGCGCACCGGTTTCTGCGACATGTCGGCCTTGAAACCGCCACCCTGGACCATGAAACCCGGAATCACGCGGTGGAAGACGGTGCCGTCGAAATGGCCGTCGTCCACGTAACGCAGGAAATTCTCGCTGGAGACCGGCGCCGACCCGGCATCCACTTCGACCGTGAAGGTCCCGAGCGAGGTTTCGAAACGGATCATGTGCTGTGCTCCCCCTGGTGAGCCGTAATTCTAATGCCGATCAGCCCGCAATGCCGCGCGTCGCGCGCGGCAGGCCCGCGAGGTCGCTTTGCGTCGCGATGCGCTTCAGGCCCGCAACGCTCATCAGGGCCCGCACCGCCGCGCCCTGGGTCGCGCCGTGCTCGACGGCCAGCAGGCCGCCTGCGGCGAGATGCGCCGGAGCGCCGGCGCAGACTCGTGCGAGCGCATCGAGTCCTTCCGGTCCCGCCACGAGCGCGGCGCGGGGCTCGTGCACGAGCGCCGCGAGCGCGGGATCGCTTTCGGCGACATAGGGCGGATTCGCGACGATCGCGTGGAACCTGAGCGCGTCCACGGGCTCGTACCAGGAACCCTGCAGGAAACGCACGTTGCCGATGCGCAGGCGCTGCGCGTTGCGCGCGGCGACCTCGAGTGCTGCCGCACTTTGATCCACGCTGGTCACCGACGCATCCGGCCGCTCGCTCGCGATTGCGAGCGCCACCGCGCCGCTGCCGGTGCCGAGATCGAGCACGGCCGGTCTCGCCACCGTCCGCAGTTCGTCGAGCGCAGCCTCCACCAGCAATTCGGTTTCCGGGCGCGGCACCAGCACGTCGGGCGTCACTTCGAGATCCAGGGTCCAGAATCCGCGCCGGCCGGTCAGGTAGGCGACGGGCTCGCCTTCGGAGCGCCGCGCGGCCAGGGCCGCGAGCGCCGCGGTCTGCGCCTCATCCAGTTCCCGCTCCGGGGCGGCCGCGAGCGCCGCGCGGCTGCAGGCGAGCACATGCGCCAGCAGCAACTCGGCGTCCAGGTCGGCCGAAGGGGAGGCCGCGAGCTTGCGCCGCAGCTCGAACCAGGCCTCGCCAGCGCGCGTCATTCGAGGACGGCCAGCTCCTCGGCCCGGTGCTCGCGCAGGAGTGCGTCCATCACTTCGTCGAGGTCGCCATTGATGATGTCGTCGAGGCGGTAGAGCGTCAGCTCGATGCGGTGATCGGTCAGGCGTCCCTGCGGAAAGTTGTAGGTCCGGATGCGCTCCGAGCGGTCGCCGGTGCCGACCTGCAATTTCCGCGTGCGGGCCTTCTCGGCGCTTGCGCGCTCGCGCTCGGCAGCGAGCAGGCGGGCGCGCAGCAGCGACATCGCGCGGGCGCGGTTCTTGTGCTGCGAGCGTTCGTCCTGGCACTCGACGACGATGCCGGTCGGCAGGTGCGTGATGCGCACCGCCGAGTCGGTCTTGTTGACGTGCTGGCCGCCGGCGCCGGAGGAGCGGTAGGTGTCCACGCGCAGCTCGGCCGGATTGATCTCGACGGTCTCGACCTCGTCCACCTCGGGAAGGACCGCCACGGTGCAGGTCGAGGTGTGGATCCGCCCCTGCGACTCGGTCGCGGGAACGCGCTGCACCCGGTGCGTGCCCGACTCGAATTTCAGGCGCGCATAGACGCCGCGGCCGGCGATCCGGCTGATCACCTCGCGATAGCCGCCGTGCTCGCCGCGGCTCTCGGACAGCAGTTCCACCGTCCAGCCGCGCCGCTCCGCATAGCGCGAGTACATCCGGAACAGGTCGCCGGCGAAGATCGCCGCCTCGTTGCCGCCTGCGGCGGCGCGGATCTCGAGGAATACGTCGTGGTCGTCGAGCGGATCCGGCGGCACGAGCATCTGCTGCAGGTCCGTCTCGTCGGTCGCGGCGGCGGCTGCAAGTTCCGCGGCCTCCTGGCGCGCCATCTCGCGGACCGCGGGGTCCTTGTCGGCGGCCATCGCCTCGGCCGCCGCGAGCTGCCGCTCGCGTTCGCGATAACGCTCGAATGCCCGGACCAGCGGCTCGATGCGCGCGAACTCGACCGACAGGTCGCGGAATTTCTCGGGTTTCGCGATGACCGCGGGGTCGGACAGCATCCGCTCGATCTCGGCGCGGCGATCGGCGGTGCGTTCGAGCCGGCGGCGGATCGTGTCCTTCACTGCTCGCCGCGCCCGGGCTGCAACAGGCGGGCCGCCGCGGCCGCGAGCTCGGCGTCGCCGCTCTCGGCAGCCTCGCGAAGCGCAGTGGACGGCCCGTGCAGCAGGCGGTTGGTCAGCGTCGCGGCCAGGAACTCCAGCACCTCGTCCGCCGGCTTTCCCGCGGCCAGCATGCGCCGTGCCTGCTCGAGCGTCTGTTCACGCGCCGCCTCGGCCTGTCCGCGCAGGTCGCGGATCAGCGGCACGGCGTCGCGCGCCTTCAGGCCGGACATGAACCGCTCGACTTCGTCCGCGATCAGGTGGACCGCGGCATCCGCCTCTTCCTGGCGCGCCTTGATGTTTTCGTCGATGACCTCGCGCAAATCGTCGATCGTGTACAGGTAGACGTCCTCGAGCCCGGCGACGCGCGGGTCGATGTCGCGCGGCACGGCGAGATCGAGCATGAATACCGGCCGGCGGCGGCGCTCTGCGATGGCCGTGCGGGTCGCCTCGAGTCCGATGACGTGTCCGGGGCTAGCCGTGGAACTGACGACGATGTCCGCCTGCGCGAGGTGGGCATCCAGCGCGTCGAGCGAGATCGCCGAGGCCTTGAAGGCGGCGGCGAGGCGCTGCGCGCGGTCGAGGCTTCGATTGGCGATGATCATGTTCCCGATCTTCTGCGCATGCAGGTGGCGTGCGGCGAGCTCGATCATGTCGCCGGCGCCTACCAGCAGCGCCGTGTGGCGCTCGAAGCCCGTGAAGATCCGGCGCGCGAGCTGGATGCCGGCCGATGCAACCGAAACCGCGCTCGCGCCGATCGCCGTCTCGGTGCGGACGCGCTTCGCGACCGAGAAGGTCGTCTGGAACAGCCGGTTCAGCTGCGATCCCACGGTCCCCGCCTGCTGGGCCGCGCGGTAGGCGTCCTTCAGCTGGCCGAGGATCTGGGGCTCTCCCAGGATCATCGAGTCGAGGCCCGACGCGACGGAGAAAACATGGCGCACGGCGTCGGCGCCCTCGAGCCGGTACAGGCAATCCTTCAGCTGCGGATTGCCGCCGGACCAGGACGCGAGCCAGTCCGGCAGCGATTCGCCGCCCGTATCGGCGACGCAATAGATCTCGGTCCGATTGCAGGTCGAGACGATCAGCCCCTCCTGGATGCCGCTCTGCGCGCTGAGCGCGCCGAGCGCCTGCGGCAGGCGAACGGCGTCGAATACGATGCGCTCGCGCACATCGATGGGCGCAGTCCGATGATTCAGGCCGAAGACGAGGAGCGACATGATGGGCCGCATGCAAGAACCCGGAGGATTGTCCGGTAACGATCACGGCAGCACAAGCGCTGGGCTATAGTGATGAGATGTCACATTGGCTGCGTTGCCTCGTGCTGTTGCTTTCAGCCGGTGCCGCGGTTCCCGTCGCGGCGGCCTCCCTCTGTCCCGCCGGCGATGCCTATGACCTAGCGGTGAGCGCCGAGCGGGCCCTGGCCCGCGCCGACTGGCCGCTGGCCGCGCGCAAGTACGGCTGCGCTACGCAGCGTTCGGACGACGTGGCGGTCGCCGAGCGCGCGACCCGCATCGCCTACGACAATCACCAGCTCGAATATGCGGTCGCAGGCGCCAGGCGCTGGCTGGAGCTGGCGCCGGACAGCGAAGTTGCGCGCCGCTACCTCGCGACCGGACTGCTGCGGCTCTACGACGACGACGGCGCGGCCGCCCAGTTCACCACGCTCCTGAACACCTCGTACAAGGACCGCGCGCGCGGCTACGAGGCGCTGCTCGGGATCCTCGCGGAGGAACGCAACGAAACCGGCGCCGCGCGCGTAATGGAGCGGCTCGCCGCCGCGGATCCCGACCTTCCCGAAGCGCAATATGCGCGGAGCGTTCTGTGGCAGCGCGCCGAGAACGGCAAGCGCGCGCTCGCAGCGGCTGAGCGCGCCAACGCACTGCGCCCGGACTGGCGCATGGCGGAACTTGCGGAAGTCCGCGCGCTCTCGACGGCAGGACGGCGCGAGGAGGCGCTGGCGAGATCGGCGGCGCTGGCCGCCGGGGACGATCCATTCTCCAGGATCAGCCACGCCTGGCTCCTGGTCGCGAACCAGCGGCGCGCCGAGGCGACCGCGATCTTCGCGGAATTGAGCCGCGAGGGGGCGGCGGCAAGCGACGCGCAGGAGGGCCTCGGCGCCATCGCGCTCGACGAGCGCCGGTTCGACGACGCGACCCGAATCTTCAATGAACTCGCGCGCGATCCGCAGAATTCTGAGACCGTGCTGTGGTATCTGGGGCGCATCGCCGAGGAGAAGGGCGATGCGGCGCAGGCGGCGAGGCAATACCAGCGCATCAACTCGGGATCGCGCGCCGTGGCCGCGCACGCGCGCGCTTTCCGGCTGCTGCGCAAGCAGGCCCTGCCGGAACGCGCGGAATTCCAGCTCGACGAGTTCCTCGCCGCAGAGCCCGCCGAGACGCGCGATCTGATCGCGAGCGTCGGATCGGCGCTCGTCGACGAGGGGCAGGGCGAGCAGGCCGTGGCGCTCCTGGATCGCGCGCTCACGCTGATGCCGGACGACGATCTGCGGCTCGCACGCGGGTTCCTGTTCGAGCGGCTCGGGCGGCTCCCGGAGGCGGTCGCCGACATGCGCGCCGTGGCCGCCGACCGGCCAAACGATCCGGTGACGCTCAATGGACTCGGCTACACGCTCGTCGACCGGTCGATCGCAATCGACGAGGGCCGGCGCCTGATCGAGCGCGCGCTCGCGGACAAGCCGGACAGCTTCGCGATCCAGGATTCGATGGGCTGGGCGCTCGTGCGGCAGGGCAAGCCCGACGAGGGTCGCGGCTGGCTCGAGCGCGCCTGGGACAATTCCAGGGATCCCGAGGTGGCCGCGCACCTCGGCGAGACGCTGTGGCTGCTGGGCCGCACCGACGATGCTCGCCGCATCTGGGACCAGGCGCTCGCGGACAATCCCGACAGCGCGCCTCTCAAGCGCGCCATCGAGCGCCACTCGCGGTGATCCGCCGCGTCGCAGCCTGCGCCGTGTTCGCGCTCGCCGGCGGCTGCGCGACAGTGCCGCCGGCCGCCGATGCGGGAAGCTGGCCGGCGCGGCGTGCGGAGCTGCAGGCGCTTGAGTCCTGGACGCTCGATGGGCGCGTCGCCGTTGCAGCTGCTGACGAGGGATTCTCGGGAGGGCTTGCCTGGCGCCAGCAGGGCACAGGGGCGCAAATCGACCTGCGCGGGCCGCTGGGCGGCGTCGCGCTCGCGATCCAGCTCGACGGAACGCGGATGACGGTCACGGACGCCAACGGCACTTCCATCACAGGCGAAGCGGCAAGCGACTATGTGGCGTCCGAGATCGGTGCGCCGCTGCCGGTCGCCGAGCTGCGTTATTGGCTCGTCGGCGTGCCGGCGCCCGACCAGCCGCACCAGGAGAGCATCGGCGCCGACGGCCGTCTCCTGGCGCTCGAGCAGGCAGGCTGGCGCCTGCGTTATCCGCGTTACGACGCGGTCGGCCACTTCGCGCTGCCGGCGCGCATCGAGATCGAATCCGATGCTGCGCGGCTGCGGCTCGTCATTTCGAAATGGTCGCTGCCGCCATGAAGGCGGCGGCCTGGCCTGCGCCGGCCAAGCTCAACCTGTTCCTGCACGTCCTCGGCCGCCGCGCCGATGGCTATCACGAGCTGCAAACCGCCTATCAGCTGATCGACCTGGCGGACGAGCTCTGCTTCGAGTTGCGCGAAGATGGTGTCATCCGGCGGGTGGAAGGACCGGCGTCGGTGCCTGCGGAATCGGACTTGGCGGTCCGGGCCGCGCGGCGGCTCCAGGCAGCAACGGTCACCCGATTGGGTGTGGACATCCGGATCGCCAAGCGCATTCCGATCCAGGGAGGCCTGGGCGGGGGCAGTTCCGATGCCGCGACGACCCTGGTCGCCCTGAACGAGCTCTGGGAGCTGGGCTGGCCGGTCGAAGGACTCGCTGCCCTGGGCCGGGAGCTCGGCGCGGATCTGCCCCTTTTCATTCATGGTCATAGCGCCTGGGGGGAAGGAATCGGGGAGCGGCTGACCCCGCTCGACCTGCCGCCCAGGCATTACGCGGTCATATTCCCGGGGGTCGGAGTCAGCACGGCCGAGGTGTTTCAGGCTTCTGAATTGACAAGGAATTCTCCGAGCCTGACAATCCGCGCCTTCCTGCAGGCAGGCGGACGCAATGATTGCGCGCCAGTGGCGACCGGCCGCTACCCTGAAGTGGCCAGGGCGCTCGGCTGGCTCGCGCGGCGGGGCGATGCACGCCTCACCGGAACCGGCAGCTGCGTGTTCGCCGGATTTGCGGAGCGGGCGCAGGCCGAGGCCGCGCTCTCGGGCCTGCCGGGCGAGTGGACGGGATTCGTGGCACGAGGCCTCGACCGGTCGCCGCTGCAGGAACGCGTGGCGGCGGAACGGGCCTGGCAGGGGCAGGGTTGACGAATGGGGTGTCGCCAAGTGGTAAGGCAACGGATTTTGATTCCGTCATACGAAGGTTCGAATCCTTCCACCCCAGCCAGTTGATGCGCGGCGCGCGAAGCACGCCGCCATGAGGGAGACTCGCGTGGACCAGTCCACGATGGCCGTGTTCACCGGCAATGCGAATCCGATGCTCGCGCAGGACATCGTGCGCCATCTGATGCAGCCGCTGGGCCGCGCTTTCGTCGGCCGGTTCAGCGACGGCGAGATACAGGTCGAGATCATGGAGAACGTCCGCGGCAAGGACGTCTACCTGGTGCAGTCGACCTGCCCGCCGGCCAACGAGCACCTGATGGAGCTCCTGGTCATGGCCGATGCCTGCCGGCGCGCCTCGGCCGGGCGGATCACCGCGGTGATCCCGTACCTGGGTTATGCGCGCCAGGACCGGCGGCAGCGCGCGATGCGCGTGCCGATCACGGCGAAGCTGGTGGCCGACATGATCGGCCGCGCGGGCGTGAACCGCGTGCTGACGGTGGACCTGCACGCCGACCAGATCCAGGGATTCTTCGACGTGCCCGTGGACAATGTCTATGCGTCGCCCGTGCTGCTGGGCGAAGTGTGGAAGCAGAAGTACGAGAACATGATCGTGGTGTCGCCGGACGTCGGCGGCGTGGTCCGCGCGAGGGCGCTGGCGCGGCGCCTGGACAACGCGGACCTCGCGATCATCGACAAGCGGCGGGCGCGCGCCAACGAGTCGCAGGTGATGAACATCATCGGCGATGTGCGCGGCAAGTCCTGCGTGATGGTGGACGACCTGGTGGATACGGCGGGCACGCTGTGCCTCGCGGCCCAGGCGCTGAAGGACGAGGGCGCGGAGCGCGTTACGGCCTACATCACGCACCCGGTGCTGTCGGGAGCGGCGGTCGAGCGGATTGCGAACTCGGCCCTCGACGAGCTGGTCGTGACCGACACGATTCCGCTTCGCGAGGATGCGCGGGCCTGCAAGCGCATCCGCGTGATGACGGTCGCGGGGCTCCTCGCCGAGACGATGCGGCGGATCCGCGACGAGGAATCCGTCAGTTCGCTGTACGTGGATTAGGAGGGGCCGACCCCTCCGAAGGCAGTCGCCGGATGGTCCGGCGGCGCCTGCAACGGGACGCCGGTGCCTGGTCGCGGGCCGGCATCCCCTGAATCGGGAGACATAGACATGAAGACTTCTTTCGAACTCATCGCCGAGTTCCGGGAAGACCAGGGCAAGGGTGCGAGCCGCCGCCTGCGTCATCTCGGCAAGGTCCCGGCGATTCTCTATGGCGGACGGCGCGACGCGCGCACGCTCCTTCTGGATCACACGAAGCTGGCGCAGCTGATGGACGACGAGCGTTTCTACTCGACGATCCTGAACCTGCGCGTGGGTGACCAGACGCAGGCAGCCGTGCTGAAGGACGTCCAGCGCCATCCGTACAAGAACATGATCATGCACATCGACTTCCAGCGCGTGCTGGAGGACGAGAAGATCAAGATGATCGTGCCGCTGCACTTCAAGGGCGGCGCCGAGGCCAAGGGCGTCAAGGACCAGGGCGGCGTGCTCTCGCACGTGCGCAACGACATCGAGGTCACCTGCCTGCCCAAGGACCTGCCGGAATTCATCGAAGTGGATGTCTCCGGCCTCGAGCTCAACCAGGTCCTCCAGCTGTCGGACCTCCGGCTACCCGCGGGCGTCGAGATCGTGGAACTGCTCGCCGGCCGCGACAAGCCCGTGGCCTCGATCCATATGCCGCGCGTCGAGGAAGAGGAAGTGCCGGTCGTCGACGAGGCCGCTGCTGCGGCTGCAGCCGCCGGCACCGCCGCCGCACCGGGCGCGCCCGGTGCTCCGGGTGCTGCACCGGGCGCTGCTCCCGGCGCCGCGCCGGGCGCCGCACCCGCGGCGGGTGCCGCTCCCGCGGCCGACGCCAAGGGCGCCGCCGGCAAGGGCGGGAAGGACGGCAAGGACGCCAAGAAGGGCGACGGCAAGAAGTAAGGCTCGGGTTGCAATCGGACGGCGGGGCCGCCCCTGTGGCGGCCCCTGCCTTTTGGCGAGGACGGGTTCATGGCGGGTTTGGCGTTGCAGCTGGTTGTCGGGCTCGGGAATCCGGGCGCCGAACACGCGGCCACGCGACACAACGCGGGATTCTGGTTCATCGATGAACTGGCGAGCCGGCACGACGGCCGGCTGAAGCCGGAGCATCGCTACAACGCCGATGCGGGCCGGGTCACCATCGAGGGCGTCGCGTTGTGGCTGCTGAAGCCGATGGCCTACATGAACCGCAGCGGCCTTTCGGTCCGCTCGTTCTGCGATTACCTGCAGGTGCCGGGGGAATGCGTGCTGGTCGTGCACGACGAGCTCGACCTGCCGCCGGGCATCGCGCGGCTCAAGCAGGGCGGCGGCGCGGGCGGCCACAATGGGCTCAAGGACGTGATCAGTCATGTGGGCGAGGATTTCTGGCGGCTGCGCATCGGCATCGGGCACCCGGGGAGCCGCGACGACGTGATCGACTACGTGCTCGAACCGCCTTCGACCGTCGATGAGCGGCTGATCCGCGAGGCCATCGAACTTTCGGTCGCGGAATTTCCGCGGCTGCTCACGGACGGCGCGGAGGCGATGATGAACCGCCTGCACGCCAGACCGCCGGCACAGGATGCGCCCGGCTAGGCCGGCGCCGCAGGTCCATCATGGGTATCCGTTGTGGAATCGTCGGGCTGCCGAACGTCGGCAAGTCGACGCTGTTCAATGCGCTGACCCGCGCAAAGATCGCCGCCGAGAACTATCCGTTCTGCACCATCGACCCGAATATCGGCATCGTGCCGGTGCCGGACCCGCGCCTCGACGCGCTGGCCGCGATCGCAAAGCCAGAGAAGATCCTGCCGACGACCGTCGAGTTCGTGGACATCGCGGGCCTGGTCGCTGGCGCCTCGCAGGGCGAAGGCCTCGGCAACAAGTTCCTGGCCCACATCCGCGAGGTAGATGCGATCGCGCACGTCGTGCGCTGCTTCGATGACGACGACATCGTGCACGTCTCCGGGCGCGTGGACCCGGCTTCCGACGTCGCGATCATCAACACGGAACTCGCGCTCGCGGACCTCGAGACCGTGGACCGCGCGCAGTCCCGGGCCGACAAGCTCGCCAAGGCCATGGACAAGGATGCGATGCGCTGGCGGGATTCGCTGAAGCGCATCCGCGACCGGCTGGACCAGGGCGAGCCGGTCCGCGCGCAGACGCTCGACCAGTTCGAGCGCGAACGGGTGCGCGAGCTACAGCTGCTGACCGCAAAGCCCGTCATGTACGTCGCGAACGTGGACGAATCCGGGTTCAAGGACAATCCGAAGCTCGATGCTCTCAGGAAGCTCGCCGAGGCCGAGGGCTCGGAGGTCGTGCCGGTCTGCGCGGCCATCGAGGCGGAGATTTCCGAACTCGAATCCGATGATCGCAATGCGTTTCTGGCAGATCTCGGACTCGCGGAGCCCGGGCTCAACCGGATCATTCGCGCGGCCTACAGGCTGCTCGGCCTCCTGACTTTTTTCACGGCGGGCCCGAAGGAAGTGCGGGCCTGGACCGTGCGGCAGGGCGCGACGGCGCCCCAGTCGGCGGGCGTGATCCATACGGATTTCGAGCGCGGCTTCATCCGGGCCGAGACCATCGCCTACGGTGACTACATCGCAGGAAACGGCGAGGCGGGCGCACGCGAGGCCGGCAAGATGCGGCTCGAGGGCAAGGAATACGTCGTCCGCGAGGGCGACGTCATGCACTTCCGCTTCAATGTCTGAAGCCTGAAGGTCCTGCGACGAAACGTTGGTTTCGAGCGGCGGACACTGTCCACCGGACACACCGCCTGGGGTATTCATGTCAGATCGCACACACGCCGCGCGCGTGCCGGAAGTCAGGAGAACGATCCAGATGGTCAATTCAATGTGGCGCCTGATCGCGGGAACGGCTGCGGCCGCGACGCTCTCGATGGCGATGGCGGTCGCGCCTGTCCGCTCCGAAGAGCAGGCCGCGGCGGCGCCGGCCGTGGCGCAGACCGAGGACCAGCGCCTGATGGCGTTCTTCGATGAGGTGTTCCAGAGGAACCTCAAGGACAGCCCGACCTTCCAGTCGCAGCTCGGCATCAAGGGTCCGGACTACGGCAAGTGGGGCGACCAGTCCGACGCGGAAGCGCAACGCCAGAACGAGCTGACGAAGCAGGACCTCGCGCGCCTGCGCAGCGATTTCAGGTACGACGCCCTGTCCGAGCAGCGGAAGATCAGCTACCGCATCTTCGAGTACCTGCAGGAACGGACGCTGCGCAACTTCCCGTGGCGCTTCCACAATTACGCCTTCTCGACGCAGAACAACCCGGTCACTGGCTTTGCAACTTTCCTGCAGAACGTCCACCGGATCGACGACGTGTCGGACGCCGAGGCCTACATCTCGCGGCTCAAGGGCGTCGAATTGGCATCGCGCCAGGGCATCGAGTCGATGGACATCGCGGCCGAACGCGGCATCGTGCCGACCTCGTTCTCGTTCGACCCGGTGCTCGAAGACGGGCGCAACGTCCTGAAGGGCGCGCCATTCGACGACAGCAAGGAGGACTCGGCGATCCTTGCCGACTTCCGCGCCAAGGTCGGAAAGCTCGAGATCGCGGACGCGGAAAAGCAGCGCCTGGTCGATGCGGCGATCGCGGCGCTCAAGGGCCCGTTCAGCGCCGGCGTGAATGCCTACCTGGCGCGGATCGAGAGCCTCCGCAGCAAGTCGCCGGGACCGAACGGCGTCTGGAAGCTGCCGGACGGCGACGCCTTCTACAAGGTGCAGATCGATTTCTGGACCAGCGACCCGAAGCTCACGGCCGGTGAAATCCACAACATCGGCCTCGCGGAGGTCGCGCGCATCCGCGGCGAGATGGAAACCATCATGAAGCAGGTCGGTTTCAAGGGCGACCTACCGGCTTTCTTCAAGTACCTGCGCACGGATCCCTCGAATTTCTATCCCAACACCGACGAGGGTCGCCAGGCCTATCTCGACCAGTCGAAGGCGTACATCGACGCCGTTTACGCGGACGTCGGCAAGTACTTCAACATCCTGCCGAAGGCGCCGCTCGAAGTCCGCCGCGTGGAGCCCTGGCGCGAGGAGACTGCGCCGGTCGCCTTCTACAACCAGCCGGCGCCCGACGGCAGCCGTCCCGGCTACTACTACGTCAATCTTCGCGACATGGCGACGCGGCAGAAGCACGAGATGCAGACCGTCGCCTATCACGAAGGCGCGCCGGGCCATCACTTCCAGATCGCGATCCAGCAGGAGCTGACCGACGTCCCGATGTTCCAGAAGTTCGCCTTCTTCGGCGCCTACATCGAGGGCTGGGGGCTTTACGCGGAACGGCTGGCCAAGGAGCAGGGCCGTTTCACTGACCCG
>Ga0326726_10002886_pt1 | contig 15734 bp, 14 predicted proteins | sample MHFenrmetagenome_2_FD_207603 | JGI IMG/M metagenome (GOLD analysis project Ga0326726, IMG submission 207603) | Lab enriched peat soil microbial communities from Michigan Hollow, Ithaca, NY, United States - MHF15MN | ecosystem: Environmental > Terrestrial > Soil > Wetlands > Peat | place: USA...
CGATACTTGAGCTTAGTGTACCCCACTTGATCAGCTGGGTCACACTGATGGGTGTTTCGGTAAACCGCCGGATCGTCATGCTAGGTCCTTTGATGCTTACCGCAGAGCTATAGATGATGTTCCCTCTGCTTCCATCAGGGAGCACTCCGTCGACAATCGGTCGGCCTTCACTGACTGGTGCACCCATTTTTTCACTAATCGCTCGGGTGAATGCTGGTGCTTCTTTCTCCCCGACCACCACATTTGTTTTAATCATCCCGAATACTTTATGGATCAGGTGAATGTTCTCATTAGCAACAAAATGGATATCCTCAAGATAGGGGTCCCTCATGAAAGCCTCAAGAGGACCACCACCAACAAGTGTCTTGATGATATAGTATTGTAGTACGCTCTTTTGATAGGTGGTGACTTTCACCTTCTCAGGTATCGTTATTTTTCCTTTCTTTTTTGCTACCTCGAGTTTTCCTGCCCTCTCATCAATCTTGGTCGTCTCATCGAGAAGCTCTTTTAACACCTCTCGTAATTCATCATCGGTAATGACGCTTTTTTTCTCAGGCGCTTTCTTTACGATTAATTTCAGGATGATATCGAGTTTTTCTTTCAGCACATCGTTGATGGTTGGTTCGATGACATGGTATTCTACCTCATCCATATCCTGGGTGCGGTAGATGTGGATAAAGACAACCCCTTTCGTCGGGTAGATAAAATTAGGGTAGGATTCATTTCTTGTCTCGCGGGGTACTTTATTATAAAAAATGGGGTTCGCCATCTTTTGTTTTATGGATTCGAGATACTCTTTGAGGTGTTGATTTTCAGCAAGAAGCTGTGCAACTTCTTCTCTTTGCATTTCATCCATGTGTTGTTCCCCTTGATTCGCTGCTGATTTGTTTCATTCCATCCCCACTGTCAGCTTTTTTTCCCATCTTTTTAGATTGATATTGGTAAGGCTTTTTCTCCCTCGCGGTAAAACGTCCAAATGAATTGGACGACTTCATAATAATCAAAGATTTTCTCCTCAAGCATACGTTCGAGGATGTGTTTCCTCCGATCAAATTCATCATAGATTTTCATCGGGTCGGTTAATCCAGCCATTTTTGCGATCCTTGATTCTAGAATGTAGCTGTTTCTGTTCGCTTTGAACACATGGGTGTCGTCGACTGCATTCCATTCGAAGGCTTTCCGGGACATAATCCCATCAACTTCTTTGTTGTATCCTTCTACTTCATCGACAGATAACACTCGTCGTATGCGTTTTCCTTTCCGTTCAACCGCCATCTGGATTAACACCACATCCAGGTTATCCATGAATGGTTTTGGAATATTGATCGGATGACCGGTGAATCGTTGGATGACCTTCGTGACACTCCCTGCATGAAAGGTCGTAATCACTGGATGACCGGTTTGCATTGCTTGGAAAACGACACGTCCCTCAATCCCTCTGGTTTCTCCTGGGATGATATAATCTGGTCTCGATCGAAGACCTGCTCGAAGGAGATCTTCTAGTTCGATATGACCCTCTTTCGGTCCTGTCGATTTTGTCAACAACTGCTGCCACACGGCATGAGGAACCTGTACTTCAGGGGTGTTTTCAACAGAGAAAATCTTCTTCTCAGGCGGAATAAACGGGATAATCGCATTCGCGGTCGTGGTTTTACCAGAAGCGGTTTCACCACAGACAAACAGACTCCTTCCGTATTGAAGACACAGCCATAGATATGCTGCGATACCTGCATCGAATGTTCCCCAGTTCATGAGCTGAGTGACACTGATAGGTGTCTCACTGAATTTTCGAATCGTCATAGTCGGTCCTTTCAGGCTCACGTCTTTGCTATGGATGATATTCACCCGGCTACCATCAGGGAGTGTCCCATCGGCGATCGGTTGACCTTCGCTGACAGGGCTGCCGATTTTCTCGCTGAATTCCTGAGAAAAGGTATTCGCCCAGGCTTTATCGATAAAAATATTTGTTTTTATCATATCGAAGACTTTATGGATGAGATGAACATTTTCTCCAGTAATGATGTGTATATCCTCAAGATATGGGTCTCGCATGAACGGTTCAAGCGGACCGCTGCCGATGATGTTTTTTGTGATATCATATTCGATACTCTTTTTTTCTACAGAAGTGACTCGGAGTTTCCCGCCTGTCACTTTCGTGATTCCTGATGATCGTTCGTCAATAACCGTGAACTGATCCAGCAATGTTCGGATTGCTTCTTTGAGTTCATCATCGGTTTTTACTGCTTTCCAGAACGGTGCTTTCTCATAGATTAAATCAAGCACCTGATCCCGTTTTATTTTTTCTTTCTCATTCAGACTTGGTTCTATCGCGTGATATTCCTTCCCTTCCATGTCCTTGGTACGAAATATATGAATGAACACAGACCCTTTCGTCGGGTAGATAATGTTTGGGTATTTCTCCTCCTTCAAATCACGGGGTAATTTACTATAAAAAGTCGGTCGCTCTATTTTACTTTGTATCTCGTCGAGGTATATCTGGAGGTGAGGGTTCTCCTTGATGATTTTTTCTTCCTCTTTTTTTTCCATCTTTGTCATACCCGTCCCTCCTTAGAACGCGACACCACTTGATTCAATGGTCAGGCCAACTCCGGGTCGGACCGAAAACCGAGTCACCGGGTCGTACTTATATCGTGCGCCGTTAAATTTCTCCAGATACATGTTGTAGACTATTCCGATGCCAGGGGCTGTCTCCCGAGATGTCCGGAAATGGATAGTGGTAATCATCCGGAACGTGTTATGAATTTCTTCAGGCCATTCATTGGGGTTTGCAGTGATGAAAATAATTTTCCCTGATCCCGTCAGTCGATTAAAGAAACTGGTAAGGTCTGTCAAATTATCCCTGTTTAAACTATCTTTTAACAGGGTGGAAAGTGAATCGATAAAAATGATTTCAGGATCGAAGAGTTTTCTCCCGGTGATTAACCCCTCGAGGAATGTCTTCCGGGGGAGGGTCTCTGCGAGGGTTACCTCGGTGGAGATAAATAATAATTTTCCGGCCATGAGAAATTTTCGGACATCGTAGCCAACTGAGGCTGTTTGTCGTAAGAAACTCTTGATAGTAAACTGTGTTGATACATAGGAACAAGAACAGTTATTTTTTAAGAGGCTGTAACAAAACCGTTGGCAGAAGATACTTTTACCGGTTCCTTCTTTTCCTTCGATAAAGATCAAGGAGCCATTGGGGATTACTTTCCCGAATCGTTCAGCAAATCCATCTTTTTCGCCTTTTCGTTCTAAGATGATGGATTTTACTCCTTCCATAGTTCCTCATGTTTTTTTTTTATTTCATAAAAGCAAATTCTTTATCAATGGCTTGTGGTCCGACAATCCGTAATGTATGGTCGCCACTTGTAAGGGTGGTGTTCACATAGAGGGTTGTTATTCCTTCAATGGGAATTGATGTATTCTCAAAATAATACTGTGGTATTCCGATGAGTTCACCGTCGATAAAGACCTGAAATGTCTGATTTGTGGTGGTGAGTCTCACACCACCGATATTTTTTAGATAAAAGTTGTAATATACTCCTGTCATAGGGATGGTATTTGGATCGTTGATGATATCAAAGTCGGTGTTGAGTTGTTCTGCCACCCGATCTCCTCGATTTGAAAGGCTTGTGGTGACGTTCATGGTGACTGCGATAAAAACACCTGATACCATGCCTGCGACAATGACCGCTGCGACGAAGAAGATGACATGTGTCCCGGTTAAACTAAATCCCATCTATTTTTCCCTCATACAATATAGGTATAGTAGTCTGCTACACCGTTATTTGTGATTACTTTCAATCGTTGCGACCCAGCACCTGTCACATTCAGGATATGGAAATACACGGTATTTTCAGGATAGAGGTTCTCGCGAGAACAAGTGAATCGATACTCAGATCCGTTTATCAGAATTTGAAAATCTTTTGTAAAGAGAGTGGCACTTCCAGTATTTTTCACTGAGATGTTATAATCGTAGTTTGATCCGTTCGCTGATTGGAGGACTATGGTAATGTTGATATCGGATTGGAGTTGATTCTGATGTCTGTCTTTCATGTGATCATAGGACTTGTTCATATCCTCGATGGTTGGAAGAAGATCGCTTGCTATGATTTCAACAGCCATGAATAGTGTTAATCCTAAGATAGCAGCAGCTGCTATCACTGAGAACCCCATCTTTTATACCCTCTAAGTGATTTCTATGGATGTGCATCCATTGAATCAAATAACCAATGTGTAATATGATAGACTGATAATAAAGTTTCTTTTTTCTCGGACTGTTATTTTAGCGGATACCCTTCGAGGCTTTTCACGATTTTCTCCATATCTCGCTCTATTTTATTGAGGAACCGGTCATCCAGTTGTATTCCTTTGAGTTTCTGGATGAACAGTAATGATTGGAGGTGATCTTTTGTGGGTAACAGTGGATGGGTTCCTGTTTGTGCTGGTTCTTCTGTTATCCCCTTTGAATAATTAATCAGATCTAATCGAACATCTTCAGAAATCCAACCGATGTCAACATAATATCCGAGGGTATCAGGAAGATTGTTTTTTCCGGTCCTATCCACGAGGTACTGTAACCATTTCATGGTGACAACAATGCTTTCTGGGTCACTGGGTATTTGTTCCAATGGTTGTATGTTTTCTTCGAGTATATCTGTTGATTCGAAGGTTTTAATGTCCCTTGTTTTCACAAGTTTGCCAGTTATTCCTTTCACTCCGTCGATTCGATTTTCTTCGATTATTTTTATGCGTTGGTTCAGGTGTTCAACTGCTTCAAGTAGCTTTTTCATATCGGTTGTTTGAATGGTGGTGTCATCGGGTGTTTGTGTTTCTTCTTTCTTTTGCTGTTCAGGTTGGTTTGGTAAAGATGCTTTGTAATTGTATAAGGCACTTTGAATTTTCTCCGTCAATCGATAGAGTTGATTCTTCGTGATCCTGATGTTTTTTTCTTTTAGTTTTTCTGCGATTCGCAATGCGATTTTTTGAGGTAGAATATTTTGTTCGACCAAGCTAGATAATTCAGTACGAACCTCACCGTCTTCGAGAGGTTTCTCTCCTTGGTTTTGGTCTCCTTCGCTCATTCACCTGCTCCTTTCTATGAACAGAGTTCCTTTATTTTAAATTTATGAAAAATTCATTAATCATGGTGTCGATATTTTGATCCATCAGGAGTGATTCTAATGATTTATTGAGGAGGTCATCTAGTTCGCTCTCGTTTAATGTTTCTATGGCTGTTGCATGCAATGCTGTTGGTCGTGATGGTGGGATGACCAGAGGTTCTTTTGGTGTCAAGGGTGTTTCTGGTTTTCCATTCATCTCAGTAGCTGGTTTTGGTTTTATGGGATCTGTAGTTCCTTTTATGGTGACACCGTTTTTTTCGAGGTTAGATTCAAGATCACCGATCCGTGTCTTGACACCATCTACCTCTTTGATGATATTCTCCAATGCATCGAGTCTCTTTTTTGTGACTTTCGATAATCCGACAAAAGGGTTCATTTGTTCTGAGACTATTTCGTATAAACTGACAAGGTCATCGAGGTCCTTTGAGAGGCTCTCTACTTTTTCATAGATGTTGGTAATTTCTTCTTGATTTTTTTTGATTTGAAAATCAAAATCCTTCATATTTTGGAGTATGTTTCGCCGTTGCTCGAGTTCTTCACGTGCTGCATCTGCTGCTGCCCCAGGTATCTTATCAGTAATGATTTTTGTTCCATCTGATTTATTGTCTGTTTTCGCCATCACAGGTTTTTTCAAAAGATCCTGTACAGGGGCATTTTCTTTATTCATATCTGACGTTTTCTCTGGTGTATCGAATTTTATAATTTTTCGTTCTGGTTCAGGTCTCTTCTCTGCTTGTATGGTAGGTTTTAGTTGCGGTACTACCTCTGGAGTCTTCTGAGTACTGCTTGATGAATCTCCTTGAGAAGATGTAGGTTCATCTTTTCCTAATTTCAATTTTATCTGTACCCCTCCGTATATACCGAACCTCTAGTTGAATCCCAACGATATCAACAATAATCGTATATTTATACTTTTATGTATTTGAGTAGTTGAGTATTATTTCTCGGTTATCCAGTGTAGCATCTTGGATGTAAAAAACGTAGATTGCGCTTGGTTATACCCAGAAAGGTATGATTCAATTTTCTCCATAGCATTTTTTTTATTCAAGGGTTTTCCATTTGTTCTTTCAGCGTTCTTTTATCAAAACAAAACGTTTTAAAATAATCAGGAGATAGAGAACGAAAAGAAAAATATAAGATGTATCAATTCTTACCGTGGTAGTGGAGATGGCGACAATTCCTACTATTGAAGAGTTAAAACGTTTAGATACCAGCCATGATTTAATCCTAAGCCTTACTCTGAGCGAGGAGATAATCCAATTCAATAAAGAAAGCGAACGTTTTACAGGTTACATACGAGATGAGGTGTTACATAAAAAGCTCAGTGAGATTTTGATCCCCGTCGAATCGACTCAGCAATGGAAAGATCTCTTTGGTTCGATTCAGCAGAGTATGTGGATTGATAATTTTGTCCTTCCTATAAAAACCAAGGATAATCAGATCCATATGATTACCTGGACTGGTTTTCTTGTCAAAAATGAAAATGGGACCGTGAAAGATATCTGCATTTTTGGAAAACCATTGGAAACAGAAGCAATGGAACAACCATTCGATATACCTTCTGAGCCAGTACCTCAAATAAAAGAACCTGAGGTACAACCTGAAGTCCAGGAACAATTGTCTTCTCCTTCTTCATCTGAAGCAATGCCCCAACAACAAACTAAAGAGACTCCCAGAAAACATGGGGTTAAAAAAATACTGTTCGCCCGTGAAAAAAAAACTGATGAACAGATCTCGACTGCTGAGCCAGAACAACACATTCCTCCTATTGTACCAGAAAAATCCAATGTATCATTGGTAACCATTGAGAAGCAGAATGATGCAACATCACAAAAACTGGATTTAATACACCAATCCCTATCAGACCTTTTACAAAAATATGAAACAGTATCTAAAAGAATTGCAGAACTTGAAAAGAACGACCGACAATGGGAAAAAAAACACAAGCACATCGAAACTCCCCCACAACCTAACCAGGAAGATGCCGTTCCATTGACAAAAAACCAAAAAACAGTCAACGCTGATTCCGTACCAGCAGATCAACAACAACTTGAAGAAACAGAACATTCGTTTTTTTCAGATCCATTCGGGCTGAAACGGCAACATGCGGAACTGGATTTAAAAAAACAACAAATAGAACTCCGTACGAAACAATTGGAAACTTTCGAAACACGTTTAATGAAAGAAAAGGATATTTTTCACGCTCGTGTCGAAGAATTCAGTAGGTGGCAAGAAAAGTTGATGCTCTTGGAATCAGCGATTGAGAAACGACGACAAGAGCTGATGAAACAAGAAAATTTCGTAATTGAGAAAGGGACCCTGCCTTCGGTTACTCAAGGAACAGAACTCACTAATTCAGATATTCAAGACAACACTGAATCGGAGGTTCCTCATTGCACTGATGAGACTCTGGATAAAATTCCTCAATCTGCGGCGATTATCCAGCGGGGAATCTTAAAACAAATCAATACTCCATTTTTAGAGTTACTTGGGTATACTATGGATGAAATAGTTGAAAAAAGTTATTTTGATTTTATTGCCCTTGAGGGACTTGCCGATGTGGAGAAATATTACCTAGACCGGTTGAAGGGCGATAGTGTTTCTGTGTATAGGACAGTGTTTTCAACGAAGGATAATATCAATATACCTGTCGAGGTTAGTATTAAGCAGACCATTTATAATGGTGAAAAAGCTGAGATTGCTATTATTACCAGCTTAGATTCTAGTTCTGCATAGTCAGAAGATGATTCTGTATTAAAAAAATAAGAAAAAAGAGAGATTGTTTTCTCTCCGATTGGTTTTCTCTTTCTTTATAGTTCGCACACTTGGTATTTGAACGCCATTGGCGCTTGAGCGACGAAGACCCCGGATCCACCAAAGTCCGGTACTAATGTTCCTTCGAGGGTCTCACCAGCCATCAATCCACCGTTAGCAGGTAACACTGCTGAGAGATTGACGAGGAGAATCGCTTGATCTGTGGCGCTCATACCATTGGTCTTTATGATGGAGTCATCACGGTCATGAATTGAAATTATTCCGTAGTTTGTCCCGTTAAGTTGACTGAGATCTAATGCGTGGAATATACTTGTATATCCGTTACTCGATACTTTCATTGCAGGATTGAGACTCAGAACGGAAAAATTATTTAATTTGAGGTAGAGCAGTGTCCTGTTCAGATCTATATCCAATGATCCAGCTCTGGGGGAAATTGCGATTGCAAGATATTGAATTTTTGTTTTATTTACATCGGTGTATCCTGTGACTTCGATGACTTGCACACCACTGGAAACGTCTCTGATGGTTTGTTTACCAACCGCATAGGCACGTTGCTGGAGGTTTTCTGCGGTTTGTATAATCACACTTGCAGCGACCGCTGCGACAAGGATCATTGCGATAAATACAATTAATGTTCCAATACCAACAGCAGCTTCCTCATCTTCTTTGATTGTTGTGTTCTCTGGTCTGTGTTTCTTACCTGGTTTAATTGCGATAATGGTATCAATTCTGAGGCATCCGAGACCTTGTGAGGAATCTACTAAAATAAATCCATCTTTGTAGTCGACATCTTCGAGGATTCCGGTTACGACGTTTGCGCGTTCTTCACCGGGTTCTTTGGTGACGATTTTACAGTATTTGCCTACCAGCTTTTCCATATACCGTTTTACCATTTTTTTCACCTACCTTTCCTTTCCTGCCATTCATAATCATGGCAGTATTTCACATGTAACATGTTCGCAAATAACACTATATAAAGATTCGGCGGTGAACCATCAAAATGTAAAAATCACAGAGTGACGATTTTACCGTTCCCTCCTGTTGCTAACAACACTCCCACCGATAAAAAAGGCAAAAACCACTACAAACTAAGGTATCTTCTTTTGATCACCATATTTTTTAAAAGGGTCATCAAAACAGATAACATTTGTATAACAAGCTATTTATATTATTCAGGGCGACTTTTTTATCGAGGAAATCAGGGATATCATGGACGACCAAGCAAAACTCGGAGCAATCGCTGGGATATTACTTCTTGTATTCATCCTTATCGGAGCGGTCTCCGCCTCGGTGATAATAACCAATACAGGAAGCACATCAGAAAATGACCTTAATAGAATAACCAATGAAGTCGTCGATGAACTCTGCAGTTATCTACAAATAAAACAAATCATTGGAAAATACCAGATAATCCAAGGCGAACAAAGAATAAATAAAATCGCAATCCTGATTAAACCTATCGTATCTCAAAATATCGATATTTCTCATATGACCATAGAATTGTCTGACGGTGAACATTACCAAATCCTTTTTTTCAATGGAACTGCAGGATCTATCCGTTCCCATTCACTCTTTGAACATCCTCTCTGGGACGCTATAACAAATGAGACGTTCGGTGTCCTCTCTACAATCGATGACGATAACTCTATCATCAATTCGCATTTGATAAATAAAAATACAGATATGATGTTTATCCTACTGAAACTCACGAATGATACAGCCATGAACCAAGATGATCTGCTCGAAGTGACCATCCGCCCGTCACCAGGAATCGGTAGAACTGTAACCCTTGAAGCCCCACTCCCCATAAAAAATATCGTGACTCTCTACGAATAAAACATCATCAATTATTTTGACTCTTCATCCTTTAATTTTTTAGTCTTCAGATGATCCTCTGCAGAATGATCAAGACATTTCTCAATCTCGTTACAAATCCGTAATTCTTCCTTCCAGGTAATATTATCATGAAGCTGGTCTTGATGTTCCTCACCGGTCTTCATGATATGGTCAATGTCTCCGGCTAGGGATTTTGTTGCAGCTGGTATATCCGATGCTTCTTCTTTCAGAGAACTAGGATGATTTTCTTTTTTGTTCAGGAGGGATTCTAGCCATTCAACCTGCTCTTTGTTGATAGTTCCCTGGCCTTTCTTCCATTGTTCGAAGAATGATGCAATCTCTTTTGTTTTGAGATCGCCTTCCATTTCTATCTCAGATAATTTTATTGTCATATGATCGATATCGGTATGACTTATTCTCAACGCCTCTTGGGCTTTTTCCATCTCCATGGTTTTTGTGTCTAACTCTTGTTTTATTGTACCAAATTCTTTCATCAATGAGGTGAATCGTGTCTGTTGATCCTCTGCCTCATTCTTCAGTTGGCTGATGGCGACACATTTTTCATCTAATTGATCAAGACGTTTTTTGAGATCCCGTTTTATCTGCTCGCTCTCAAGGTTGATTTGCTGTTGCTCTTGTTTTAGATTCTCCAACTCGTCGATATGCACTTGTAGTTCTTGATGGGTCTTTTCTAATTGTTTTTGAAGGTCTGTTATTGTCTCTTGATTATTATTCATAGAACTTATAGCTCTCTGTAAATCTCCATCCTTTTCTTCCAAAACGTTTTGTAGGCTATGAAGCTCAATATCTTTTTTTTCGATTCCCTGTTTGTTTACAATAAGTTCATCATTTTTTTTCATTAGTTCAAGTTCTTTATCTTTGACATTATCGAATAATCGATCAATCTGTGAGGCTTTTTCCAGAACCGTCGTCTGATTCTCTACAAGTTGCTTTCCGATTTCATCTATAATATGGTTCCTTGAGAGTATCTCGGCGTGCAACGAATCGACTATTTCCTGCGTGGATATAAGCTCACCTTTATGAGATTTGAGTTCAATGTCTCGTTGTTTCAATTCTGATTGAATTGTTTCTATCATCTGTGTTTTTTCCAATACAAACATTTGTCGTTCTAAAAGCTGCTTTTCAAGATCCTCAATAAGTTTACTTCGTACCGTTATCTCTCTGTTGAGCGAATCCAAATTATCTCGTAGATCCTGAGTATCTGTCGTAAATTCCATTGTCTTTTTTTTCAATTCAGTCTGTGCATCGCTTAACAGGTTTTCTCTCTGTTCAAGCTGTAATGTTAGTCCTTTGAGTTGTTCCTGGTTATCCCGAAGTTCTATGGTTGTTAGTAAAGCATCAGACCATCTCTTCTCCGAATCTCGGTTTATCAGGTTCAGCTCTTCCTCTTGTCTTTGTATCTCTCTTTTACTTGCAAGGAGTTGTATGGTTTTTTGGTGTATTTCTTGAGAGGTTTTTTCAAGGTCTTTTTCCAGATGGGCGATGATTTCTTCTTTCTGTTGTAAGAGAGTATTTTTCGATTCTAAATCAGTCAGATGTTTGTTGAGCTCTTTTTTTAATTCAGTGAGTTCGTGGTTTTTGCTTTTCATCTCATTTCTTAGATGAGAAGATTCATTCGATTGTTTCTCATTTTCTTCTTGTTTTTGTTCTATATCTCCCTGAAGATGCTCTGCCACCTGTGTTTTTTCGATAAGACGTGTTTGTTCAGCTGTAAGTTGTTCTTCGAGATTTTCAATAATCCGGCTTCTTGAATCAATTTCCCCCCGGATCATGTCTAATCCTACCCGTGATTCTTGAAGCTGCAATCCCTGCATATGAAGTTCGTTATCCTTGAGAGCTATCTCCTGTTGCGTTAATTCGAGTTTGTCTTGTGTTTCTTGTAAGAGGTGTCTACTCTGCAAAAGCTCGTCCTGTAATTGTTCAGAAGCATTCGAATGTTCAATGAGGAATGTTTGATTCTCCGTGAGTTGTTTTGTGATATTCTCAATGATTTTATTTCTTGAATCTATTTCACATTGAAGCCACTCGAGTTCATCTTGTTTTTGTTGTACATCACTTTTTTGTTTCGTGATTTCATCATTCTTTTCCTTTATTTGGTTTTGTAATGTTGTGGCCAATTCTGTTTTATCAATTATTGATATTTGTTGATTTTCTAACTGGTTTTCGATGGTCTCGATGATATTATTTCGTGATGCGATTTCTCTCTGCAACTCGTCTCTCTCTGCTGTTTTCTCCTCTAATTGTCTCAGTGAAATATTCAATTCATCATTTCTTCTTTCTAGCTCTTCTTGCACCTTTTTCGTAAGACGATTGTTATGCTCCAGTTCTCTGCTTAGCTGCTCAGTAAAATGATTGTTCTCTACAATCCATGTCTGTTTCTCCATCAGTTGTCCTTTGATGTCCTGGATTATTGTATCTCTTTCCTCTATTTCCTGCTGCAAAGTTCTTGATTCTTCCACTTTTTCCACTAATTCTTTTTTTATTTCTCTTAGAGCCTGATTCTGTAGTTCTAATTCTTTTTGTTGTCGCGTGATCATTTCTGTTTTTTGGACCAGTTGTATTTGTCTTTCGAGAATCTGGTGCTCAAGATCGTCGAGGAGTCGATTTCTGATTTCAACTTCGTTTCGTAGTTCTTCTCCTTCATCATTTGGAGTCCCAAGTTCTATATCCTTTTTATTTCTTCGATCATCTTTCATGCCAGGCTCTTGTTTATGAATTTTCTCAAAATCGGATATAATTTCATGAAATCGTTGATTTTCTATTTTTTCTAAAAACAAGTCAATATCTTCATGGAGATGAACCGTTTGTCCCTTGGACGAAGAGTTATCTTGCGTGTGCTTCATCTGTTCTCTCCTATTAGCACCATGAATTTTTTTGGGTTTATTAAATAACTGTTGCTTTTCCATTTTGTGACCAAATCCAATGCAGAGTTTCTTTTTTTTACTTTGAGTACTGTCTCGCATAGTTCTCTTGTTTACGAGTGCAATGCTATTCTCTTTTTTCTCCTTTTTTAAAAAATCCATTCAAGACATACCTCACTTCAGCACAGGTCGCATCTACCCTCCGGTAATGGTAATGGGTCTTTTTGTTCATTAACATTTCGGAGTGAAATGATGGTACGATGATGAGAGACATCCAGCGAGAATAAAATAACATTAGAAGAAAGATTTCCAACGATATCATAAAAAAAGTCAAGAGGCAAGGTTTTTGTCACATCATCATATAGCTCATATCCACATAGAACAGAAATAATTTAGATTGTACTTCCCTTAACTTATAAAATTTTTTTTAATCGCCGTATCTTCTCTACGAAGGTTTTATAAAACGACGATAATATCCTGACCGACATCATGCCAGACAAGTGGAACAATTTTGACCAAATTCCGGTTGAACCACCATTCGATATTGAATTATTGCAGCGCGAGGTCGGTCAACGCTTTCCCTTCTATGATATGAAATCAAACATCAATACGGTCGCATTTTTCTGCCGTATAGATGAAGAAACTCTTGAAGAAAAATTCGAATCTCTTCGTCTGACATTAATAGAAAAACAGTATATTCCCATGATAAAGAACGAACATGGAGAATATATAATCTACGTCGTAAAAAAACCTGAAAGTAAGAAACGTAAGTCTGTATGGGTGAATATTATCCTTTTCGTAGCAACGATATTTACAACTACATTAGCAGGTGCTCTTCAATGGGTTGACATCTATCAGGTTGATTGGATCAATATGTTTTCATTATCATACCTTTGGCAGGGGTTCATCTTCTTTTCTGTTCCTTTGCTTTTAATTCTCGGTATCCATGAAATGGGACATTATTATGCATCAAAAAAACATCATGTTGATGCGTCGTTACCCTACTTCATTCCTCTTCCACCACCGTTTCTCCTGGGGACTTTTGGCGCATTAATCTCAACAAGAGAACCTATTCCAAACAGAAAGGCGTTACTCGATATCGGAATCTCAGGACCACTGTGCGGATTTCTTGTCGCCATCCCTATTTCTCTGATAGGATTCTTCTTGATGCAGCAACAACCACTGCCCATCCCATCAAACGGAGGTAATATCACTCTCGTCCCACCATTACTGCTTCAATGGATGCAAAACCTTTTTTCCATATCTGGTAACTATGTTATTCACCCGACCCTGTTCGCAGGATGGGTCGGTATCTTCCTCACTGCGGTGAACCTGTTACCTGCAGGTCAGCTTGATGGCGGACATGTTGCTCGAGCGATATTAAAGGAGAAACATAAATACATCAGCTGGGTGGTTATTTTCGTCCTGGCAGGATTGAGTTTTTTTTACACGGGATGGCTGATGTTTGCAATAATTATCTTACTCTTCATAGGCACTCAGCATCAACCACCTCTCAATGAGATTACACCATTGGATACGAAACGGAAACTTCTTGGGTTGGCAATTCTCATAATTTTTATTCTCTCTTTCGCGCCTATCCCGTTCGCAGCAGGGTAAAGTGACTGTTTTTCTCCTTATCTTTCCCAATCACTACATCGTAATGATTTAATACCTCATAACGAATCCTTATCTTGACGTGAACAGCATGAAAACATACATCCAGGTTATGTTTAACAGCGAAGGAGCTGCCCCCTCAGAAATAAAAAACCAGTTACTGAACATGGGGTTTAAGGCGACAAAGGGGAATTATGATTTTGTGTTTGACTGGGGAAAAGAAAAAGCAGACATCAATGAACTCATCTTTTTCGCAGATAAAGTCCATGCTGCATTGAAGAATTGTGAGGTACTCTTTAATATTGAAACCATCTAAGAAGTTTATTTTCTTTCCTTTTGTTTGATTTTTCCAAGAGTTTTGCTTAAGACGCCCATGAGTGTATGGTACTCCCATTTGGACGGCATCGCTCGTCCCATGATGCGTTTAAACATTATCTTCGTATGTTGTTTTTTATGCGGTTGGTACTCAATATCATCGAGTAGTTGAGCAAAGAATTCAAATAATTTTTGTTTTTCAAGTGATCCCATGACTCTACGACGTTGAGGGATAGAAGCTTTCTTAAGATATATTGAGTAGAGGACAATCGTCACTGCATGCGAAAGGTTCAGGGACAGATAGGATTCGCTTGTCGGGATCCTCAGCATGATATCACAGGCAGCGATTTCCTCATTAAACAACCCGTAATCCTCCCTTCCAAACACGAGCCCAACCTTTCCTTTCACATCGAAGATTGTTTCTGAAAAATCCTCAAGAAGCACAGGATTCCTGAGATGTCGTTTATCTGTCTTTGATTCAATTGATGAGGTCGCGGCAAGGAAATCGAGGTTCTTTATTGAATCTTCAAAGCAGGAGAACGTTTTTGCGTTATCAAGGATTTTTGTTGCATGCATCGCACGTGCATAACAAACATTGTCCAGCTCACAGGGGTTGACGAGGTAGAGGTGTTGAATATCAAAATTCATCATCGCTCGAGCGACAGCACCAATATTACCGCTAATCTTTGGCTCTACAAGAACAACATAAAAAAAAGAGAGAGGGTTCTTCTCGGCCATGATTGTACGATTAGCGGATATTGAATTCTTCTTCTTTCTCAGTCAGCAGCTTCTGATATTTCGAAGGAAGCTGTTTTACCGTGCTTTCAAGTTTACTTCGTTTTTTGAGGATCTCTGATCGCTTATCGGTTTTTAACTCATCTAAGACGTATTTCCGTTTTGTTATGAAGCTATAGAGGTAGTACACGCCGATTCCAAGGATGATCAATCCTGCGATGAGGATATAATCGTTCCAGATGCCGATGGGTTCTTTAATGAAATGTAAAAAAGAATTCGTTGGTTCGGCAATTTTGATAAAAAAGAGATACACGACACCCATGAAAATAAATATTGCCGCTGGAATTATTATTAGGATGCTTAGCGCAAGGATATATTCTCGTAAAAACCCTACAATTCTTCCACTCATTTTTTATTCACCTCAATATGATTTAGCATATCTCATCCATGT
>Ga0326726_10002887_pt1 | contig 15732 bp, 12 predicted proteins | sample MHFenrmetagenome_2_FD_207603 | JGI IMG/M metagenome (GOLD analysis project Ga0326726, IMG submission 207603) | Lab enriched peat soil microbial communities from Michigan Hollow, Ithaca, NY, United States - MHF15MN | ecosystem: Environmental > Terrestrial > Soil > Wetlands > Peat | place: USA...
CGGCAGCGTGCTGAGTTTTTCCGTTCCTCCATCCGTAACGACGAATGTCTCCTCGTCACCGATCATGACCGCCTCGTCGCTGAATGAATACAGCTCAATATTGAGCACCATGCCTTTCTGGATGACCGTGGAATCCTCTGCTGTCAACCAGTGTTCATCCACGTGCAGGCCAATGGAATGACCAACATGCAGGAACATTGGCTCCACCCCGACTTTCGCATACAGGTCGAAGGCATGGGCGTGCAATTCACCAAAGGTCTTGCCGGGTTGGAGAGCATTCCCCATTTCCGCTACCACCCAGCAGAGTTTTTTGTGCAACTCTTTGAGCGATTCGGGAACTTTCCCGGTATAAACCAACCTCCGGTTATCGGAAACGTAACCCTCATATATTGCGCCGAGATCCAGGGTAACGATTTGATTTGCCTCGAGGGTTTCATCCAGGGCAATTTCCGGGTTTGCTGGCCCAAATGCAACAGTAATGTGGTCCACACCATTCGCGCCATTGCTGTGCAGACGGGATTTGGCTTCCTGGATGAGTTCAAGCCGTGACATTCCCAGTCGCAGGACATCCGCCAATTCCATCACGGTTTTATCGATTATGGAGGTGCTCTTGCGAATGCGTTCGATCTCTGCTGCCGACTTGACTATTTGCAGATTGAGCATAATATCATCGACTACTGCAATGCTCACCAGCTTGGCATGTTCTTGGAGTATCTGCAGGAAAAAGTACGGGAAGGTCGAATCGACTCCTAATTTGCAGCCTGGCTTGAGTTTTTCCTGGACAAATGCGGTTAACTCCGTGAGAGCGCTATCGTAGGTAAAATAGGAGCGAACATCTTCTGTCCCATACTCAATGCCCATGGATGCCTGTGCCCAGCAGAGAAGCGTTAATTTTCCATTTTTGTCCGCGAAAGAGAAAAATGGTAATTGATTGCGCAGGGCATATATGATCGGATTCCCACTCCCCGGAAGACATGGATACCCGGTGGTGTAAAAGACATTTTCTGGAGAGGAGAAAAAGACTCCGTCCAGGTCATGAGCCTTTATCTGGTCGGTCAGGCGCTCAGGATCCAGACCGATGGGTTTGAAGGAATTCTCATCCATTTTATTAATTCCTTGTGAAGTGATATTGTTGCGGAAAAAATAAGCCGGTCATTTTAATAAGGTCAATTTTTATAGAACAACGGGTTTTCCAATTTCTATGGATTTGGCTACCGCTTCGGCTGCTTTCAGTGCATACAGGGCGTCTGCAGGGTCGACTCGCGGCGGTCGGTTTTCTATGACTGCACTGACGAAATCTTTGATCTCTGCGACCATTGAATTGAACTTCCAGGCCATCGGGTCAAACGGCACATCTTCCACGACCGTGCCGTCAATGTCACCCGAGCCTAAATAATACTTGACGACCGGGTTGGCTAATTGGTCAATGATCATCCCACCCTGGCTTCCGTATATTTCTACCCGCTCGGTCCAGGGGATCTCGAACGTGCAGGATGTATTTAACTGGAACTCAGCGCCATTTGCCAGGTGTCCAAGGATGAGTCCGTTGTCTTCCATCTCTCCTTCGGGAATAAGCTTTGATCCAAAGCCAAGAACTTCTCGTATGCCCCCGAACAGCCACTTGAAAAGGTAAAAGTTGTGCACGGAAGAATCCAGGATTACGCCACCGTATGGTGCCTTTCCGTGCCAAAGGTTAGGGTCTTTGATGCGATATACTTCGCTGCCCGCAATCAAAGTTCGAACTGACCAGATATCACCAAGAATTCCTTGCGAAAGGATTTCTTCCGCTTTAAGGTAGGCTGTCACAAAGTGAGTATTTTCTGCAACGCTGAATTTAAGTCCTTTTTGCCTTGCTAGCGATATCAGCACTTCCCCTTGATCTGACATGACTGTTATGGGCTTTTCTACCAATACATGCTTGCCATTCTCGAGCGCAGATTTGGCAATTTCGTAATGCAGAACATGAGGAACAATGATGTCCACCATGTCAACCTGCGGGTCAGCCAGTAAGTCCTGGTAACGGGCATACCCCTTGGCACCTGGATGCATCTCGGTTCGGTTGTTGACTTCTTCTTCGTTAATGTCGCACAGCGCGACAATTTCGCAGGAATCTTCCATTTCAGAATACCCGGCTTCGTGAGCATAGGAAATGGATCCCAGACCAATCAGTCCAACACGAACCTTTTGATTTGCCATTAAGCATCCTTTGGAATGTACCTGTGACTGTCGGAACGGATAAACTATAGCATAAACAATTTATGAGCGCAATGGGGCACCATCTGCAGGCTGATTATTTTCGTTGCGTCAAATGCGTGATTATGCTATATTGGCTGGAGAATACTCCCTTGAAGGATTTTACATGGACCCTTTAATAATCATTGCGACCCCCAATATTTGTTGGTTGAACCCGGATATTGAGTATCCCCGGACTCCATCCGATATTGCGGAAGAGGCCAAGCTTTGTTATGAGAATGGCGCTACCATCCTCCACACTCATGCTGAAGGGAATTGGAAAGAAACCATCGCAGCAGTACGAAACCTTGCTCCTATCATCGTCCAATGTGGAATGTCCAGCCAGCTGATTGTGGAACGTATGGAAATATATAACAACCAAGCCGATATGATTTCGATTATTCTTAACCATCACGATGAAGCCTTTGTGGGGGTTGATTTTAATGTTCTCCACCCTAAAGCAGAGTTGGTTGAATACATACAGCTTTGTAAACAATATAATGTCCTTCCTGAATGGGAAGTATGGCATTCCGGGTCCATTTGGAATTTAAATTACCTGATCGAAAGGAAGTTGATTGAACCACCCTACATCACCACGTTATTCTTCGGATGGCCGGGCGGGACCTGGAGCCCACCCACTGTCGAAGAGTACCTCTATCGCCGACAGTTAATGCCGGCAGGTTGTGTCTGCAACGTCAGTATCATGGGGGAGGGGCAGCACGACATACTTGCTGCGGCTATTACTCATGGCGATAATGTGCGCGTAGGGACAGAAGATTATCCTTATAGCCAGAGCCATAATATTGTCACCACCCATGAACTGGTTAAGGAAGCTGCCGAATTGGCTAAAGTGCTTGGTCGTCCGCTTGCAACTGTAGGGCAGGCTCGGAAAATGATCGGGCTGTAAATTAATTATTAAATCTTTGAATAATTTTCGTATCGATATATATTGGAGGAAACCATGATCGGAAAAAAAGTCGTCATCGTGACCGGTAGCGCCCGAGGAATTGGAGCTGCCACGGTGAGAGTTTTTGCAAGTCATGGTTATACCGTTATCGGGTTGGATGTGCTTGCGGAAGGGAAGAATGTCATTGAGGAAACCAACGGGAAGGGAGGCGAATGCACCTTTTTTGAATGCGACGTATCTGACGAACCCCGGGTTTCAACCTGTATTGATGAAGTCATTAAAAAATACGGTCGGGTGGATGTGCTGGTTAACAATGCCGGGGTAGTGCTTGTAAAGCCGTTCGATCAGATAAGTTGGGAGGAGTTTCAGCGTACTACCAACATAAACCTGGGTGGTCATTTCCTTCTTTGTAAATACATTATTCCAATTATGAAAAAGCAGAAGAGCGGGGTCATTATTAATATGGGCTCTGTCTCAGGACATGTCGGGCAGATTGATCACGTCATGTACGGAGCGACCAAGGGAGCCATCATTGCGATGACAAGGGCACTGGCATGGGAATTAGCGCCCTATAATATACGTGTCAATTCGATCAGTCCCGGCTCGGTCGATACACCCATGCTTCGGGGCGATATCGACCTGGAAGCGAAACGAATGGGGATCCCAGTTGGTAAAGTTAAAATCGAGCGGGAGGCCGAACAGGCATTTAAACGTTGGGCCGATCCAAACGAAATCGCAGAACCGATTTATTTTCTCGCCAGTGAGGGCGCTTCTTTTGTAACCGGCAGCGATTGGCTGGTGGACTGTGGATGGGTGGCAAAATGACAAACAGCGAGCACTTCTTCATCACTGGCGCGGTGGGGTGTATTGGAGTTTGGGTATTGCGTAATCTTGTGCGGGAGGGAATCCCCGTCTCCGTGCTGGATTTGGACACGAAACACCACCGCCTGCCATTAGTTCTTAACCAGGATGAGATGGCGCGCATAAATTTCATCCACGGGGATGTTTCTGACTATTCTACATTGGAAAATGCCATTAAATCTTGTGATGCAACCCATATCATCCACCTGGCTGCCCTGCAATTGCCGTTTTGTAAAGCAGACCCGGTAGCTGGAGCACGTGTAAACGTCGTCGGGACTGTAAATATGTTTGAAGCGGCCAAACGGCTTGGGATCAAAAAACTTGTTTATGCCTCAAGCACTGCCGTCTACGGTACCGCCGAGGAATATCCGGATGAACCACTCATGCATGCTGCGCAGCTAAAACCTCGCTCGCTTTATGGAGTTTATAAGCAAGCCAATGAGGGCACGGCACAGGTATATTTCCGGGAGGACGGCATCAGCAGCATTGGGCTGAGGCCTTATGTTGTTTATGGTGCCGGACGCGATCAGGGTATGACATCTACTCCCACAAAAGCCATCCTGGCTGCTGCTGCTGGCCAGGCATATCGAATTTCTTACGGGGGGCGGTATTGCTTCCAGTATGCCGATGACACGGCGCGGATCTTTATCCAGTCTGCCCGCTCCGACTTCATGGGTGCCGATATTTTCAATATCGGTGGGGATTCTGTAAGCACGATTGACGTAATATCCGCCATTGAAAAAGCAGAACCTCAAATTCGTGGGCGGATAACCTTCGATAACGTTCCCTTGCCCTTCCCACCCGATGTGGAAAATGTAGCGTTATCTTCAGCCATTGGTCCATTGCATTTCACTCCATTAGCTCAGGGCGTGAGCGAGACTCTTGAAATATTTCGAAACGCACTAAAAAAAGGAAAGATCAATGCAGAATCGTAATGACATGTGTTTTTTCGCAAAGATGATTCTGGATTAAAATAAAAATAGGTTCTGAAGAATAAGATACTGGTGTTATCCGTTATTTCAGCATCTTATAAATACCTATTTGTTTAGTTCGGAAAGAAAATGTTAAAAACGCTTTTTAATATTTCACGTCCAATTTTATTGCTTCTCACTGTCCTGACTTATTCACTTGGTGCAGGGATTGCTCATTACCTTGGAAAATCGATCCACGTTGCCTTATTCGGGTTGGGGGGATTGACGGTCCTTGCTTTAATTGGTTCAGCTTCCCTCTTTGCAGAATATTTTAGGCTACCGCTGATGCCATTGGCACAGGGAGAAACCCCGCGTCAGCGGGAACGGCTCAGGGTGACTCTTTTGGAAGCCGCTTATGCAGGTTTAACTCTTTCAGCGATTGCCATAATTACCCTTTTAGTGACTAATTCGCTAAACTTATCCGCAGGCATTCTTGTCGTATTGGCGTTCCTTTTCTTGCTCGCATACTCAATCCCGCCTTTGCGGTTATCCGAAACCGGTTATGGAGAACTGGTTCTTGCGATCACGATTGGCACGCTTTTTCCAGCCATGTCATTCCTACTCCAATATGGTCAATTTCATCGTCTATTGTCATTCACGACCTTTCCGCTCACATTATTGGCTCTTTCATATTTGTTGATCTGTAATTTTCCAACTTTTGCCACGGACCAGAAATTTGGGCGCCATACTCTTCTAACCCGCCTAACCTGGCAATACGCTATACCAATCCATCATTTCATGGTTCTGGTGGCTTTCATTCTATTTGCAGGCGCCCCCTTCCTTGATTATCCCTGGAGCATCGTATGGCCGGTGTTTCTGGCGTTGCCATTCGCCATAATTCAAATAATTTGGCTTCAGCGCATAGCCAATGGAGGAAGGACACTTTGGAATTTTCTGACATCATTGGCAGCTGCCACATTTGGTTTGACTGCTTATTTGCTTGCGCTGACATTCTGGATACGGTAAATCTTGCCCGAATTTCTTCTACTTTCCCGTCCACTGGATGCACTTCATTCTTTCTTGGGAGCTCTGCCTGAAAAAGCTCCCGGGATCGAACAGGTTGAAACGTCCAGGGCTCTGGGACGTGTCCTGTTGGAAGACGTGCATTCACCACATCCCTTACCAGAATTTCCTCGTTCTACGGTTGACGGGTATGCTCTCAGGGCGCATGACACCTTTGGAGTATCGGAGGGGATGCCGGGTTACCTGGATTTGGCGGGTGAAGTCACAATGGGTGCCGCTCCGACATTTACAATTTCCTCTGGGACTTGTGCCTTGATCCATACCGGAGGGATGGTGCCAGAGGGGGCAGATTCAGTCATCATGATGGAAAATACCCAGATCATCCTCAACGGGAAGGGCGGAAGGTATAACCATGGCATTAATTCAATTTCCACGACATCGCCAGAAAACTCTGAGGTGGAAATTGGGCGTGCTGTCGCGGTAGGGGAAAATGTAATCCGGATAGGTGAAGATGTCGCTGCCGACCAGGTTGTCCTTGAAGCAGGAATTCGAATACGTCCAGCGGAAATTGGGGGGTGCATGGCGCTCGGGATTGTTAAATTGCGCGTAGCCACTAAACCTACAATAGGTATTATTTCTACTGGAGACGAAGTTGTCTCTCCATTTCAAGAACCACAACCTGGTCAGGTCCGCGACGTTAATTCATTTACGTTAGCTGCGTTGGTAGAGAAAGCTGGTGGAATCCCTGTTCTTTATGGGATTATTCCTGATGATCTTGAGAAACTGAAGTTGGGTGCAGCGAAAACCTTGAATGAATGTGACGCGGTCGTAATTACCGCGGGATCTTCTGCAAGCGCACGTGACTTGACCACCGATGTAATCAATAGCCTTGGAGCTCCCGGCGTTTTGGTTCATGGTGTTAATATTCGCCCTGGAAAACCTACAATTCTCGCTGTCTGTGACGGCAAAGCAGTCATCGGGCTACCGGGTAACCCTGTTAGCGCGCTGGTGATTGCTGGATTATTTGTAGTGCCGGTTATTGAGAAATTGTTGGGGATTAAAACCGGTCGCCCGCAATCATCAATTATGGCAAAGATGACAGTGAATGTCTCCTCCCAGGCGGGGAGGGAAGATTGGGTGGCAGTCAAATTACTTCCAGCGCGGTCGATATCTTTATCAGAAGGAGAGGGAGATTGGAGCGCCGTACCGGTTTTTGGAAAATCCAACCTGATTTTCTCACTTGCTGCAGCTGATGGATTGGTTCGTATTTCACCTGAAGCAACCGGGGTAAGCGCAGGCGATATCGTAGAAGTAGTGTTGTTGGAATAATCCATGCTGAAAATATTGTTTTGTTTGAAGATAATCTTGATCGCGCCGAAAGAGCCGGTGTTGCCGGAGGCTCATCAAATTAATACAAGAGAATATGCTGGTATTGATTATGTCTGTATATTTAAAAGATATTCCACTCCCTGAAGCCAAATCCCGGTTAGAACTGGCATTGCGTGAATTAAACCTTTGGAAGGTGCTCGGCATTGAGACTATTCCACTGGACGAGAATGCAATTGGGCGTGTCCTTGGCGAAGCAATTTGGGCAAAAATTTCTTCTCCTCATTACCATGCTTCAGCCATGGATGGGTTCGCTGTTAGAAGTCAGGACACATTGGGTGCTGAGCCAGGATTTCCTCTTGTTTTGGATAAGTTCGTATATGTTGATACTGGAGACGCATTACCCGAAGGGTATGATGCAGTCATAACGATAGAAAATGTCGAATCACTTAACGAGCTGGGTGAAATTACTCCATCAATTCGTCAACCCTCAGCCATTCGCATCCGTGCTGCCGTCACGCCATGGAACCACATTCGTCCCCTGGGGGAGGATATTGTACAAACCCAGTTGGTCCTGCCGGCAGGCCAGGTTTTGCGCCCGGTGGATCTGGGAGCGGTTGCTGCAGCGGGTCACCAGGTGGTAAAAGTTGCTCGAAAACCGAGCGTGGCAGTCTTGCCAACCGGATCGGAACTGGTTCCCTTGGGTTCCATCCTGAAAGCTGGGGATATCCTTGAATACAATTCTCTGGTCCTGGCTGCTCAGGTGAATGAGTGGGGTGGAAAAGCACAGCGATACCCCATTACTCCAGATCATTTTGACGACTTGTGTGCCCGGGTGGAAGAAGCAAAACAAAACAATGATTTAATTCTGATCAACGCTGGCTCTTCAGCGGGAGAGGAGGATTTCACTGCCCAGGTGGTTGAAAAACTTGGAACTCTACTCGTCCACGGTGTGGCTGTTCGCCCTGGACATCCAGTGATAATTGGTCTTATTACACGAAATCCCGATCAATATGACATTAAAACAATCCAATCTCAGCTCGATGAGAAGAATCCAAGGATTTTAGCCGATTCTCGCAGTGACACGGTTCCGATTATTGGCGTTCCAGGATATCCCGTCTCGGCTGCTCTGACTGGAGAGATATTCGTCGAACCTTTAATTGCGAAATGGACAGGTCGCCATCCTCTCGAACATCCGATTGGGAAAGCTTACTTGACACGCAAAATAACGTCTCCAGGGGGTGACGATGATTATGTACGAGTGGCGTTGGGAAAGGTAGGGGAAAGATTGCTGGCAGCGCCGCTGGCGCGCGGCGCCGGCGTCATCTCATCCTTGGTTCGTGCGGATGGATTGGTAATTCTACCGAGCGGAGTTCAGGGAGCGGAGGCGGGAGAGTTGGTTGAGGTTCAATTGTACCGATCTATCAGGGAAACTGAGAGAACGATATTCTGCATTGGATCGCACGATATGACCCTCGACCTCTTGGCACAGTTCCTGTTCCCCCGCGACCGGAGGCTTGCCTCGGCAAATGTTGGCTCCCAGGGAGGTCTGATAGCCTTGAAAAATAACGAGGCGCACCTTGCCGGGTCACATTTACTTGATCCGGAAAGTGGTGAATATAACATTCCCTATATCCGACGATACTTGAGTGGGATTCCAATCATGGTTTTCGGATTTGTGAGACGTGAACAGGGGTTGATGGTTAAACGAGGAAACCCGAAGAGGGTCATGGGATTGGAGGATTTAACAAACCCAGGAATAAGTTTTATCAACCGACAACGGGGCGCTGGGACACGCGTACTCCTGGATTATCATTTATCAAAATTTGGAATTCACGTTGATGAAATCCATGGGTACCGTCTGGAAGAATACACCCATTTAGGTGTGGCAGCTGCCGTTGCCTCCGGACGTGCGGATTGCGGGCTTGGAATTCCTGCGGCAGCTCAGTCCTTGGACCTGGACTTTATCCCCCTTTTTCAAGAAACTTATCAATTGCTGATACCTAAAGTATTCGTGGATAGTGATTTAATGAGCCCATTACTCGAAGTCATAAATGAGCAAGCATTTCATCAAGCTGTCATGGGTATGCCTGGGTACGATGTCAGCCAAATGGGTCAGCTAATGGCTGAAGTATAAAATTCGTTATTTTTCAATTTTACAAACAAGATTATCAGTAGGCGGGATAAAAAATGCCTAAGTAAGTCAATAAAAGCTATTCTTCCTGGCATTAGAATAATATAATATCTGCAGCCGCATACTGGTCAAAGGTTGTAATTATCATTATAATTAGACAATTAGTGTCCAAATGGTTTAGGAGTTCGCAATGCCCATCGCTTCAGGAATTCAGGCACCCGATTTTGCATTACCAGACGAGAATAATGTAACCCGTCGTCTATCTGATTTTAGAGGTAGACCGGTTGTTTTATATTTTTACCCAAAGGACGACACTCCTGGCTGTACCACTGAAGCATGTGGGTTCCGGGATGATTACAGTGCTTTCGTGAATGCTGACGCGGTCATCTTAGGGGTTAGCCCTGACGATCCGAAATCACACGCTAAATTCAAAGAGAAATTCACACTGCAATTTCCATTACTGGCTGATGATGGACATAAGATCTGTACATTGTATGGTGTTTGGGGTCCGAAAAAATTTATGGGGCGTGAATATGAAGGAGTCCAACGTACGACTTTCCTTGTGGATGCCAATGGAAGAATTGCCAAGGTTTTTGAAAATGTAAAATCCGCAGAGCATAGTGCTGAAGTATTAGCGGCGATAAAATCATTATAAAGATTTCCCCGGGTTGAGTAATTTGATGGGTGGCTCCGAATGAGCCACCCGTTGTGATTTCATTATCAATAAATAGCCTGCTGCAATTTAGGTTCTACCCAATTATGCCTGTTTACACCACGATTGTATATTGTTTTCCTCTGGCTAGGGTTTATTTGACTTAAATTGCTTAAAATGCACAAGCCCAGTTTTATGGAGCCAGTATTTTGTTAAAACCCCGAGTATACCAACGCCATAAATCACACTTCGGCCAAAATTAATGGAGGATGCCTCGGGAAAATAGCGGGTCACAATTGGAACTTCCTGGAAAGTAAGATTATTAGCCATCCCTTGTGCAATTATCTCTGCATCAAATATAAAATCGTCGCTGTTATCATCCAAGCGTACAGTCTCAAGGTATTTACGCGTATATGCCCGGAAACCTGAATGAATTTCTGTGAGATAACGCCGGAAAATGATATTTGCCATCGCGGTAAGGATTACATTCGCAAAATACTTCCAATAAGGCATCCCTCCTTCAAGAGGGCGACCTCCCAGCATGCGCGAACCGAAAACCGCATCTGCTTCATGATTAAGCAGGGGGCGAGTCAAAAGAGGGATCATGGTGGCATCGTACTGGTGGTCAGGATGAACCATCACTACAATGTCCGCTTGTAGCTTTAAAGATTCCCGGTAACAGGTTTTTTGATTCCCACCGTAGCCTCGGTTGATTGAATGCTCAAATACAATTAAGCCGGAATCTTTCGCAAGTTCAACGGTATTATCTTGGGATGCATCGTCCACAAGAATAATGTGCTCTTGATATTCTGGCGGAATTTCAGCAAGGGTACGGTGCAGGGTTTTCGCGGCATTATAAGCCGGAAGAACGATGATGATTTTCGGATCCATCTTTATTTTTTCCCTTGCACGAGAATAACTGCAGTGTCATCTTGATAAACTTCCTTCCAACCAGCATCAATCAGGGCAGCGGACAAATCCCATCCCTTCGGGATAAGCGCCCACTTAACATTATTTTTTGTGAGGATGTCCTGCCAGCCGTCTTCTAGATTTATTACTTGTTCATATTCGCGAATAAAAGCCTCTCCATAAACATCCCCCTGGCTGTCAATGAATACCAGTTGTTTCGGGAACAATTCCAGACTCAAGTACCCTCCCCAATCGAATGTATTAAACATGTTTCCTTCTTGGGGATTCACTTTCAGCCATTCTGTCGCTTGGATTGGGAAAAATGTTGGGGAAAAGTGCTCGATTTTTCCTAGAGGGGTAACGGCTAAAAGGATGATCCCTATAATCACCGTAAAGATCGGCCAATAAATACCCCGTATTTGTCCTTCGATCTTCTCCAGCAGTCCTTCAAAACGCCTTAGTAGAGAGACAACCTGTTGTTTCGAAAAAACACTAACTAAAACGAATGGTGCAACCACCCCATAAAAATGGACATTCCGTGCAGATAGAAGCACCATGGCTGAGAATCCCGCCAGGATGAGTGCCATACGTGCAGGAAGTCGCTCGCGTTTGATTACAAGTAAAAATATTGAAAAGACTAATAAGGCAAGCAAAATAATGAAAGCAGGATCAGCAAAATTGGGGGGAATGGTTTCATTCGTGTGGGACATAAGATAATCATTCCCCAGCCAATTTGTCACAGTAAATAAAGCGCGGAAACTAACAGGGTTGACCAGGGTCACGAAAGTGATCGCTGCCAGGACGATTCCGAGGCGTTTTCCAACCTTAACATCGACATTGGCACGATCAAAGAAATATTCCCAAAGCCACCCGGCAAGTGTTGCACCGGTAACCAGGAATCCGGCAATGAACTCTCCGTGGATATTATTCCATAGCAGCATCAGCACGGCAAAATACCATATTGGTGCTTTCTTTCCGCTGGCAAGCCTCTCGTTTAAAATTAGCCAGATTGCAAACAACAACATGGTAAATAAATGAGGACGTGAGATCCAGTGCAGGGAGGTTACTGCCGCGCCCCAGGCTACCAGGAAGAAAACAGGGAGGCGGGTTCCCGATCGTTTTACTCCATCTGAATAGATAAGTGCGAAGGTTAGCGCAAGCAATAGGGCTGAAAGGATAACAATCCCCCGTTCATCAAAAACAAGATAAGCTAGGTAAAAAAATACCCCTGAAAGCCATTTATGAGGGGCTATTGGGACGCCATTGCGGGTATAAGAAAAAATATCAATGATTGGCGGAAGGTGACCTTGCAACACATATTTACCTACTGCCATGTGATGGGGTAAATCCCCATCGGCATTGAGCATGCGCGGTCCGAGTAAAATAGCTGTGGCAAAAACCGACAGGAACAAGATGTCGCGCAAGCGGGGGAGGACGAATGCCTTCATCAAAGTGATTTTACCACTTGTATTTGATGGGGGATGCAGAGCGATATTTAAAAAAAATTAGTCCCAGTGACTTTGCTGGGACTAAAAATCTTGTCTATTCCCCAAGATAATCACGAAGTTTCCGGCGTATTGAAGGATGCCTCAAGCGGCTCAAGGCCTGGGCTTCAATCTGGCGAACACGTTCACGGGTTACCCCCATCTTGCGACCGACCTCTTCCAGAGTATATGCCTGTCCATCCAGAAGTCCATAGCGTAATTGCAGGATTCGGACTTCACGCGGGGGAAGTCCATTCAATACCTCGGTAAGGTGTTCTCGAAGTAGGTTATAGGTGGCAGTATCGTCGGGCGGAGCGGCTTCGTCATCTTCGATAAAATCGCCCAAAACAGAATCTTCTTCGTCATCTGTCGGGGTCTCAAGCGATAGTGGGCGCCTCGCCACCTGGATCATGTTCTCCACCTTCTTTGGAGGGACTTCCAAAGCAGTAGCTAATTCTTCAACCGAGGGTTCTCTTCCCAGGCGCTGGGTTAATTGGTGCTGAACACGCAGGAGCTTATTGATCTGGTCACCCATATGAACGGGGACGCGAATCGTTCGGCCCTGGTCGGCGATGGCACGCGTGACTGCTTGGCGTATCCACCAGGTGGCATAGGTGCTGAACTTGTGCCCCCTGCGGTAATCAAACTTTTTGGTAGCACGGATCAGGCCAATGTTGCCTTCTTGGATTAAGTCGAGGAAGGGGACACCGCGTCCCATGTATTTCTTGGCGACACTGATGACCAGGCGGGAGTTTGCAGTTATCAAATGCTCGCGGGCAGCCCAACCATCCTCTATTAGTTTGCGAAGTTCGACCCTGCGGCGGGTACTTACGTTACCCCGGGCTAGTTCTTCTCGTGCCATTCGACCACGCTCGATCCTCTGGGCTAGATCAACTTCTTCTGTCGCAGTAAGTAAAGGAACACGACTGACTTCTTTAAGATAAAGCCCGATCGTATCATCAGTATCAATGTTCGCAAGGTAATCATCAAGAGAAAGTTCCGGTTCCGCCTCTGCCTCGGGTTTTTCCGCTGCAATCAGTTCGTCCTCCGGCGGTTCTCCAGTAGGGACATCTTCTACGAATGCAACCCCCGCACTCAGAAGAGCTGCGAAGGCTTCCTCCAACTGCTCCACATCCTGTTCCGCTTCTGGGAAAAAATGCAGGATGTCGTCTATTGTGACATATGATTTTTGGCGGCCCAGTTCTATCAACCGGGCGATGGCAGAATATTCTTCGTCTTCTTCAAGCAATAAAGGGTTTTCCATTATATTTCCTTACTGAGCAAGTCTTGAATCAGAATACTCTTTTTCTGAACAAAATACAATACCCATAAAAGGAGTATTGTTATCATGGTGTGGGAGTCATCGTCTCCAGGGAGGGTACCGGAGCGACAGGCGTTGCGGTGAGTGTCGTCGTTTCCTGGGGCGTGGGTACAGGTGTTTGGATTGGTGGGAAGGGTGGTGAAACTAATAATTTGAGCAATGCGTCTATCCCTGCCTGGCTGACAACATATAACTTCCCAGTGTCAAAGTTAACGTAATACCCGCTTCCGGTGGGGGTTAAACTTCCAACTTGGATTGTGTGTTTCAAGCCATCCTCAAAAGTCAGTTCGATGGTGTCGGAAGGAGTACTCAAACCGGCGTCACTCAAGTTGAGTGAAATATCCAGGGTTGTGACAATGCGCAGTGCTCCCACCTGGGTTTCGGCAGCTCCTGCAAGGGACTGATCCGCGGTCCCCCGCGTGGGTAGCGTGATGCCCCATGATCCACTCGAATCACGCTGCATCTGAAAAACGTTATCTTGCGTATCGGTGATTCGAATAACCTGCAAGGTACCATCTGCTGGTGTAATAAGAAAATTACTTCCCTGGGAAGTGGGTGTTGCTAACGCGGATGTGCTTGTGGCGCGATTTTTCAGGACGAAATAGACAACAACAACTAGCGCCAGGATGACCAGCAGAATCCAAGTGGAGCGCTTTATCATTGGTTTAGCCTCTGGAGCGTCGAATCAACCAGGAAACAACTCCGCCGGCAATTACCAGCCCGGGTAGGATGAAAAGGAATGAAATTGCCATTACCAGCAGCCAGAAACTGCTTGGAAGGACCAGGGTACGGGTGATCGCAGTTGGAGTATTAAGGTTGATTAATTGCTCCTGGCCAGCTGCCCAGTCGATCGCATTAATGAACATATCGCCATTTGCGTACTGTCCAAAGAAAGCGTCAGAAGCAAAGTCAGAATCACCAAACACGACCACATGGTTTTTTACAGTTGTGTCTGTAATAGCTGCTCCCAGGGTGAGGGGACCAGGAAAATCAGTTGTTGAGTTGAAGGCTACCTGACCATTCGTTTGCAGGGCGGAAAAGTCCGTTTCTCCCCAGGCAGTACTGGCAGTAGTAACCAATGCCGAAGGCGTGTTGGTCAAATTGGTTGCAATGGAAAGACTGCGCGCAGACGGGAAAAAAGATACCAAACCTTGCAGTTTTTCGGTTATGGGATGAGTGCCGTAATTCGCCGCTACTGCATATAAAGGTTGGCTCGTGTTTGTATCGATGACGATGTCGTTATCGAAGGAAATACCCCAGGTGGCGGCAAGATACGCTGCAAGAGGGTCGGGAGAATTGCCAAACTTGGTCAGTGGGGTGGGTTCTTCCATCACAACCAGCGCGCCACCTTTTGAAACGTAATCCTGTAGTAATGTCTGCTCTGCTGCTGTTAATGGTTGGGATGGTCCGGCGATGACAATCACAGTTGCATCGGCAGGGATTTTATTCGTGGCGATCAGATTTAGAGATTGCACCGTATAGTTCTTTGCTTCTAATGCGGTTTTTGCAGTTGAATATGCGGTATTGCCGGCCGTTTGAATATCTCTTTCTCCATGTCCGGTCAGGAAATAAATGATTTTTTGACCGGGATTCATTAGCCGGACCAACCCCGAAGTTAAATCTTGCTCGGATGCCAGAGCGACAATTTCGTGACGATTTCCCATCTGTAAATAGATTTTACCGTCCCCGGTTATGCCGGCTTGTGTCGCCGCAAGGGGATTTTGATCAGGGTCTACAAAGGAATAAGCAAATTTACCATTTGAGTTATTTTTATAATTCTCAAGCAACTTTCTTGCAGTATCGGGGGAAGTCTGGGAGGTAAAGAAGGCAGTTGCCTGAACCGGGGAAGGCAAGGCTATTAACGTGTCGAGAGTTACACTCGCAAGACTATTTTGTTTGCCTTCAGTAAGGTCAAAGGGTTTCCCGGGATTTTGGAGAACGATAACATTCACAACCAGGAGAATCCCAACAA
>Ga0326726_10002888_pt1 | contig 15727 bp, 14 predicted proteins | sample MHFenrmetagenome_2_FD_207603 | JGI IMG/M metagenome (GOLD analysis project Ga0326726, IMG submission 207603) | Lab enriched peat soil microbial communities from Michigan Hollow, Ithaca, NY, United States - MHF15MN | ecosystem: Environmental > Terrestrial > Soil > Wetlands > Peat | place: USA...
CACTACACCGAGGTGGCCCGCGTCACCAGCCGCATCTGCGGCATCTGCTCGATCGGGCACACGCTGGCCTCAGTCAAGGCCACGGAAAACGCCCTGGGGATCCAGATCACGCCCCAGACATACAAGTTGCGGACCGTCCTCAAGCACGCCGAGAACGTCGACTCGCACGTCCTCCATATTTATTTTCTCGTGGCGCCGGACCTCCTGGGCGCGCCGTCCGTCTTCCCCCTCGTGCCCACCCATACCGAGGTCGTCGTCCGGGCCCTCCGGATGAAACGGCTCGGCCATGAGTGGGGTTCCCTGCTGGGCGGCCGCACGACCCATCCCACCCGTGTCATCCCGGGCGGCTTCGCGGAATACCCCACGGAAGCCGAGCTGAAAACGCTCCGGGAGCGGCTCGTCAACCTCCAGCCGGACATCGACGCCACCATCCAGACCGTGCTGTCCGTCGCCGACAAGTTGCCCGCCTTCGAGCGGCCGACCGAGTACATGGCCCTCTCGAGCGATACCGAATACAGCCTCTATGACGGGCAGATCCAGACCGTGACGCCCGACGGCGTCAAGCAGCGCTGGTCGGTGTCGAGCTACAGGTCGTGCACCAACGAATACGTCGTCCCCCAGTCGACGGCCAAGTACACCAAGAACAAGATGGAATCCTACATGGCAGGGGCGCTGGCGCGGTTCAACAACAACTACGACCGGCTGCATCCGGAGGCCAGGAAGCTGGCCGAGGCGCTGAATTTCAAGCCCCTGTGCTTTAATCCTTATATGAACAGCGTCGCCCAGCTGGTCGAGGTCGTCCACAGCGTCCAGGATTCGATCCGCCTCCTCGACGAGGTGCTCGGGGCCGGCTACCATCCCGAGAAAGTGGTCCCGCCGGCCCGATTCAGCCAGGGCCAGGGCGCGGTGGAAGTCCCCCGCGGCATCCTCTTCCACGAGTACGGCTACGACAAGGACGGAATGTGCACCGGGGGAAACTGCATCATCCCGACCAACCAGAACCACGCCAACATCCAGCTCGACCTCGAAGCCCTCGTGCCCAAGATGCTGGCCGAAGAAAAGACCGAAAAGGCTATGGAGCTCGGGCTCGAGATGCTGGTCAGGGCCTATGATCCCTGCATCTCCTGCTCCACTCACTATCTGACGGTGAAATTCAGGCGCTGACCGGCCCTTGCGCTACCTCGTCGGCGTCGGCAACTCCTCCATGGCCGACGACGGCGTCGGCCTGAGGATCGTCGAGAGCATCGCCCGCGGCGGCCTCGAGCGAGGGTTCGAAGCCGTCACCATCGCGGACGAAGGGATGCGGCTCCTCATCTATCTCACGGAAGACACGGAAAAAATCGTCATCGTCGACGCGGTCGACATGGGGCTCGCCGCGGGGGAGTACCGCCTTTTCAAGCCGGAAGACGTGGAGACAGAAAAGAGAACCACCGGGCTCACCACCCACGAGGGCGACATCCTGCGCGTCCTCGGGCTCGCCCGGGAGCTCGGCTTCGCCGTCCCGCCGATCACGATTCTGGGCATCCAGCCCCAGAGTCTTGGGCCCGGCCAGGACCTTTCCCCGGCGCTCGGGGAACGGTTTGATACCTACGTTCGCGCGGCCATGGAGGAGATCGGGAGGAACGGCTAGCCCGAGTCGGACGCGTCAGGCCGCCGGGACGACCGCCAGCGGGAAGGTCAAGACAACCATGGTGCCGCGGCCGACCTCGCTCCGGACGGCGATCTGGCCGCCGAAGCGGGCCACCAGGTCCCTGGAAATGGCCAGCCCTAATCCGGTCCCCTCCCTGACCTGAGCCTTGGCGTTCGGGGCCCGGTAAAACTCCTCGTACAGATGCTTGAGCGATTCCTCCGGGATGCCGATGCCGGTGTCCGAGACCTCCAGGCGCGCCGCGCCGCCCTCGACGCCCAGGCTGACCGTCACCCGCCCGCCGTCCGGGGTATACTTGACCGCGTTAGAGACGAGGTTGTTGAGGATGCGGTCAACGCCCTCGATCGTCGCGGAGATCGTCGGGGCGGCCCCGGCGGGCAGCCGATGCTCGAGGGTGATGCGGCGCTCCCGGGCGGTGGTTTCGAAGCGCTCGACCACCTGCCGGACGACTTCGTCCAGCCGCACCGCCACCCTCTCCTCTTCGTTCAGCCCGATCGCGTTTTTGACCGCGGCGAGGTCGAGCAGGTCGTCGATCAGGGCCTGCAGGAAATCCGCCCGGTGGAGCACCCGTTCGAGCATGTCCCGCTGGCCGGGGGTCAGGGCCCCGGCATAGCCGGCGGTCAGCGTGCGGAGCAGGCTCCGGATGACCCCGACCGGCGAGCGCAGCTCGTGGGTCACGGTCAGGACGAACCGGGATTTCATCTCGTCCAGCCGCCCCAGCGCCCGGTAGGCCATGGCGTTCTCGATGGCGATGCTCCCCTCGCCCGCCATCGCGGCCAGGAAGGTCGCATCGGCTTCGGTGAACCGGTCCGGCTCGGCGCTGTAGGCGCGGATCAGGCCCAGGGGGCCTTCCTTGCCCCGGAGGGGAGCGGAGAGCATCGACCGGATGCCCTCGGCGAGCGCCTCCGCCGGGTACTGCAGGCGCGTGTCGGACTCGACGTCGCCGATGGCGATGACACGGCCCGCGAGAACCTCCCGCGCCAGGGGGTTCTGGGCGAGCAGAAGGTCGCCCTTCTTGATGTAGGCCTCGCTCAGCCCGTGGACAGCCGCCACGGTGAGCCGGGTCCCGGTTTCGTCGAGGAGACGGATGGAGCAGGCCCGGATATTCATGGCGTCCGAGATGCGGCGGACGATCTGGTTGAGCACCTGGTCGAGCTCGAGCGTCGAGGTGATCGCCTGGGCGCTATCGTAGAGGGTCTGGAGCCGGTCGTAGGCCCGCTTGAGGTTTTCGCCCAGCCCCACGATCTCGCGCTCGCGCTTGCGCATCCGGCCGTTGATCGTGGAGGCCAGATAGGCCGAGACGAACATGGCGGAGACGAAAAACAGCATGACGCCGGCGACGAAATAGGGGCGCTGGTAGAGGAGCGGGACGGCCCCGCCGGCGAAAAGGGAGAAGTGCGGCAGCCACCCCGCGAACTCCAGCCAGACCGTCGCCCCCACCAGGAGGGTGGCCGTCGCCGCGTAGAAAAACGTGGCGGCGGGCGAAAGGAAGATCGCCGAGAGGATGATGTGAAAGAAGAAATAGAAGAGCGCGGGGCTCTCGACCCCTCCCGAGAAATGGGTCAGGGCGGTCATGGCCAGCCAGTCGAGTCCGATCTGGATTTTGGTGAGGCGGTGGAACCTGACGATGCTCCGCGGCTCGGACCGCAGCAGCTTCTTCAGGATAAGATAGCAGGCGGCGTTGTAGCTCAGAATGGCCAGGCCGATGAGAAAGAGCGACGGCGCCGGGAGGGGCAGCTTGAGGACGGCGCTCACGAACCCGGTGGCCGCCAGGACCCCCAGACCGGCCAGCCAGCGAATCTTGATGAACCGAGCCATGCTGGCGACGAGCTCCTGTTCGATCAGGTCCGCGCCGGCGAGGCGGTGGGGACTCATGTGCGTATCACCATGAAGCGGAGCGGCGGCTGATAATCAAGGCCGGGAGAAGCGATCCGCCTAGGCCGGCCGCCGGCTCAGGCACTCGCGGACTTTTTTCAGGAGCTCCGCCGGCTCGATGGGCTTCTCGATAAAGGCGTCGACGGGCAGATAGTTCTTGTCCGGGCCGAACCGCAGCGGCGTCGTGGAATGGATCGACGTGAGCATCACGATCGGGATCCGGCTGTAGGCCTGAAATTCCGACCGGGGGTCGGGACTGCGCAGGGCGAGGCTGACCTGGAATCCCTCGGTCATCGTCTCCATCATCACGTCGAGAATGATCAGGTCGGGGTTGACCTCTTTTATCAGGCGGAGGCCCTCGCCGCCGTTCGCCGCCGTGGACACCTCGTACCCGACCGCTTCCAGGGGCAGGCGCATGGCGTGAACGAGGTCGTCATCATCGTCGATGATCAGGATCTTTTCGTTGGCCATAGTGAACCTCTCATCATTATTCCCATGTTGATGATGGTAGTTCACGACGAAAGAGGTTGTCAAGGACGGCGGCCGAGGCGCCGGCGCTCGAGGTGAAATATCGGCCGGGTTCGGGTAAAATGATATGCGAGCGGCTGCGGGGCGCACCATGAACAAGAAAGAAGTCATCGTCAAGGAAGAGCCGGCGTCCTGGTCGTCAACCTGCTGAGCTCGCCCGGCTCGGGGAAGACCTCGCTTCTCGAGAGGCTGGCCGAGACCATGAGCCCCGACCAGAAGATCGCCGTGATCGAGGGGGATATCGAGACCGAGAGGGACGCCGAGCGGATCCGCAAGAAGGGCGTTCCGGCCTGGCAGATCACGACCGGGGGCGCCTGCCACCTCGAGGCCAAGATGATCGGCCGGCTGCTGCCCGAGATCCCCGCCGGAACAGGCTTCCTCTTCATCGAGAACGTGGGCAACCTGGTCTGTCCGGCGAGCTATGACCTGGGGGAGGGCCTGCGCTGCGTTTTGCTGTCGACGCCCGAGGGCGACGACAAGCCCAAGAAATATCCCTTGGCCTTCGCCACCGCCGACTGCCTCGTCGTCACCAAGATCGACCTGCTTCCGTACCTGCCGTTTGACCTGGAGCGGGCCCGGCGCGAAGCCCTGGACATTAACCCTCGCCTGCACGTTTTCACGACCTCGGCTCTTCGGGGCGGGGGGGTCGCCGAGCTCGCCCGCTTTTTCGTCGAGGCCCGCGCGGGTCTGCTCGAGCGCCGCCGCCATGCATGAGCTCTCGATCGTCGCCAGTCTCTTCGAGACCCTGGAGGAAAAGGCGCGCGAGCACCGGTCCGGGCGCATCACCATGGTCAGGCTCAAGGTCGGCAAGCTGGCCGGGGTGGTGCCGGAGTTCTTGAAAACGGCGTTCGATACCTACAAGGAAGGCACGATCGCCGCCGACGCCGCGCTCGAGATCGAGGACTCGCCCGTCAGGGTGCGCTGCCGGCGATGTTCGGCAGAAGTCACCAGGGACGATTTTGTTTTCAGCTGCGCGGACTGCGGCTCCACGGACATCGAGGTCGTGGAGGGTCTGGAGCTTCTCCTCGACAGGATCGAGCTCGAGGTCTGACCCCGGCGCCCTCGGCTTGTGCGCCGGACGCGGCGTGGTATAATAATCGTTCTGAGTCTCGTGACGAGGAGCAACCCATGAAAAGCCTGAAAGATATTGCCGCCAACTCTGTCCTGACGGAGGATCAGCTCGAGAAGCTGGAGAAGATCATCCTCAGCCAGGGCTCTTACACCGAGGAGGCGGTTCGGGAGGAGCTCGACTGGTACTGCGCCGGCCTGGGCATGAACGCCTACTACTTTCGGACCACCCCGCTCAAGATGATCGCCAACCACATCCGGGCGATCAAGGCCGCCGAGATCATCGCCACGATCAAGGAAGAAAAGGTTGTCACCATCGACCTCGCCACCGAGCACGCCGGCGAGGCCATCTATCTCGTGGACGACCTCCATCCCCGCGGCCTGGAGGTCGAGCGGCGCATCGAGGAGAAGTACCCCAACGGCCGCGTCCAGTCCTACCGCACCAAGCGGCACGCCGCCGGCCTCGAGCACCTCCGGATGTACGTCGTCTGCCTGCCGGATTTCGTCGACCCCCAGCCCGCGCCCGGAGAGACCGACATCCGCCGGCTCGCCGACCGCTCGTTTCTCGCCAGCGCCCCCAAGGAGACCATCGACCGCTACCAGGCGCTCCTCAAGCGGACCAAGGACTGGGAGAGCCCCCACATCAACGTCACCGCCGTGGCCGGCAGCGGCGAGATCCGGATCACCATCGTCACCAAGCGGGACACCAGCCACCGCTTTTTCTCCAACATCTCGGACGTCATCAACTCGCACGGCCTGGTCTCCAACCGGAAGTACGTCGAGCAGTTCGCCAACGGCCGGACGGCCCACACGATCTACCTCAAGGACATCAATGACCCGGCGCTCATCCAGGCCATCGTCGAAGACATCAGCCTGATCTATGTCATTCCCGAGTCGCCCCTCTCTCCGCTCTTCCGCGAGGGAAAGCTCACCGCGCAGGAGACGGTCTTCGCCGTTTCGGCGTGGAGCTTCGCCCACCAGTTCCTGACCGGCTACAACGACGAGTACATCCGCCTGGCCGAGGCCATGAAGGACTCCCCCGAACTCCTGGGGACCCTGCGTATGCTGAAGACCAAGCTGGTCAAGGATACCTTCCACGAGCAGCGCGTCTGGGACTCCTTTGTCGAGTACTACGAGCAGCTCAAGAAGCTCTTCCGTCTCTTCGACAGGAAATTCGACCCGGCCTCCAAGAACCGCGACATCCGGAAGGAGCTCGACGCCCTGAGGAAGGCGATCTCCCTGAACATTCCCGTCGAGATCGACCGGGCCATATTCCTGGCGGTCATCGAATTCATCGGCTCCATCCTCAAGACGAATTTCTACGTCAAGGAAAAGACCTCCCTCGCTTTCATGTACGATCCGCGCTTTCTGAACAAGGTCGATTATCCGGTCTCACCGTTCGGCATCTTCCAGGTGGTGGGGGGCGAGTTCCGCGGGTTCCACATCCGGTTCCGCGACATCGCCCGCGGCGGCATCCGCATCGTCAAGTCGGGGACCCTCCAGGCCTATCTCAACAACTCCGACCTCATCTTCGACGAGAACTACAATCTCGCTTCCACCCAGCAGCACAAGAACAAGGACATCCCCGAGGGGGGCTCCAAGGGCACCATCCTCCTCAACTGGGGCCACATGAACGACGCCGACGAAGCCTTTAAAAAATACATCGACGGCCTGCTCGACCTGAAGCTTAACGAGGCCGGAGTCGTCGATTTCTACGGCAAGGATGTCCTACTCTTCCTGGGACCCGACGAGGGGACCGCCGAGCTCATGGAATGGGCGGCGCTCCGGGCGAGGAAGCGCGGCTACAAGTACTGGAGGTCGTTCTCGACGGGCAAACCGGTCACGATGGGAGGCATCCCCCACGACCTCTACGGCATGACCACGAACTCCATCCACGAATATGTCCTGAGGTCCCTGGACAAGCTGGGCCTCAAGGAGGAGAAGATCACCAAGGTCATGACCGGCGGCCCGGACGGCGACCTGGGGAGCAACGAGATTCTCATCTCGAAGGACAGGATCTTGTCCATCGTAGACGGCTCGGGCGTCCTGTACGACCCGGAGGGGCTCGACCGGAAGGAGCTCAATCGCCTCGCCAAGTTCCGGAAGATGGTCGAGAACTTCCGCCGCGAGCGTCTCTCGCCCCGGGGATTTTTCGTCGGGGTCAAGGACCGGGACGTGACGCTCCCCGACGGGGAGAAGGTCGAGCTCGGCCTGGAGTTTCGCAACGCCTTCCACCTCCATCCGAAATTCGCCGCCGACCTCTTCGTGCCCTGCGGCGGCCGGCCGTCCTCGATCAACATCAACAACTGGCAGACCTACGTTGACGAAAAGGGGAACCCCCGCTTCAAAGTCATCGTCGAAGGCGCCAACCTGTTCATCACCCAGCAGGCGCGCCTCCGGCTCGAGGAGAAGGGCGTGATTCTCTACAAGGACGCCTCGGCCAACAAGGGCGGCGTCACCTCGTCCTCGCTCGAGGTCCTGGCCAGCCTGGCCTTGACCGACGAAGAGTACGAGAGGCTGATGTGCGTCGGCGACGGCGCCGTCCCTGCGTTCCGTAAGAAGTACGTGCGGCAGATCCTGGAAATCATTCGGGAAAACGCCCGGCTCGAGTTCGACATCATCTGGAAGGAGAACGAGTCCAAGAGGATCCCCCGCTCGGTGCTGTCCGACCTGGTGAGCGACAAGATCAACTCGATCAAAGACGCGGTGGGCAAATCGGAGCTCGCTCATGACCAAGCCCTGTTTCGGAAGGTGACCCAGTGCTGCATCCCGCGGGCGCTGATCGAAGAGATCGGTTTCGACAAGATTCTCAAGCGGGTGCCGCTGGCCTATCTGAGGGCGGTGGTGGCCTCCCAGCTGGCCAGCCGCTACGTATACAAATTCGGGCTCGACGCCAACGAGATCAACTTCTACGAATTCCTGAAAGAGATGCGGTGAGTAACATGAGAGCCACCACTTCAGTCATGGTTATTCTGGCACTCTTCGTCATCGCCGGGGCCGCGCCGGCGGGACAGACGTCCAATCCGCTGTCCAAGGCCGGCCAGGGCGATTGGGCCCAGTACGCGGTTTCGGTCGACAACGCGACCATCCCGATCATGAACGTCAATGACCAGCCGCGCTGGCGCGTCGTGACCGTGGTCCAGGCCACGGGGGTCCGGATCGACAACTATTCGATCATGCCGGGGGGCAGGGCCAGCATGGGCGGGTCGCTGTTCTCTTTCGGCAAGCCTTTCGAGCCGGTTTTCGAGATCGTCAACGGGACTAAGATCGAGGTCGCGTCGTCGACGCCCGAGAGTCTGACCGTCAAGGGCAAGACCGCCGCCTGCACCAAGATCGTCCGCAAGGTCAGCCGGCCCGTCGACGCAACCACGATGCAGTCCGGGTGGAATGGGACGTCGACCGTCTGGCTCTGCCCCGATTTTCCTGTCGGCGGGGTGGTCAAGATCGAAAACTTGTACGAGGCCCGGCGCACCGCCGATTCCAAGCCGGAGAAGATCAAAGAGACGTGGGTGCTGACCGACTTCGGGTTCAAGAACTGGAAGGAATAGCCGAGGCCGCTAGCTGATCTCGCCAGTCAGATAGGCCCGGGTCCGCGGGTCCCGCGGGTTGGCGAACACCTCCTGGGCCGGCCCGTGCTCGACGAGCTCGCCCAGGTAAAGAAACGCGATGTAATCGGCGATCCGCTTGGCCTGCCTCAGGATGTGGGTGACGACGACGACCGTGTAATCTGTCTTCAGCTCGATCAGCCGCCTCTCCACGTTCTGGCTCGACTGGGGGTCGAGGGCGGAGGTTGGCTCGTCCCCGAGGATGATCTCCGGCCCCACGGCCAGCCCCCTGGCCAGGCACATCCGCTGCTGCTGGCCCACCGAGAGCCGGGCCGCCGGCTGCCCCAGCCGGTCCTTCACCTCGTCCCACAGGCCGGCCACCCGCAGATAGTGCTCGACCCGCGCGTCGAGCTTCTTCTTGTCCCGCTCGCCCTGGAGCCGGGGCCCGTAGGCGACGTTGTCATAGATCGACATCGGGAGCGCCTGCGGCCTCTGGGACAGCAGACCCATCTTCTTCCGGATGTGGGTCACTTCCACCTTCGGGTCATAGACGTCTTCGCCGTCGACCAGTATCTTTCCCGTGATCCTGACCCCGTCCAGCGGGTCGAGCAGGCGGTTGAGCGATTTCAGGAGGGTGGTCTTGCCGCAGCCCGAGGGCCCCACGATGACCGTGATCCGGCGGTCCGGGATATCGATGCTGACGTCCTTGAGGATGCGGAGACCGTCGAAGCTGACGCTCAGGTTCCGGATGCTGATGTGAGTCCGGTTGTCCATGACCTTCACCTCTTGACCCTACTTTATCACGTGCCGTGTGTATCGCTTCCCCAGCCCTCGGGCCAGGAGGCTGATGACCAGAATGAGGACGGTGAGCACGGCGGCCGAGGCGTACGCCCGCTGCTGGACCTCGGGATAAGGGGTCCCCAGCTGAAAGAAGATCGCCAGCGGCAGCGTCGCGGCCGGCTGAAGCAGCGACCCGGGCAGACGGTCCGTGAACCCGGCCGTAAACAGGACCGAGGCCGCGTCCCCGATGCCCCGGCCGAAGGCGATCAGGACGGCCGTCAGCAGGCCGGGCAGGCACTGCCGCACCACCACTTTGAGCGCGGTCTCCAGGCGCGTCGCGCCGAGCGAGTGGGAGGCCTCGATGAGCTCGGGCGGCACCAGGCGCACGACCTCGTCGGCCGCCCGGCTCATGATCGGAAACTCGAGCAGGGCCACCGTAATGATCCCCGCCAGGAGCGAAGCCCTCAGCCCGAGCATCATCATCAGGATGAACCCGAAGGCGCCGTAGACGATGGACGGGATGCCCCAGAGCACGTCGAACGAAAACCGGGTGAGCGACGCCAGCCGCGACTTTTTCCTGGCGTAGACGTTGATGTAGAGGACGACGGGGAGGCTGAAGAAAACTGCCAGGACCGTGGCGCCGGAGGCGAGATAGAGCGAGCCGGCGATGGCATTCAGGATCCCCCCCTCCCGGCCGAGATAGTAGCCGCCCTTCGGCGTGCGCGTGATCATCGACAGGTTGAGGGCGGGGAGCCCCTTCCAGACGATCGTTCCCACGATCAGCGCCAGACAGCCGATCACGGCCGCGACCGACAGGCCCATGAGCGCCTTGAAGATCTTCTCCTCGAGCCGCCGGCGGCCGATTCGCTCGCGATCCGCCGGGCGGTTCACGCGCTCCTCCTCTCCACCCGGACCAGGATGACGCGGGCCAGAACGTTGAAGACGAGGACGACGAGCAGCAGGACGGCCGCCGCCAGCATCAGCGCCGAATCATAGAGCGGCACGGACATCATCTCGCCGTAGTTGTTGGCGATCAGGGCCGGCAGCGGGTACCCGCCGTCAAAGAGGGACTTGGGCGCGTGCGGAATATTCCCCACCACCATCAGCACCGCCATGGTCTCGCCCAAGGCCCGTGACAATCCGAGGACGACGGCGGCCATGACGCCCTGCGCTCCCTTCTTGAGGACGACGTGTTTGACCGTCTCCCATTTGGTGGCGCCCAGGGAAAGCGACGCCTCGCGCATCCCGTAGGGAATCGAGCTGAAGACCTCGAGCGAGACCGAGATGATAGTCGGAAAGATCATGATCGCCAGGACGATGCCCCCCGCCAAGACGGTGTAGCCGCTCGACTGCACCCCGAAGGCCGGGGCGATGACCCGGCCGACGAGCGGCACGACGAGCAGGACGCCCCAAACGCCGTAGATCACTGAGGGGAGGCCGGCCAGGAGGTCGATCGCCGGCTTGGCCAGCTCGCGAAACCGGTGCGGCGCGTACTCGGAGAGATAGATGGCGGAGAGGAGCGAGACGGGGACGGCCAGCAGCAGCGCCGCCAGGGTCACCCAGAGGGTGCCCATGATGAACGGAAAGAGGCCGAACTGGCCCCGCGACGGCGCCCAGGTCGAGGAAAACAAGAGCGAAAAGAAAGGCTTGCCGGCGAGAATCGGCCTGGCTTTGAGAAAGAGGCCGGCGAAAACGAGCAGCACGAGAAAGCTGGGGACGCCGGTCAGGACGGCCATCGTCCTCCTCGCGAGGCGGTCTTTAAAGAGCCTCACGGAGCCCCTTCAGCGCGCCTCTATTCTCTTCAACCCGTCGGCCAGCTTCTCGGCGCTCAAGGCGATGTACCCCGTTTCCGGGACATAGCCCTGGCCCTCGCTCAGGACCCATTTCAGGAAGGCGACGACGGCCGGCTTTTCCGGCCGCCCCTTGGTCACGAGGTAGAGGTCGCGGGCCGGCGGCGAAGGAAAAATGCCGCGGGCGATGGCCTGCGTCAGGTCGTCCCGCGTCGCGTAGAAGCTCTCAGCTGCGTCGACCCGGCCGTTCCCGTCGAGGTCGATCGGGATGATGACGATCCCCTGAACGGGTTTCTTGGTCTTCGGATCATAGGCGTAGTTGACGTTATTGAACCCGACGCCGAACGGGTCCCGCCGGACGGCCTCGGCCAGCCCGGGATCGCCGTAGACGCCGACGCCCTGCAGGTCCTCCTGCTTTTTCCCCAGGTACTGGGCCCAGGTCTCGGCGGCCCCGCAGGCGTCCGAGCGGGTGTAGACGTGGATGGGTGAAGAGTCGGCGGTGCCCAGCACGGGTCCCCAGGTTTTGGCGGCTTCGGTGACCCAGATTTTCACAAAGTCCCGCTGCCTCAGGCCGGTTTTGAGAATCGGGCCCAGGAGCACGTTTTTCTCATTCATCGTCGGGACGACGGCGTCCTTGCAGACGGCGAAGGCGACGGCCCCCCTCTCCGTTTCGACGGGCTGAATGCCACGGGAGACCATCCCGAAATCCACGACGCCCGCCAGGGCGTCGGCGATGCCTTTCCCGGCCCCGCCGGCCTGGATGTCGATCCGGACCTTGGGGTAGGCCTTCTGAAACTCCTCGCCCCACTTGAGCGCCATGGGATAGAGCGCCCAGGCGCCGGAGAGCGTGACGTTCCCCGACAGCGCCTTCTCCTGGGATGGAAGCGCGGCCGGCGCGAAGACGAGGAGCGCTCCCAGCAGGGCGATGACACCTTTCAACGGACTGCGTGTCGCCATCTTGATCCTCCCTTTCATGTGAAGTCTCATTTCTCTTTGTCGCTCAAAGCCAATAGTAGATATTGTCTATAGATTATATCGACTATTAGCCGAAAACAAATCTCATCCGGTTTTCTTTCCGCCGGTCACGGCCGGGTGGCTCACCAGGTCGGCGAGCGTCGTCCGTTCCAGGATTTCGGCCACAGCGTCCCTGACGTCCTTCCACAACCACATCAGGCTGCAGTTCTTCTCATGGGGGCAGATTTCGTGGGCCGTGACACTGACGCAATCGATCGGGGCCAGGGGGCCGTCCATGACCCTGATGACCTCGGCCACCGTGATCTGAGCCGGCGCCTTGGAGAGATAGTATCCCCCGTCGGGCCCCTTCCGGCTGCGGAGATACCCGGCACGCTTGAGCTGGAGAAGGATCTGCTCCAGGAACCGCTGAGGGATGTATTGGGCCTTCGAGATGTCGCGGATATGAAGGGGCCGCTTTTCGAAATTACGGGCGAGCTCGAGCATCGCCCGGCTGGCGTATTCGCCCTTGGTGGAAAGACGCATAATGATAGCCCTGCTCTAATAGTCGACTAAATCAATCGACCAAGTAAACATATACCAACCGCCCTCTCTCTTGTCAAGCAGTTTTTTGCGCCGGCGCTTCTCTTGCAAAAAGGCGGACCTGCGCCTAAAATGGGGTCTTCCTGAACATAATGGCCTTTCGAAGACTCATCCATAAATTCCTCGGCTTCCCGTTGCGGGTGAAGCTCATCCTCAGCTTCCTGGGCGTCATTCTGTTCGGGGGCCTGGTGTCCCTCTTTTTCGGGACGCGCCTGGAGCACCAAACGATCTTCAGCCTGGCGCAAGCCAAGGTGAAACACGACCTGGCCTCGGCCCGGATGGTTTATAACGAGAGGGTCAACGACATCCGCGATATCGTCCTTCTCAACGCCAGCCGCGACGCCGTCCAGGCCGCGATCAAGACCGGCGACCGAGAAGCGCTGCTGAGGACGCTCGGCCGAGTCCGGAAGGATTTCAACCTGGACATTCTCACCGTCACCGACGCGTCCGGCCGGGTCATCCTGCGGACGAGCCGGCCCGATAGCTACGGCGACGACGAGTCCGCCGATTCCTTCGTCCGGAGAGCCCTCGCCAGGACCGTGGCCACGGGCACCGAGATCGTCCCCCGCTCGGAGCTTCTCAAGGAAGGCGACTCCTACGCCGAGCGCGCCTACCTCCGGTTTATCCCCACGCCCAAGGCGGCCCCGCGCCCGCAGGACCACGAGGAGGACGGCATGATGCTCAAGGGGGCCGCCCCGGTCCTCGACGAAGCGGGACGGGTTATCGGCGTGCTCTATGGGGGCATCCTTCTCAACCAGAACTACGACATCGTCGACCGCGTCAAGGACATCGTCTTCAAGGGCGAGAAATACAAGGACAAGGAGATCGGCACGGTCACGATCTTCCAGCACGACCTCCGCATCTCGACCAACGTCACGGATGAGCGGGGGCAGCGGGCCATCGGCACACGGGTATCCGAGGAGGTCAACGACGCCGTCCTCAAGCAGGGCGGGTCGTGGGTGGGCAGGGCCTTCGTCGTCACCCACTGGTACATCACCGCCTACGAGCCCATCCGGGATATCGAGGGAAGAATCATCGGCATGCTTTACACCGGGATGCTGGAGCGCCCCTACATCGACCTCCGGAACAACGTCATGCTGACCTTCGCCGCCATGTCCGCCCTCTGCGTCATCGTGCTGGTCGGGATTCTCTTCTTCATCGCCTCGAGCATCACCAACCCCCTGCGGCGGATGGTCGCGGCCACCAACAAGATCGCCCAGGGCGACCTCAACCAGCACGTCCAGCTCGACGTCCGGGACGAGATCGGCCAGCTCGCCCAGTCGTTCAACCAGATGACGGAGAGGCTGAAGGCGGCCAACGAAAACCTCATCCAGTGGGGCAAGACTCTGGAGAAGCGGGTCGAGGAGAGGACCAGGGAACTGCGCGAGACGCAGGGCTTCCTCGTCCAGTCGGAAAAGCTGGCCTCTCTGGGCAAGATGGCTGCGGGCGTCGCCCACGAGATCAACAACCCCCTGACCTCGATCCTCCTCAACACCCACCTGATGCTGGAGAAGCTCGACAAGCGCCATGATTTCTACGAAAACCTGAGCCTGATCGCCGACGAGACCTCCCGCTGCACGGAGATCGTCAAGGGCCTGCTGGAATTCGCCCGGCAGAACCCGCCGGAAAAGGTGTACACCGACGTCAACGACCTGATCGAGCGGACGGCGCAACTCCTCGAAAACCAGGCGTCCTTCCAGAACATCCGCATCGTCCGGGACCTCGACCCCAGCCTGCCGCCGGTCAAGCTCGACAAGAACAAGATCCAACAGGTCTTCTGGAACCTCATGCTGAACGCGTTCGAGGCCATGCCCAAGGGCGGCCAGCTGACCGTCTTGGGCCGGCTCTCGGGCGACAAGAGATATGTCGAGATCCGCTTCGTCGATACCGGCGTCGGCATACCCAAAGAAAACATCCATAAGCTGTTTGATCCGTTCTTTACCACCAAGAGCTCGGGGACCGGCCTCGGACTCGCCGTCACCTACGGCATCATCGAGCAGCACGACGGCAAGATCGAGGTCAAGAGCGAGATCGGCCAGGGCACGGTCTTCACCCTGAGCTTTCCGGTCGGAGATCAGACCGGACATCCCACACCAGGAGGCACCCATGAACGAACAAGCTAAACGCAGGATTCTTGTCGTCGACGACGAAATCACGGTCTGCAAGAGCATCCGCCAGGCGATTCTGTCCGACGACTATGAAGTCGACATGGCCCTGAGCGGCGAAGAGGCGCTGAAGAAGGACAAGGAAGCTGCCTACGATCTCATCATCACCGACCTGATGATGCCGGGCATCAGCGGGCTGGACCTGCTCCGGGCGGTCAAGGAGGCGAAACCCGGAACGCTCGTCATCATGATCACGGGTTATCCCACCATCAAGACGGCCGTCCAGTCCGTGAAGCTCGGCGCCTTCGACTACATCCCCAAGCCCTTCACTCCCGCCGACCTCCGCGGCGTCGTCACCCGCGCCTTCAAGATGGCCGGGGGCGAGGCCATGGGCGAGCCGGAGGGCTCGGCGCGCCGCGTGCCCTCGGGTTACTACTACATGCTCGGGCATACCTGGCTCAAGGCGGAGGCGGGCAACAAAGGGACTGTCGGCGTTGTCCACGATTTCCTGAAGATCGTGGGCATCATCACCCAGCTCGACCTGCCCAAGGTCGGCGAGACGGTCTCCCAGGGCAACCTCTGCGGCAAGATCATCGATGCGGGGCAGATCGTTCACCGCATCTGGTCCCCGGCCTCGGGCCTGGTCACCGAAGTGAACGCGGCCCTCGTCGCGGACACCTCCCTGCTGCGCCGCGAGCCCTACGGCCAGGGCTACCTCTTCCGCATCGAGACGACCAACCTCGAGGAAGACCTCAAGGGCCTCCTCCAGGCGAAATAGCAGTCTTTCCGGGAGACCGATGCCCCCGCCCACCGCGCCCGCTGCCGTTCCCACCG
>Ga0326726_10002889_pt1 | contig 15719 bp, 12 predicted proteins | sample MHFenrmetagenome_2_FD_207603 | JGI IMG/M metagenome (GOLD analysis project Ga0326726, IMG submission 207603) | Lab enriched peat soil microbial communities from Michigan Hollow, Ithaca, NY, United States - MHF15MN | ecosystem: Environmental > Terrestrial > Soil > Wetlands > Peat | place: USA...
TCCATCGATCCGTGCACGACATCCGTGTAGAAGCACTTCATGTGAGCGCGCGCGTCCCCGAGGAATATATCGAGAATCCTCGAGTTGTCGAGGACGATATCGACTCCCTCGCGCTCGAGATACCCCTCAAGACAGTCTGTCCGAATGGCCTCAAGCGCTTCACGGTTCACCTTTCCGTCCAGATTGATTATCTGCCGGTGCGAGAGGTAGCCGATCGTGCCGCACTGGAACACGCCGATCTTGTCCGCGTCCCTCGTGTTTGCATCGACCCATCTCGCGATATCATAATAGGGTGATACCGGATGGGAGCGGAACGCCTGGGAATACGAGAAACACGAGAAACACACCGCATAGGCCGCCCCGGCCGCGATGAGCCCCCTGCGGACCGGGAGCGAACGCCGCGCGTACCAATCAAAGGCGTCCTGCAGAAAGAACGCACAGTAGATGCAGGCGACCAGGAAGACCGGATAGAAGTACCTGAGGAAGAAAAACATGCCGAAGATGTATGTCGCATACGAGACGAGAAGAAGAATGGAAAATAGTAGGAGAAAATCAACCTCGCGCCGCAGTGCCCTCTTCGCGTTCTTCCCCCACCTTAAGACAGCCCCCCCGCCCAGCGCGAGCCCGACAAATCCGAGAATATTCCCGATAAAGCGAAAATCGCCACCCGAGCCTAGTGCCGTGCCCATTCTCTCAATCGAACGGAACAGGACGTGCACGGGGGGTATTACCTTCATCGTCGAAACGGAGTGAGCCAGGTGCGCCCATATGAACGAGGGATCGGGACTCTTCAGGGCAAGACCCTGTGTTCCATATCCAAAATACCCCGCGTACGCCAGTGACAGGAAACGGGTCGCAGCGCCGCTGTCCTGGAGCGGGCTCCCGCTCTTGACCAGATTGAACAGGAGCCAGGGGCCAAACAGCGCGATGACTCCGAGTGGGATGAGAAAGATGCGTGAGGCGACAATCAAGGGCGTATCCCTCCTTCGGAGAAGAAGGAGGTAGTCGAGAAGCATCACTCCCACCAGAAATACCCCGTCGATCCGCGCAAGAGTCGTGACTCCGAGGACAATGCCGAGAATCATGAATCGACGGGCCGGCGGATCAGGAACGGAACGGATCTTCTCGAGATAGTAGAAGACGCTCAGGGCGATCATGCACGACGCAATGGCCGTTTCCAGGCCGTTCGCGGTCTGCTTCGTCACGACCGGAGAGAACGCCCAGATCAGGGCCGCGACGGTCGACGCCGCTGCCCCCACGTAGCGCCTCGAAATACGATAGATAAGATACGCGGTCAGCGCCGTGCAGAGGGCCGAAAGCGAGAGCGCGATGTAGATCGGGATAACGAGGCTTCCGCCCCCTGCCAGGAATGCCGGAACGAGGAGAAGAACGTAGAGCGGTTGAAATCCGGTCGTCGGGTGGATGCCGTCGAACGTCGCACCCCTCCCCGCGGCGATGTTCTGGGCGATCTTGAACGCGTAGAAGCTATCATCGTAAAGGAAACCGTTTCGCGCGAGCGTGGCTAGACTCTGCCACGCGACGGACAGATGAAACGCCAATACGACGAGCAGCAGGCACACGATGAGCGCCGCACGAGGTTGTTTCTGCATGTGGAACGCCCGCTCCTTAGCAAAAGGCTTATTCCGGAATTCCTTTCGATTGTGACGCCTGAACGCAACCAGGCCGTATCTTACAGGAAAAGAAGGCGAATGTCAACACATGCCTTCCCGGGGTCAGCGGAACGTTATCCGGATGTCGTTCGCCCCGTTGGGCTTGAGGAGGATTAGAGGGACGGGATCATCGAGGCGCAGCGTCTTCTCGATCCGCGCGGGGGGCGCCACGACGAGACCCCGGTCCCAATGGTACTTGAGCAGCATCTCTTTCGACGACTGAACGCCGCCAGGAGGAAGTGTGACGTGGAGGAGACTATACGATGCCTGAACGGTCACGCCCCGCTCCGATGCGAATGTCGATTCCGTTGCGACTTCCCAGAGAGCGAAATGTCTCGAAGACCAGAGCGGTCTCACGTAGCCGAGAGCCTTCACATACGCCGCGCATTCAGGTGTCGCCGTGAGGATCCAGTGCACGTTATAGAGATCGATATACTCGAAGAGACGTTCCGGCTTCATCTCCTTCAGCGGCGTTCCCATAATCCGCCCCGTCTGAAACGTGGCGAAGCTGTGCTTGATGAACGCGAACGCGTAAGGTCCCCCTATCTGCTCGACGCCCGTGTACAGGGGAATGACCGACGCAAAATGACTGTCCCCATAGATCCATGCGGGACCGTCCTCGACCATCAGGCGACCCGAAGCCCCCGTATGCAGCCTGAGCGCCGCCACCGCCTCCCCCAGCTCGTCGGTCATGGTCGTCGAAAGCGTATGCCCCTGTCGAGCTCGAGAGGCAAGAAGCGCGAACGCGGGCGAGCACAGGAGGAGCACGATCACAACGGCGCCCCGCACGGCCTGCACGGAACGAGGCGCGCGAAGGAACATGGCGGACCGCGCCACGAGCGAAGCGAGCCCCGCGCCGGCGAGAGGCGCCATGAAGAGGAGCGACGGGACAATGAAGCGTCCCGGCTCCATCTGATCGAACAACGGCAGATAGATGCCGAAACCCGCTATGAAGAGGAGAAAGACGCTCGTCACCGCGGGGGGGACCGCCTCGGCGAGACGCCGCGATCTGGCGAGCTCGACAAAACCAGCGGCCGCCAGCGCCATGAGAAACAGCGCCGGCACGTTACCCGGCTTGATCAAGACCTTCGCGAGCCCGTGGAGTCCGGCGATCTGAAAAAAGGATTCGGAGGGAATCTTGATATCCAGATACTTGAAGAATGGCACGAGCCATATTGCGTTCAGGACGATGACGAGCGCGCACCAGACGGCGAGCCGGATAAGGAGGTTTCTCTTCCCCGTCCGTCGAGCCTCTCCCGTCGCGGCGTGCCCCCGCACGATCGCTAAGAGCGCGATGAACGGAACCGGCAGCAGAACGGCGGCCGTCGGATGGATGAAGAACGCGAGCGGACCGAGGACGTAGAACCGCCGTGCCGGGTGCCCCTCGATAAACGATCTGAACACTCCGACGAGGTAGAACGAAATGTGACAAACGAACAGGTACGCGAACATTCCCGCAAAGCGAAAATCCCCCGCGTAGGGCTTCCCCCAATGCCAGTAGGCGAGAAAAACGAGCACCGCGAGCACCGCCTCCTCCGATCCATAGCCGAGGCGCCGGCTTCCCGCATATACGCTCAAGGCGATGAGAAGATAGGCAAGGACGATGAACAGCTTGTACGATCGCGCGGTATCGATGATACGCAGGAGGGCGCACCACAACTCAATTCCGTTCGAATCGATTTCGAATACGGTGCCCCCGGGGTACCCGGCCATGAAATACGGATCATACGTCGAGAGCGTGAGCGCGTGCGGAAACACCCGCTTCGCCCGCTCGGCCTCGTAGAAATGCACGGCATGATCGAGCGTGAGAACGGGACGGTTGTTGAGCATATCTTCGGGGGGAAAGAAAAAGAGCGTTCCGATGAGGTGGCAGCCCATGATGACCGCGATGATCGCCGTCCGATGAGCGTCCAGGGGAGCGCCCCCGCCAAGCAGCCTGATCAGCGGACCGAGGGCAAGGAGCACCGCGCAACCGAGCAAGGCCGCGGCGGGAAGCGTAATGCCATGGATCCCGAAGCTCCGCGAGGTCGCGAGAACGCCCAGGACGGCCGCGGAGCCGAGAAGACAGCAGTCCCATGCTCGAAGTCTGCGCGACACCTGTGTACGACTCTCCGCGGACACTTCTTTCACCAGCGAGGCCGGCCCGGACACACATCGAATCTCGTCCATGATATACGATTCGACCCGAAACAACAACGCCACAACGGCGATCCCCGACCACACGTGCGCCCCCCGGGAGTTTGGGCTTGACCGTACGGTATGCGAACCGTAGCATGGCGGTTGTACCTACGAAGGAGGTCCATTATGTTCGTCGCTGCCGTGAACACGTTACGGCACCACCGGAAAACGCTCATATTCGGAACGATCACGGCGGTGCTCTTCGTTCAGTTCGGTTGCGTTCCGGCCTCATACGAGTCAGCCGCAGGCACGCAGGATACAAACGACGATGTTCACTACCTTGCCGCGTATGGCGATTGGCAAGCCGTGGCGCCCTTCGGCATGGTATGGTGCCCCAACGTCGTCTCGGACTGGCAGCCGTTCTCATATGGGCACTGGACGTGGTCATACGACGGGTGGGCCTGGGTTTCCTACGAGCCATTCGGCTGGCTCGTCTATCACTACGGCAGCTGGTACTACAGTCAGGACATCGGATGGTTCTGGGTTCCCGGCGACACGTGGTCGCCGGCGCAGGTCGAATGGTACTCCTTCGGTGATTATTGCGCCTGGGCCCCCCTCCCCCCGTCGAACCTCGTCTGGCCCGATCCCTGGGAAACGGGTGGGGTCGATGTCTGGCTCATCGTCAACGTCAGTCACCTCACGGACGAGAATGTCGGCCACCGCAAGCTCGACAGACCCCCTTCCCGCGAGATCATCGAGCGAGAAGGCGTCGTGAAGCGCCCGCCCGCCATCGAAAGGGTTCAGGTGCTCGAGAAGAGAACGATCCAACCCGTGAGATTCGAGAAGCGACGCGTCGAGATCCGCCCACAGACGCCGCGAACACCGCCTGGATCCGTCCGCGCCCAGAATCCCGAGATTCGCCCGCGGGCGTCTCAGGCGCCGCCCGAATCCATCCGTGCCGAGAAGCAATCGCGGGAGCGCATGATCCTTCCGCAGGCCGACAGGCGCAAGGTTGAACGGAACCAGCAGAAGGTGGAGCGAGAGGTGCTCGTGCCGAAACGCCCCGCCACGCCGGAACGCCAGAAGACGGACTCCCTGCCGGAACGCTCGAGGAAGACGGTCAAGCGTTAGCCGCGGACGGCTTCGTTCCTCGAAGCGGACCTCCCAGGGGCTCGGGACTTCCGGCCTCCGCCTCGGAGCAGAAACTGCGTACGCCCCGAATTTGGCCTTTTGGCCCGGGTCCGATTACGGTATACTCCCCTTTCAATAGCGTCCGGCGGCCCGACGCGACGGATCTATGAGAGAACCGGAGAAACCTGCCATGGAATGCGCAATAATAACGACCTACCGCTGCAACGCGAAATGCTGCATGTGCCAGGCGTGGCAGAATCCCAGCAAGGCATCCGAGGAGTTCGACCCTCAAATCCTGCGAAAGATCCCCTCCGGCATGAAGCGCCTCAATATTACCGGCGGCGAACCGCTCCTCCGCAAGGATCTCATGGAGATCGTCGATATCCTCGACGCGAAGACGAACCGGCTCGAGATCAGCACGAACGGCTATTTCTACGAACGGCTCGAAGAGATTGCCCGCGCACACCCGCGCATCACCGTCCGGGTGAGCATCGAGGGGCTTCCCGCGACGAACGACAAGCTGCGGGGACTCCCCGATGGTTTTGACCGGGCGACGCGCGGGATTCTGCGGCTCAAGCGCCTCGGGCTCGAGGATATCGGCTTCGCCATGACGATTTCGGGTGAGAACTGCCGCGACCTCATTGACGTGTACACCCTCGCCGCATCGATGGACGTCGAGCTCGCTAACGCGGTCGTTCACAACTCGTTCTACTTCTATAAGAACGATAACGAGATCAAGAACGTCGACGAGGTGGACGAAGCTCTGTGCCGTTTCATCGAGGCACTGCTGCGCTCCCCCCGCTCATCCCTGCGGAAGCGCGTGAAGGACTGGTTCAGGGCGTACCTCAACCTCGGTCTCCTCTCTCACCTGCGGGGCGAGGAGCGCCTCATTCCGTGCGGCGCGGGCACCGACACGTTCTTCGTCGACCCGTGGGGGCGCGTGCTCGCCTGTAACGGTTCGGCCGAACCCTGGGTCATGGGAGACCTCAATACACAATCGTTCGAAGATATCTGGAACGGCGAGCTCGCCAGCGAGATTCGCGCGCGGGTGAGCTCCTGCGACCGCAATTGCTGGATGACCGGCACGGCTGTCCCGGCCATGCGGCGCTCGCCGATACGCCCGGCCCTTTGGGTCATGAGTAACAAGCTGCGAACCATTCGGGGCAAAGCGATCGAATGCCGCGCCTGAACATCGGGAATCGATCAATGAACATCGCCATAATGGGAATCAAAGGGGTGCCGGGGCATCACGGGGTGGAGGTCGTCGTGGATTCGCTCCTCCCGCATCTCGTCTCATTGGGACACGAGATCACCGTGTACGGCTACGAGAGCTACACGAAGAGCGCGGACGACTACCGTGGGGCTCGCATCAGGACGGTGCCGGGAAGCGACGCCAAGAATCTCGAGATGATCTCCCATATGTGGAACGCCGCCGTCGACGCGCGCCGCCGGCGCTACGACATCGTGCACATACACAGCACCGATCCGTGCCTCCTCGCGTGGCTCCCGCGCCCGCGAAACGGCATCGTGGCGACCTCGCACGGGCAGGCGTATCTCCGCAAGAAGTGGAGCGTCACGGCACGGGTGATGTCGAAACTCGCGGAGCGCATGTTCATCCGTTATCCCGACGCGATCACCTGCGTTTCGGCGCCTCTCTGCGACTACTACCGTGCACGGTACAACCGCGACGTCGCGTACATTCCGAACGGCATCACGTTTCGCGAGCCGCCCGCCGCCGGATGGCTCCGGAGATGGAACCTCGAACCCGGCGGCTATCTCCTATCGTCGGCGGGCCGCATAGAGCGCACGAAGGGACTCACAACGCTCATCGACGCGTACCGGAGCCTCGGGACCCGCCTCCCTCTCGTGATCGCGGGGGGCGGGAGCGCGACCGACGCCGCCTACTTCGATGAATTGAAAGCTCATAAGCCGGAGGGGGTCGTCTTCGTCGGTTTTCTCACGGGGGACGAGTACTACGCCCTCTATGCGCATGCCCGCGTGTTCATATTCCCATCCGAGTACGAGGCGATGTCGATGACGCTCTTAGAAGGTCTCTCCTACGGTGTCCCCACGGTCTACAGCGACATCCCCGAGAACGAAGCGGTCGCGCGCGGCCTCGCGTATCCCTTCCACGTTTCGGATCCTGGATCGCTCGCAGGCCAGATCCGCCGCGCCCTGGAGAACCGCCTCGAGGCCGAAACGCTCGGGGCGAAGGCCCGCGAGACGGTTCGACGCAACCACGACTGGTCCGTGATCGCCCGCCAGTATCACGAGATTTACGTGAAGCTTATTCCCCGTCCTTGAAGGTGCAGATCTCGGCCGCCGGACGCCGCTCCTTCGCTCTCGGCTCCTCCGCCGCGTACCCGAGCGCGATGAGCGCCGGAATGTCCCAGCCGGCGGGTATCTTGAGGAGCTTGCGAACCGCGCCCTTGTTGAACCATCCGATCCAGCAGGTGCCGAGGCCGAGCTCGGCGGCCTGAAGGACGAAATGCTCCCCGGCGATCCCGGCGTCGACGAGATGGTAATCGATATCCTTGATGCGCGCGCCGAGCCGGTGCGTGACGAGGCTGAGCTCCATCGCGAGCACGACGACGACAGGAGCTTTGAGAGCGAATCTGTTCGGCACGACGACGCCGCCCATGGCAGCCTTCACGAGGCGGTCCTTGAGCTCCCCTTCGGTGACTATGAAGCGCCAGCCCTGCGTGTTCGAGGCGCTCGGCGCGTACCGGACGGCCTCTATGCACGATTCTATGAGTGAGCGCGGCACCGGATCGCTGCGATACGAACGGATGCTCCTCCGCCGTTTCACGAGATCGATGAAGTCTCCCATACCTTCTCCTGACGACGCGGCACCCGAGGCGTCTGAGTCTATTCAGCGGGGCGGAGAGCGCGCTTGCGTTCGGGAAAGCCATCCTTGCCGCCGAGGAGACTCGCCCCGCTGGGCGCCTTTTCAGCGGCGAGACGACACATCTCGTCCGAAACCTCGCGTATCTCCCATTGCGCCGATGTGTCGCTCCGCAGCCGGGAGAAATGGTAGAGCTCTCTCAGGTTCATGGCCAAGAGCACCCGTCTCCGGTGGCCGTTGAGCAGGATGTACTCCGCCGCCTGCCCGAGATCTCCCGCGCACGATCGGTAGAATCGCTCCGACCGCTCCGCCGCATCGCGAATCAGCCGCACGGACTTGGCGCGCTCGAACGTGTGCGGTATCGAGATTCCGAGTCCGGGATCGTACGGCTGCACGACGAGCGTCGCTATCCGGTGACGCTTGAGTTGCGCGTAGCAGGATGCCGAGACGACCAGCTCGAATGTGAAGTGAATATTTTCGAACTCGCGCCAGACGGTGTCGTGCGCCTCCATGCTCCTCATCGTCGCCGCGACGATCGCCTCCCGTTTCCGGACCCCGAGCCTCGATGCGGCCGCCGCGGCCTCAGCCATCGGGATCCGGCATGAGGAGAAGATGATGCACGCAGCGAGGCGCACGTCCGCGTCCGCGGTCGCATCGACGAGCAGCACCCGTCCCTCGCGTGAGCCCTTCCTGCCCCCGCGTCCTCCGACCATCGCGCATACCTCCCGCTTGGCCTCCGGGGCCCCGAGATCATGAGGGCCGGGCTCTGGATATCTCACGAGAGACGGAATCAGCCCTTTCGACACCTTGAATGAGCGTCGCGAGAAGGCGCGCAGCTCCTCCAGAGGATGGGCGGCGAGCCTGCGAATCATGTATTCGATCTCGCGCGCATTCACCGTCATACCGAGCTGCGTGGCGGTCGCGAGCGGCATCAGATAGCGGGCATCTTCCTTCGCGGCGCCAATCTCCTCCCCGCTCGCGGCGATCATTCCGAAGGCGTCCTCGTACACCTTGTGGAAGCCTCTCGCGAGCGAGCGAAATTCCTTTTCGAGCCGGCTCCCCTTCATCTCGGCAGGGACTATGATGTCTCTGCCGAGGCGAATGTAGCGCTGCGATTTCTCCGTGTAGGAGGCCAGCCTGAAGTGCTCGATCTCCTCGACGGCGAGCCGCGAGATCCCCGTAATGTCGAGGTTCAGAACCGCGTGCTCGGCGACCGACGAATGTCCGAGACCGAAGACGATCCGCTCGTTCGAGGCGCGGGCCTTCTCGACGGCGCCCCTCGCCTCGTCCCGGAGCGCACGGACGCTCCGCGGATCCCTGCTGATCCGGGCATACGAAGCTGAGATCACCTCGGGGGTCACCGCCTCCCCGAATCGCTTCCTCGCCTCCCCGAGTATTTCCGCCTCGACGTTGAATCCGGCTAGAGTCACTTTCATCGGCGATCGATTCCCCCGCATCAGAAGCTGAACAGCACGCTTCCGTAGTAGTTCCAATTCTTCCCTTCATAGAACGTCACGAACGTCTTGAAGGGATCCCGGTACACGACGTCGTTGAGCCCGTATGCCGCCTCGAAGGAAGCGGCGATCGGATAGCTGTAGAATGTGAAGCCCTTGAGGCGGACGTCGAACCCGACGTCTTTCTTGTTGCCGTTGAGATCGAGCTCGTCCGTGGTCCACGCCTTGCCGGCCTCGGCGAAGGCCGCCGCGTAGATCGAACCGACATAGAGACCAAGGAGGCGTCTGTCGACGTTCCGCACGATGGGAAAGCGGTACGTGAGCCGTCCGAGCGCCATCCGTGTTCCCCCCATGCTGTAGTACGAATAGCCGCGCAGCCCGTCGCGGCCACCGAGGTAGAGGTAGAAGAAATCGTTGATCGTGCTCCGGTCGATGGCGCCCCCCTTGACCTCGAGGGCGAGGGCGTGTCGCCAGAGCGGCAGCGGAACGTACTCTTCGTAGTCGATCTGGTAGCGTCCGAAATCATCCCTGCTGTACTTCGGGCTGAACCCGAACGAGAACTCGCCGTTGTGCAGCTTGTCGAAGGCCCGCGTGATCTCGAGATCGATCGTCCGGCCGCTCCGGGGATTGATATCCGCGTCGATCTCCTGCCGAACGCTCCGGTAGTGGCCCAGGAATGAGAGCTCGTTTGCCCGGTAGTAGTTCCATCCCGCTCCCCCCTCGAATATTCTCCGTTTCGCGAGCTGCCAGACCTGAAGATTCACGCCGTACTCCCCATGATTGTACTGCAGGACCGCCTCCTCCCGCGAGAACGGCGTCGTCGGCCTGAGCTCCATCGAACATGTGAAATACGCGTCCCACAGGTCGTAGCGCACGTCGATGTCGAAATTCGAGCCTTCCTCGTCCCTCGTCTCGTACGAGTATTTCGTGCGGCTCCGGTATACCTCGAAACCGAAGGTGGGCTTGAACTGCCTCGTCTGGGCCGAGAGGTTGACGTCGAATTCTCCCTCGGCGCTCACCGCGGCCCCGGCGAAAACGCTCTGCCGGTCGAGGTAGTCCCCCGAATCGAGAAAGAGCCCGATTCGCGGCTTCCCCTGGAATATCAAGAATCTCGGATACAGGGAGAGTCTCGTGTACTGGACTCCGAACGTCTTTCCGCCGCCCGCGGCAGGGATCACATCCGGTGAGCCGAGGGTCATCCGCGCCGCGCTCGACGAGTCGGCTCCGAGCCCGCCCTGGGGAAGGGAGATCTCCGCGCGATCGCTCATGAGCCGCGTATCGTCGAGGACGGCATCCGCCGGGACGGCGCGGGCCCGCCAGTTCGGGAGTCTCCGGATCTCGTATCCCGTCCCTCCGTACCCCGCGAACACGAGGTCCTCTCCATCGGGCGCCGGGCCGAAGGCGCCACCGATCGAGTTCGTCACCATGAGGTCACCCGGTCCTTCGAGGTCACGGTAGTAGACGTTGAAGATGCCGGTGCGGTCGCTCGCGTAGAAGAACCCCGACCCGTCGGCATTCCAGCATGGATCCCGTTCGTCCGCCGCCGTCGCGACGATCTCTGTCTCGGCCCCGCCTTCCGGCTCGATCAGAACGATGTCCGTGCTCGACCCGTCGAATCGGGCGGCAAGAATTCCCCGTGCACCCCAGGAAAGCCCCATGTACTCCCGGCCTTCCTTCTGAGGAGTGATGAATGAGCTGTTCCCCGTCCCTGCATCGATGATCGCGATGCGCTGCGATCCTTTGTCCGTCACGACGCATGCGACCCTCGTACCCTCGGGTGACCACGACGGGTTTGTCGCCCGAAGATCCCGGGTGAGTCTTTTCTCCTTGTTCGAACCGAGCGAGTAGACGTACAAATCGTTGCGCAGATAGCCGTGCTCGTTCGAGCGCGTCATCCTCGAGAAACACAGCCGGCCGCCATCGGACGTGACGCAGAGTCGCGAGCTCACGCTCCCGGCGATCTTCCGTACCTCCCCATCCCCCGTCCGACAGACGACGTCGAATTCCTGGTAATCCCGGTTCCTGTTCGAGAGATAGTAGAGCGTTCGTCCATCACCGCCGGGCACGGGGAATAGGTTCATGAATCCCTCTCCAGCGACCTTCTCGCCCTCGACCTGCCGCTGCCGTACCCGGGCGGCGACGGGATAGTAGCGGGTTTCGAGGTCCTCCCTCCACGCTCGGTACAGATCGCCGTCGCTCAGACCGAGCACGCGCCTGCACGGTCCACCGAAGCTCCAGGTCTTCACCGAGGAGAAGGCGGATGAGAGATGACGGAGCTTCGCGTCCCCGAACCGCCTCGCGATGAACCGGACGACCGAGAATCCCTGGTTGTACACCAACTCCGAGCCGAGGCTCGTCTTCCCGAAGGACCCCATCTCGTCGAACGTGAGAAGCTTCCTGTTCAGAAATGCCGTTCTCAGGAGCATGTCGCGGTGCGAGTCCCAGATATCGTGGCGTGCCCCCGCGCACTGGTACTGCGCCATGCCTTCCGCGAACCAGTTCGGGAGAAGCTCTCCGGGGACAGGGAGAGAGACCTGGAGATTCGGATAGCCGTAAATAACATCCGGCCTCTTCTCCTTCTCGAAGTTCACGGCCTGGAGGTAGAGGGACGGAATCCATCGGGGGTACTTGAAGGAGCTCTGCACCGAGACCATGTGCGTGAATTCATGCGCAATCACGTCCGGAAACCAGGAGCTCGTGCCCCGGAACCAGAAATCGTACGGCGTGGCCGTGATATCGATGCGATTGAGGTAGTAGTACGTGGAGCCCTGCGCCTCGTCCTCCCAATCGGAGATATTGACGTAGATCTTCCCGGCCGGCTCGTAGCCGTAGAATTCCGTGATGGGACCGTACACCGCCTCGGCGGTTGCTGCGGCCTGCGCGGCATAGGCGTCGAGCCCCTCACGGTACTGAATGCTGAAGTGCGCGGTGGAAATGGCCCGCCACGATATTTCGGATTGATTCCAGGCAAGCGCCGACGCAGGCACGAGCAGAAGGCAGAGGAGACTCACGCCGAGGGCTTTTCGATGCATATGACGGATACGCTCCCTCCTCCCGGAGAGAAGCGCTGGCATAGAGTCAGTATACACCATTGAATCGCGGAATTCTATTGCGAAGTGGGGCTTGATCCTGTCGTTCCGTCTCCCCGGACGCCTCCCTTTCACGAGCGCCTCGCCGGTCCGATCGACCGGTACTGATACCTCGCCCTGCACGTCCCCTCGCTGGAGACCATGCAGGGGCCGTACGGGCTCCGCGGAGTGCATTCGCCGCCGAACAGCGGGCACGCCTCGGGCTCCGCCTCGCCGAGGATCACGAGGTTGCATCTGCAACCAGGACGCACATCGACTGCTTCGCCCCGATCGGGGAGATCGAATCGAGTGGCGGCATCGAGCCGTTCGAACTCGCGTTTGAGAACGAGACCCGACCTCGGAATAGTGCCTATGCCGCGCCACGGCACATCCGCCTCCTCGAAAAACCGCCCGATCGCTTCGCGCGCCTTCGGATTTCCGTCCTCGTGCACGACCCGGCTGTACTGATTCACCACGACCCCCCTCCCCCCCCTCACCTTCTGGAGAAGAAGCTCGTGCACGGCCCGGAGAACATCGAGCGGCTCGAATCCGGCGATGACTCCCGGGACGCCGAACTCCCTCTCGAGGAACCCGTAGCCCGTACGACCGATGATCGCGCTCACGTGTCCCGGCAGGACAAAACCGTCGACCACTCCGGCGCTCCGTTCGAGAAGAAACCTGAGCGCGGGGGGAATCACACGCATCGATGGCACAATCGAAAAATTGTCGGGGAGCTCGCCGGCGAGCGAGGCCGCGATCGGCGCCGCGGTTGTCTCGAATCCAATCGCCATGAAGACAACCTCGAGCGCAGGGTTGCGCCGGGCGATTTCAACGGCGTCAAGCGGGGAGTAAACGACCCGCACGTCGCACCCTTCCGCCCTCGAGCGTTCGAACGAGCTCGTCGAGGCGGGAACGCGCAGCATGTCCCCGAAGGTCGCGATGACGGTTCCGCCCCGACGACCCACCTCGAGCGCCCGGTCGATATCCCGCGCGGGACATACGCACACGGGGCATCCGGGACCCGCGATGAGCCGCACACCTTCCGGAAGGATCGAGCGCAAGCCGGCCCGCGCGATCGTGTGCTCATGCGTTCCGCACACGTGCATGAGCGTCACGGGCCTCTGGAGGCGCACACCCCTGATCTCCCGCGCCAACGCGCTCGCGAGCGAAGCGTCGCTGTATTCCGCCGGACGAGCGGGATCGGTCATGAGGCGTCTTCCTTCCTGCCGGCCCGATAGACTTGTCGCAGAAGATCGAGCGTCTCGAGCGCATCCTTGGTATCGAGACGTTCGATGGCGTACCCGGCGTGGATGAGGACGTAATCCCCGATCGACGCCCCTTCCAGGAGGTCGAGACGTATCTGCTTCCGCACGCCGCCGCTCTCGGCGATCGCATCGTTGCCGTTCTTCTCAATGATCATCATGGGGATTCCGAGGCACATCAGCTTCTCCTCGCGGATGCGACGCAGCCGTCGATCCACGCGATCCAGCGGTCGATCCCGACGCCCGTCACGCACGAGAGCTCGATGATATCGAGCGCGGGGTTGATCTCGTGCGCTTCACGGCGCGCCTTTTCGACATCGAACGACACGTGCGGCAAGAGGTCGACCTTGTTGAGAAGGAGCAGGCGCGATTCCCTGAACATGAGCGGGTACTTCTTCGGTTTGTCGTCCCCCTCGGCGACGCTCAGGAGCATGACGCGCGCGTCTTCTCCGAGATCGAACTCCGCCGGACACACGAGATTCCCAACGTTCTCGATGAAAAGGACGTCGATCGCGTCGAGATCGAGGCTGTGGAGCGCCGCATGGACCATCCCCGCGTCGAGATGACAGACGCCTCCCGTCTCGATCTGATGGACGGGAATACCGAGCGTCGCGATCCGCTCCGCGTCGGTCGTCGTCTGGATGTCCCCCTCGATCACGCCGACCGAGTACCTCTCCTTGAGGAGGGGAATCGTCCTGAGGAGGAGCGACGTCTTGCCGGCGCCGGGAGCGCTCATCACGTTGAGCGACACAATCCCGTGCCGGGCGAGCTCCCCGCGGTTCTCCTCCGCGATGCGCTCGTTCTCCCCCCTGAGATCCTCTCCGACATGTATCTCGTGCATCACAAAACTCCTTCGCCCTCCGTTATGCGTCCGCGGCCTCGCCGTCCGTCGCGGCGTCGCGGACCAGGATGTAGTCGACCTCCATCTCCCTCCCCCCGAGAATCTCGACGTCTGTGGCTCCGCACGATCCGCAGATGAACACGAAATCCCGCGGATGCGCCTCGAGCCCACAGCGTCCACACCGGACTCGAAGAGGAACCGTCTCTATTTCGAGCTCCGCCCCCTCCGCCGCTGTTCCCTTCGCCATGACCTCGAACGCGAAGCGCAGAGCATCGGCGCTGACTCCGGACATTTCACCGATCCGCAGATGCACGAGGCTCACGGGACTGCCACCCTGATCGGCGGCTGCCTTCTCGACGATCGCCAGGAGATTCTTCATGAGGGAAACCTCATGCACCCGCGTTCCTCCTGTCGGAAAGAGGGATCGATATCCTCCCGCTCGCATCCCCCGTGATCTCCCCGGCGATCTCGTTCACGAGCGCCGGGATAACCCGTGACACCGGCTCGGTGCACCCCTCCCCGAGGGTCAGGGCATCCTGCACCTGCACTCCAAAGATAACCACTTCACGAGGCATGCGAAACTCCAAACGCTTCCCAAGCTCGAGCGCCGTCACGAGATCGATATCATGAAAGGAGGCGAGGCGGGGCGTGATGCGGATATCCCCGGGGGTCATTCTGAACACCGACCCCGGCTCCTCGCCGTCGAGTTGGATGGCGTCGACGATGAACACCCGGTCGTAGTCCCTGAGCATCTCGATGAGATCAAGGCCCGCGAGCTCCGCTTCCCGCACGTCGGCGGCCCCCCGCAGGCATCCCACGAGCGCCCGCGCGACGTATATGCCGACGCCGTCATCGCGGAGAATCGTGTTGCCGAGCCCCACAACAAGTGTTTTCACGTCAGTGGAGGCCTGCTGCGCCCCTGGCGCCTCTATCGGGAAACCGTCCGGATCGTTTCCCCTCGAGCGTTGTTGATCTCGATCGTTATGGGCATCTGGCCGGGAAGACTGTGGGTCGCGCAGCTGAAGCACGGATCGTAGATCCGAAACGCCATCTCGACCATGTTGAGGAGACCTTCCTTGACCTCGCCCCGCGCGTTGACGAATTTCTTCGCGGCCTTCTTCACCGCCATGGATATCGGAGCGTTGTTGTTCGTCGTTCCCACGATGAGGTTCGCCTTCGTCACGATGCCCCGCGAGTCGGTCGCGTAGTGGTGCGTGAGCGTTCCCCGCGGCGCCTCGACGATGCCGATCCCTTCGGACGGGGTCGTCGATGGAATCACCCGAACGTTGGGGTCGAGGATCTCCTCGTCTTTCACGAGCTCCGCCATCCG
>Ga0326726_10002890_pt1 | contig 15719 bp, 13 predicted proteins | sample MHFenrmetagenome_2_FD_207603 | JGI IMG/M metagenome (GOLD analysis project Ga0326726, IMG submission 207603) | Lab enriched peat soil microbial communities from Michigan Hollow, Ithaca, NY, United States - MHF15MN | ecosystem: Environmental > Terrestrial > Soil > Wetlands > Peat | place: USA...
GGCCCTCCTGGCCGCGCATCTCTTCGCCCCCCACAGCGCCGAGGCGGAAGCCCGGAGGTCCTGGTTCCAGCGACACGCGCTCGACCCGGTCCAGCGGGTCCTCGAGCGCCTGGAGGCCCGGTATCGTACCGGGCTGGCCTGGTCGATCCGGAACCGCTTCGTCGTCTTGACCGGCGCCACCGCGGTGATCCTGGTCGGCGTGGCGCTCTACCCCCGGATTGGCAGCGAGATGATGCCGCTCGCCGATGTCTCCCAGGCATTCGTCCAGCTCGAGGCGATGCCGGGAACCTCGTTCGCCCGAACGTCGGAGATCGCCGCCCAGATCGAGCAGTTGCTCCTCCGGCAGCCGGAGATCGTCCAGGTCTCGTCCGAGGTCGGCTTCGAGCCCGGCGGGACGTACTTCACCGGCTACAGCATGGGGTCGGTCAACTCGGCGTTCATGATGGTGACGCTGGTGGACTCCTCGAAGCGGCGCCGCGATATCTGGCGGGTGATCGACGGCGTGCGGGACGACGCGACGCGGACGATCCCGGGCATCCGCCGGCTGGCGATCAAGGAGATGGGCGCGGACGTGATGGCCTCGAGCGCGGCGCCCATCCAGGTGATCTTCTTCGGGCCGGACCTCGAGCGGCTGTCCCAGGTCGGGGAGCAGGCGCGCCGCCTGGCCGAGGAGATCCCAGGCTTCTACCAGGTGACCACGTCGTGGGCCCAATCTCTGCCGCAGCTCCACGTGGAAGTGGACCGCGCGCGGGCGCAGGAGATCGGGCTCACGGTGGGTGACGTGGCGGACCAGGCGTACTACGCCCTCAAGGGCGGCCTGACCAACGAGTTCTACCGGCTCGACAACAAGCGCCAGTTCACCATCCTGATCCGCTACCAGGGCGACCAGCGCCGGGACCAGGCCGACCTCGAGCAGGTCAAGATCGTGGGGAAGAAGGGGGAGGTGGTACCGCTCGGCTCCGTCGCGCGGATCGAGGAGCGGCGCGGCCCCACCCTCATCGAGCACGACAACTTCCGCCGCGTGATCTCCGTCCTCGGATTCTATCGAAAGGGCGGCCCTCCCAGCATGGAGCTGTCCATGGATCTGCTCATGGCCGCCCACGGGAAGGTCGACTTCCCGCCGGGCTACGGCGTCGAGCTGCGCGGGGACATGACCCAGATGGAGGAGTCCTTCCAGCGCCTGCTGCGCGGGCTCTACCTCGCGGTGATCTTCATGTTCCTCCTGCTGGTGGCCCAGTTCCGGAGCCTCATCGAGCCCTTCAACATGATCTTCTCCCTCTCGCTGATGGTCACCGGGATCCTGGGGGGGCTGCTCCTGGCCCATCAGACCTTCTCGACGGTCTCGATCCTGGCCGTCGTGATCCTGACGGGCATGATGATGACGGTGGCCGTGCTGATGATCGACCTCGTGCTCCGGCTGCGCGGGGAGGGCATGGACCGGGACGAGGCCATCCTGACGGCGGCGCCCATCCGGCTGCGCCCCATCGTGATGACCTCGCTCATCAGCATCGTGGTGCTGATCCCGGTCGCCTTCTTCCCGCGGACCGGTATCGACGCCTACGCGCCGCTGGCGACGGTGGTGATCGGCGGGCTCACCATGGGGACCGTCCTGGCCCTGTTCGTCGTGCCGGTGCTCCACACCTACGCCGACGATCTGGCGAAGCTGGTGCGGGCCGGGCTGCGGCGGCTGTTCCACCGGCCCGTGGAGCCGACGGCATGAGCCCGCGGGTTCGGTATCTTTCCACGACCGTGGCCCTCGTGGCGCTGGCGGCCGCCTATGTCCTCTGGCAGGGCCGGCTCGAGCGGCCGACGCCCCGCCTCCCGGCTGCGTCGGCTCCGGTCATTCGCCCGGCCTCGCCCTCTCAGGTACCCCGTTCCCCCACGGCACGCGAGATCCTCGATCGGGCCGTCGCGCTCGAGCTCAGCGACCAGCAGGTCCATCGCCTGCACGCCCTGGACCGGCTCTGGACGAGCGAGGGGGGGCGGCTGGAGGCGGCCATCCGGGAAGCCGAAGGAGAGGTCGCGGTCTTCATGGAAGAGGCCAAGGCGTCGCGAGGCGCCAGCGTCCAGGAGATCCAGCGGCGGTCCGCCGAGCTCAGGAACCTCGGTGCCCTCCTCAGGGAGCGGCGCCAGCAGCACTCGGATGCGTCGGTCGGGCTTCTGGCCGGGTGGCAGCGCCAGCGGCTGGCCACGGCAGGCGTTGTCGCCAATGAAACCGGGAGGCATTGATGAAGCTCACCAAGAGTGAAGAGGCTGGTCGACGGTTCGACACCGGCGCGGAGCCGCTCGGCGGCGCCGGCCGGCAACACCGTGTCGCCCCGCACGGAGGTCGATCCGGCCTCCTGAAGTTGCTCATGGTGCTGATCCTGGTCGCCGCCGCCGCGTGGGCGCTGTACGCCAACCTGAGACCGGACCGCCCGGCCATGGACATGAGCATGCGGGTGACGTCCGGCAACACCCCGTTTCCCGTGATGCTCGCTCGGGTGGAGCGCGGCGCGGTCACCGGGACCGTGGTGTACACCGGCAGCGTCGTGCCCTTCAACGAGGAGGACATCTACCCGCGCGTCACCGGCCGCATCGTGGAGATGCTCGTGTATCCGGGCGATGCGGTCCGTCCGGGACAGGTGCTGGCGCGCCTGGACAGTGTCGAGCTGTCCTCGAAGGTCCGGGAGGCCGAGGCCGCGCTTGCCGCCGGCCGCGCCAACCGCGCGCAGGCGGAAAAGGAGCTGGCCGCCGTGGTGGCGGAAGCGGGCTATGCGCGGGCGGTCGCCGACCGGACGGCGAAGCTCTTCGCCGTCGGCGCCGTTTCGCGGCAGGAGGTCGAGAGCGACAGCGCGCAGGCGGTCGCCGGGGAGGCGAAGGTGGACGCCGCCCGGGCGAAGCTCGAGGCCATGACCTCCATGCTGGCACAGAGCGAGGCGGCCCTCCAGACGGCCACGGTCGTGCGCGACTACGTGACCATCGTCGCCTCCACGTCCGGCTCGGTGGTCAAGCGGCTCGTGGCGCCGGGGGTGCTCGTGCAGCCCGGGATGGCCATCCTCAAGATCGCGCAGATGGACAAGGTGCGCCTGCAGGCCAATGTCGGCGAGAAGGATCTCGCGTCGATCCGGGTGGGCTCGACGGTGCAGGTGACGACCACCGGAGCGAGCACGCCCCCGACGGTGGCGAAGGTGACGTCGGTCTTTCCCTTCGTGGATCAGGGCCCGCGGACGGCGGTCGTGGAGGCGCTGGTGGACAACACCGCGCGCCGCTTCCTGCCGGGCCAGTACGTGATGATGCAGTTCGTGATCGGCGACCGGCGGGAGGCGCTGACCGTGCCGGTCTCGGCCGTCGTGCGGATGGGCGGGAAGACCACCGTGTGGGTCTCGAGGGACGGGCGCGCGGAGCCGCGGGCCGTCATGACCGGGCTGCAGAGCGCCGAGCGCGTGGAGGTCGCCGAGGGGCTCACGGGGGACGAGCGGGTCGTCGTGCGCGGCCATGAGGGACTGTATGCGGGCGCCCGGATCAGCGACGCCGCGAGTCCGGCCCCCGCCTCATCGCAGGCGCCGGACGGCAAGGAGGAGATGCCGGGAATGCCGGGCATGAAGGACCAGCAGGAACCACCCAGCAAGCTCAAGGAGGGATCGCATGCGGGGCATTGAGCTCACGGTTCTGGTCATCTCCATGTTGGTCGGGCCGATAACGGTCGTCGGCGCTCAGCCCCTTCCGCGGGTCGAGGGCGCCCTGACCATGGAGCAGGCGGTGGATCTGGCTCGGCAGAAGAGTCTCCGGGTCAAGGCGAGCGACGCGGGGGCCCGCGCCGCGGACTCGATGCGGCGGGAAGCCCTGGCGCCGTTCTGGCCGCAGTTTTCCGCGAATGGCTACGTCAACGACCAGCGGATGGCCCCGAACGTGTACACGTCGGCGGGCAACACCATGGCGCGCAACTACCAGGTGTTCAATGCGGACCGGAACCGAGACGGAAACGTGACCGCCATGTATCCCCTCTTCTCTGGCGGGCGTGACTACTACGGCTACAAGGCGGCGGCCGCCCGGGCGGACGGGGCGCGCGAGATGCTCCGCGGTGCCGAGCTCGACGTTTCCATGCAGGCGCGGCTGGACTACATCGCGGCCCTGCGCGAGGCCGAGAACGCGCGGGTGACCGGGGAGCTACTGCGGGACGTGGAGGAGCGCCTGCGAGTCAGCCGGGAGATGTTCGACAAGGGGCGCATTCCCCGCTACTACCTGCTGCGCGACGAGGCCGAGCTGGCGGATGCGGCGCAGATGGACGCCATGGTACGCAGCCGCGTGGATCTGGCGCTGGTGTCGCTGAAGACCACGATGGGCGTGGATCTCTCGTCCCCGATCACACTGGCCGATCACCTCGAGTTCACGCCGGCCATCCTGTCCATCGAAGAGGGGATCCGGCAGGCGAGCGAGAGCCATCCGGATCTCAAGGCCGCCGCCCGTCAGCGGGAGGCCGCCCAGGCCGACGTGCGGGCCGCCTACGGCAACTACTTCCCCCAGGTCTCCGTGGGCTACATGTACGACTGGGCCTGGATGAAGAACCGGGCCTGGGAGTCCCAGGCAGAACGCGTGAGGTCAGGCGCGGACACCTCCGATGGCTACTCCGTCGGAGTGGTGGTCACGCTCCCGCTCTTCGACGGTTTCCTGCGGGAGAACGCGCTCAAGACCGCCAAGGCGAAGCTCGACGGGACCATTCAAGCCGAGGGGCTCGCGCGGCAGCAGATCGCCAAGGAGGTCAACCGGGCGGCCCTGATGCTGACGGCGGCCGGGAAGAGCGTCGAGGCAAGCCGGAAGGGGCTGGAGCAGGCGGAGGAAGACTACCGCATCGTGAAGGAGCGGTTCGAGAGCGGGCGCGGGATCCAGCTCGAGATCCTGGACGCGCAGGTGAGCCTGACGCGCGCCCGGTTCAATTCGGTGTCCGCGCTGGCGGAGTACAACAGCGCCCTGGCCATGTGGCTCAGGGCGACGGGCCGGGTCCGCTGACCCGGGCAACCATCAACCAAGAGGAGGCCAGCGATGAGAAGGGACATGAGCGTGCTGGCGGGTGTGGTGATGCTGACGTTGGCGCTGGGGGTCGGTGCGGCGTGGGCGGCGGCCACCGTGACCGTGGCGCGCGAGGAGAACAAGCCGCAGACGGTGGAGATCAAGGCGGGCGAGGAGGTGCGGTTCATCAACGTGTCCGGGAGCACCGCGCACGTCTGGTTCGCCGGGAACGATGCCATCCGGTTCTACGTCGGGAAGGCCGGCTCCACCGTCAAGTTCGAGAAGCCCGGGTCGTACGACTACACGGTGCACGTGACGGGCAGCAAGGTTCATTCGCACACGGGCACGGTCGTCGTCAAGTAAGGGAGGGGTGCCCGAGGACAGCGACGATGGCCTCTCGTGTGCGTCTTTGGCCGGGCCGGCCTTACCCGCTGGGTGCGACCTGGGATGGGGCCGGCGTGAACTTCGCGCTGTTCAGCGAGCATGCCACCGCCGTCGAGCTCTGTCTCTTCGATGGGCCGAACACCGGCCAGGCCGGGGAGCAGATCCCCCTCCGTGAGCGGACCGATCTCGTCTGGCACGGATACGTCCCGGACCTGGCCCCGGGTCAGCTCTACGGCTACCGGGTCCGCGGGCCCTACGCTCCCGAGCGGGGTCTCCGCTTCAATCCCGCCAAGCTGCTCATCGACCCCTATGCGAGGGCCCTCGCGGGGGAGCTGCAGTGGAGGGACGAAGTCTTTGGCTACCGGGTGGGGGACCCGTCGGGAGACCTCTCACGCGACGACCGAGACTCGGCCGCCTTCGTGCCCCGGAGCGTCGTGGTCGACCCGGCCTTCGATTGGGAGGGAGACCAGCCCCCGCGAACTCCCTGGCACCGGTCGATCGTGTACGAGGCGCATGTCAAGGGCTTCACCGCGCGGCACCCCGGCGTCCCGGCAGAGCTGCGGGGCACGTATGCCGGGCTCACCGCCCCGGTGGCGCTCGATCACCTGACCGGGCTGGGGATCACGGCGGTCGAGCTGCTCCCGGTCCATGGCCATGTGGATGAACATGCCCTCGTCCAGCGGGGGCTCCACGACTACTGGGGCTACAACTCCATCGCGTTCTTCGCCCCCCACGCCGCCTATGCCGCCGACCCCCGCCCGGGCGGGCAGGTGCGGGAGTTCAAGGCGATGGTCAAGGCCCTCCACCGGGCGGGGCTCGAGGTCATCCTCGACGTCGTCTACAACCACACCGCCGAAGGAAACCACCTCGGGCCCGCTCTCACCTTCCGGGGTATCGACAACCCGGCCTACTACCGGCTCGTCCCGGACCAGCCGCGCTACTACCAGGATTCCACCGGATGCGGCAACACGCTCGATCTCCGGCAGCCCCGCGCCCTCCAGCTCCTGATGGACAGCCTGCGGTACTGGGTGCTGGACATGCACGTGGACGGGTTCCGCTTCGACCTCGCGCCGAGCCTGGCGCGGGAGGGGGGCGCCATGGAGCGCGCCGCCTGCTTCTTCGACGTGATCCGTCAGGACCCCGTGATCTCTCAGATCAAGCTGATCGCCGAGCCCTGGGACGTGGGCCCGGGCGGCTACCAGCTCGGCAACTTTCCAGTGGGCTGGGCCGAGTGGAACGGCCGGTACCGCGACGCCATTCGACGGTACTGGCGCGGTGACCCCGGTCAGGTGGCCGACCTGGCCTATCGGCTCACCGGCTCGAGCGACCTCTACCAGGACGATGGCCGCCGCCCCTACGCCAGCGTGAACTTGGTGACGGCCCACGATGGGTTCACCCTCGCCGATCTCGTCAGCTACAACGGCAAGCACAACGAGGCCAACCGTGAAGGTAACCGGGATGGGTCCGATGACAACCTGTCCTGGAACACCGGCACTGAGGGGCCAACGGAGGATCCCGCGATCCTCACGCTCCGCGAACGCCGGATCCGAACGTTCCTCGCGACCCTCTTCATCTCGCAGGGTGTTCCCATGCTGTGCGGCGGGGACGAGATGGGCCGGACGCAGCAGGGGAACAACAATGCCTACTGCCAGGACAACGAGATCTCCTGGGTCGACTGGAGCCTGGACGACCGAGCCCAACGCCTGCTCAGCTTCACGCGCGAGCTGATCCAGCTCCGGAAAGCCCACGCCGAGCTGCAACGCCGCAAGTTCTTCCAGGGTCGACCCCTGTGCTCGGCCGACATGAAGGATCTGACGTGGCACCGGCCGGACGGGGGCGAGATGGCGGAGGCGGAGTGGCGGCAGGCCACGCTGCGCGCCTTCGGCTTTCGTCTGTGCGGAGACGCGATGGACGACGTCAACGAGCGAGGAGAACCGATCACCGACGACACCTTGCTCGTGCTTTTGAATGCCCAGCCAGAGTCCGTAGACTTCGTCCTGCCGGCGGCGCATCCCGGTGTCGGGTGGGAAGTGGTGGTCGACACGGGTGACGCGGGAATGCTGGATCCGCCGCCACGCCTCGCCGATGGCAGCCATGTGGCGGTCGTTGGCCGGTCTCTCAAGGTATTGCGGGCCTGGAAGGCTTAGGCCGGAGCCCGGTTGACAGGGCTCGCCTTGTTAGGGTATCCTAACTCGTCGCATGGCATGAGCCTAATGGCGAGGATTGCATGATGAAGAAATGGATGTCGCTGATGGTGGGCCTGGCCGTTGCCGGCGCCTGGCTTCTCGGGGGCGGCGTGCTCACCGCCGATGCCCAGACGGAGATCGGCCTGACAATCGAAAACAACCGCTTCCAGCCCGAGGAGATCAAGGTCAAAGGCGGTGCCCCGTTCGTGCTGGTCATCACGAACAAAGACAAGGGCCCCGAGGAGTTCGAGAGCCACGATCTCCGGATCGAGAAGGTCATTCCCGCTGGCAAGACGGTGCGGCTGAAGATTCCGGCGCTCAAGCCCGGCACCTATCGCTTCGTGGGGGAGTACCACGAGCAGACGGCGAAGGGCCGGATCATCGCCGAGTAGCTCCCGCACACCATGGGCGCGACCTTCGTCATCACCCTCCGCGAGGCCTTCGAGGCCTCGCTTATCCTCGGCATCGTCTACACGTATCTGGAGAAGATCGGCGCCCGGGATAGCTACCGCTACGTGACCTGGGGGGGCGGGCTGGGATTGCTGGCCAGCGTCGGGATGGGGGTCGGCGTCGGTTACCTCTCGGGCCCGCTGCTCGATCTGGGGCCCGATCTCATCGGGGCGACCGTGATCTTTGCCGCCGTGGTGCTCCTGACCTGGCACGCGTGGTGGATGCAGCAGCACGCGCGGTCTATCCGGGGGCAGGTCCAGCACCAGATCGAAGAGGCGCGGGCGACCCAGCGCCTCTGGCTCGTCGGCCTCATCGCCTTCACGGGCGTGTTCCGTGAGGGGGCTGAGACCGTGCTCTTCCTGTGGGGCGTCATGGCCCAGGCCGCCTCGATGAATGGCTGGGGCAACGTGCTCGGGGGCGTGACGGGCGTGGCCACGGCGGCCGCCATCGGCTGGGCCATCTTCCACGGAGGCAGGCAGTTGAGCCTGTCGAAGTTCTTTTCGGTGACCACCGTCTTCATTCTCTTGCTGGCCGCGGGGCTCTTCAGCACGGGAATCGGCCGGCTCCAAGGCCTCGGGTTCCTGCCCATGGGTGAGCCACTCTGGGACACCTCGTTTCTCTTGAGCGATCGGAACGTACTGGGGAGCTTCCTGGGTGGACTTGTGGGATATCGAGCACGCCCGTCAGCGCTGGAAGTGACCGGGTATGTGGTCTACCTCGTAGTCGCCGCCGTGCTGCTCTGGGGACGGACGCCGAGGACCGGTAGTCGCCGGCGGCGCGCCGCGGTCTCCCCCGGCTAGACGAGTCGACCCCGGAATGATCGATCAGGTCGCGACCCTGCGATTCCGCTGATTCTCGGCTCTCGGCAACCGCCGAGAGCACGCACAGCGCGTCTGCCGGGATAGCGATGAAGGAGCCATCCGGATCAAGGGGCGTCGCGCCTGGGGTGGCATCGAGGGGCCGCCGAGCCTACCATTGGCCGATGCCCGGGACGAACGATCCGAGGTGCGGCTACGTTCCGAGACGCCACCGGTGAGTGCTCGCACGGGTGCGGGGATACCGTGAAGGATCCGATCTGCGGCATGGACGTGGCCCCGGGGCAGGCCGGAGGAGGCTACGTCGAGCACGGCGGCACGACGTACTGGTTCTGCCGTCCAGGCTGCCGGGAGAAGTTCATTGCCGATCCCGCGCGCTACGTGAGTCCGGCCGCGGTGGTGCCTTCCGCCTCGTCCTCGAGTGTGCCGGTGACCGACACGCGCATCCACACCTGTCCGATGCACCCCGAGGTGCGCCAGATCGGTCCGGGCAGCTGCCCGAAATGCGGCATGGCGCTCGAGCCGGTGGAAGCGACCGCCGCCGAGGAGGGCCCGAGCCCCGAGCTGGTCGACATGACCCGCCGCTTCTGGGTGAGCCTGGCGCTCACCCTGCCGGTGTTCGCGCTCGCGACGACGGAGATGGCCGCGCCCGACCTGGCGGCAACGCTCTCCACGACCGCGCGGCTGTGGACGGAGCTGCTCCTGTCGGCTCCGGTGGTGCTGTGGGGCGGGTGGCCGTTCTTCGTGCGGGGCCGGCGGTCGATCGTCACGCGCAGCCTGAACATGTTCACGCTGATCGCGCTCGGCACCGGGGCGGCATTCGCCTACAGCGTGTTCGCGGTGCTCTTCCCCGACGCGCTACCTCACGGCATGCGTCACGGCGGCGTGCCGCCCGTGTACTTCGAGGCCGCGGCGGTGATCACCACGCTGGTCCTCCTCGGTCAGGTGCTCGAGCTGCGGGCGCGGAGTGCGACCTCGGGAGCGATCCGCGCTCTCCTGGGCCTGGCCCCGAAGACGGCCCGGCGCCTTCGGGCGGACGGGAGCGAGGAGGACGTCCCGCTGGGCCTGGTGCAACCGGGCGACCGGCTTCGCGTGCGCCCCGGTGAGCGAGTGCCCGTCGACGGGGTGGTGCTCGAAGGGGCCAGCGCGGTGGACGAGTCGATGGTGACCGGGGAGCCGATACCCGTGGAGAAGGGGCCTGGCGCGCGCGTGACCGGCGGCACCGTGAACGGGACCGGCGGCTTTGTCATGCGCGCGGAGCGGGTGGGGGCTGAGACCTTGCTCGCGCAGATCGTCCGCATGGTCGCGCTAGCCCAGCGGAGCCGCGCGCCCATCCAGCGCCTGGCCGACCTGGTGTCGTCGTGGTTCGTGCCGGCGGTCGTTGCGGCGGCGGTGGTGACCGCGATCGTGTGGGGCCTCTACGGGCCCGAGCCGCGACTGGCCTATGCGCTGGTGAACTCCGTCGCGGTGCTGATCATCGCGTGCCCCTGCGCCCTGGGACTGGCCACACCCATGTCGATCATGGTGGGTACCGGACGGGGCGCTCTGGCCGGCGTGCTGATCAGGAACGCCGAGGCGCTGGAGACGCTGGAGAAGGTCGACACGCTGGTCGTCGACAAGACAGGCACTCTGACCGAGGGGAAGCCCCGCCTGGTCTTTGTCGTGGCGACGGCCGGGGCCACGGAGGCGGAGGTGGTGGCCCTTGCCGCCGGTCTCGAGCGCGGCAGCGAGCATCCGCTGGCAGCGGCGATCCTGGCCGGAGCGGCCGAAAGGAACGTGGCTCCCAGCGACCTGGGCGAGTTCCGCTCGCTCACCGGGCGCGGGGTGACCGGGGTGGCGGGCGGGCGGCGGGTGGCGCTGGGCAACGCCCGCCTGCTGGAGGAGCTTGGCGTCGCGCCTGGCCCGCTCGCGGCCCGGGCCGAGGCGCTGCGGGCCGAAGGCCAGACGGTGATGTTCCTGGTGGCCGGCGACGCAGTCGCGGGAATCCTGGGCGTGGCGGATCCCATCAAGCCGAGCACGCCGGAGGCGATCCGCCTCCTGCAGGCGGAAGGCCTGCGCGTCATCATGCTGACCGGGGACAGCCGCATCACCGCTCAGGCCGTCGCTCGCGTCCTCCGTCTCGACGACGTCATCGCGGAAGTACTGCCCGAGCAGAAGGTCGAGGTGGTGCGCCGCCTGCACGCGGAGGGCGGGGTGGTCGCCATGGCGGGCGACGGCGTCAACGACGCGCCCGCGCTCGCCCAGGCGGACGTGGGCGTCGCCATGGGCACCGGCACGGACGTCGCGATGGAGAGCGCCGGGGTGACCCTGGTCAAGGGCGACTTGCGCGGCATCGTGCGCGCCCGGCGCCTGTCACGTGCGACCATGCGCAACATCCGCGAGAATCTGGTCTGGGCCTTCATCTACAACGTGCTGGGTGTGCCGGTCGCGGCGGGGGTGCTCTACCCGGTCTTCGGCCTGCTGCTCAGTCCAATGATCGCCAGCGCGGCGATGAGCCTCAGCTCGGTCTCGGTGATCGGCAACGCGCTGCGCCTGCGGCGCGTCGAGCTGTAGGGGAGAGGAGAGCGGACGTGACTCGAGTCTGGTCGGCGTTGGCGGGAGTCATTGCATGGCGGTGGCCGTCGCTGGCGGCGGCTCAAGAGCGCGCGTACGAGTGGGGACCGGGCATGCACCCGATGTGGGGGATCTGGGGACTGTGGGGTGTCGGGATGATGTTGATGATGCTCGTCTTCTGGAGCGTGGTCATCGTCGGCATCATCCTGCTGATCCGGTGGCTGGCGAGCCAGGGCCGGGAGCCGCGCTCGGCCGACGCCGCGCTCGACATCCTCCGACAGCGCTACGCGCGGGGCGATATCTCCAAGGAGGAGTTCGAGGCGAAGAAGCGGGACCTCTCGTGAACCGATGGCGATTCCAGGGCTATTCCTTCGGATCGCCGAAGTATTCAGGGGCAATCTCGTCCGCGTAGCACACCGGGGAGGCCAGTGCGCTCGGCTCGCCCCGGTCAGGTCCCCCGAGGAAGACGAGTCCACCCGGGTCGCGCCGATAGACGCCGCGCTCGGTCACGATCCAGTCCATCGGAACGTCCCAGGCCTGCGGGTAGATGGTCTTCAGCCTGGCCAGCTCGTAGCCGACGCCGATCGCGATGGGGGGTGCCGGCAGGCTCGCCAGGGTTCGGTCGAAGAAGCCGGCCCCGTAGCCCAGGCGGTAACCGGCGTCATCCCAGCCGTTCATCGGCACGAGCAGGACGGTGGGGACGACCGGCTCGGAGCTGACGGGATAGGGAATGCCGAGCGGCCCGGAGGCGAGTGCCACGCCGGGATGCCATTCGCGAAAGACGAGCGGCAGTCCCGGCGCGACGACCACCGGCAGCGCGGTCACCGCGCCGCGCGCGCGCAGTATGTCGGTCAGGGGTCGCGCATCGTATTCGCCCCGCATCGGCCAGCAGAAGGCCACCTTCGCGCCGGCGAGGCCTGGAAAGGAGCGCTCGAGAAACCCCTCGATGCGCTGGCGCCAGCGGTCGAGTGTCGGGAGGTCGAGCCGCTCGCGCTCGCCGATGAGCCGCGCGCGCTCGGCCTTCCGCCAGCCTTTCAGCTCATCGGGCGTCATGTCGGCTGGGTCAGGGCTGCTTGCTCAGCCGGCGCGGGCGGTGGAACGGGGTGAGGGCGGCGAGCTTCGCGTCCTGGATGCCCCTCAGCTCGTCGCGGCTCGCACAGTCGAGCGAGGGTGACCAGTAGTCGGTGGAGCCGGGTCCGTCCGGGTCGCGCCGGTACCGGGCGAGCATCTCCAGCCAGTGTCCCCGCGTCCGCGCCGCCCGATCGTCGCTCATCGCAGCCACGTCCCCGACCCTTGACACCCAGATTGACCCCAGACGGCCACTGTACATCAAGCGGCCGGCGTGACGGCATCGCGTCGGCCAGCCTCAACCCGGGCCCCGGCCGATACGTCAGCTGCACACCGGCCGCGGTTCTGTAGCACAATGCACGGCACGGAGGAGACCGTGATGACACAGGATCTCGTGATGTATGTCGTGGACGGCCGGATCGGCATCGTGACGCTCAACCGTGGCGACAAGCTCAACGCGATCAGCCCGGAGCTCAAGCGGCGGCTCGTCGAGCGTCTGCACGAGGCCGACCTCGATCCGGCCACGAGCGTGGTGGTGCTGCGGGCCGAGGGTCGGTCGTTCTCTGCCGGGTACGACATCGGCCCCAGTCCCGCGCGCGCGGCGCGCAAGGGCAACGCGCTGGCGTGGCACGAGTCGCTCACCGACGACGTCGCCCTCGAGATGACGCCGTGGGACATGCGCAAGCCGGTGATCGCCTCGGTGCAGGGCCACTGTCTCGGCGGCGGCTGCGAGCTCGTGATGATGTGCGACATCACGATCGCGGCCGACGACGCGCAGTTCGGCGAGCCGGAGATCCGTTTCTCGAATGTGGGGCCCGCGCTGATCATGCCGTTCATCATCGGCTTCAAGCGCGCGCGGGAGATCCTCTACCTGGGCGACCCGATCGACGCGCAGACCGCGCTCGCGTACGGGATGGTCAACCGGGTCGTGCCGCGCGCCGACCTCGAGGCCGCGACGCTGAAGTTCGCGCGCCGCATGGCGCTCATGTCGCCGGAAGCCCTCATGGCGACCAAGCTCGCCATCAACCGTGGCGCCGACGCGGCCGGTTTCCGCAACGCGATCCGGAGCGGCCTCGACGTGCTGGCCGGGCTCTACGCCGCCCGCACCGAGGTCGGCACGAAGTTCGACGAGATCCGTGAGAAGGAGGGGCTCGGGGCCGCGCTGCGCTGGCGGGCCGAGCAGTTCAAGGAGTAGGCCTCAGCCTCCACCCACCAAGCTCGGCGCGTCGGTCCTGGCCGCGTGGCAGGACACGCAGACATAGCGAGCCCCGGCCAGCTTGTCCCCGACGCGGTCGGGGGCTCTGCGGTAGTCGGTGTAGTGGCTCGACGGGATGGGCGTCGGATCCCCCGGCTTCTTTTCCTTCACCGCGTGGCAGTCGAGGCAGGCATTTTGCGTGAGCGTGATGGGGAGGAAGTCGGCCACCGCATGCGGGATCTGGGGGGGTGCGATGAGGTAGGGGCGCGGCACGAGGGGCCCCTCGCCGGGAGTGCGCTCGTTGGCCTTCACCGCCGGCGGGGTGGGCACGTCGAATACACTTCCCTTCGAGAGGCCGAGCTCGGTGTCCGCGATCGGTGCGCTCGTGCAGCCGGCCGCCAGCACGGCCGCGAGAGACAGGACGACGGCGGTCTTCATGGCTCGGTCCTCACTCACGCCTTCGTGACCTTGACCGCGCACTTCTTGAAGTCCGTCTGCTTGGAGATCGGGCAGGTCGCGTCGAGGGTCACCTTGTTGATGAAGACGCCCTCGTCGAACCACGGCACGAACACGAGACCGCGCGGCATGCGGTTGCGGCCGCCCGTCTCGACGCGGGCCTTGACCTTGCCCCGCCGGGACTCGACCCACGCGAGGTCGTCCTGCCGGAGTCCCCGCGCCTCGGCGTCCTTGGGATGGATGAACACGAGTGCCTCCGGCACCGCGCTGTGCAGCGCCGGCACCCGGCGCGTCATGCTGCCCGAGTGCCAGTGCTCGAGCACGCGGCCGGTGCAGAGCCAGAGATCGAAGACCGCGTCGGGGCTCTCGGCCGGGGCGGCGTACGGCCGGTAGAAGATCTTGGCCTTGCCGGCGAGCGAGGTCGGCTCGGGCTTCGTGACCCGGTCGAGGTCGCCCGACGGCAGGGCCTTCATGGCGTCCCCGTAGAAGTCGATGCCGCTGCCCTTCCGCACGTAGGGGTCGTACTGCTCGTTGAAGCGCCAGAGGGTCTCCTTGCCGTTCACCACCGGCCAGCGCAGGCCGCGCACGTCCTCGCGGAAGTAGACGTCGAAGGGCGCGAGGTCGTGGCCGTGGCCCCGACCGAAGCGCGCGTACTCCTCGAAGAGGGCCTTCTCCGGGAACCAGTCGATGCCGGCGTGGGTGACCGTGTGGTTGTCGTGCCCCTGCGCCACCGGGTCGGGCCACTTGAACTGCCGGCTCTCCGGCGTGGCGAAGAGGACGTCGTAGAGCGTCTGGGCGCGCCGGTAGCCCATCCGCTCGGCTTCGGGGAGGACGTCGGGCAGGGCGCCGTCGTCGAAGCCCGCGGCCTTGAGGCCGGGCACCGGCTGGCGACCCCAGACGTCGGCGAGGGTGAAGCGCTTCGAGAACTCCATCATCTGCCACACGTCGCTGCGCGCGTCGCCCGGCGGGGACACCTGCTCGCGCCACAGCTGGGTGCGCCGCTCCGAGTTGCCGTAGGCGCCCCACTTCTCGAAGATCATGGCCGACGGGAGGATGAGGTCGGCCACCTTGCACGAGAGCGTCGGGTAGACGTCGGAGACGACGATGAAGGAGTCCTTCTCCCGCGCGGCGTGGATCCAGTGGTTGGCGTTGGCGGTGGACTGGAATGGGTTGGTGACCTGGACCCACAGCCACTTCACCTTGCCGTCCTCGAGGTCCCGCATCATCTCGGTGATGTGGCTGCCGATCTTGGGGTTCAGGGTGTTCGCCGGCAGCTTCCACAGCTTCTCGGCCGCGGCACGGTGCGCCGGGTTGTCGACGACCCAGTCGGCCGGCAGCCGATGGGAGAAGGTCCCGACCTCGCGCGCAGTGCCGCAGGCCGACGGCTGGCCGGTGAGCGAGAAGGCGCCGTTGCCCGGCTTCGCCTGCTTGCCGGTGAGCAGGTGGACCATGTACGCCTGCTCGTTCACCCACGTGCCGCGCGTGTGCTGGTTGAAGCCCATGGTCCAGTACGAGACCACCTTGCGGGCCGGGCTCGCGTACTGATCGGCGAGGGCCTTGAGCTTCCCCTTGTAGACGTCGAGCGGCTCGTCGCGGTCGCCGCGGGAGAGCTCGGCCACGAAG
>Ga0326726_10002891_pt1 | contig 15718 bp, 8 predicted proteins | sample MHFenrmetagenome_2_FD_207603 | JGI IMG/M metagenome (GOLD analysis project Ga0326726, IMG submission 207603) | Lab enriched peat soil microbial communities from Michigan Hollow, Ithaca, NY, United States - MHF15MN | ecosystem: Environmental > Terrestrial > Soil > Wetlands > Peat | place: USA...
CGGTGCGCCGCTTGAATCAACATCTCCGGCCTCGAATCTTGCTCGTGCTTCGGCGCACATACTGGTTCTCTGTCTCCCACTCCTCAGAATGCTGTATGGTGGCGTGCTCCAGACTCTCTGACGTGCCCCCCCACGACCATTCTCTCTGCCACCAGCAACTGAAACGGAAGCGCACCGATAGCAAGCCCCAGCTCGCAAACAACAACGACCGGCTCATCGGGATACAAATCCCATAGTCCCCCGGGGCGGCTTCCTTCAAGTCGCTGTATCTGAAGCGCCCCTACACAGCGTCTCAACTCCCAGCTCTTCGCTCGGGGGCGCTCCAGATACAGCACTAGGACTTCTCGTTACGAATCGCGGCGAGCGGCGCCCGAAGATCAAAAGCCCTTGACTTCTCAATCCTTTCGCTATATTACGATTTGTTACGTTTACTTCCCTTATGTATGGCGCGGACGACAGATCCAGTGCTGGCGAATCTGGAAGTCGTCGTCACCAGAAGGCATGAGTCGTGGCAGACGGAGAAAAGGTGTTCTATGTCTCCGAATTCGAAAACGGTTGCACAGGCTCGCGGTAACGGATATCGGAAACTGAAAGTTACGACAGCCTCAAGTCTTTGGGCGACGACTGCCGCTCTCGCCATTGTGTTTTCATCCTGGTTGTCCGCTGGCGCTGCGGACGTCTTCGCGAACAGGCCTCAGATTCAGGGGGAACACTTAAGAATTGAATTTGATCGCTACCTGCACAGCCGCGTGGTCGCCTGCTTTGCCAGACATGAAACAACGATGGGTCCTTTTGTTGCCAGTGAGAGAGCATCAATCGCGGACAGAAGTTGGACCAGGTTTTCACTGATTTCACAAAAACATGACCGGGTGAGCGATGCTGTCGGTGCGGGAGAACGGCTCATCGTCGTTGGGAAGGCCGGACCACTCACCAAAGAAGTTTCCGTCACGATCTACGTTGAATTTCCCGCGATGGCTTTCTTTGATGTCAGTTACACCAACACCAGTACGGCCAAGCTCGCTGTTAAAGGCTGGACCAACAACGCCTACACACTGAATTCGCTGCGCAATGACCGTATGCCAGTCTTCTGGTCTTACCAGAGCGGCTCCTATGTGAAACGCCCAGACTGGCTCGTACCGTTGCATGCCAAATTCCGGCAGGAGAATTTTCTCGGCATGAACGCCAGCGACTACGGTGGCGGCACGCCGATCGTTGACGTCTGGCGGCGCGACGTTGGCATCGCAGTGGGACACGTGGACCCGCGGCCACGGCTGGTTTCGCTGCCTGTGTCGATGCCGGATTCCGGCCATGCGAAGATCGCCGTGAATTATCGGCACGCCACCACGCTAGGTCCAGGGGAGAGTCTGCATACGCTCCGTACTTTTGTGGCCGTTCACCAAGGAGACTATTTCCACACTCTGGTCGACTACAGACGATTCATGATGAAGAAGGCGGGCTACCAGACACCAGCCACTCCCGACAGCGCGTTCGGCGCAATCTGGTGCGCGTGGGGATACGGTCGGACGATGCAGCCCAAACAGCTGCTCGATACGCTGCCCACGGTCAAACGCCTGGGATTCGTCTGGGTCACACTCGACGATGGATGGCAGAACAATGTGGGCGATTGGGCACTCGATCCCAAGAAATTTCCGCGCGGCGACGCCGATATGAAAGCTCTTGTTGACCGTATCCATGAGGAAGGGTTTCGGGCCCAGCTCTGGTGGTCGCCGCTCAGCGCTGTACCGAACTCGGAACTTCTGAAGGATCATCTCGACTACGAATTGCTGAATCGAGACGGTTCCAAACGAAAGGTTTCCTGGTGGAATTCCTGGTACCTCTGTCCGGCGGACCGGCGGGTGGTGGAGTACCACAAGGCTCTAGTGCGGAAGATTCTGCTGGATTGGGGTTTCGATGGCCTGAAGTTGGACGGCCAACATATGAACGGCGTTCCGGCATGCTACAACCCCGCTCATCACCACGAACGCCCGGAGGAATCCGTTGAGGCTTTGCCGGACTTCTTCCGTGAGATCTACGAAACCGCGCAAACGGTGAAGCCCGGGTCGCTGGTAGAGTTCTGTCCTTGCGGCACTGCGTATTCCTTCTTCACCATGCCGCATTTCAATATGTCCGTTGCCTCCGACCCCGGAAGTTCGTTCCAGGTCCGCTCCAAGGCTAAAACGTTAAAAGCTTTGATCGGAGACTCCATCCCGTACTTCGGCGATCACGTCGAACTGAGTGATGGAGGAGACGACTTTGCTTCCACGGTTGGGGTCGGCGGTGTCGTGGGAACGCAGTCTGTCCTGCCCTCGCTGGCGGAGAAGCGAAGTAAGTCTGATTTGACGCCGTCGCGCGAAAAAGAGTTCGAAACCTGGCTTCGCATCTATCGCGAAAAGATGCTCTCGCAAGGCCAATATCTCGGACAACTTTACGACATCGGTTTTGATGTGCCCGAGACGCACGTCATTCGCAAGCAGCAGACTCTGTACTACGCGTTTTATGCCAAGCACTGGAAAGGCCCCGTTGAACTCCGTGGTCTCGAAGACCGAACCTATGACGTCGTTGACTACGTCAACGGAACGAAGCTTGGAACAGTATCGAAACACAATGCCCATCTGACGGTTGAGTTCGAAAAACATCTACTCTTGGAAGTGCGGCCACAATGAAGTACCGAGCGGGCAACTCCTGCCCGAGGAGGTGGCGATGAAGATGTTACGGTTCAGTGCGGCCCTGCTGCTTATGTGCGGAATGGCGTTTGCTTCGACCGCGTCGTTCACGCAGCCCCGCTTGGCAATCTTTCTGAGCAAAACCAGCTACCACCACGCGTGGGAAACGAGTCAACTGGCCGGACACGGCTGGGTCGGTATCGCGACGCTGGCGGGGATTCCGTACGACACACTCTTTGTTGAGGAAATGCCCGGCGACCAGGAACTGTTGAAGTACTCCACCCTCGTTTTTGGCCAAGCGACGCTGGTGGATGACGCGACGTACTCACAGATCGTCCTCCGCTTGGGGGCTTATCTTGCGGGCAACCACAGCGTGATCCTTGACGGGCCGCTCGCCACTAAAGATGAGAACGACAAGGAGCGCGATCACCACGCTCTCGATGATCTGCTCGGACTGGAATACAAAGGACTGCTGGGCGGAACCGAATACCGGATTCGAGTCGCTTCAAATGATCACTATGTGACACGTGGATTCGAGGTATCACAGTTTCTAACGCCGGTGCTCGCGTCTGCCACAAATGTGCTCCAGCCGAGGGCCGGCGGAGCGGTATTGCTGGTCTCGACCGATGGCCAGCACAGTTTTCCTTACCTTTCCTGCGCAACACTCGGGAGTAGCCGCGTTGTTCTCGTGAGTGACTTTGGAACCTCAGCAGGCGCAGGAACGTTTTTTCGCAATGACCCGCCGCAAGTCAGCTATGCTAACGAACTCTGGAACGCAATGATCCGCGCGGTTCAATGGGCTTCCTATGGCGACGTGGACGTCCCGTTTCCTGCTCCGCAGGTATCCAATGCCAACCTGACCGCCGTCGTGCGCTTTGATGGAGACAATAGCGGCGACCTCAACTACCAACTCAAGACGCTCAATTTTTTAACCGGCGTTGCGCAGGATACCGGAGTCGTGCCGCTTTACACCTGGGTATCCAGCTTCGTGAAGAAGGCAGGTTGGGACAAATTAGCGCCGCTTGGCAAGCGCCTAGAGAACCTCGGGGGCGAGATCGGAACTCACAGCAAGTTTCACGAAATCGATCGAAAGATGACCCCAGACCGCTGGCGGGAAGAACTCGACGGGTCGGTCGAGGAAATCGAGCAGAACATGCGAGCGCAGGGTTTTCCGATTCGAAAGATTCAGTCCATGATCAATCCTGGCGACACGATTCCGATGGAGGACTACGGTGAAGTCGCTGGGCGCTTCTCGTTCTACATGACCCATGGCCTGGAACAGAGCGTGCCGCTGGCCTTCGGCAACATGACCTGGTTTACTGGCGCGAACAAGGACTTCGTCCTGCTCGAGAATTCTCCTCATCCGGACTACCAGTGGTTCTACGATCCGACTTGGAGCTATACGACAGCTCAGATTACCGCCAACGAAGAAGCCATCTTCGACCACATGTTTCACAATGTCGGGCGTGGTGTGATCTTCAACGAGATGTGGCACGACTACTCGATCTCGTCCGCGCCCGTCAATGAAGGCAAGGACAAGCGCATCACCAATCAGAACAACTTCCCATTCTACGAGGCAATGGAAACGAAGTTTGGTACGCTTCCGATCTATTGCCCGGAGCCGCAGGAACTCGCGCAAAAACTGCGTGCGATGGCGCAATGGAACTACTCATGGAAAGCATCGGACGACACCATCGAGATGACGCTCGACCTCTCGAGTCTGCGCCGAAACGATACTTCGGAATCTTTGGGTGGTATGGGCATCCGCGTTGAGAACACCCGACAATTCATCCAAGCGGTCCTGATCGATGGACGCGGGCATCCTGCCTTTGATGACCGTTTGTTGATTCTGCCGAATCTTTCCCCAGGAAAGAAGCACTCCATCACGATCAAGCTGGGCGCTCAACCAACAAAAGCAGATCATCTGACATACGTGTCGAAGCGAATGACCGAGGCGGCGCCGACGCCCACGGGCCTAGTCTTCAATGTGAAAGCGAAATCAAAGGCCAGATTCGCCGTTGCAGTCGCCGAGCCGGCGGTCGTAGTGAATGCCGACTGGCAGGAGTGGGACGATAGCAATGGTTACATCAAGGGGTTCGTGCGCTCGGACCGTCGGATTGAGCTGGTAAAAGTGTCGACCGCCGGATTTCATCTGACACGTGCAAACCTGCAAATCCTCGCAGTGAAAGAAAATCCGGGCACGCTTGCTTTGCGACTAGCGGCCCCAGGCTCGGAGCCACCGCGGGTGAGCTTGCGATCTGGTCAACAGTTGCGTCGGGCGACACTGGGCGGACGGGATTTGAAAATAGGGAACGTCGGCCGAACGTATGAGTTGGAACTCCCCTCTTTCACGAAAGAATCAGAGCTAATTCTTCATTTCCTGGAAACAAATCGATGAGCGAGACCGCAAAGAACCACAGGAGGCAGTAATGCGATCAAAGAGTTTATTCAGATATGTCCTTCTTACAGTTACAGCATTGATGGTCACGTTCGCGCAGGAAAAGCCCGGAACATGGGCTCCCGACACTGATTGGGGGCATTGGCGGCTGGGACAGAAATCGGACCAGGAATTCCTGAAGACGAACAACATGACCATCACGTTTGGAAGCGGTGCGCCCAGCTTCGAGGACGTGAGTCGCGAAGAGTTCAATCGCGGGATGGAGCAGGCGAAGGCTAACAATCGCGCTCTCCACGACAAGGGCTTCATCGTTCTCCGATATCTCACGAGTTCGATTCACGGGCGTTCGGCGTCGAACAAGGACGAACCGCAGAAAGATCAGATCCGAATGCTGCAATTCTGGCGCGAGAAATGGAACGACTACGAGGACTACCTGGGTCCCAAGCCCGCAGAAGACCCGACGACGTGGATCACGGTTCGCCCGGATGGCACTTTTCCTCACTACCGCTATGCTCCCTACGGCAAGGAAACGACGAACGAGTTCGAAACCTGGGGCTGCCCCAACAATCCGCACTTCACTCGTTTGATGGAGGGCCGGATACGTGCGCAGGCGGAAACCGGGATCGATGGCTCCTACATCGACTGGACGCAGATCGCGGGTGGAACCTGCTATTGCGGGTACTGCAAACGGAACTTTGCTGCGTATCTGAAGAAGAACCTTCCCCCGAAGGTGGCGCAGGCGAAGTACGGCGCAGACGACTATGACAACATCGCGCTGCCGAAGAAGCGCGGTGAAGCGTTCTGGGCGGAATGGAATACCTTCCGTGGCTATTCCGTAGCCGAATTCCATCAGCGCCTGCGCGAAGTCGCCCGGAAGTACAACCCGAATTTCATGATTTCAGGAAATGTGTTTGGGGGGTTCGGCTACGGCCCAATCAGTTATGACGCGGCCGGCAACATGGAAATGCTGGGCCGCGACGGATACGACGACTTTGTCTATTCCGAAGTGCAGGAATATCTCGACTCGGCGCCACGCAAGGACGATCAGGGCACGAAAATCACGAATAGTCCGGCCTTCAAGTTCCTCGCCGCAGCCACACATGGCAAACCGGTGATCGTGTATGCAACCGAGATCACGCCGCCGATTTTTCCCCACCCCACTGAGAGCTGCCTGAATGCGATGTCTCAGATCAACATCGCGGAAGCGGTAGCGAATCACGCTGTCTTCCGGGAAAAAAGATTAACACCAGCCGGCGCCACGCAGATGTACCGGTTCCTGGCGACAAATGAGGACAGTCTCCGCAACGTACGAATGCACGCAAACGTCGCGGTAGTCGCCTCGTTGCGACAGTATCTCGCCGATGAGTTGAGCTTTGCGTTTAGTGCTTCGCGTGTGCTGGCGGACAACGGGATCGCTCACGTCATGCTGACCGAAGACGACCTATCGAGCCCGGCGATCAACCAATTCGATATGGTGGTCGTTCCATATCTTCCGCTGGTGAGCTCGGAGAATCAGCAAGCGCTGGTGCGTTATGCCAAGGCCGGCGGCACGCTGCTGATTGTGGGCGCCAGCGGCAGCAAGGACCAGTACGGTCTTCCGCAATCTAAGCTACCTTTGGCCCAATTACTGGGCGGCAAACAATATCCTGCCACCGATGTTACGCGGAGAATCGGCAAAGGGCAGGTGCTGTTCGTCCCTGTCCAGATTCCGCCATCCCGGTTCCTGATCCCGATGAAGTCGCACGGGGACTATACGACGTTTGGTCCCACGATGGCTGATGTCTTCGCCGACATCCCAGAGGGCTATACACGGAACCGCATTGACCCCGAGTTGCGTAAACTTCTGGAGCGCGTTGCCGACAAAGTGCGGGAGAGTCTCGGCACGCGCGTGACACGCCTCACATCGGCATCTCCGTTTGTCGAAATTACTACGATGACGGAAAAGGCCGATCGATGGATGCTGCTCCACGTCGTTAATTACGACGTGACGGTGGACGGCACGATCACGCCTGCACGGGACCTGAAGGTGCAAGTGGCGATTCCTCGCGGAAAGACCGCTCGAAGCGTTACCTGGAGTGGAGCGCTCACCGAGATGAAACCAGTGAAATACACGACAGTGAGCAGAGCGGGGCGTCAGATGTTGATACTCGACCTCAACGAAATAAGCATCTATGGGCTAGCGAAGATCGAACTCGAGTGACACTTCCCGAAACGAAGAGGGCGTGCTGTCAATAATTCCATCCGAACGGCGTAAGCGGCACAAAAGTGGATCCATCTGGCCAATTGGTCCTGACAGACGCCCCGATGCCCACGAATCGAGTGGTCCCCGGTTGGTCGGCCAACCGGAAGTAATCCGCGTGGCCGATATGAGCCGACAACGGACGGCCAATCGCAAGACTGCTCGCCGACGAGCGGCACAGTCCCGAGCTAAAATCCCCACCCGAATTGAGCAAACGCAAGGCTGGAAACTCAATTATTTATGCGGACGGTCTGAGCGGGCGGGAATCAGTAGTTTTCTAATCCTTATTCCACGGGAGACAGCTTCGAGGGAAAACGATGCACCGCGGTCTCGCAGAAGCCCTTCACGTCAGTTCTCGGCGCAGGCGAATTGCTCTGCATTGACGTGTTCCTCCGGATCTCCTAGTGCGAGCGGCGGCTTTGGGGCGTGGCATTCATCAGCTTGAGGAGCAATTTGACCTGAGCATACCTTCGGGCCGGTGGGGCCTACCGGATGTTCATGCCGTCCTAGCGTGAACTATTAACTGGCCGGGCCACGGCGTACATTTCTTTTGCATCCACAGCCCGAGCACGCGGCTGAGTGGAAAGAAAAAGTCAAAGGCGGGCCATAGCCGTCTCTACCAACTCTTTGGTATGAGCGGCAGAATGACCAGGATCGCCGCCCAACGCATCTTTTCTTGGATTTGGTTAGATCTTCAATTCTGCCATGGCGTGAACCGCTCCCCTCTTTTCTTTGCGCAACGTACGTAACGTTGGAACGAAAAAACAAGCATGAGTGATCGATCCCCTTCTCCTTTGAGCTACACCCAAACCATCTGAAGCGAAAACGCGGAGATCAATATCGTTCGAAAGGCGTTCTCGGCACAGCTAATTCTTGCGGTTGCGCCGTTTAACCTATCAGCACGGCTTCGTGCCAAAAAGAAATTCTTGATAGTCAAGCTCTAATCCGGGATGGCCCGCTCTGTTTCTAACTTCTTGGCTCTTCGGATCCCGAGAAGAGCGCTCAGCCAAGCCAAACCTGCCGACGCGAAGCCGACGCCGTATAAAAGCGATGGTCGCGTGACTTCGTTGATGTGATTCAAACGGAGGCTTACATCGGCCTCTTGGAGAGGCACCCAAGAGTCCCCGTTTCGCATTGCCAATTCCCCGTCTTGCAGTCTGCGCTCGAGCAACTTATCCCGAATGTACAGCTCAAAGCGCCCATTGCGCTGCTCCAAAGACTCCTGCCGAGTCGTGGGCGTCCAGTAATAGTCGTGGTGGTAAGCCAACATAGCCCTTCCGAGACCAACGACTCCAAATGCAATGAAGATCGTCGCCCAAACGGTCCAGAACAAGAGTAAACGCTGTGGCATGGCACCGGCCTCCATAGGGCATGAGTCTCGCTCGTCATGCACAAGCATATTCCAGTCCGAAACGAAATGATCGGCGGAAAGAGGTGGGGGCTGTTCTTTGAATGAATCGTGCCGTCATGGGCAACGCTCAAGAACGGACTTGCGCTGAACAGCAATGATTTCTGCATAAGGCCGGTTTGACGGCGGGAAATCTGGCTGCTGCCTATAGTAGCCGCAGGCTCTCATGCGGGACCAGAGGCGCGAAAGAGATTTCGACGCCGATCTCGGCTCCGGCGGAGCGCTGGTGCTTCCCGATCTCACCGATCGGCGGCGGGGACGTGCGGCATCTGCCTATCGGCGCGGGTAAGTTGAGCCCGCCGGGTCGGCCCAATCGCACGAAGAGTTGCCAGCCTTACGAGCGGCAGTGTGAACCCTGCCCGCCCGAGAGACCGATTCCTCAAGCGTCGGACGCCCATTCCGTCGGGACGTTCCCCGATTTCTAGCCGCCAAAAATTCGGCGAACGCCCCGTCTGTCTTTTTCCCCCAGCTCAGGCAAGGTCGTAGCGATCAAGGTTCATTACCTTGTTCCACGCGGCCGCGAAGTCCTTCACAAACGCCTGCTTCGAGTCGTCACATGCATTGACTTCTGCGAGTGCCCGGAGCTGGGAGTTCGAACCGAAGAGGAGATCGACACGCGTGCCGGTCCACTTGATTTTGCCCGTCGCCCGGTCATGGCCCTCATACACGCCCTCGGATGTCGAAGGCTGCCACTTCGTATTCATGTCGAGCAAGTTGACGAAGAAATCATTCGTCAGCGTCTCGGGCCGGTTGGTGAAGACGCCATGTTTGGTCTGCCCGAAGTTCGCACTCAGGGCGCGCATGCCGCCGACGAGAACCGTCATCTCCGGGGCAGTCAGTGTCAGCAACTGCGCCCGATCCACCAGCAACTCCTCAGCCGACAGGATCTGTCCGCTTCGGAGATAGTTGCGGAACCCGTCCGCGACCGGCTCCATTACGGCGAATGCGTGCACGTCGGTCTGCTCCTGCGAGGCATCAGTGCGCCCCGGCGAGAAGGGAATCTTCACCTCGTGCCCTGCCCTTTTCGCAGCTTCCTCGACGGCTGCGCAGCCGCCCAGAACGATCAGGTCTGCCAGAGAGATCTTCTTCCCTTTGTTCCCATTGGACTGCGAGCTGTTGAACTCCCTTTGGATCGCCTCCAGCTTCGGCAGAACCTTCGCCAGTTCGGCCGGCTGGTTCACTTCCCAATCCTTTTGCGGCGTTAGGCGAATGCGCGCTCCGTTCGCCCCACCGCGCTTGTCGGAGCCGCGGAACGATGCCGCCGATGCCCAGGCAGTCGTGACCAGTTGGGAAATCGACAGCCCGGAATTGAGGATCTTCGCCTTCAGGGCAGCAATGTCCTGTTCCCCGATCAATTTATGATCCACGGCGGGAACAGGGTCTTGCCACGGCTGGGGCTCCTTGGGAACGAGCGGGCCCAAGTAGCGCGAGATCGGCCCCATGTCGCGGTGCGTCAGCTTGAACCACGCCCGGGCAAACGCGTCTGCGAGCTGATCCGGATGCTCATAGAAGCGCCGTGAAATCTTTTCGTAAGCCGGGTCGAACCGCAACGAGAGGTCCGTGGTTAGCATGGCTGGGGCGTGATGCTTGGATGGATCCTGCGCGTCCGGCACCGTACCGGCGCCCCCGTTGTTCTTTGGTGTCCACTGATGCGCGCCGGCCGGGCTCTTGGTCAGTTCCCAGTCGTACTTGAACAGGTTCTCGAAGTAGTTATTGCTCCACTTGGTCGGCGTCGTGGTCCAAATGACTTCCAGGCCGCTGCCGATGGTATCGTCGCCGCTGCCAGTGCCGTAGGTATTCTTCCAGCCGAGGCCCTGCTCCTCGATGCTGGCGGCCTCGGGTTCGGGGCCGACATACCGGCTCGGATCGGCAGCGCCGTGGGTTTTGCCGAAGGTGTGACCACCGGCAATGAGCGCAACCGTCTCCTCGTCATTCATCGCCATGCGGGCGAAAGTCTCCCGGATATCCCGTGCCGCAGCAATCGGATCCGGCTTTCCATTCGGCCCTTCCGGATTGACATAGATCAGACCCATTTGCACGGCAGCGAGCGGATTCTGAAGATTACGGTCGCCGCTGTAGCGCTCGTCCGCCAGCCACCTGCCCTCAGGCCCCCAGAAAATGTCCTCTTCGGGCTCCCAGGTGTCCTCGCGCCCGCCGCCAAAACCGAACGTCTTAAAGCCCATCGACTCCAGGGCGACGTTGCCTGCGAGAATCATGAGGTCGCCCCAGGAGATTTTCCGCCCATACTTCTGCTTGATCGGCCACAGCAGTCGGCGCGCCTTGTCGAGGTTCACGTTGTCCGGCCAGCTATTGAGCGGCGCGAAGCGCTGCTGACCGGCTCCAGCCCCGCCGCGGCCGTCGCCGATGCGGTACGTGCCCGCGCTGTGCCACGCCATACGAATGAAAAGCGGCCCATAGTGGCCAAAGTCGGCCGGCCACCAATCCTGCGAGTCCGTCATCAAGGCATGCAGGTCATTGATCACGGCATTCAGGTCGAGGCTCTTGAACTCCTTCGCGTAGTTGAACTCCTTGTCCATAGGATCGGACAGGGGGGAGTGCTGGTGGAGGACCTTCAGGTTCAGCTGATTCGGCCACCAGTCGACATTCGTCGCGGCCCCAGCTGCGGTATGTGTGAACGGGCACTTCGCTTCGGTTGACATGTCTTGCTCCTTCCTTCAAGAAAATTAAGACGAACGACGAGCGCATCCTGGCTTTCCCATTCGCGCAATCGCCGCTTTTCTCAAGATTCTTGCTTTCGGAAATGGGGGATAAGTTTCCCGTTGGGTACAGAATGCTTTGCTTAGGTTTTTGCACGGCAGCGGCGACAGAGGCCAAAGACCTCGATCAACGGCTCCGTCAGATCAAAGCCGTCCGGCAGTTGCCGTGACAGCCGGTTGAAATCAATGAATTCTCCTTCGATGTCCTGCACCGATTTGCAGCGCGAGCAGACCAGGTGGTGATGAGGCTTGAGATTGCCGTCCACGCGCAACGTGGGCGAATGAGGAGTGACCTCTCGCAGCAACCCACACTCGATGAAAAGCCGCAGATTGTTGTAGACCGTGGCCAGAGAAATGGAAGGAATGCGACGTCGGACCGCGGAGTAAATGTCTTCTGGGGAATGGTGTCCGTGGGACGCGATGACGGCCTCATAGACCACCTGACGCTGGTGCGTCACCGCCAAGCCGTGCTTCGCGGTCAGCTCACGGAACTGTTCGTGGGTGAGGCGCATGATTATTGAATAATAACTATTATAAAACGATAGAGAGTAGTGTCAACCGAAATCTTCCCTTTGATCTCGAAGAACGGCGGCCGGCCGCAAGACCAGACTGAGGCTCAGCCACCACGACCGGCATTGGGACCCCGCTTCTGGATGGATGGTCGGCAAACCTTCGGTGGGCCAGAACACGTGCTGCGCTATCTCGGTGCTTACACCCACCGCGTCGGCGATGGACGCCGGCGTGCGGGATCTTGTGCAACCACTCTTCGCGATAGCGCGCAGCATAGACCTGGGTCCCGGAACAGGCAATCCCCCAGCCGCGATACAACGCCTTCAGCCGATTCATCACCCGGTTTAAATTTTTTCGAAGTTCTGAGGCTGAAAGAGCTTGAGATATCGAGGTTGGAAACCGAGGTCGAGGCGTTGCGCGTAGTTACGCCTCTTCTATCCGAAAACCAGGAAGTAAGGCATGACGATCAGCCGACTGCGACCCGTTCAACCACTCCATCGCAGCCCACCAGGGTTCCAAAGGCAGTAAACGCCAATCCAAAGCCCGAACACGCGGCTGAGTGGAAAGAAAAAGTCAAAGGCGGGCCATAGCCGTCCCGACCAACTCTTTGGTATGCGGCAGGATTGAGCAGAATCTCTGCCCAACGCATCCTTGTTGGAGTAGAGGCGGGCCTCAACACGATCTGGCCGCCGCGATTCAACGGGCAAGACGTTAATCATCGCCCTTGCTTGGAGGCGATGTTTGAACCTCAGAATACGCCGCGGGTGGGCTGCGATCTACCCGATCTACCTTGCAGTGATGGCGCGTTAGAAAACGTGGCCAAACTCGATTCCTCCAGCGGCCAAAAGCCTCATCATATTATCGCACCCATTCCCGCCCGACGCCTGTGCGGTCGATCACCGATTTGGGCAGTGGTTCGGGAGTACAATGCGCGTTTGTGCAAATCGTGCAATTAGGGCTGCTCGCGGGCATGCACGAATCGACAAGGATATGGATGTAACCAACGGACCGAACACGGAAAGCATCCTCCGCCGGTACAGATCCGTTTTGATTTCAATAGATGTCGGCTGGATTTCTTGTCATGAAACCCTGAGGACGGATGTTGCGCATGCAAAACAAACATGAATTTAGAACGATTGCCTTAATCTTCATATTGTTTTCCGGAATGATAGGTTGCTCGGGAAACGCGAAGCCGGCGCAGCCGGCAGGGGGCGGATTTCAGGCCATGCCGGTGAAAGTCATGGAAGCTAAGGCGATGCCTGTCAATGATGCCAGTGCGTACGTGGCGACCCTCAAATCGCGGGACTCGGCCGTGATTATGCCGCAGGTGGAGGGCCAGATCACGCAGATCTTCGTGCATTCAGGGGATCGAGTCGCGGAGGGGAGCGCTCTCATGGAGATCGATCCGCTAAAGCAGCAGGCGACCGTAAAGAGCCAGGAGAGCGCCCGCGCGGCACAGCAGGCGCAGCTGAATTGGGCGAAGCAGCAATACCAGCGAACAGAGAATCTGGCAGGCGCTGGAGTCGTGAGCAAACAGGATCTGGATCAGGCAAAAGCGACATTGGATGCGGCGCAAGCGCAGATGGACGCCCTGAGTGCGCAAGTTCGAGAGCAGGAGGTGCAGCTTCGCTACTACAAAGTGACGGCCCCTCGAACAGGTATCGTGGGAGACATTCCGGTCCGGGTAGGAGATCGCGTCACGACAACGTCGCAGTTGACCACTGTCGATCAGCCAGGCAGCCTCGAGGCATATGTCTATGTGCCGGTCGAGCGCTCAGCGCAATTGAAGATGAATTTGCCGGTACAGATTCTCGACAGCACCGGAAAAGTTCTGGCAGACACAAAAATCAGCTTTATCTCGCCGCAGGTGGACAACACGACGCAGACGGTGCTGGTGAAGGCCCGAATATCGAATGGAAATGACGCACTTCGGCAGTCGCAGTTCATACGGGTGCGGGTGATCTGGGGGACTCACCAGAACCCTGAAGTGCCGATTCTTGCGGTGTCGCGGTTGGCGGGACAGTACTTCGCCTTTGTCGCGGAACCACAGGAAAAGGGAGGGTTCATCGCGAAACAACATCCACTGACTATTGGCGAGACCGTCGGCAACAACTTCGAGGTACGAGAGGGGATAAAGTCCGGCGACAGAATCATTGTTTCCGGAACGCAGTTTTTGATGGATGGGATGCCGGTGGTTCCGATGAGCTGAGTTGGGCTTCGGGCTTCGGGCTTCGGGCTTCGGGCTTCGGGCTTCGGGCTCTGGAATTCTAGCTTCCGTTAGTTCATAACGACAATAGGCAAAGGTTCGTTCATGTTTGCAAATTTCTTCATACGGCGTCCGGTGTTCGCCTCGGTTTGCGCGATGTTAATCGTGTTGGCAGGCGCAGCGGTAATTCCGACTCTGCCCATAGCGCAGTTCCCTAATCTAGCCCCGCCGCAAGTGGCGGTTTCGAGCTTTTACATTGGCGCCAGCGCGCAGACTGTCGAGAGTGCGGTCACAATTCCGCTCGAACAACAGATCAACGGAGCCGAGGGAATGAAGTACATGACCTCGACCAGCGGCAATGATGGATCGAGCGGCATCACCGTGACATTCGATCTGACACGCGATCCTGACCTGGCCACCGTCGATATTCAAAATCGGGTGAACACTGCACAGGGAAGATTGCCGAGTGCTGTGAAGTCCGTCGGAATCACGACCCAGAAGAGTTCGCAGAACTTCGTTTTCGGCGCCGCGGTCACGTCTGAGAACAACCGATACTCGACCCTGTTCATGAGCAATTACCTCGACGTGTACGTAAGGGATACGCTTAAGCGAATCCCGGGCGTGGCCGACGTGCTGATTTTCGGCGAACGCAAATACTCCATGCGTTTGTGGCTCGACCCGGTGCGCATGGCGGGACGTGGGTTGACGGCACCTGATGTAGTGAATGCGCTCGAAGAGCAGAACGTTGAAGTCGCAGCCGGGCAGGTTGGACAGCAGCCGGCAATGCCAGGGCAACAGTATCAGGTCAGTGTGCGAGCGGTGGGGCGGTTGAGTGAGCCGGCGCAGTTCGAGAACATTATTCTTAAAACGAATGCAGACGGCACGCTGGTCCGACTTAAGGATGTCGGGCGGGCCGAACTTGGGGCGGAGCAGTATGCATCGGACCTGAAGTTTAACGGGCAGGACGCGGTGGGAATCGGAGTGACGCAGCTCTCGACGGCGAATGCGTTGGACGTGGACCGGCGGGCCATCGAGGAGCTTGACCGGTTATCGAAGAGCTTCCCGCCAGGAATGCATTACACGCTGGCATTCGATACGACGGATGCGGTCAGCGAGTCGATTAAAGACGTGCTGTTTACGGTAGGTTCGGCGATCGCGTTGGTCATCCTGGTGATTTTCATTTTCCTAGGTGACTGGAGAACTACGATGATTCACTTCATCGCCACTCCTGTCTCGTTGATCGGCACTTTCGCTTTCGTGAAGTTACTCGGCTTCTCCATCAATACGCTAACGCTATTTGGCATCACGCTCGCAACCGGACTCGTCGTCGATGACGCAATCGTGGTCATTGAGAACATCGAGCGTCACATGGCGGGGGGAGAGCACGACTCCCGCAAAGCCTCTGTCGCCGCCACGACCGAGATTACGAGCGCGGTCATCGCGACTTCGCTGGTGCTGGTGGCGGTGTTTGTACCGGTTGCATTCTTTCCCGGAACAACTGGCATTCTGTTTCGTCAGTTTGCGCTGACTATTGCATTTTCGATCGCAATCTCCGCTTTCAATGCACTGACGTTGGC
>Ga0326726_10002892_pt1 | contig 15718 bp, 11 predicted proteins | sample MHFenrmetagenome_2_FD_207603 | JGI IMG/M metagenome (GOLD analysis project Ga0326726, IMG submission 207603) | Lab enriched peat soil microbial communities from Michigan Hollow, Ithaca, NY, United States - MHF15MN | ecosystem: Environmental > Terrestrial > Soil > Wetlands > Peat | place: USA...
CGATGGGGCTTTCCACCATATTGGCGATCTCTTCATAGGTAAATCCTTCGATATCACACAACTGTATGACCTCCCTGAACTCTTCCGGCAGTGACTGCAGCGCCTGATAAACCTCTTCATGCAACAGGGAATGGAAAAAATCCGACTCGGCTTCGGTTGTGTCGCTCTGTACGTCCTTGATCGTGTGATAAAAATCCTTGATCAGATCATAGTCGACTTTACCGGGTTCCCTCGCATTTTTCCGAAACTTGTTAATGTAGTTGTTTTTCAGGATTTTGAACAGCCACGCCTTGCAGTTTGTTCCCCGTTCGAAAGAATTGAAAAATTTATAAGCCTTGAGATAGGTTTCCTGCACCAAATCTTCGGCGTCGTCGGGGTTCATCGTCAGATGCAGGGCATAGTTATAAAGCGCATTGATGTGCGCGACCGCTTCCTGCTGAAACTCTTTCTGTTTGAGCTCTTCCTGTGGCGAGAGAAGCTGTTTTTTTTCATTCATATCGTATTGTTCTGCCGGATGTGTTGATCAGGTCCTTACTGATAAAGCCGGGGGAATCGATAGCCTGTCCATAATGTCTCTTCCTACAAACAATATAAAAAATATATCTTTAGAGAATTTAGAGACAAGCAGTAAATCAAGGAGATCCTGGAAAATCTCGATAACCCGCGAACCGGATCGTCCGGCATCAGTCGAAATCGCGGTGTTGAATGGGCGGTTTTCCGGGGCTGACGGGATAATCTAGAAAACAGATCTGGCATCATGGCTGAAACGGCGGATGTTATTGTAATAGGCGGGGGTATCGGCGGTCTGACGACTGCGGCATTGCTGCAGGAGAGGGGGTTGTCGACCATCGTTTTCGAGAAAAATTCATTTCCAGGGGGGAGTTGCTCCTCGTTCAGGAAAGGAGGATACCGGTTCGATGCCGGTGCGTCGGTTTTTTACGGATTCAATGAAGATGACGCCAGGGGAACCCTCAACCTTCATGCAAGAATTTTCAGGAAGCTCGGCGTTTCGGTGCCGACCATACCCGATCCGGTGCAGATCCACTACCATATGCCGGCCGGATTCGATCTGCCGGTGCATTACGACCGTAACCGTTTTCTTGAATGTCTCTACCGGCGCTTTCCCCACGAAAAGGATGGGATCCGCAGTTTTTACGACGAGCTCGAATCGGTCTACGATATCCTGAATTCCTTGCCGGCAGGCTCACTCGAAGACGTCGTCCATCTTGCTGCTGTAGGTGCCCGCAGTCCGCTCAAGGCGGCCTCCCTTGGTTTCAAGACCCTTTTTTCAATGGGCGGTACGGCTCGCCGGTATATCAATGATCAGGAGCTCCTGCGGTTCATCGATCTCGAATCCTATTCATGGGCGGTACAGGATGCGTCATCGACACCGCTGGTCAATGCCGGGATCTGTCTTGCCGACAGGCATCACGGCGGCATCAATTATCCAGTGGGCGGTTCGGGGGCCATTCCCGAGGCGCTGGTCAAAGGAATCGAAAAGTTCGGCGGATCGGTACGGTTCAAAAGCGAGGTGGAGCAGGTCATTATAGAGGATGGCGCGGCCGTGGGCGTGAGGCTGAAGGGAGGCGAGGAGGTAAGGGCGCGGGCTGTCGTCAGTAATGCCACCGTGTGGGACACCTTCAACAGGATTGTGGACGATCCGCGGTTCAAGGTTCCGGTAGAGCGATTCATCCAGGCTCCCAGCTGGTTCCAGATCTATCTCGGCGTCGATGGCGCGGTTATTCCGGACGGGTTTCATATGCACCATATCATCGTCGACGACTGGGCCAGGTATGACGAATATGGAGGCACGATCTACTTCTCCGCGCCTTCAGTGCTTGATCCTGGGCTCGCCCCTGCAGGCAAACACACATTGCACGTGTTTGTGACGGCAGAGACATGGCAGTGGGACAGGTATGACCGTCATAGCCCGGAATATCTGCAAGCCAAGGAGAAGTACGCCCGCTCAATAATCGCCAGGGTCGAAAAAATCCTGCCCGGACTGCAGGGCGCTGTAGAGCTGATGGTGACGGCTACGCCGCAGACCCATGAGCGATTCCTCAACCGGTGGGAGGGCTCCTACGGGCCGTTGCTCATACCGGGGCAGAATGTGCTTCGCAAGCCGCAGAACCGGACGCCGGTCAAGAACCTCTTTGCAGCCGGAGACAGCACATTTCCAGGGCAGGGCGTGATCGCGGTGACCTATTCGGGAGTATCCTGTGCGTCATATATCGCCCGGCAGTTGGGAAAGCCGCTCGATTACCTCTGATATGGTTCGTTGTGGTGCACTTTTATGCCGCAACCGGTTCGAAGATATTGGACTGAAGTCCATATGATATTTGGTGCCCCCATCCCCGGGCTGAAGCCCGGGGCAACTGAAGAGAATTTAAGGCATGAATGTCCGGTGGGTTAAAACCCACCTGAATATGGGTGGCTGATGCCTGGGGCAACTGAAGAGAATTTAAGGCATGAATGTCCGGTGGGTTAAAACCCACCTGAATATGGGAGGCTGAAGCCCGGTTCAACTGAAGAGAATGTAAGACTTGAATGTCCGTCGTCCCGACTTGTCGGGACCTCCTGAATATGGGTGGCTGATGCCTGGGGCAACTGAGGGTAGATGTTTGAACATTCACTTTTTTGAAGAGCTAATGCGCCTAAATGTGGCAGTCACCGCGCTGGGCGAACGAAAGCTCTGTTCTTTAGTTCCGCATTCAAATTGCCCCGGACTTCAGTCCGGGGGTAGCGACCCACAAAAATATCCCGGACTTCAGTCCAATATCTGCGCAGGTAAATTGGTTCGTGGCACCAGATCACAACGATTCAACGACGCGTCTTGACGAGCATTGCCCCGTCAGGCTGTGGCGAGCAGCATGTCGATCTCGCGGTAGGGGAAGTCGGTCAGTTCGGCGAGGATCTTCTTGGTGACGTAGCCTTTGTAGAGGTAGGTGCCTTTTCTCAGGCTGTGGCTTTTCCAGAGAATATCGGGTATGGTTTCGTGAGCGGTCAGTTTCTGCAGAAACGGCAGGAGGGTGTTGGTGAGGGCATACGAGGCTGTTTTGGCGACGGCCGATGGAATGTTCGGCACGCAGTAATGGGTCACGCCGTGTTTCACGTAGATCGGGTTGGTGTGCGACGTGTGGCGGCTTGTGGCGAAGCAGGCTCCCTGGTCGATAGAAACGTCGATAATGACCGATCCCGGCTTCATGGTTTTCACCACCTGTTCGCTCACCAGCGGTTTGGAGAGTTTCTGCTTGGGGCTCAGGGCTCCCACCATGACGTCGGAAATGCGGGCGAGTTGCGCAATGTAATGATCGTTCGCTATGGCGGTCACCAGGTGACGGTTGAAGAAAGCCTCGAAACGCCTGAGCCGGTTGATCTCCTTGTCTATGACCGTAACCTGGGCTCCAAGGCCGAGGGCGTCCTGCGCCGCGAACAGGCCTACCGTTCCTGCTCCGATGATGGTGACATGAGCAGGGGGGACGCCGGCGATACCTCCGAGAAGGATGCCGCTGCCGCCGTATCCGGTTTCAAGATATTTTGCTGCCGTCTGTATGGCCAGGGATCCGGCGATCTCACTCAGAGTCCTGACGATGGGCAGTTCTCCATCCCTGGTTTCGATGAACTCGAACCCGAGCGCCGTGATGTTTTTTTCACTGAGAGTTTTGATCATCTGCCGGCTTACCGTGCCGAGGTGCACGGCCGAAATCAGCATCTGGCCTGGAAGAAACAGCGGGAGCTCTTCAGGCAGGGGCGGCGATACCTTCACGATGACGTTTGCCTGCCGGTAAAGCTCTTCCGGACAGGAGGCGATTATCGCCCCGGATGCAGCGTAGGCGTCGTCGGTAAAATTGCAGAACATTCCGGCATTGGTCTCGACGATGACCCTGATTCCCTGTTCCGACAGAATCTGCACTCCAGCAGGAGATATAGCAACCCTTCTTTCGTCCTGGGCTCTCTCCTTCGGGATTGCGATGGCGACGTTCATCGTTTTTTCCGGCTTCAGCAGCCAGCGTTCAAGTGTCTTGACTCCAAGCTCGAATTCGAGAGTACCAAAATCGGATGAATAGCCCATCGTAGTTAAGTATCGTCAGGATTGCGTTAAAGAAGCTCTTCGCAGGAAAGAGGCCTCAGGCGTGATTTTTTTTGCGCCGGAGGCCTCCGGAAGCAGCTGCAGGGAAATTACTTCGACGTTATGGTAACCCTCTCGACAACGGGTGGCTGTCCGTCGTGTGTCGCGCAGGTCGAACCGGGCAGATGCAGCCTGCCGCCGCTTACCGTGCAAAGAACGCCGGAAGTGGTGTCAAGCACCCCTTTGGCGCCGCCGGCTAACAGGTTGACCGGTGCCTGCATGAACGAGAATGTCTCTACAAAGTTGTTGGCTGCCAGCAGGGATGCAGGGCCCAGGCCGCTGGCGATCTTGCCGAGGGTATCAATGGGATTGAGACGTCCTTCCCTCACTCTTGTAAAGACATTGGCTGCTCCGGAGGGCAGCTTGTTCACGACATTGTAGCCGATTGTCTGTGCATAAGTGATAAACCCGGGGATGTTCAGCCCAAGAACGATTCTCCTGAAGTATTCAGCCCTCGAAATGACGCGAATCGTCCCCTCTTTGACAATAACGGTCTGGCAGGCGAGTCGTCCACCTTCCTGAAACAGCTTGTCGGAAATGAATGCCTTTTCCTCATCGCTTGGTTGGGAGAGGCATTCCGCACCTTCCTTTACGTAAACGAAACAGCTCTGGCAGATGCCGTTGCCTCCGCAGATATAGCCGATATGGGCTTTGTTGTTTTTGGCGGTGGAGAGCAGCAGATCGCCGACCTGCGCTTCGCATGGTCTGTCGTTAATGTAGATAATCATGGCAGTGAGATTTGCATTGGTAAACGGTGTATAACAGATAAAGACTGCGTGTACTGATTACCAGGCACCTCGTGTAGTTTGTTCCACGAATCGATTGCTTCGCAGGACGGTGCCCAATCGGGTGTATAAGAGAAATATAACCAAAATCCCGTCCTGCTCAACGGGAATCAAAGGCGTCACGGCCTTGCAGTTCAAGCCTCACGTTGCGAAAAAAAAGCCGGAAGGCCCGGCTTTTTTATTTTGATTAACTGTCAGTTGCAGGCCACCGTGCTTTGCTGATGAAGTTTCACGATCTCCGGTGATACTGTTTTTCCGTTACCTGTGGTGCAGCAGGTTTGCGTCGTGAGATGCGAGCCGCAGCAGGAATCAACCTTTTCAGCTATCTGTGTAACCGTGGCGGCCGATGGTTTTGCGACGAACACAGACTGGACTGCATCGACCACCAGTTGGATGGCGTCTCCTATGCCGGCGATCACATCAGTGAAGAGCTGCCAGAGTTCGAGCTTGTACTCACCCTGTTCACGCCTGGCCTGGAAGGCGATGGTATCGGTAAACTTTACTGCAGACTCCCAGCCCATCTTGCCCATGTATGCAGGAAGAGTGAGAGGGTTTGATGCAGCCATCTGTTTCACCTCTTCTACAGTCGACAGGATCCTGACGGTGCCTGGTTTTTCTATTTTGGTCTGGCAGGCCATGCGGGTTCCCTCTTTGATGAGCGTATCGGAAAGCATCGCTTTTTCTGCTTCAGTCATCGGAGAGAGCAGATCCTGTCCTTCAAGCACCTTGACGTAACAGGTCTGGCATATGGCATTTCCTCCACAGAAATACCCGACATGGCTGTGGTTCGCGCGAGCTACGTCGAGCAAGATATCCCCGATTTGGGCTTCGCACTCCCGGTCGTTTATTTTGATACTCATGATTGTATTGATTTACTGTTTATGAAGTCATTTTCTTCATATAGTCCATAACCATTCCGGTTTAGGAAAAAGTTGCATGAGAAATCCGGATAATAAACGAATACAAAAAGAGGCTGCTTCAAAAGTCAAGATAAGGCCGCCTTTTTCTTTTGCCGGGAGCGTCGAGCCCCAGCTCGGCATTTTCAAGGATCTCAAAAGGGTTCTGCCTTTAGGCTAACCGACTAAATAATGACTATTTACGTTGTCAGACCGAAGCTGGCGCATGAATTGCCGAGCTGGAGCTCGGCGTTCCCAAGGTCAAGATTGCACTCGACAACCCTTTTGAGAAAGCCTCGTCGGTCTAATTGCCCGCGATTTTCCTGAGCAGGGCCGAGTATCGATCGATCAGGGCGATGGGTTCCGTATCGGTATCAGCGGGGTGGTTGAAGACGAGCTTCATTTTTTTCTCATGCCTGAATTGCGGGCGATAGGCGAACAGTGAGCTGTCCTGAAGCGAGGTGATCAGCGTCTGGAAAAAAGCGCCGTCGTAAAACTCCTTGTCTTCGTCCGAGGGAAGGAAAATGGTGGTCGTGGAGTTCTGGATGTCGATTTTTTCGAGCCCGATCGACGAACCGAGGTTCTTGAGCCGGGCAAGGGCCAGCAGGTTCTGCACCTCGAGGGGCATGGGCCCGAACCGGTCGCTCAGTTCGCGGGCCAGGTTGTCGAGGGTGCCGTCGTCCGTGGCCTTGGATATTCTGTCGTAACAGGAGAACCGCTCCTGCGTAGCAGTGAGATAATAGTCGGGGATGAGCGCATCGAAGAAGAAGACCATGTCGCAAGGCCTGACGGGTTTGAGGGCGGCTTTTTCACTGTCGCTGAAGATGTGGCTGAAATCGGTAAGCTTGAGTTCGGCGACCGTCTCCTCGACCATCTTCTGGTAGAGGTCGAAACCGATTTCGTGGATGAACCCTGACTGTTCGGCGCCGAGCAGGTTACCCGCGCCCCTGATGTCGAGGTCCCGGAGGGCGACATTGATGCCGGAGCCCAGCTCCGTGAAGCTTTCGATCACCGCGATCCTCTGGATGGCCTCGCGTTTGAGGGTGTGCAGCGGGGGGGTGACGAGGTAGCAATAGGCCTTGCGCTCGCTGCGCCCGACGCGGCCCCTCAGCTGGTACAGGTCCGAAAGGCCGAACATGTCCGCGCGGTTGATGATGATCGTGTTGGCGTTGGAGATGTCGAGCCCGGAACCTATGATCGATGTCGAGATCAGCACGTCGAGCTCCTGCTGCATGAAGTCCATCATCACGTTCTCCAGCTCCCGAGAAGGCATCTGGCCGTGAGCCTTTGCTATCCGTGCGTAAGGCACGAGCTCCCTTATCTTGCGTTCGGTTTCGTCGAGGCTGGCAATGCGGTTGTGCAGGAAAAAGACCTGCCCGTCGCGCTGGATCTCCTGCCTGATTGCCGACTGAATCACCCCCGGATCGTATTCCGTGATGATCGTCTCGACCGGCTGCCGGTTCTTCGGCGGCGTGGAGACGATGGAGATGTCCCGGGCGCCGAGCATCGAGAACTGCATGGTCCGGGGGATCGGGGTGGCCGACATGGTCAGTGTGTCGACGCCGGGGAAGTTCTGGCGGAGCTTCTCCTTGACCTCGACGCCGAAATGCTGCTCCTCATCGATGACCAGAAGTCCAAGATCTTTGAACAGGACGTCGGAGGAGACCATCCGGTGGGTTCCTATAACGATGTCGACAGCGCCGGCGGCTATCCTCGCGATGATCTCCTGCTGCTCTTTTTTCGGCACGAAACGGCTCAGTACGGCGATGTTGACCGGGAAGTTCTGGAACCGCCGGGTGAAGGAGTCCCCATGCTGGTGTGCCAGGATGGTGGTCGGGGTCAGGATTGCGACCTGCTTTTTCGATTCGACCGACTTGAAAGCCGCGCGCATGGCGATCTCGGTCTTGCCGAAACCGGCATCGCCGCAGATGAGCCTGTCCATCGGCGAGCTCGACTGCATATCCTTTTTGACCTCCTCGATGGCCTTGAGCTGGTCAGGCGTCTCCTCGAACATGAACGAGGCTTCGAACTCCCGCTGGAAGATCGAGTCGGGCGTGAAGGCGAACCCGGGTGTCATCTTGCGCTCGGCGTAGATCCGGATCAGCTTGGCGGCGATGTCGCGCAGCTTTTTGCGGACCTTCTCCTTTTTCGCCGCCCATTTTGCGCTGCCGAGCTTCGAGAGGTTCGGCAGGGAGCCTTCCGAAGCCGTGTATTTCGAGAGCAGGTTGATGTTCTGGACGTTGACGTAGAGCTGGTCGCCTCCTTCGTACTCGACGAGCACGCACTCCTGTTCCGAATTGCCTACCTGGATCGTCTCCAGCGATTTGAACACGCCTATCCCGTAATCCTCGTGAACCACATAATCGCCGACTTTCAGACGCTGCAGGTCCTTGAGCGAGATGCCCTTGACCTTGCGTCGGCGATGCCCGCGGTGGGTGTGGAACTTGCCGAAGATGTCCGATTCGGTATACAGGTCGATTTTGCCGAATTCAAAGCCGGTATGCAGGTTTGCCGGCAGCCATCCGATACCGGATTTGACCCCGTCGAAACCGTCGGAGGGGATCTCTTCAGCCAGGAACTCGGCCAGTTCTTCGATCTCTCGCCGGGAACTGCAGGCGAACATCGTATTCAGGCCCCTTGACGCCTCACGTTGCAGACGTTCGGCAAGCAGCCGGAAATTGCCCTGAAGCTTCTCCTGGGCCCCGGACTTGAAGTCGATGCCCTTTTTTTCGATACGGTGAACGAGCACATGCATGAATCGGGGCAGGGCGGCTTCGAGCATCTCGCGGTTTTCTGAGCCGGCCATCGCCGTCGTGTCATCGACGATGACGATGGTCGAGTCGGGCAGGTAGTCCAGTATTCCCGACTGTTGAGGATCACCGGAGCCGGCATCTATGAAGCTGCCGAAAATCTCGACCGTATCGATGGTTGTCGACGAGAGCTGGCTGTCGATGTCGAAGCTCCTGAGCGAGCTGACCGTATCGCCGAAAAACTCGATACGCACCGGGTCTTTGCTGCCGTAGCTGAACACGTCGACGATCGAGCCCCGAACCGAATATTCACCCTCGTCTTCGACGAAATCGCGTCTGTCAAACCCGTTAGCTCCGAGAAAGGCCATCAATGCATTGTAACCGGCTTCGCGATCGGTGCTGAGCGTAAACATCCTTCCGGCCGACTCGCCGGCATTGCAGACAGCGGTGTCGAGGTCGTCGAGGCTGGCCAGAACGACCAGGGCATCGCCTCGCGAAAGCATGCCGAGAGCTGGAGACAGTTCGTCCCCGGTGTTGCAGACAGGTTTGTCGGGCAGGAGAATCGGCAGATCATTGTCATAGAGCTCCTGGTTTTCAGGGCTGCAGAACAGCACTACCGGAACATTGAAATCGCGGAAGAGTTGAGCGGCCACGATCGGAGCGAGCGATCCCCTGACTCCGCAGATCGATGCGGGTTCATGCCGCTCGTCCGTCCTGGGGGAGGAGAGCGCGTCATGCAGCGAACAGTATGGCGCCGACGACTTCAGCGCTTCCTGTAAGAAGGCAACCGGTCTTTTGACGATACTTGCGAACTGATGTGCAGAATCGGCAGAAAGTTTCATAGAGTTCAACCAATACAGATTTTCAGTAAAAAAAGGAATTGCTCCCAGGAGATGTCCGCTGGAAGTGATCGATTGCCATGAGTGCAATCCCTGGCTTCAACCGGGATGCACTGTTCGTCAGTTGCAGTCCCGAAAGAGCGGTTCTGGGCTCGATTTTTTTTTCAATATAACAAAAGGCGCTATTACCATAGGAAGATGCGGACCGCAACCTGAAGCCGGCCGGTGCCGGATGGGTTCTGAAGGGCGGTAAAAATGAGTACATTGAGCAGACATGAAGCTTGCCGGGATAACCTCGTATGTTTTTTTCATGCCTTGCCTCAACCCGGCCTTTGTGAATTTATTGCAAACTTCAGGCCTCCGGCCTCTGTCCGACCCGATTATCTCGTTCGACTATCTTAACTTCACCGAGAGCATGACTCGCGGTGGCATTTGGACGGACACTCAGGAGAGGCTCAGCGAAAACAGATGCCTTTTCCGGCACAACGATCGATTATGGAACATATTCTCGAAGTCAAAGAGCTCAAAACCTGGTACAACACCGACAACGGCATTGCAAAAGCCGTCGACGGAGTTTCCTTTTCCCTTTCCAAAAACCGCACTCTTGGCATCATCGGTGAGTCGGGTTGCGGTAAATCGGTAACAGCGCTCTCGATTATGCGTCTCGTGCCGATGCCGCCCGGATATTTTGCGGGAGGCGATATTCTCTGGAAAGGCCGAAGCATCGTCAAAGCCACCGATGCAGAGATGCGCAAGATCAGGGGGAACGAGATCGCCATGATTTTCCAGGAACCCATGAGCTCGCTCAATCCGGTCTATAACTGTGGAGACCAGATCATGGAGCAGATTCTCACCCACCGCAACGTCGGCAAGGCGGAAGCCCGCAGGCAGGCGGTCGATCTGCTGAACCTGGTCGGCATTCCCAATCCGTCACAAAGGATCACTTCATACCCGCATGAGCTTTCCGGCGGCATGCGCCAGCGGGTGATGATTGCCATGGCCCTCTCCTGCGGGCCGGAACTCCTGATAGCCGACGAGCCGACAACGGCCCTCGACGTCACAGTACAGGCCCAGATTCTCGAACTGATCGGCCGTTTGCGCGAAGAAACCGGCATGAGCGTCATGCTTATCACACACGACTTCGGTGTGGTCGCCGAACTCTGCGAAGAGGTTGTGGTGATGTATGCTTCGCGGATCGTCGAAAGCGGCACTGTCCGGCATATTTTCGAGAATCCGCTGCACCCGTATACCCAGGGGCTTCTGAAGTCGATCCCGAGGCTCGGGGCGAAAAAAGAGCGCCTGAACGTGATCGAAGGCAACGTGCCGAGTGCCACCAGGCTTCCCGAGGGTTGCCGGTTCGCCGGGCGCTGCCCTTTGGCCGATGCCGACTGCCGCGAGGGCCAGCCGCCATTGGTCGCCTATGAACCCGGCCACCAGGCGGCCTGCTGGAAAATTGCCTGAAGTGAACTCAAAGAACAAAAAGAACGTATGCCGGAAGCCTCCATACTGATCGTCGAAGATGACCGGAACCTTGCCGGGCTCCTGAAATACAACTTTGAAAAAGCAGGCTACTCCTGCCGACATGCCACCAGCGGCGAGGACGCATTGCATGAGCTGCGGTCGCACGCCTTCAACCTGGTACTGCTCGACATCATGCTGCCGGGCATCGACGGATTCGAAGTCTGCCGCCGAATCCGCCAGGATGTGCAGTGGAGCGACCTGCCGATCATCATGCTGACAGCTAAAGGGGAGGAGATCGACAAGGTGCTCGGCTTCGAGCTCGGCATCGATGACTACGTCGTCAAGCCCTTCAGCCCGAGGGAACTGAACCTCAGGATCAGGGCCATTTTGAAGCGAGACCGCCGCAACCGAGCGGATGTGCAGGAGGTGCTCCACTCCAGCGGTATCGAAATCGACCTGGGCCGCCATATCGCGACGCTCGACGGACGTCCGCTGACCCTTACCCTCATGGAGTTCAAGCTGCTCACCCTGCTGATGAAACGGAAGGGTCAGGCGCAGACCCGCGAAGTGCTCCTGAGCGACGTTTGGGACGTCGACAAGAGCATCAACACAAGAACCATCGACACCCACGTCACCCGGCTCAGGGAAAAGCTCGGCGATACCGGGCGGCTGATCAGGACCGTTCGCGGTCTCGGCTACAAGTTCGACGAAACCGGGGACGAGGGTCATGAAGGCTAAGGTATCCTTCAGGCTCGGGCTGGTTTTCGGCCTTATCGTCTTTTTTTCGCTCGCCGTCAGCTATATCTACCAAGGGCGCCAGCTTCGTGACCTACTTGTCAAAAGCGTCCACGACGACCTTCTCCGCGAACTCAGGCTCAACAGCGAAATGCTGGACCAGAAAATCCCCGCCTGGGAAGATGTCACCCAATCCGACCAATGGACCGACCGGGTCGGCTCTGCACTCAATGTGCGTGTCACGCTGATAGATCTTCAAGGGCGGGTGATCGGTGACTCCTACGTCGAAACCGGCAAGCTGCCGTTCCTGGAGAACCATCTCGACCGAGCCGAGGTTCGCGATGCGCTCTCCAAAAGGCTCGGAGAGTCGATTCGTTACAGCTCGACGTTGCGAGAGAACATGCTCTACATGGCCGTGCCGGTCGGTTCCCCCAAACCGTGGGCTGTACTCAGGTTCGCCAAGCCGCTGAGTGACATACGCCTGCTGGAGTCCGAGGTCAACAGGGGAATCGAGGGCGGACTTTTCTGGGCCCTTCTTCTTGCATTGACCGCAGGCTCCCTTTCCGCGGTTTTCCTGTCAAGACCGCTCGAACGCATCGCAGATGCAGCCGACCGTTTCCTGCACGGGGAAACAGAGCTCAGGATTGCAGTCGGACGGCAGGACGAGATCGGCAGGCTTTCGAGGGCGTTCAACTACATGTCTGACGAGATCGTGAGGATGAGCCGGCAGGAGGAGTGGCTCCGGGAGGTGCTTTCAAGCATCCGCGAAGCCATCATCGTCACCAACGCCGGCGGCGAAATCGTGCTGGTCAACCCGGCGGCCTCTCGACTCTTTGTCATCGAGGGCGCCATGAACCGCTCTATGCCGGTCAAGCAGATTGCCGACAGGACCATGAGGGAGCTGTTCGAGCGGGTCAGGGGCCAGGGGGCGGGGATCTACAACGAGGAGCTGACTGCCATGACTTCCAAAGGGGAGCGCGTTCTCAAGATCAACGCAGTGCCTATCATGCGGGATTCCATTTTCGACGGCACCGTGCTGGTCATCAACGACATCACCCGGGTACGCAATCTTGAAAAAATGAGGCGCGATTTCGTGTCGAGCGTCTCCCACGAGCTTCGTACGCCGCTGGCAAGCATCAAAGGGTATACCGAAACCCTTCTCGAAGGGGCCATGAACGATCCGGAACACGCAGAGTCCTTCCTGCGCATTATCCTGCAGGAGAGCGAGCAGCTTACCACACTGGTCAACGACGTTCTTGATCTGTCCCGTATCGAGTCCGGCAAAATTATCTATGCCTTTGCACCGCTTGACATAAAGTCGCATCTCGAAAAAATCGTCGCGATGTTCGAGCAGGCGGCCGCGAAAAAAGGGGTTCGAATCTCACTTGCGCTCCCGAACGGATTGCCGCCGGTACTGGCCGACAGCGGCTATTTCGATATCGTGATGCGCAACCTTATCGACAACGCCGTCAAATATGTCGACGAAAACAGCGGGCGGATAAGGATCGGGGCCTTCAGCAGCCCAGGCAGCGTCAGCATCGAGATCGAGGATAACGGCATCGGCATTCCGCAGTCCGACCTCGACAGGATCTTCGAGCGGTTCTACCGTGTCGACAAGGCCAGGTCACGAGATCTTGGCGGCACAGGGCTCGGCCTGTCGATCGTCAAGCATATCGTGCTCGCCCACAAAGGAAAGATCGAAGTACGTTCCAGGGTCAACCTCGGATCGGTATTCAGCGTCACCCTGCCGACTGCACCGCAGCAGTAGGCGCGGCGGAGTCACCGAACGGTCAGAGGCCCGGCCAGCGGGTTGCGTCGATGATCTGTCGGTGCAGGGGAATCCTGACGGGAGGCAGCCGGTCAGGGGTGTAGAACCCAGCTTCGAACACTTCATGATTGATGCTGATGTTCTCATGTGCGGCAATCACCCGGTAGGCTACGACCACAAGCGAACCGTAAAGTTCCGACTCGCGATGATACACCCCGATCAGGCCATCCACCGAGCCCTCCAGCGACGTCTCCTCGAACAGCTCCCTCAGGCACCCCTCCTCGGGATTCTCGCCGGCTTCCAGAAATCCGCCAGGCAGCGCCCACTCGTTGAACGCAGGCTCGTGTGCCCTTCGGATCACCAGGAGCTCGTTATTGCGGTTGACCGTAAACGCTATGGCCACCGGCAGGGGATTGACATAATGTATCCAGCCGCATTGAGGACAGGTCATCCGGTTTCGACCGTCAACGAAGGCCTCGTTCAGGGGCGTTGCACAAATGGGGCAGAACGAAAAGGGCTTCATAAAAAAAATATCTATCGGTTTTGATCGTACCTCGTCACGATTTCTGAAGGCGCATATATTTCAGGAAACGCATCGATTCCGCAAAAAATTCGGCATTGTGACGATTTGCATTCATGCTGTTACAGGGATCACAGCTTACGGTATGCAAGGTATCGACGGTTTCTGAAAACTTCCCGAAACTTTTTATTGCCGGTTCGGTTTTCTTCTTTCTGGACAACATCATATCGACAAAATAAACATAGAAAACCATGGCATTATTGCAGGCAGGCCAGAAGGCCCCGGAATTCACGGCCAAGGATCAGGACGGCAAGACCGTGACCCTCCAGGAGTATCGGGGCAGGAAGGTTATCCTCTACTTCTATCCAAAGGACGACACCCCCGGCTGTACCAAGGAGGCTTGTGCATTTCGTGACAATTTGCCTAATTTTAAAGAACTGGATGCAGAAGTGCTCGGAGTGAGCGTCGACGGCCAGAAGGCCCACCGTAAATTCGCCGACAAGTTCGAACTGCCGTTCAGGCTTGTGGTCGATGAGGAGAAGGCCATTGTCGAGGCCTATGGCGTATGGGGAAAGAAGAAATTTATGGGAAAGGAGTACATGGGCACGAACCGTGTAACCTATCTGATCGATGAAAATGGTGATATCGAAAAAGTATGGCCGAAAGTAAAACCCGAAACACATGCTTCGGAAGTGCTCGAATGGCTGCACCAAAAAACGTAACGTATGGTCAACGAATTCGAAATACTAAAGCCAGGCAAGCTTCTGCTTGCTTCTGCAAACCTGCTTGAATCCAATTTCAAGCGTACGGTTCTTCTGATGTGCGAACACAATGAAGAGGGTTCGATAGGTTTTATCCTGAACAAACCGATGGAGTTCAAGGTCTGCGAAGCCATCACCGGATTCGATGAGATCGACGAGCCCCTTCATATGGGCGGCCCGGTCCAGGTCGATACAGTCCATTTCCTGCACACGCGGGGCGATGTCGTCGACAGCGCAATCGAAGTGCTGCCCGGACTTTTCTGGGGTGGCGACAAGGAGCAGCTCAGCTACCTTATCAACACCGGAGTGATCAAACCATCGGATATTCGCTTTTTCCTCGGATATGCGGGGTGGAGCGCCGGACAGCTCGAAGAGGAGTTCGAAGAGGGCTCGTGGTACACTGCCGAAGCGTCGAGCGAAGCGATTTTCACCGACGAATACGAAAGAATGTGGAGTCGATCCGTCCGATCGAAGGGTGGCGAGTACTGCTACATCGCCAACTCTCCCGAACTGCCGGGCATGAACTGAAGGCTGCGTTGTAAATCGGATGCTTCGACTATTCGAAAAAGAGGCTGTCTCATAAGCAAAATGAGGCAGCCTTTTTCTTTTGCCGGGAGCGCCGAGCTCCAGCTCGGCAATTTCAGAGATCTCAAAAGGGCTCTGCATTTTGGCTAACCGACAAAATAAAGACGATTTACGTTGTCAGGCCGAAGCTGGCGTATGAATTGCCGAGCTGGAACTCGGCGTTCCCAGGGTCAAGATTGCACTCGACAACCCTTTTGAGACAGCCTCGTTCCCGGGGCTTATGACTTGGCCGCTTCGTTATATGCTGATCGAGGTCAGGATGTAATGTTTTCTTTACTTGTATAAGGTTGCGGAACCAATTGCAGGCGTTCGGTTGTTCTTGATAATGTGACAGGGAAAGGTTATCTATAGTCACGTTGTGCATGGGCACGGTTCTTTGAATTTGCGGGGATGACAGGCTTTCGACAGGATAGGTGTGAGATGTAGTTGCACTCCGAGTTTCAGCATGGATGGACTCGTTAAAGAAGTCTATGTAACAAACAGATGCAG
>Ga0326726_10002893_pt1 | contig 15717 bp, 17 predicted proteins | sample MHFenrmetagenome_2_FD_207603 | JGI IMG/M metagenome (GOLD analysis project Ga0326726, IMG submission 207603) | Lab enriched peat soil microbial communities from Michigan Hollow, Ithaca, NY, United States - MHF15MN | ecosystem: Environmental > Terrestrial > Soil > Wetlands > Peat | place: USA...
CATCGGAGCCATCAAACCGAGAACTGCACGGCAGAGGGTCGTCTTTCCTGATCCGTTGGGCCCAATAACCCCCACGAACTCGCCTGAATGAATCTCAAGCGATATATCATCAAGCGCAACCACTCCGGGAAATCCAAAGGTGGCATGATCGAAATGAATGATGGGGGGAGACTGACTTGCCACGTCGGTGAGAGCTCCTTATAGTACAAGACGCTGAAACCGATACCTATCGGCCACTAGACCGCATCCAGAGCATTGGTCAATTGGAGCACATTATAACGGAGCATGTCGATATAGGTCTCTGTATTCGGGAGGCCTCCCGTGAGAGTGGTGAGCACTACCACGCGCGCTCCGGTCTCCTTGGCCAATAGATCTGGGATCTTTTGACTCAGCTGGATTTCCGAGACCACGACCTTAATCCGTTCCTTTTTGATCTTCGCGATGAGGCCGTGAAGCTGGAGAGCCGATGGCTCGCTCCCGGATTGCGGTTGAATCGTCCCGACGATCTGGAACCCGAACCGCCGTGCGAGGTATGGCCAGGCAGGGTGATGGGCGATGAATCGCCGATCAACAAGGTGTGTAATCCGATCGCTCAAGTCCTGTCGAAGTTGATCCAGTTTCCGAAGATAGGAGGCCTGATTGGTTCGGTACTCCGCAGCATGCGCCGGGTCTACCTGAATAAGCGCTTCCGTAATGTGCCGCATCATAGTCATTGCATTCTCAGGATCCAACCACACGTGAGGATTCCCTCGTTCCTCTTCTTCGACGGCATGAGCTGCGCCGCCACGATCTGGTCTGTCGCGAAGAAGCGCGATGCCTTTGGAGGTGGTGACGACCCTGAGCGATGCGCTGCCGGCATTTTTCACCAACGAAGAGACCCAGACTTCAAGCCCGATCCCGACTTCGAACAGTAGCCGAGCTTTTCGGACGGCAACGAGATCGCTTGGCTTAGGGGAATAGGTATGTTCATTTTCATAGCCGTTCAGTAGAGAAGTTACCCGTACATGGGAACCACCAACTTGTTCGGCTAGATCCTTCAATACAGGAATCGTGACGACGATGTTGAGAGGCTCGGGAGGAGGGGCAGCAAATGCCAGAGGCTCTGCGAGCAAAACGTAACTAATGAAGATTATCCAAGCCAGGCGCACTAATCGGAGATTTAACATGGGCGAGGACGGTAACATTGGGTTCCCTTGTTGTCAACGCAACAACATGGTCGATCTCGAAATCTCGCTCACGATGTTTTCCCTGCTTGACCCTTCCGGCGAGTTCCATTAGCGTAGCAATCCTACCGCACTTGCAACGCATCACTGAAGGGATCAAGGAATGCGTGTCGTGGGACTTATGTCTGGAACATCCGGTGATGGTGTCGATGCTGCACTCGTGGACATTACCGGGCGCGGGCGCACACTAAAGGCGAAAACACTAGCGGCACACACGCTGGCTTATCCACGCTCATTACAGCAGCGAATTCTCTCCGCCTCGGTTGCAGGAACGGTCGCGGAGGTGTGCCACCTCAATGCGCTTCTTGGTGAATGGTTTGCAAATGCGGCGCTACAAGTCATTCGGCAGGCGAAACTTCAACCGAGCGATGTGGCATTGATCGGTTCTCATGGTCAAACCCTGCATCATCTTCCGCATGGTATCCATGCGCCGGGAGTCGGGGCCATTCGTTCCACCCTCCAGATCGCCGAGCCAGCCGTCATTGCCGAACGAACGGGGATTACCACTGTGGCCAATTTCCGCCCCCGTGACATCGCCGCAGGAGGCCAAGGGGCTCCCCTGACTCCGGCAGCACATGCGCTGCTATTGAAGCATGCGCGTCGCGCACGATTAGTGGTGAATCTCGGTGGCATCAGCAACGTGACCTATGTGCCGAAAGGAGGACACATCAACAAGGTGCAGGCGTTCGATACGGGGCCAGCTAATATGGTGCTGGACAGTCTTATGGTGCGTGTGACCCACGGACGATTGTTGATGGATCGTGATGGGAAACTGGCCATGAAAGGGCAGGTTGATTCACGATTGCTGGGCAAGCTCCTCGCGCATCCCTTTCTGTCCAAACGGCCACCCAAATCGACTGGACGGGAAGTATTCGGTCCTGATCTCATCGAGGAACTAATCGCAATTCAGCAGCAACGCAACCTCTCGACCGAAGATCTATTGGCGACCTGCAGCATGTGGACAGCCAAGGCGGTGGGAACCTCGCGGCGGTGGATCAGCGGCGACATCGATGAAGTGGTGGTGGGTGGCGGTGGCGTCCGTAACCGTGCAATCATGAACCATCTCGCAACGGTCTTTGCCCCTGTTCCGATCACCACATTTGAGACCCTGGGGTGGGATAGTAAGGTGTTTGAGGCGGTGGCCTTTGCCCTATTGGCCTACCAAACCGTAACTGGACAGTGGGGCAACATCCCTTCTGTGACAGGCGCGAACCATCCTGTACTCCTTGGCACCATTGTCCCGAACGGACCTCACTGGCGTGAATCGCTTCCCAGGTGATAGAGACATGATGGAATATGTATTCATCGGCCTTGCCATCGTACTCCTGGCATTTCTGGTTTGGCGGCTGAAGGCCTCGTCAACCACTGGGCCAGTCGGGAAAGAGCCATTTGTCCTTCCTCCTAACGTCACGTTGCGTCCCCAGCCTCTACTGACTGACACTGATCTCTTGCTCTATAATCTCATCCGTTTAGCAGTAGAAGACCATTATCTTGTCTTTGCAAAGGTTCCGCTCTGGTCTGTTGTCAGTGTCGAGGCAGAAGGAACGGCACGGTCTCAGGTGTTGAGACAGATCGCGTTAAAGCAACTCGACTTTGTGTTGGTCCACCCAGGAACAAAGGCTGCGGAGCAGGTTGTGCTACTTGAAGAAGGGTTCCCCGCTCAGACACAGGAGGTCACTCGGAGACGGGAGATACAGTCAGTACTGCAGGCAGCAGGCATTACGTTGACCACGTTGAAGCCCCACACGTCCTATACAGTGCCTCAACTGGCTCAGCTATTTGGCGTCGGTGAAGATGAGTGACTGCCTCTGCGTATTGCCGACGCCTCCCTTGCCTGTCTTGAGATAGAACTAGTCGAGTGAGCTGTTGCCGGTCAGTTGAGGAGTCGGGTTCTCCTCGCGCATCGGCGCGGTGTCGAGGACTTTCCGTGCCGTCTCAGCTTCAGCGCTTTCAGGGTACTGATCGACCACTCGCTCATACATCATATGAGCTTTCTCGTGATCCTTTAGCCTCGTATAGGTTTGTCCGATTCTCAAGGTAGAAGCCGCAAGCCTCGGACTTAGCGGGTAGTAGGACACAACGTGGTAGTAGGATTTTAATGCTTCTTTATAGCGCCCCAATCGGTACTGACATTCTGCCACAAAGTATTGTGCGTTAGCTGCCAGCGAGGACTGTCCGTGGAGTTCTAGAAAGAATCGAAAACCAGCCAACGCGGCCGCGTAATCCCTGTGTTTGTACTCCTCCATCACTCGGTCATAGAGGTGTCGAGACGAATCCTGCACCTTGGAGGGGGCGGCCACGGCGAGGTTGAAAGAAAACAGCACCGCGATCATTGTTGTGAGCACGATCTTCAGTATGTTCATCATATCCCTCCGTACTGCTCGAAACAGTCTCGCTACCCGTCCTCCTGCAATAACGCAATCGCCATGCCACCATGCAACTATCCAGCGTGACTAAAATCGACAGGAATCCAAGAGCTTGACGCCATTCGATACCAGGATTTACCAAGTGGTTACCCCCACCACAGCGACAGAATTGTACGATCTGTGCGTGAGACCCCACCCTTGACATATTGGAACAGGCACCTTATGAAGTGGCTTCAGTAAACGGTTTGCGGAAACATTGACTTGTATGTTTATGGCCGAAATAATGCGACACAGGCTGTCTGGTTCATCTGGTTTGGTTGGTTGAAGAAGACCAGCTCGATGAACTAAACAAACCAGATGAACCAGAAAGGCGAGGTGAAGGGAGTGGCACATGATGACTGATCCTCCGCCTAATCCACTCGGCGGAAAGACCTTGATTGTCGACGCAGATGACGGCGACTCGTATCCGCGACCCAGTGCGGCACTACTCGATGCAGGAGAACATGACCAGGTCTTTGTTCGTCCTGGAATATATGAGGACAAAGTCTTTATCACCGGGCGACCGATTCATTTGGTGGGGGCCGATCGGGACAAGGTGCAGATATTCTCTCGCCGTGGGGGGCCCCTTTATCTACAGCAGGTTCCAAGCGGTCGCATCTCCGGCATCACCTTTCGATACGTCGGTAGCGATCAGAATTCAGCGATGAACCTGCTCGATAGTACTTGTGTCGTGACACAGTGCCGTGCCATAGAGGGTATTCTGTCCGGCGTCGTGATTTACGGTCCGCAATCGCGGCCGACATTTGTCGAAAACGAAGTCTGTGGCAACCGCGAATCGGGGATTTTTGTATTTGCAGGGGCACAGCCGAGGATTGCCGATAATCTTTGCCGAGGCAACCATCATTTCGGTATTGCGGTACGGGACCCTGGGAGCCATCCGGAGCTTGTCAGGAACCAATGCCGAGAAAATATGCTGAGCGGCATTCTCCTCTTTCATCACGCAGAGGCGCTCCTTGTCGACAATACATGCAGCGAAAATCAGCATTGGGGAATGGTGATCACTCCCGACTGCCACCCTACTCCCGGTCGGGAGGCGCTCGACGCCTCAAATATTCTTGCCCCCAATCCGCGCGGAACCTTGATTGTAACGGACCAGCCATTAGGCGACATCGGAAGGTGATGGTCCTAGCCCGGTCTATCTCGTTTGTCTGGTCTATTCGGTCTGTCTCGTGTGTTTGCTTGAACAAAACTAACCAGATGAACCAGCCTAACTAGACAGACCAGACAGACCCAATGAACAAGACAGGCTGATGAATTTTTTCAGCATCCAGCTAGGGAAGGAGATTGGCCGAGTGAGTTCCAGAGGCTTCGTGGAGGTGGAATGCGCTGCCGCCTTGCTGTTTCGCTTGATACATAGCCGTGTCGGCATGCTTCAGTAACTCGTCGACAGGATGATCATCCTGAGGATAGATCGTAATGCCAATGCTGATGCCGATGGAGATGCAGTGACCCTTTAACTCGAACGGCGTGGAAATGGATTCTGTGATGCGTTTTGCCACCACAAGAATATTCTGTTCGGAAGAAACTCCTTCTAGAATAATCGTAAACTCATCCCCGCCCATCCGGGCCACTGTATCGACTTCCCGCACACAAGTTTTGAGTCTTTCAGACACGGCCTTGAGTAATTCGTCTCCTATGTCGTGACCGAAGGTATCATTCACCAATTTAAATCGATCGAGATCGAGAAGCATGAGACCAATCATTTGTTGCATGCGTTTGCTTCGAGCCGTGGCTTGAACCAGCCGATCTCGAAAGAGGGTACGATTCACCAGTCCGGTCAAGTGATCGTACTGTGCAAGGTAAGTCAGGTGTTCTTCAAATCGTTTCCGCTCAATAGCATAACGAATGGCGCGAGCTAAAACCTCTGGATGACCCTGACCCTTGACAAGGTAATCCTGCGCTCCCTGTCGGACGGCTTGAATCGCAAGACTTTGGTCGCTCACACCGCTCAGGACAACAACCGGGATCGTCGGACTGGCGGCATGGACCTCTCTGACTGTCGGGAGACCAAAGGCATCAGGGAGAGACAGGTCCAAAAGCATGGCATCGAACCGCTCACGGCTGAGAAGCGAGAGTCCCTCTGCGAGCGTCGTCGCCCTGGCAATCTGGAACTCCTCCGTGCTCCACTCAGAAAGGAGATCCTGCGTGAGCTGAGCATCGACGTCATTGTCCTCGATGAGGAGCACTTTAATCATCTGACACCCTCGCTATCGGGTAAACCTTTGAGTCTGGCAGCTAGTTTCTAAGTCCGGACCGGTCGCCTGTAACAAATCGCAACTATGAGAGACTCAATTATAGCCAAGAGACGAGAGAGGATAAAGAAAATGCAGCAATACGGTACGGGAAAGACGTGATGCTCGAGGAAGCCACGCCACTGATAAGCGCGCCAGTATAAGGTTCACGATACCTCTCCCCCGGTGAAAAATATGACCGCCCCTTATAGATACAAGCCCGCGAGATAGCTACGTAGAGCGGTCAAGGTGGAAGATGAATAAAATACTTCAACCGAATTACCGTTGCAGTTTTCTATTATCGGCTGCCGAAAAGGAAACAGCGTAAGGGGAATCAAAGCGAGAGCCACCTCCGTTATATACCTGCCTTTGGCGAAAAATGGTGCGCAGGTCCAAGAGTGAGCTACCCTATAAGCTCCATCCGGTAGTGTTGGGCGAGAGTAATCCTTCGCCGGCAGTGGTATTGTCAACAGCTCCCTTGAGGGCTTAATAAAGGAAGTCTCTTCCGAACTCTCGGCATGTCGACGAAGTCAAAAAGCGCAGGAAGTAGACGATGCCTACCCTTGAGGCGAGAGGGGCGGAACGTTTGGATAGATTCCTCGCGGGAGGCGTTCGGAACCGATGGCCCCTTCGCAAGCATATCCTGGCTCGAAGGGCCAGAGGAGGGATCGACCTTGCCAAGAGCCTTTCACCTGTATCGTACTCAGAGAGACTCCAAGTCGAGCTGCCTCCGCTCGCACTGTGGAGAGGCATCCTTCGTAGGAATATGCGCGGCGACCCAGCAAGATCGGCTGGCCTGTCTGGCTATGGAACACAGTATAGGTCTCAGCGCAGCCTGCCAGAAACAGTACCACGATGAGTATGAAACCTCTCATCATGCACCTTCCCCCTTATTAGCCGGTGCGACCATCTCAGGAATGTGCCCCTTGCCACGCGGTGGATCGAGTTAGCAACACAAGGGGAAGTTCATTCTTGACGAGCCGACCTAAGCGGACCTGGTCTTCACCGGGCATTCGAATAAACTCGACACCAAACCGTTGCCCCTCACACCAACGTACTTTGGCTAATCCGACTCGGAGCGGAAACGTAACGTCAGGGACGAGCATTCTCATCTCAAGATAGGAGCCAGGCTGTAGTCGTTTTCGGCTCTCGACGGCGCAGCCAGGAACAGACACGTTGATCACTGTTCCCTCGTCTACATAAGCCTCACCAGCGAACACAACAGGGAAGTGCGTATGGACTCGTTTGCAGTACCTGAGTTTCGCCATGGCAGTCGGACTCCTTCTCGGCAGACGATTGAGACGGCAAAGAGTAGCACAGTCCCCTTCGGCCCGCGAGAGGGGATCTCCCACCATCCCTTCAACGAACCGCAAAGTGCGGCAAGGAGAGCCAAAACAAGGAAGGCCCCACGCTAATCCCCCTACGAAGGTTGGGAGTCATGAGTGGCCACAAGTCATTGTAATAATTACATAATATAAGATTTACTCCTCCATGCCAGACGGCATGGAACCTGCGCTTACAACGTCACAGAGCAGGGCCAACTTCCGAGCACCTAAAGACGCGCCGAAGGAATTACACAGCTATCGAAACAGGGGGAAAACAATGAAGAACCGGGGCAAGCTTCAAAACGCACCATATAGTGATGACTTAGGGTGCCGGACATTCAGCCTCAAGGTCTCTGCCAGATTTGCTGCCTGCACAGTTGCGATACTGATGGCACATTCGGCACCCACAGTTCTTGCCGATGCGCCGGTCTATGGGTATGCCGGTCTCACGGGTCAGGTGAGCCTTACAAATGTACCGACAAATGAGCGCATCACAGCCGTTCATCGGAAGGCCCCGTATCATAGTGGCGTGGCGAACCTGGAAGTTAAGCAAGCAGTCATCCGGGCGGCTCAGCAGCACCACGTTCAACCGGCCTTACTTCTTGCGGTAATGAAAGCTGAATCTTCATTTAATCCGATCGCGGTCTCAAAGGCAGGAGCGGTAGGACTCATGCAGCTAATTCCGGAAACCGCCATCCGGCATGGCGTGCGTAATCTCTACGACGCGAACGACAACATCACCGGTGGAGCCAAGCACCTACGTTACCTCCTTAACCGATTCCACGGGAACGTCCGGTTAGCCTTGGCTGCCTATAACGCAGGCGAACGCAAGGTGGATCAATATGGACAGATCCCGCCCTTTAAGGAAACACAGGATTATGTCAAAAGGGTGCTCGTATACTATCGCAGCTACAAGAAGGATGGTTGGATCATGCCGGTTGTGATTGCTGCCCCGTCTATCCACACAAGCCGACCGTACTAATCGATCGCCTATTACCTCTTGTGGTCATGAGTGCCCTGTGATTGATATGAGGGATCTATCGCTCACGGCCCAGCTGCCTGGATGGCCTCAAACGTCTCTCCGTCCATGCCTGAGGCTCCGTCGGGTTGTTTCGCAAGGGCGTAGGCATGAGCCCGGATGTCCGCCCGAGGACCTTGTCGTCCAGCACGTAGAACCGATAGGCGGGCGCCTGCTTGACTTTGATGCCCAGTGCCTCTTGGAGTAGCCGGATCATGTCCGGAGTTGCCAGGCTCACGCCAATCTCCTGATCCTTCTCTCATCGAGACACGCCTCGAACCAGGGCTCCTTCCCTCCCCATCGGTTATGCTGTCCGTCTGGTGCAGACGGTACTATGAACCCCTCCGACTTCCCACGCAGCTTCACTCTGACGACTTCCCAGACAGGACTGGCACCTGTGAGACACACCGCGCCGTGTCACGACCCACTGAATAATGCGGGATAGCGATAGAGCAGAGAATGGATGGCAAGGAAGGCGCTTACTTACCGGACGAGGTGGGGATGGGAACGAGTGTGAGTTTTGACCGATTCGACTTGACTGACACGGAGTGAATAGGGCGGTCGAGTACGGGAGCGCTGCTGGCGGAATAGAAGGGGGTGTCGGACACCATTTGCTGCAGCAATGCGGTGAGGCAGGATTCCGTCACGTGGCCTTTCAGTTCGTCGATCATGAGCGGCGTGGCGCTGAAGAGTTGATAATGCGAGGTGCCAGCGGACTGGCTCTCGTAGCGTTTGACTTGTCCATCCCAGCGTTCTAATTCCAGCGTCATGTGCGCCGCATAGTCATAGTCCAGGGGAATAAACGGGGTCAGGAGGAACATTGAGGCTCCGATGACAATGCTCTTCCAGGCCTTATCGCCGGCATGCTGATCGATGGCCTCGTCGAATACGAGGCGGGCACGAATGAATTTGCCACCGGGCGGCGGCTCGGTGGATTCCGTGCCGCCGAGGTGTGAGAATAATCCGATCTTCCGCAACGTACCGAGCAGACGTTGTTCCGTTTCCAGTGACAGGTTCTGTGGCGAGCCATTCCTTGTGTTACTGATGCTATCCATGACGAGCGGGACTTGTTCGCTTTGCGCGATCACCTGGACATTGGGCTCTTGGTTGCTGTCGGGCATGGCCTTGAGTTCGACCCAGCGGGCGCAACCGGTCGTAAGCGTAAGCAGGAGCCCGCAGCATCCAAAGATGGCCCACTGAAGTGGCAGCTTAGCGCGCATAGTGTAGTCCTAAAAGTAAAAGGAAAATCCTGCGTAGGGGAGACTCGAATTCAGTCCGACATTAGGATGTCTCGTGCTGGCATTGGAAATATGCTGAAAGCGATAGCCAACGTTGAGTGCGGCCTGGTCGGTCAGAAAATAAGAGATCCCGAGTCCGGACGTCAAAATGAAGTTGAACTGGCCGTGCTGTTCCGGAATTTTCCCGCCAAGATCGGTCCAAAAGGGACCTCCGGCGAATTCGACATAAGGCCGGATTCGATCCGGTGCGACGAAGGTATATTTGATTTTCGGGGTGAAGCCGATGCCGTGAGTGAGATGTGGTTCCTGAAACTGGATATAGACTGCCTCTGCGCCGAGTGACAATTGACCCTGATACCAACTGCCGCCGATAGGATCGGTCATCGTCATCATCCAGGAGGGCATGAAGGCGGCTCCACTTTGTTCGGTTTTGCACCTGGTTCTGAGACAATCAGGCATCAAGTACCCTGCAGAGAGTCCAATTTCCTGAGTTCCGATGGTCGGGCGAGGCGCATTCTCCCCTGCGTAGCTGATCGAAATAGGCGCACACAGAGTGATCGTCGCTAGCAGTATGACGGCGAGCGCTTGTGATTGCATCCAACATCCGTTTCGAACCTTATACTCGGTTAACTGGCTCGGGGCGCTATTTAGCAGCCAGTGCCTCAGTTTGTCAATACGATAACATTGGACTTTCTCCAGGCGATACCGTTGGTCAATCAGGACAACACGTTCGATACAGTGGTGGGCAGGGGCGCTTCAGAATCCAACGCTCCTAATCAGGATCGTTTTACGAGACGAAGTGCGAGGCGCAGGGACTTTCGCCACAACGGCACACCATTCTGCTGCTGCCGCCAGTCCAATAATTCATCGAGTGCCCGTTCAGGTGTCGTAAACTTTCCGGTGGTCCGGCTGACGTAGGTGGGATAGAGAATCAGCGCTCCGGCAACGAGTTCATCGAGTGTCAAACGACGTGTGCGGCGTGTCAGCGGCACGAGATCATGGGTCAGCCCCCACCCGGCATAAAACTCCGCGGCCTCCACCATCGTGAGAGTCCGTCGTTGTCGCCGCTCAGACAGCTTCTCAAACCGCATCTGTCTCACCTCCTGTAGTACCCGTGCCCGTGACATAGTGGCCCTCCTTGAAGGTCCACCCTAAACCGGACAGATGATGCGCTCTCTACAGTAATTACGAACTTCGTTGCTCACCCCCTGTGCCGTTGTTATACTCGGCCCAGATCGTTCTTGATTATAGGAGAGGACAGCCACCCATGCATATCAGCGTGATTGGAACCGGCTATGTCGGGTTGGTGACAGGAGCCTGTTTTTCGGAGTTCGGCGTCAGTGTGACCTGCATGGATACCGACGCCAAACGAATCGCCAGGCTTGAGAAGGGCGATGTGCCCTTCTACGAGCCGGGGATCACGGAGCTCGTGGCCAAAGGCATTCGAGAGAATCGGATCAGCTTTACCACCGACATCGCCAAAGCCGTCGACAAAGCCCTCGTGATCTTCATCGCGGTGGGCACCCCCCCGCGACCTGATGGATCAGCCGATCTGTCGTATGTCGAAGAAGTCGGGCGCGGCATCGCCAAAACGATGACCGGGTATAAGGTCATCGTCACCAAGTCGACCGTCCCGGTGGGCACAGGAGAAAAGTTGCGGGAAGTGATCACCGCCAATCAATCAGGGAAATTCCGGTTCGACATTGTCTCCAACCCGGAGTTTCTGCGTGAGGGGTCCGCCATTGAAGACTTCTTGCGACCGAACCGGGTCGTCATCGGCGCGGACAGCGAGCAGGCAGTTGCGATCATGAAAGACCTCTACCGGCCGCTGTACCTCATCGAAACGCCGTTCGTCGTGACCGATATCCCGACGGCCGAGATGATCAAATACGCCTCCAACGCCTTCCTCGCCACCAAAATTTCGTTCATCAACGAAATCGCGACCATCTGCGAGCGGGTGGGCGCCAATGTGCAGATGGTGGCGAAAGGGATGGGGCTCGACAACCGGATCGGATCAAAGTTTCTCCATGCGGGACCGGGGTTCGGAGGCTCGTGCTTCCCGAAAGATCTGGCCGCGCTCGTCCAGACCGGAGAGCGCGTGGGGTACCCCATGCAGATCGCCAGCGCCGCCGCCCTCATTAACGAACAGCAACGGGGTCGGATGGTGGACAAGATCACAAAAGAGGTGGGAGGACTCAACGGCAAGACCTTCGCGATGCTGGGCCTGTCCTTCAAGCCCAATACCAACGACCTGCGGGATGCGCCGGCCCTGGCCATTGCGCAAACACTCATCAAGCAGGGCGCCACGGTGCGCGTCTACGACCCCGCCGCGCTTGAGGAAGCCTGTCAGACTCTGTCGGGTCTCGTCCCCTGCAAGGACGCCTACGATGCGGCGCAGGGAGCGGACGCGCTGATCCTCATGACCGAATGGAACCAGTTCCGCACCCTCGACTTCGACAGACTGAAACCCCTCATGCGCCAGCCCCTCTTCTTCGACTTACGCAATGTCTACGAACCGGACCGGGTCGCCGCCTTTGGCTTTCGTCACATTTCGGTCGGGAGACCGAGTAAGATGCCCTCCTAGCCAGGATTGGCGCTACGGCGACGTAGTTACCCGAGACGACTGAAGCTAGGAAGGGTTCAACACAACTCGTTTAAGATTCTGCGAAAATACGTCGTGACGCTGTGAGGTCTTACTCCACAGCCCAATTTCAAAGTAATCTCGAACTACAAATTAGAATCAAACGGACCTAATCAGAATCGTTTTACGAGACGAAGTGCGAGGCGCAGGGACTTTCGCCACAACGGCACACAGTTCTGCTGCTGCCGCCAGTCCAATAATTCATCGAGGGCACGTTCAGGCGTAGTAAACCTTCCGGTGGTCCGGCTGACGTAGGTGGGATAGAGAATCAGCGTCCCGGCAACGAGTTCATCGAGAGTCAAACGGCGTGTGCGGCGTGTCAGCGGCACGAGATCATGGGTCAGCCCCCACCCGGCATAAAATGGCTGGCCGTAGCAGGTGACCGTTTTCCCACGCAGCAGCGCCTCGAAGCCGGTGAGCGACGTCAGCACGTGCACCTCATCCACCACAGTCAGCAACTCACCCATCGCGATATCAATGACCATTTCATTGCACGAGCGGACAGCCTCGTCTTCGCCTTCACCCTTCTTCCGTAGACCGGCCACCACATCCGGGTGAGGTTTATAGATAATATACGCAGAGGGATTTGCCTTGCGCACCGACCGTAACAGATCCATATTGGCACGAATACCTGGGGCGCCGTACCGAATGGATGCATCCGACTCTACCTGGCCCGGAACCAGGATGACCCGACTTGCTCCTTCTGGTCGCCGCCATCCCGAAGACCCTACATTATATTTAGTCAGGCCCTGTTCGACGATACGCTTCCGCAACCGTTGGGCGCGGGCTACCAGGTCAGCGGAAAATTCCGTGGTCTGAAGCATATGCTCCAATTCCGATGGAGCCGTCGCGTCATAGTACAAGCCACGCCTGTCCATGACCCACGACAATGGTCGGATAAGGTCGGCCCCCAACCCGACCGATCGTAAGAAGCCATCCTCCAGCCGAACCACCGGCCGTTTCTCGTCTCGATGTCCTGGCCCCCACACCACCAACGTCCCGTCTTCGGGAGCCTTCTCCGAACGACGCACAAATCGCACAGTACTGCCCTGCAAATAGTCACGGACGATCGGTTTCTTCCAGCGGGAGAACCCCACCGCATAGAGGGTCTTCGGGAAACGCGCGCGCATCTTCCGCTGTAACCCTATCCACTCGATCACCTGCTCCGGCTCGCATCTCTGACCGGTTTCCGGATCGACGTAGCGCGGGTAGTCTACCAGTGCCGCATGAACCAGGTTCTCTAGCTGGACCGGCCTGCGCCGCTCGGGACAAGGCAGCGCATCCTGCGTCAGCCCCCATCCCGCATAAAACGGCATACCGAATGTCCGTACCTGCTTCCCCCATAAGAGCCCTTCAAAGCCCATCTGCGACGTCACCACGTACAATGCCTCTGCCTGCTCGATCAGGCTCACGGGATGAACGTCTTCTCCAAGCACTTGCACCCGTGGGATACGAGCCACCTTCCCCAAATCAAAATGGCCACGCTTGTGCCCCGCCATCGCTTCAGGGTGCACCTTCAGCAGAATCGTGTAATCCGGGTTTTCCGCCAACGCGGCCTCAAGCATGCGATGAAAGCAGGTTTCATCCGCCATGCCACAGCGAATCGAGGCATCACCCCACGTCTGGTCGACAACAAGCACGTACCTCTCTCGAACATCACCTGCATACTCTATTGCATGGTTATACTTGGAGACCCGCCCCATTTGCCAAGCCGTTACGAGCCTTTGGGCCCGAAGTATTTTAGCAGCGCTGAGAGACTGAGCTACTAGAGACTCAAGGCGGGATTGATGCGTCGCATCGTAATAAATTCCCTGGTCGTCCACTACGATTGATGATGGCGGATCTTGATTGCCCAAACCAACAGAGCGAAGAAAACCGTCTTCGATAGCAAGGAAAGGTAAACCGTGCCGGGAAGCATAGTCGCGCGCCTTTGCAGTATTTTGTTTCAGTCCCCATCCTATAACCGCATTGAATCCTATAGGATCACTGCGTCGCGAACACGGTGCAACTGGCTCCCCAAGGAAAGTTTCGATATGAGCCACCCCGCAAATACCGTTTGAGAACGTAGCAATCATATTACATGCCTCAGGGGTGTCTCTTCATGACTGCGATACAGAGTCTCACCACAAAGACTTTTTTCAATGAGCCTCTCGGTCCATTCTTCCTGATAGCGCACCCTCTTTGCTGAAAAACCATTGGAATCGACCCCAGTATCTAAAGAGGTCATTAACGAATTCGGCCTTTGCGAAGCGAAGATTACAGGAATACGCAATTTGAGGTGCCTGGCCTCTCCAAACGACAATCGTAAACGAGCAACGTACTCACTATCGGCACCGAAACGCACGCAATCAAAATAGCCTATCTTTTCCATCACAGCGGTTCGTCGGAAAACAATGGAGTTGGGCGTCCAGCGTGTCAGTGGCCACACGTTGCTGGAGCAAAATTGGCCTGAAGAGCGGATCCTTACATACAATGCACTTACTGCGACAAGATGTTGATTGCCAAGAAGTGCGCTGACGCAACGATGGAAGCGCTCTGGATGGGACCAGTCATCAGCATCCTGAAAGGCGACAAATTCTCCTTTGGCCATGCACAGCCCAATATTCTTTGCCACATAAGTACCAACATTACGTTTAAGCCGTACAGCAATAATGCGCCTGTCCTGAGAAGCAAGGGTTGAGATTCTTTCCCAAGTAGCATCAGTACTGCCATCGTCGATAATAATGAACTCAATCACGCCATATATTTGGTTGAGTACTGACAGGATCGCAGATTCGACATATGTTTCACAGTTGAAAGCTGTGAGGATAACTGACAGGAGTGGACTTTCCTTCATTCTGCGCGGACTTGTATGAGATGGAGCAAGATTACAAACATACGGCGGCTTCGAGGAATCGATTCTCTTGGTAGCTGAAAGGCCATATGCTTCTAGATAGTTGTTGAGGCAAATTTCTTTATCGTCATAGGTTCGGCTGTTGTTAGCCTCGAGTAACCAGAAATCTGCCCCAAGATTGTCCTTCAAAATACATTTCCACCTCATATAGCGAGCAACTTGTCCAAGCTCTAGAGCCAACACAGGACCGCAGTCTGGTGGAACAGGGCAGGAACGTACCAATGCCATTGCCTTACGCAACGAAAAGGGGGCGATCATCTGTGCGATTTCTCCTGTCAATCTCCGAACGCTTCTTGCCCGCATCCACATTTTTCTTCTAACAGCGAATGCCATGCTCGACGCTCCTTCCAAGTTCCCATTGAGCAACTCCAGCCGCATTTTGTCTATTTCTGAGGCTAGCCCTGGCCGATGATCTAGCGAACGCATTGCGCGGCTGCGAAGACCCAAAGCAATGGACAATCTAAGGCAATCGAGGTCTCCGTCGGTTCCCATCCTGACACGCTCAATAAAGTGGGACAAAGAAGAACGCCGCATGCGGCGACTCCTGCTAAAAAGAAAGACAAATTGTTTTCGGGCCGCTTCGAAATATTGAGTTAGGGATCGCATGCCGGATCATCCGAGCCGCAATTAAGGGAGGTGATCTGGTTCCAATATATTCCATGGCTCAACACAGATCTTATCGTGGAATACAATCCTCGGACGGACTGTCGTGGAGTACTTGT